>Ga0187783_10000715_pt1 | contig 24284 bp, 22 predicted proteins | sample 1015_SJ02_MP02_2_FD_132471 | JGI IMG/M metagenome (GOLD analysis project Ga0187783, IMG submission 132471) | Tropical peat soil microbial communities from peatlands in Department of Meta, Colombia - 1015_SJ02_MP02_20_MG | ecosystem: Environmental > Terrestrial > Soil > Wetlands > Peat | place...
ATAACTTCGTCGGATGGCTTTAAAGAGACGATAGCTATGGCCAGAGTGCCGTGGTGCACCCCAGAGCATTCCCGCTGAGAGAATCAAGAGGCTGACTCCGGTATAGACGAATGATCCTCGCGAACCAGTCATTACGGCGGCCACGTACACCAAGGCTATCGCAGGGAAAACAATATTCCGACCGCCCTTTGTCCGCAGAAGAAGATACCCCGTCGTTCCCACGCCGAGTGTGAAGGCCAGCAAGTTATACGAGCCGAACCGTCCATCGCTCACAAACACGGAGCATGGCCGAGGCACAGCGACTCCCGAACTAGTGTATCGCACCAGATGCCCCAGCAACTCGATGTCGGCGCCACTGTGAGGGTTGAGAAAGTCTGCGTCGAAAATCGCTTGAATGAGTCCAACCGTGGCAATCACCGCGGCTATTCCCATGTTGATAACCAGAAACCTGTGCAGGTCATGTTCCGTGCGCATGAGCGCATAGCCGACGAACATCAGCGGGACGTAGTAGAAGTAAAGCTTCACGCCCATTAAGCCGTAGAAGAAACTAGGCGAGTACGGATTGAACACCTGCACCACGCCCAGAATAAAAAACAGGCTGAGCGCATATTTGAAGGGCACCCGAAAGGGTTCCCTGTCTCGTTGCATTCGGGTCATGAGCAACGACAGATAAATCACTCCCACCAGCACGTCCTTACCGAAGTAAATGGCCATGTTGTTGCCCAAGTACTTGCGGATCAGGTCCTCGAACAGAAGCCACACTAGAAAGAAATAGACCCCCCTCCGCCAGTTGCTCACAATCGTTCCGATAACAGCCAACACCGTAGCTCCCGCAGCGAGCAGGAAGACATCTATGAAATCACCAGCCGCGATAAAGGCACTTATCTGCCACAGGAGACCGGCCACGAGGGCTAGCCCGAGAAACAGGCACAACCTGTTGTTCTGCAGAGCGTCCTTTCGAAGGCGAATCATCGGGTTGTGGCTTCGAACTCGTTTGTCATCAGCGGAATTCGTCGGGAGGAGGACCAAAGTGCCCGAGGCAAAAGTCGCGCACTGCCGCCGCACGCGCTAGCGGAGAAAAGGTTGACGCGTGTGCCGACCGAAAAAGCATCAACCGCAGGGTATTTGGAACCATTAGAGCCACACGCAACGCGGCGCTAAGCCCGCCACCGTACATGCTGGCCATAAGCAGCGAGTTGCGGGTGGCGAGATAACTCAAGGTCCGGCTCGGTGTCCAGGAGCCGGGATTGATTACCACTGCGCCCCACACCACAACGGTCTTCCACCCGTAGCGTTGAGCGCGCAATCCGATTTCCATTTCATCCCCGTAGGCAAAGTATCGTTCGTCGAAAAGGCCAACGTCCTCAAGACAGTGTCGTCTGAAGAGCATTAGAGTCCCGTGCGGGTAGGGAACCGTTTCGACGCTGCCGGATTGTCGTGGTGGGATGGTAACCAACCTAGGACCCCGCACGGGCGAAAATTGTGCGAGATGAGCGACGCCATACTCGGCACACGCGATCCCCGTTCGGTTCGAATCTCCTTGCATGCTGTCGAGCAGCATGCTAAGGCACTCCGCTTGCGGAAGGGCATCGTGGGCACTCACAAAGCAGAATTGGCCGTCCTCCGATTCCAGCCATTTCGTGAGCAGAACGTTTAGCCCACCTCCCCAGCCCCGATTCTCCACCAGCCGAATCAACTCCACGTCTGGCGGCAAACCTTCGATCAGGACTTCAAGCAAGTCTGGCTCTGAATTGTTGTCGACAATCGAGAGTCGGAGAGAAAGGTCGTGAGAGAGAAAGGACTCGACAGCCCGCAGGCACTCCCGAGGCCGGTTCCAGTGCACGATAAAGACTGGCACAGGTGGAATCTTGGAATTCACGAGCTGCGGCTCACTGTGAATATATGAGAATTTCCCCACAGTACAGAGTTGAGAAAGGGAGTTAGGGCAGCCTTAAAGAATGGGATCAGCCAACTTCTGGCCACGAGAAAATCCTCTGGGATGATGTTCCTATTCGGGTAAGCATTGTGTTCCAAGAGTCGCAGCCCAGCTCGCGGTAGGTAGTGGTAGATTGCGATATCACAAAAAATCGGAGAGATATGCTCCGGTGTAAATCGGTTAACCATCCAAAGCCAGTCGGCCAAGAAGAACTTTGCTGCGGCATTGTCAACGTTTGGAGTCGTAACCACCGCAACACCGTCTTTCTCCAATAGACGAGCGACATTGCGACGAAATCCGATGGGTTTTCGAGATGCTCGATAACTTCAAACGCAGTCACAAGGTGAAATGTCTGCTCACCCAGGCAAGCGGCAAAATCCGGCTCATTCAGGTCGAATTGGATGACCGCACATCAGTCTTGTACTCGGACACACCAATGTCGGTAGCCCTCACATGGTACGCGCGCTACTAGCGCCCCACTGCCGCCGCCCAAATCAACAGATACGTTACCTCCGGTAGAAACGCGAGTCAGCACTCTGTCAACGATAAAATCATGCAGGCGCTGCACTGTCTTTTGCTCAGGGACGGCGCTGGCGATCCAGCGGCCAGCCCCACGAGACCCAGGCTGATTATCATGCTTTTCAAATGCTCCGTGCAGATCGCGAACTGGGATCCCCATCGTTACACTCGGGTGGACTCGCGTGATGCCAGCTTCCGTGCAGAGCGGCATGTCCCGCACGAACATCATTCAAGCCGTCCTTGCCAGTGGCGCACCGAAACAAATCCCATGACGAAGGGATAAGTTTGAAACAACACGAAGCACGTTGCCTGTATAGGGCTTGCCCTCCATAAGGCTTACCTGATGGGTCTCCCAACTCAGAAGAAGCGAAACTAGATCGGCCATCGGATAGGCTTCAACGTGATACTCTAGGACAAAAGCCTCGATACTCATACGGAGACTCAATTCGAGTTGCGATAAGATTTGTAACTCAGCACCTTCCACGTCGATTTTACAGAGTCGCACACGGTCCACTGAAAGCAACTTGAGAGCCTGGGAAAGGGTATAGCAGGGCACGACGATGACATCGCGCACAGAAAGTCCGGCATTTTCGGCGAATTTCGATACAATTGTGCTGGTGCCTCCGCCGCAGTCTCTCGAAACCTTAAAATCTGCGGAACCCCGTGTAATCGGCTATCGCCCATGATTTCGCAACTACCCTGTCCTCTAAAGCATTCTGCTTTACGTTGTAGAGCAAGGTCGCGTAGCTTTCTGGCTCTGGCTCGAAAGCGTAAACCTTCGCTCCCTTATGTGCGGCGTAGCAAGCAAAGAAGCCCTGATTGGCACCGATGTCAATAACGACGTCATTCGGTCAGATGGAGATTCCAGGCACGTCATAGTCTCGGCTGTACCAAGTCGTAGCGAATATGTGGTAGGAGTCTACCGTGCACCGGCATCGGATGCCGGTTTCCCGATCTGCGATAGTCATAGTATCGCTTGGGTTCGCAAACTGCCTCTTTAGAAGAACATGGACAGGATTCTGAAGCCGTTTCGCTATCTGGAGACCTCTTACCAAACGATCTAGAGCAGCGCTCTTGTTAAATTCAGGCATAGTGGGAACGACAAACAGAGTCAGACAGCCAATTTAACGCACGGTTCGCTAGCTCCGCTGGGGACTGCATAAATCATCTGGCCTCGTTCGAGTTTGGAGGAGTTCGCGATAGAGGGCGACGTGCTCCGCAACCATCCGCGCCTCGGGGAAAAGCCGCAGTGCCCGTTCGTTTGCCTTCTCGCCGAGTTCTTTCGTGAGGCTGGGTTGATCAAGCACCCGCCTCATGCAAGAGGCCAAGCCTTCAACGTCACCGACCGGAAATTTCATGCCTGCTTCGCCTACCATCTCCCCCAAGCCTCCAACATCGGCGGCAATCACAAGACGCCCGCGCATCATGTGCTCGATCGCCGAGAGTCCAGCGGTCTCCTCCCAAATCGATGGCATCACAACGGCGTCAACATCTTCGAGAGCGCTGTCGAAGTCGGCTTCCTTAAGATAGCCCGTGAATACCACCGAATTGCGGAGACCGAATGCCAGAGCGTCCGCTTGCAAGCGTGGGCGTTCAGGCCCGTCGCCGATGAATTTGATTGTGAACGAGCGATGGTCAGCGTCAAGCCGGTGCGCGGCCTCAACTAGCAAATCTAGGCCCTTTTCGCTCACCAACCGGCCGACGTAAGCGAAGGTTGGAGGGCGCGAATGAGTCGCAACGCAATCCTCGGCGTGCTGTTCTCTGCCGCACAGGGGATCGGGAATCCCGTGGTAGATCACTCTGATGCGCACGAGGTCAATGCGATTCTGCACGTGGTTCGATACAGCTATGTTTGCTGCCAGGTGCTGACAAGCCCAGCGTCGCGGAATCGTTAACAGGAGCTTAGCCACACTCCCTATCCATCCGACGCTCTCTGCATTACAGCCCAGGCACTTATGATAGCGACGAGCCATGAAGTGGCCAGGACAAATCGATTTAGTAGGTTCGTAGAACAGCAGCCCGTTAGGACAGACGGCCTGATATCCATGGTGCTCCACCACCCCGGGCTTGCGAAGAGCCAGTCCCATCACCATTGGTAAGAAGCACGGGCCCGCCAGGTGAATCATGTCGGCCTCCCAGAGCAGTTTGAGCAGCGCCACGAATCCGGGCCGTCGAACCACGCGAAACGGCAAGGCCGCATCATCCATGCCGTCGGGGGCGGTCGCCGTAACTATTGTGATGTGGACAGTTTCGCCGGCAGCAGGGGAGGAAGCTCGCGCCAGTCCTTGCGCCAGCAGCATAACGTAGGTTTCCACGCCCCCGATCTTAGGCGCGAAGGCGTGGCTGTAAATCAGGAGCTTCAGGGCGGCAATTCCTCCTCTTCCAGATAGCCGAGGCTCGAACGGCGCCGACGAGGGCCTCGATGTTTTCACGCGGCGACCACGTTTCCATGCGCAAGCGCGCTGCCTTACGCAATTCCGCAAGCTTCCCTCGGTCGGATAAAACTCGGCACAGAACTTCGGTCAGAGCGTCTACATTGCCGCAGGGAAAGACGTATCCGTTACGATCCGACTCAACCAAATCGTATCCCGCACCCACACGGTCACTGACGACCACTGCGCAACCGCACAGCATCGCTTCGTTCACCACCACGCCGAAGGGTTCATAGTCAGAGGGCAACACGAGAAGATCCGACGCACTATATACAGCTGGCAACTGGGATTGGTTGGCGAACCCGATGAAGTGAACTCGCTCTCTAACTCCGAGTGAACTCGCCAATGTTTCGGCTTCTGACTTTAGGGCGCCGTCGCCCGCATACACCAAATGAGTGTCAACCACATTCGCCTTGGCAAATGCATGCAGCAGGTCGAGAGGACGCTTCCACGGCTGCAACTTGGCACAAAAAAGGAGTACAATAGCTTGCTCGGGAACTCCCCAGCCGACCCGCACCGCCCGTCGATCCACGCTTTGCGCTTGCTGAGTCCACCAGTCGTTGTCCACAACATACGGTGTAAGGGTAAGCCGCCCTTCTGGGATGCCAAGATCACGCATCATCGCGAAGCTGAGCCTCGACGGCACGATTACAACATCCGCAAGCCGAAATAACCGCGGCCAAACAAGCCGTTTCAAAGCAATCTTCCACTTCTTGCCATCTCGGGGAGCGAGGCCGTGCGCGTCGGTCCCGAAAAGCAGCGCTGAACCATAGAACTTAGCTGCAGCAAGCGTGATCCAGAAACTGAGGTAGGCGTATCCCGTGTAGACGACGACGGCATCAAAGTCGCCGGAACCGATGAGTCTCCACAAACCGGGATTCACCAAGCCGAAAAACCGCCCTAGACCAGGCCGGCTCGATTTGTTGGGAACATGCAGCCACGGATATCGGTCCAGCAGCGGAAGATCCCACTTCACCTCCACGCCGAACTCCGGATCGGTTGCAGCTTCTGCGCCCTGCAAACTGCAGTATGCAACCTGGATATCCAACTTCGGATGCTGTGCCACCCGCCGGAACATGGGTGAGGCGTACTGTACCGGATGGGACGCCACGAACAGGACGCGGTAGCGGTCTTCAGGCATCGGCAAAAATCTGTGTGAAGCGAGCGGCTATGGCTTCCCAGGAAAAGTAGGTTTCAAACGCGATGCGATTGCGGTGAAGGAGTTCAAGCCGCAATTTGCTGTCGGTCAAGATCGTGATGGTTGCTTCCGCCAACTCTTTGCGGTCCCCTAGGCCTACCCCTACCACTCCCGCCTGGGAAAATTCTTTCGGCAACTGTGAGTTGCTGTAGGCTACGAGGGGAGTACCGCAGGCAATGCTGGCTATTGCAGTTGTCCTTTGGGTGGAGATGGGACCGCGTACAAATAGCGATACATGCGCGTCCGCAAGAACCTTCGACACCGACACTGCTGGCAGGACGCCCAAAGCACTGAATGCGACCGCCCTTCCTTCTAGAACTCGACGCATCCTAACTTCGGATTCTTTGGATCCTCGACCAACCGTCGTCAACCGGATTCCTTGTAGGCGTTCGGCTGCAGTTCTTGCTACGAATGCAATGTCCGATAGCTCGTTGCCAATACTGCCGTCTCCAGTCACACCGAAAACTGCGATGGTCGCCGGTTGTCGACCGTTGCATAGGGAGCGGCAAGCGGGCAACGCAGGAATATTCGAACCCACAGGAATAAAGAAAGCTTTGCAATGGTTTCGTGGAAGCCAGGAAACCTGCTCGAGGGGAACAGGGAAAATGGATTTGTCGGTAAGTCCGTAGCCTCTGCGCATCACGCAGAGCTGGCAAAACCGCCTTACTCTGTCCACCAGCCGGCGACCTTGGTACGCCATCGGATCGTGAAAGACGATGGCAATCCGCGCCTGGCGAATCCGTAACAGCCACAGCACGAATAAGAATAGCCATGGGAATCCGCGGTGCGACCAGGCCAGAGCAGTGTATTGAACTAAGACCCAGCGCCCTCGTTGTCCTCGGAGGAGTTGCCATAGCTTGTGGAGCGGAGTGAAGCGGCCGCCGGTCGCTGGCGAAATCCGCACGATGTCCATGGTGATGCCCCGAGCCGCAAGTGCTTGACCGAGAAAGGTGCAGTAATCTTCGACGCCGTCTGTCGGCTGGTCGCGACGACCCAATACTGCAATCACTGAGTGCTGTTCGACAAGTGCAGCATGCATTCCAGCTGCTCCCCCGCGCTCATACCTGCGCGCCCGTATATCTTTCGCCTTTCACGTATTAGAGGTGTGATGTATTGGAGATGATGCCGAAGCACATCGATGCGGTCGGATGCATTTTGTGTCCGCAGGTGTACCAAGTCCCTTGCTAGGCCGCCAAGATATGCAAGCCAAGTTCGGATCTGGTAGCTCACCGGCATAAGTTTAGTCGCCATCAGCAGCCGTCCGCCCAGAACACCTCGGAAACCCATTCGTTCACCTTCTGCAGATCGGCTGGAGCCGCCTACCCTATGCCAACAAATCGCTGCCGGAGCGAGAACACTTTTCCAACCGCGAACCCAGGCCCGCCAGCACAGCTCGGTATCCTCGCATCCGAAAAAAAGCCTTTCGTCAAAGCCACCCAATGCCTTGAACATAGCTTTTCGTGTGAGCATATTAGCGGCTGACGACATTAGAACGGGTCTCGGGGAATCACAGTGTTCCTGGCACATGTAAAGTTCTGGCACGATGGCACAGCTCATCTCCGCTTCGGGCTTTTTTGCGAGTCGCGTAGCCATGTGCACTTGTTTGCTACCGTCCCAGTTGTATTGGATTGCATCCACTGAGAAGACTTTCGGATCCTGCAAGAGAACTGCAACCATCGACTCAACGAATGCGCGATCAAAGCGCATATCATTATTGAGAAACAAAAGCAGCTCCCCCGACGCTGCTGCAGCCCCCTCATTCAGCGCAGATGCGAGCCCGATGTTTCGGGGAAATGGAAGCCAACGGCAACCACAACTCTTGACCACGTTCGCAGAGCCATCGGTTGAGGCATTATCTACAACAATGATTTCCAACGGGCGATACGACTGTTGAAGAAGGCTGGGCAGGCAAATCTCAAGATGCCGAGAGCCGTTCCGGTTGACCACAATTGCGGAGACGAGCATCAGGCAAGGTCCCCTGTTAGCAGAATGGCGAGGGTGCAGCAATCGTACGAGCTAATCCGCAGAAGACGTATATCTTTGCCTGAGCGCCGCAATTCTAGGAGGTAGCGGTTGACCCCAAATTCGTCCCTGCGCCAAGTTGCGTCGTGCCCCCCCGGCGCTCAGGCATCTCATGGCCTTTTCGGTATCGTTACGTACACACTCATACTCGTGTCCTGCGTCTATGAAACACAGATCGAATCGCTGCTCGTCGGGGGGCTCCCACTGTCGGCTATCGATCTCTTCCAGACATACTCGAGAGTCCTTTGGGCGAAGAGTGGCAGCGATGACAGACTAACCATCTCCGCAATGGCGCCGGAACTACCGCCAATCAACACCGGATGAAGCACCGGGCTCTGCGCAGGTGCGCTGAAATCAACGAGATTGACCGTCGGCAAGCCAGAGAAGTGAGCACTCGCCAACAACTCGCATAGGTGAGTCGTCGGCCACGCCCCCGAAGAGAAAGAGGCGCAGCATTGCCAGCGCGAAGTGGATCTTTTCAAGAATAGCTCTTCGTATCATTCAGCGGCAGAGCAATGGCGTCAGCGAATGTACCGTCCTATCGCCGAGCCAGCTAACAAATCCAGCTTTTTAAGGCCGAGATGAAAGGGGATGTAGAGCTTGATCGGCGAGTCGGCATGCCTGAGAAAAGCCTTATCGGCACGGCTCGGCTGCGTCGCCTTGGTCAAGGTTCGCCACAGCATCTTTTTTCGCCAAGGCTTCGGCACACCCGCCGCGTGAGACATGATATAGCCTCCACCACCCCACTGAAAATCCATGCCCTCCCGCCCCACGGAACTGACTGCCTCCGCGCATGTCATGGTCGCGACATTCAGGGCGTCCTGGTCCGGCACGTGAAAAAGGAAGGTTCTGTCCAGCAAACCAACGTCCCGTAGTTCACCAACGGCTGGCTTCATGAGTTCCTGTAACCGCTGCCAGGTATTCAAAAAACCCGCGTTCCGCGAGGCCACACCGATAAAACCAGCATTGAAGTACATACTCTGCTCCCGAGTGCATTCAAATCCGTACTGGCCGAAGTAGCGCAACCAAGCTCGCCGCAATGGGTGACTTGGAGGCATGTCGGCATTGATGTCGGCGCAAACCGCGACTCCACCCTCGACCCACTCGTCGAAAAAGGACCATTGGCAGATGACTGTAATATCGGGATCAAAGTAGAACAGGTTGTCGGCATATGTGCAGTGATCGCGCCATACTGACAGCATGAAGTCAGATTTGTAATGTGTTAGATGAATGTCGGTAGTCACGGGCAAGAAGCGGACCAAGAAACCTGGCGCAACGGTGAACTCCGAGTAGCCGTTATGCTGTGCGGCTCCAGTCGCCCAAGGTGGCATAGGGCCACGGTAGCCAGCGTAGACCACTCCGCGATATCCACGTTGGTAAAGCGAATTGCACAAAGCTCCCAGGCCAAAGTGGTAATCGCCTTCGAAGAGCGTGCATATTGCGGATTTCATCCTGAACGAATCGCCGCGTCTAGTTGCTGATTCAACAGGCTAGCAGGCGAAGCCCTAAGGCGAAGCGATATTCCGGGAGCTAGGCAAAGAGACGGCGATATAGCTCGGCATGTTGTGTAACCGTGACTTCCAGAGAGAGTTTTTGCTCAGCCAAGCTTCTGCAACTTTTGCTCATAAACGATCAAATCGAGCATCGTCTATCGTCGTCGTTCCCGACCGGGTACACAGATCTCGCGTCATAACTGGTTGGCGAAAGAAGTGAGTATCCACACCGTGTGGCACAAAATGAACGCGGTCAGGTCCAAGCATCTGAACGAACCACTCCAAATCCCTTTCGTAAAGCACAATCGCATGCTCCACGCGACGCAACGTTCTACGCGTGGGTTCAGTCCACTGGGAGGGAGGCTGATCGTCGCAATACAATTTGGCCCCGCCGCTCCTTCCTGAAGACCCGATCGCTAAGTGATTCTGAAAGGCCAGGATGTGCCCAACTGCACTTCGGTTCTTCGCTAGCTTGAACTGGAACCTCAATTCGGCCGCCGGCGGGGAGCGCAGAACGCAATCCGCATCTAGCCGGCAAAAACGATTGCATCTCGCATGTCAAAGAGCGGATCTGGGGCTAAAGCTTCGGTTATTCTGATTCTCTCCGTTGCCCGCGAGCTTTGGACAGAAACCCTTGTCTCAGCCCAAATCGATGGCGCAGCGGGCGGCTAACGTTGAGAAAGGCAAACCAGAGGGGAAACCAGATTGGGAATACCAGGTTGCGCTTTATCGGCGCCCAGGAGTGTCCCCAGTTGTGTTTCTCTCCCTCCCGCGTCAGTCTGTGCGTTGCTTCCAAAAGCGTGTTGAGATGCCACTTGCCACCTGCTAAGCGGATGTTTTCCATGGCATCTTCCCCCCGCAGTATTCCGGAAAGACCGTTTGGGTGGTAATAATCATGATTCTGATGCACCGCCAAGACCTCTCGAGTGGCGTCCACCACGGCGGCACCACGGCGCTTGGCCTTCCAGATCAGCCAGTTGTCCCACCACCCACGCCCTACGAGCAGGGGGGGCATCTGATCATACAAGCCGCGAGAGAAGACGAAATAATCAATACAGTCGGCTAGTCGGCCGTGTTGTGAGACGAGGGACCGCAGGTCGACGTCCCACGTTGCCCGGCTGAAATCCCAAAGCTCTTTGATGTCTGTATCCCAACGCCGGCCGGCAATCAGGAATCTGGTGTGTGAGCGGGTCACTCTTGAGACTGCATCACGAAAATCAGACATGAGTACGATGTCACAATTGACATAACAGAGAATGTTGTACTTAGCGATTTCCTGAGCGCGTTCAAAGATATAGTCTAGATCTGGTGGCCCGTTCTCACGTCGCCGGACGTCGGGTTCGTGGCGAATGCCGAACTCTCGACAGACTTCCACTGCTCCGTCATCATTTCCGATCAAAATAACCTCGATCTCGGGGTGCAGTAACGTCCAGCTCTTTATGGCGTTGCGCTGGATAACGTTGATGTGCCCGCGAAAACGCTTGGGAGTAGAGAAAATGGTTAGCATCGCTTTTCGCAAGGTGCTCCAATAGAGGAGGTCGTGAGCATGGCTACCGCACACTCAAAAGCGAGGCACCACCCAACCCCCTCTGCGCTATGCTTCCCACCCCCAGACAAACATAGTCGACGACATCCGCGCGGTCCAGATGACTTAGCGCACGCCAGCAGTCGATCACTATACGAGGAGGGCGTGGTGCGCCCAATGTTCAACCGCTACCTCGCGGAATTCCTGCCAGGTGGCCAAGACCACAACCTCGGTGGCAGCGATGCAATCTCGCGCAGACCGGGCAAAGCGGACCATGTACCGGGTTCGGAGTGCCGAGACATTGTCCGCAGCCGGGTCGTAGACGACCACAGGAAGGACCTGCGGACTGGGCGTCACCTATCAGGCCGAGCGACAGGAGGGAGCCTCAGGAAGCCTCTCACAGAGCCACGCCGAAGGGATCCAACCTCACCGGTCCCAGCCACTCGCCAGCACTTTATTCGCAATTCCTTCGGCAGCACGCAGAAGGATTTGGACCGGCATGGCACGCTTTCTCTGTATGCCGCGCTCGATACCAGGACCGGCCGCGTGCATGGAAAAACCACCGCCCGCCACACCAGCCTCGATTTCGTGTCCTTTCTGGAAGAAGTGGTGTCGTTCTGCCCGCCCCGGCAGCAGGTTCATATCATCCTCGACGATCTCTCCGCTCATAAGACCCAACTCGTGCGTGATTTTCTCCAACGGCATCCGCCGGTACGGTTTCACTTCACCCCATGCTTCCTGGCTCAACCAGGTCGAGATCTGGTTCGCCAAAATCGAGCGCGAGATCATTGCGCGCGGTATCTTCACCTCGGTCCCAGACCTGGCGCGCAAACTTCATCGTTACAGCAACGACTACTCTGCCAACGCTCGCCCAATCCAGTGGAAATACTCTGATCCTTTTTCGGCGTCTACGTACTAACGAATTCAATGCGACAGTCCACTAGCGTGGGTCGCCTCATTCTCCCGACTAAGCGAGAGAACTGGAGAGCTCGGGAGTTGGTTCGAGGTGCGATTGTGCTGCACAACCAAGGCGAATATAGCGGATACCGTGGCAGCCGCGGAGTTGGCCAAGTACATTCCAGCAATCGATCACGACGCGCGAAGTAGAGCCATTATGGCGATTACCGTTCCAGATCTCGGGACGCATGTGGATGAATTCGGGCCACGGCGTCGTCACCACGACGACCTCGGCATTCTGGACGCACTCTTCAGCACACGCAGCAATGCGCGCCGTGCCCTCTAAAAAAGTCTCCGCTTTGCGATTGCCAGCGGGGTCGTAGGCTATAACCCTTACTCCCCTGGAGATCAGCTCCTCCGCCAGTAGGAGTCCGGTTGCCGCTTCCACGACATCTGTATTCGGTTTGTAGGTCAGACCCAGGATGCCGACCGTCCGCTGTCCGTCGCAATGCGCCGAGGCAACATCGGCCAGCCATCGGATCTGAGCGCGGTTGAAGTGGTCCGTGACCTCCGCAATATCTGCCGGGGCACCGACCTGCCGCGCCAAGGCGGCCAGCGCCAGATTATCTCGCGGGAAGCATGGGCCCCCATAGCTGATTGCGCCTTTGAGGTATTTCGGGCCGATCCGACTGTCCATCCCCAGTGCTTTTGTCACTGCGTCTACGTCCGCCCCTTGCAGCCTCTCGCAAATTCGCGCCAGCATGTTGGCAAAGCTGATTTTGGTGGTTACGTACGTATTGACGGCTAGTTTTGCGACCTCGGCGCTGACCAGGCTCATCCTCACGATAGGTGGTGCATTCTCGCAAACCTCCTGGTATAACGCTTCCAGCATTGCGCCTGAGCGGGGGTCCGATTCGCCAATCAGGACGAAGTCGGGATTCAGGAAGTCACGGATCACGCTGCCGAGCGCGATAAATTCCGGTCCGTAGCAGAGGCCGAAGTCACGTCCGGCAACCTTCCCACTCGCTTGCTCGATTGCCGCGCGCACTGGACCACCTGTCATGCCTGGCATAGCCGTGCTAGTCAGAATCACAAGATGAAAACCTGGCTTCGCGCTGAGGGCACGGCCAATCTCTTTGCATACAGGTAGGGCGTACCGCAGAGAGAAGCTGCCATCGGATTCGCTCGGTGTGGCTACAACGATAAATGTAATTTCGGAGGCCGCCACTGCTTCTGCGATGTCGGGTGTGGCTGTCAGCCTTCCGTTCGCCTTGCAAATGAACTCTGCAAGCTGCGGCTCATAGACCGGAGACTGGCCGTCATTGATCGCCTCGACCCTGTGCGGATCCACGTCCACGCCGATCACGCGCATGCCCTTTGCTGCCAGGCAAGCGGCAAGTGGCGCACCTAGTTTGCCAAGACCTACTACCGAAATGGTTTCTTCCATGCCGCCCCCTATGCGATTGATTTGGCATCGAGCTTTTTGCTTTCCCAATCCCTTCGGGCGACGGGCATGCGCCAGCCCGTGCCGAAGGCGCGATCAGTGACCTTAATTCCCGGCGCGGCTTGCTTGCGCTTGAACTCCGCCTTCATCACGCCCTGCAATGCTTGACGAACCGCGGCTTCGTCGAAACCTTGCCGAACAATCTCTTCCTCCGATTGGTGCTGTTCGACGTGGCGCTGAAGAACAGCGTCGAGCAGATCGTATGGAGGCAAGGTGTCCTGGTCGGTCTGGTTTGGCCGTAGCTCGGCCGAGGGGGCTTTGGCGAGAACCCGTTCTGGGATCATTGGGTGCCGGCGATTGATCCAAGTAGCCAGGCGGTAGACCATAGTCTTCGGCACATCGGAAATGACGGCGAGTCCGCCCGACATGTCTCCATAGAGCGTGCAATAGCCCGCTGCCAGCTCTGATTTGTTCCCGGTGGTGAGCAGTAAAGCTCCGTATTTGTTCGAGAGAGCCATGAGGAGGTTGCCGCGGATCCGCGCCTGTAAGTTCTCTTCGGTGACGTCGCGCGGATATCCGGCGAAGGCCTCTCGCAGAGCGGCCTCGTAAGCAGCCATGGCAGGCGCAATAGGAATCTCAATCTTGCGCACGCGGAGCACTTGAACAAGCCGCCGCGCATCTTCGACGCTTTCGCGGCTGGTGTAAGGCGACGTCAGGAGCACGCCCAACACGTTGTCGGCACCCACGGCTTCAACGGCAATGGCTGCGGTCAAAGAGGAATCCACACCTCCGGAAAGACCCAGCAACACACGTTCGAAACCGCATTTGTGTACGTAGTCGCGTGTGCCAAGTACGAGCGCCTTATATATTTCTGATTCGGTGGAGACTTCGTACGGCGCAATGGGGCCTCGCATCTCTTCCAGGTCCACCACGAGGAAATCTTCTTCGAAGGCCTTCCCACGCGCGATTAGATCGCCGGAGGAGTCGAACGCACAACTTCGGCCGTCGAAGACGAGATCGTCATTGCCGCCTACCTGGTTCACGTAAAGCAACGGAAGCCGATGTCGCGCAGCCATCCTGCCCAGCATCGCTTCGCGGAGTTGTTGCTTGCCTATGGTGAATGGCGAGGCCGAAAGGTTGATGACACACTCGACGCCGGCTTGCGCCAATGCTTCGACCGGATCTGCGTAGTATCGACGCCGCTGCCAGAAATCGCGGTCGTTCCAGACGTCTTCACAAATCGTGATTCCCAGAGTTTGCGCATTGAGCTCCAGGGTTTGCGGGCCCGCAGCAGATTCGAAATAGCGGCCCTCGTCGAAAACGTCGTAGGTTGGCAGCAAGCATTTCCGGAAGCGCCCCTTGATACGGCCACCCTTGAGAAGGACAGCAGCGTTATACAGGGGACGGCCTTCGCGCCCTTCATTCATCTCGGCAATACCAACGAGCAAGGGCGGCGCACCGCGGAGGTCAGCGGCAAGGTGCTCAAGGACCTCCCAACTGCGGGCGACGAAAGCCGGTTGCAACAGAAGATCACGCGCCGGGTAACCCACCAGAGCGAGCTCGGAGGTCACCACGAGATCCGCCCCCTGCGCCGCTGCCCGCTGCGCGAACTCAGCGATCCGGGCGGCGTTCCCTTCCAAATCAGCGACGGTGTAGTTTCGCTGAATAAGCGCAATTTTCATGATGCCTGAGCAGTTGCGCATAGATGCCAACCTAAGTGCCGCTCCAGCGCATGAAAGAACCGCGGCGACATCGGACGGAAATATCCTTCCCGGAGTACTGCACGTAATCAGGAATTCGGCGGGGGAAAATGTGACCTACTAGAGAATGTTCTCGATGCAAAACCCACGTTGCTCAAGGAGACGTCGAACCACTGGTCGGACATGCTGTTTCAGCGTCCGAGTTTGAGCGATAAGCTCTGTCGATCGCCAGAAGCGAGCCTTGCCATAGGTCAGCATGATCCAGAACACCATTCCATGAATGGCGGTGATAAACCATAACTTTGATCGTGCCGCCCGCTCGCAGGTAATGTCGGGCCTCGTGCAACACGCGTTCTGGGTGGGCTGTGTGGTGAATGAGACCGAACGTATAGACCAAATCGTGTGGTTCGATGGGCACCAACTTCGTAAGCTCTTTGGCGCTTCTCCAATAGAACTGCACGCGATCGGAGAGGCCGTGCACTTGCACCCGCTGGCGCGCAATTTCTAGCGATCTCTTTGATAGATCAATGGCAGTAACAAGGGCTCCGTGACAAGCGAAGTTCACCGTGTCCGTGCCAATGCCTCATCCTATTTCCAGCACCGTTTGTTATTCCACCGATCGAACCCAGCGAACTGGGAATATGGGGCTCGACAAAATATTTGCGTTGCTCAACCTGATCAAAATATTCCCACGTCCCCACTGGTCTTGGCGAATGACAGATGTTGGAAGGCCGCCGATCCCAATATTCCTTCACTTGCTCGACTTGAACAGACTTGAATTCCATTTCTCGCTCCATCATGAAGGATCGAAGAGCCGCTTGCGGTGCAAGCCCAGCCGGTAGCGGAGAGGCTTGGTGTACGTGAGGCACGCATGCCAGAGACGACGTCGGCTTCGGAACGGAAACATTCGCTCCACGGTTCGGTCCGCGACTCCCCGTGCAAAATAAAAGAAGCGACTTCGTTTCTGACGCTCGTAAACGGACCAGGCACGCGATATGATGTGCTCATACCTCGGCCTAAGCGATTCAAAAGAAAAGGCTGATCGTCCGATTTCGCGGCTACGGGTACTACATCTCCCGGCATATTCCTTATCAGCTAGGCATTTCTCAACGAAGGAGCATATGGCCTCAAAGTCGTTGGTGCAGATCCCGTTCGAATCGATGTAGCCTCGATAGCTCAGGCCTCGCAGATCGCGAGCAGCGACGGGCAGGCCCGCGCTCAGCGCCTCGGTAAAGGCCAAAGTGATTGGACGCTCTCCCAGTCCAAATGGCCTATCGAAGTTGACGAACACTCGCGACTCGCTAAACATCTCAACCATTCGCTTCGGCGTTTTGTATCCGGTCTTATGCCCATCGTGGTGATGCGTTTTGCCCGCAAACCTCGCGCAAAGTCTGTCCCACAGGTCCAAGCCCACCACGGTCCGATCCTTCCCCCTCCACGACTCCGCGCCTGACAGCACAAAGAGCACTTGCTGCTTCTCTCCCGTCCATTCCTGCCGAAACCACCAGTCGCCTACTGGGTTTGGAATCATGTTTACGTCGGAGAAGCCCGCCGCTTCCCACCCCGCGACGTGCGCGGGCATCTCAAGGAGAACCGGGAACTCCCGAATTGCCCTGATGTATGACCGCGGTAGCATCTCTGTGGGCACCCCCGTCCAGCAGGCCTTGAGGAGGATGGGGCATTCTACGCGCAGGCAGTGTCTCGACCAATCTTTCGTATAGTAGAACGTCTCCGCGGACTCGATCAGCACATCATAATCGCGAAAACTTAGAGCATCGTACGGTTCCTCAATAATGTTCACTTTCAAACCCAGCTCGCGCCAACCTTCGATGCGCAAATGACAGTTATTCCAATAGTGTCGGTCGTCCGATTGAGGGCCTACCAGATCGATCCCCTCTGGGAAGAGCACTGCCATTTTTTCTACCAATTGCGACGTTGTTGGGCTCAGTACAGCGACTCTCAAGCCGTCGCTCCCGAAACAAAGGTAAGGTTCTCTTCTTGGTCGTAGAACTGCCGCTCCCGAGCCAAGAGCGGAAGGATTGTCCGGCACGATTTCATATCTCGGACTCTAAGTTGTTAACTTTCGGGCGTGGGGCCTCGTCCAGAGCCCTATTTTGAGGGCTCCAACACGGTAAACAGTGACCTACCCTGTAGTTGCACTGGACGAGCGCGATTTTCATGAAGCAATTGCGGTCAAACAGAGATGCCAACCGAATTGCCGCTCCAGCACGCGAAAGAGCGGCGACGGCATCCACCGAAAGTACCATTCCCGGATATATCGGTAGTTCACGTAATCAGGAATCCGGTACGGAAAGATGTGATCAACCAGAATGCTCTCGACGCGAAAGCCGCGTTCTTCCAGAAGGTTTTGAGCCTCTTTTCGTGTGTAGGTGTAAGTGATCGGACATCCTGTTTCAGCCTCAGAGTTCTGAGCCACAAGCTCTGTCGACCTCCAGTACTGACCCTTGCCATAGGTCAACAGGATCCAGAACACCTTCCACGAGTGGCGGTGATAAACCATAACCTTTATCGTGCCTCCTACGCGCAAGTAATGCCGAGCCTCGTCCAACACGCGTTCTGGACGGGGCGTGTGGTGAATGACACCGAAGGTGTAGACGAGATCGTACGGTTCGACCGGTACCCAGCTACGCAAGCTCTCGGCGCTTCCGCAGTAAAACTGTACGCGGTCCGACAAGCCTAGGACTTGCACGCGCTGGCGAGCAATCTCCAATGACTTCTTTGATAGATCAACCGCAGTAACGAGGGCTCCGTAGCGAGCGAAGTTCACCGTGTCAGTCCCGATGCCGCATCCTATTTCCAGCACACGTTTGTGATTCCAGCGCTCGAATTGGGCGAAGCGAGGAATGTGCAGCTCGACAAAATACTTGCGCTGCTCAACCTGATCGAAATATTCTCGCGTCCCCACTGGTCTTGGCGAATGACGGATGTTACAAGGCCGGCGGTCCCAGTAGTCGCGCACCCGCTCGATTGGTACGGCCTCAAAGCTCATATCACGTTGACGGGACCTCTTGTTACCCCTCAGGTCCTTAGACTAACCTCCCGCTTGCACGCCCGCCACCGGAGCGGTCTCTCTCCGATCGCGTGCAGGCAAAAGACTCGCAGCCACGTAACTTCGGTTGAGATAGGAAAACGGCCGATGATCCAGAATCTTGTACCCCGCTGCCGACAGCATCGCTGAAATAGAACGGGGGTTGTAAAGCGCATTGAACCCGTAATGCCCGAAATCGAAAACGGCCAGCGGCTCTTGAGTAGCGTCGTAGGCCAAAAGCAACATGTCGGAAAGCTTCATATAGTTGCACAGCACAGTCCAGAGTTTCCGCGGATCCAACTGGTCGCCGGTGCTCAAGTCAAGTACGCAATCCACCCTTCGACCCAAATCCAAAGGGGTGGTTACATCCCACTTCATAAAGGTCACCCTGTGTTCCGCGTACTCCGCGAGAGTTCTCCACGCCCTCTCGATCACATGCGAATTAATGTCGATCGCTGTCCATTGACGCGCACGCTGTCCCCACTCCATCTCCGCCCACGGGTAGAAACATCCAATATTCACCACGTCCGCGCCATTCACGCAAAGGGCGGATTCAACGAATGCTTTATCGCGTATCGAGTAGGACTCCTGCGTTCGCTCCCACTCCCGGAATCTTTCCCAGTACTCGCCACTGCTATAAAAATCGCAAACCCGAGCCTCGATGTCGTACCCCGGAGGACACTGCTTACCGTAAAGCTCCGCAAGACGGTCGAACGTCTCTACTCCCGACGGAACGCGCTTGTCAGAACACGACGTGACCCAAGACCGCAAGAACCCAAACGCGCCCTTCGAGTGACCTGTCCGGTCCGCAAACGCGCTTTGAGCCCGGGAGATCAAACGCGCATACTTGGGACGTAGTGAGTCGAACGAGAATTGCCGCCCTATCTCACGGCTCCTCAGGCTGCACTTCCTCGCATATTCGATGTCTGTGAGGCATTTGTCGAGAAAGGCACATATCGTTTCGAAATCATTGCTACAGAATCCGTTTGAGTCGATATACATCCTGTAGCTCAGTCCGGGCAAATCTCTGGCCGCGACTGGCAATCCGGCGCTCAGAGCTTCGGTAAAGGCCAGTGTCAGCGGCCGCTCCCCGTCGCAGTACGGGCTATCCAAGTTAACGAACACTCGTGATTCGCTGAACATTTCGGCCATCTGCTTTGGCGTCTTGTACCCCTTTTTGTGCCCGTCATGGTGATGAGTCTTGCCAGGAAACCTTTCGCACAGCCTTTCCCACAAATCCATCCCCAAGAGAGCCCGATCAGCGGGGCGCAAAGACTCCGAACCTGACAAAACGAAAAGCACTTGCTCCTTATTGCCGGTCCATTCCTTTCGAAACCACCAACCACCAACCGGATTCGGAATCAGGTTCACATCACGGAACCCCGCAGCCTTCCAATTCGAAACGTGCGCGGGCATCTCCAGCAAAACGGGGAACTTCCGAATCGTCTTGATGTACGCCGAAGGCAATACCTCCGTCGGTGATTTGCTCCAGCAGGCCTTCAGCAGAATGGGGCACTCCACGCGCAGGCAGTGTCTCGACCAATCGATGCAATACTGAAAAGTCTCTGCCGACTCGATCAGCAGGTCATAGCCGCGAAAACTCACATCCTTGTAAGGCTGCTCGATTATGTTCACCTTCAAGCCCAGTTCGCGCCAGACGTCCAAACGCAAATGGCAATTGTTCCAATCATGTCGGTTGTCCGATTGGGGGCCTACTAGGTCGATACCCTCGGGGAACAGCACCGCCATCTTTTCGACGAACTGCGACGTTGTTGGACTAAGCACCGCTACCTTCATGCCTCACCCCGGGGGATGAATGTCAGGTTCTCTTCCTGTCCGCAGCTTTGCGCCTCAGAACTAGCCAAAGTGAATCCAGACCTGCCCAAGTAATCCACCACTTCAGATCGGCGGCCGGCTCCTTCATACAAAGACACCGGTGTCGTTGCCACCTCCAGCTTGATTTTCCGGATATCTTTCAGCCTTTCGCCGGCAGACCGAATCACGGCGAGGTCCGCCCCCTGCGCATCAACCTTCAGGTAATCGACACGCGAAATCCTCATCCTGTTCATGAATGTGTCCAGTCGAATCGTCGGTACCATGGCTTTAGACTGAACCTTTAGGAGCTCCCCACCGACCCACCGGCGCAAGCCCTCCGGATTGAATGGCAGCAGGGAACTCGCGCCTAGATTGGCATTGATATAGAAATCCGCGACTCCGTCCTTCTCCGCTACGGCCATCGGCAGCACAATTATGTTCGGAAAGAGCCCCCAGCATTGCGCAGCCAGTCTCAAGTTCGGCTCAAACGCGTAAACGTGAAGCCCGGGATTTTCTTTCGCCGCGCCAAAGGTCTCCGTCCCAAGACAAGCCCCCACATCAATCCACACGCCCGTCAGGCGCGAACAACCCACCTCCCGGGCGATCCGCCTGCCCGAACCAGAAAAGCAGCCCCTCACGGTTCGGAACGCCTTTTCAAGACGAGGTGTCACTCGCATCGGCTCGTCGTCGGAAGCCCGCCCAACGTCATAGAACCGAGAATCTCGCCGGAACGTTAAGCACTCCACTCCACTCATCCCGCGGGTGGCTAACTGGATCCGTCGCGACAACCAATCCAGGGACGCACTCCCACACATCTACCTGCCCGCGACAATCCGCTAAGCTTACCTTCCACTGATAACAGCCGGGGCGTAACGGCAAGCTCGGGAGCCTGAAAACAAACTCGCGGTCGCCCGCGGGAATATCAAAATCGAAGGCTGCCCAACCCCACATGAGCTGGCGATCCTGATTGTACAGAGAGATGCCATGAGTTGCCCTGCGAATTGGTTCCTTAACGTGCAGGGTCATCTTGATCGTGACTGGCCCAAGGCCGTCAACAACGTTGGCGTCATAACCGCGCGGCTCCACCACCTCCCAGCTCAGAAAGCGTGCCCTGTCCCGCGAGTCTAGCGCGCCTCCGCGATGCCCATTGCCGTTTGTCCGGGACATCGCCACCGACTCGTAGGAGGCCAGAACTTGAGGAGTCGCACCCGACTCGCGGATTTGCCCTCCGTCTAGCCAGATTACCCTTGTACAGAGTCGTCGAATCTGATTTAACTGATGACTCACGAAAACGATAGTTCGCCCAGTTCGGGAGACCTCTCGCATCTTGCCGAGACATTTTTTCTGAAATGAAATGTCGCCGACCGCCAGAACTTCATCGACAAGCAGGATCTCGGGTTCGAGGTGCGCGGCGACAGCAAAAGCGAGGCGCATTTGCATGCCGGTTGAGTAATGCTTGAGAGGAGTGTCGATAAACTTCTCGACTTCGGCGAAGTCTACGATCTCATCGAATTTGCGCTGAATCTCGGTCTTGCTCATACCCAGGATTGCGCCGCTCAAGAAGACGTTTTCGCGCCCGGTGAGCTCGGGGTGAAAGCCGGTGCCGACCTCGAGCAGGCTACCCATGCGGCCGCGGACCTCCGCGAAGCCTTGTGTGGGCTTGGTGACACGGGCCAGGATCTTCAGCAAGGTGGTTTTCCCAGCACCGTTGCGGCCGACGAAGCCGACTACTTCGCCTTGGTGGATGTCAAATGAGACATCTCTTAGCGCCCAGATATGGGAATGATCGCCGTTAAGACGATCTCCATGGGAAAATGACGGCGCGCGCGGAGTGAACATGCGCGCCGGGGCCGACGCGGCGCGGGCGAGAACCTCGCGCAGGGCCAGATAGCGCTCGCGCTCACCGATGCGGTAGCGCTTGCCCAGGTTATCGGCTCGGATAACGATGTCACTCATGTCAATATGGTCGCTTAAAAGCCAATCTCTTGGTCAGTTACTCATGCCAGTCGGGACCTTCCCTGCCGACGGATTCGCAGTCGGCTGCGTTCTGCAATTCATGGCTCAGAGTTGGTGTTGCACTAGCTGATCCGTCCTCGGATACCGCAACGGAACTAACAAGCCGGTGGCAACGAAGAAATGAGATCGTCGCGCCAACTAAACTCTGTAGCTACTAGAGATGTTGGCCGACCAATCACGCGATAGAAACAGGTCAGGAAGAAACGAAAGGTTTCCACCTCACCCGATCGAGTTGTGTTGTCGGACTCTCGACCGCACCTGACGCGTTAACCAGGCCAGAGGGATTATAGAAGCGTTTATAGAAACTCAAAGCAGCGATCAGGCGAAGGGTTTTCTGCATCCGGAGCCTGAGGGTCCATAAGCAGCCTAGAGGATGCAGGGACAAGTAGATCGTAGGTCGTTGTTTCCTGAGGTAGGCCGTCATCGTTGGCACAATGCTATATTCGAGTCTTCCATAGCGTGCCCGCAATCCTTCCGGCGCTGTCAAATTCGCGTAAGAAACTATTGCCTCTTGCAAAGCATTAACATCTCGTCCGCCAACCAGGGTCCGCCCCGGCCTAGAAACAAACGGGTGAGGAATTTTCTTCTTTCTGGAATATTAAAACTCACCGTGTCTGCGACCAAGCCACACGTCCTGAGCCACCGGCGAACGACGCCGTAACTGATTGGATGCACACCCGTTCGGTTGTAGTTCCCGACGTTCTTAAATCCTCTCCTGCGCTGGATTTGCCAGCAGAGTAACTTCAGCCAGTGGAAAGTCGGCATGCCGAGGACGAGACTCCCTGCGGGCGAGAGCATCCTGATCAAGCGTGCGAGAACCGCGGCCGGGTCTCGGAGAAGATGGAGGATGTGAAGAATCAAAATGCAATCAAAGAGCTGGTCCGCGAGGGTACCCAATGCAGTCTCTAAACTGCCAGTAACAATTTTGACCCCGCGCCCGGCTGCACACGGCGCGATTACCGGATCAAGCGGAACCCCCACCACGTCAATCCCGGACCGAACCAGGCGATTCTCGGTGGCTCCCCATCCACACCCGATCGACAGTACGCTTCTTGTGCTCGCCGGAATCAGTTCAAGGATTTCGGGCCTGCAAGGCTCATAGTAGCTCTTCGACCAAACGCAACAAGGCAACTGGGTTTCAGAGGTCAGCGGCGGAAGTGGAGTTTGGCCTTCATGGCCAATCCTCCAGAGGACTTCAAGTTGCCTGTTGAAATCCTCCTCTTCCAATGCATATATCGTGCCCACATATTTGTTGGGGAGATGTCTGACAAGAAATGCCTGTAGCTCCGAAACGCAGATCATCTTGGTGAAACCGCACTGTGTGTAAGGATCCGTCGACGCTGTACATGCCAAGTCATACTTTCCCTGATGGGGTCGGACCAGAAAGCCTCCACTGTCGATGGCACGTTGAAGTTGCTGACGAGTCAGCATGTAACAGGCTGTATGCTCATTGGTAAAGAAGGCGAATGTGTGATCTCCTGTTGTACGCACGCGCTGAGAATCCCAGTGGAAATGTGCGTGAACATCCGGATAGTAGTTCCTACCATCCGGACCGACTTCTACCCGTAAAAAACCAGCAATTTCATTCTCGGGAAGAACGTTGGTCATCCGGAGGAACGCTTGGATGTTCTCGTGCGTGATGAGGATGTCGTCTTCTGAATAGATAAAGAGGTCGTAATCACATACTCGGTCAGCGAAAATAGACTTATGGGCAAAAGGGAGGGACCACGGGTCGCGAGTTGGCAACCCCACCACGATCGAGACGCCAGGAGGTAGATCCTTTGTGACGTTGGAGAGGACCACAATGTCAACCTTGCATGGCATTGCGTTATACGCCTGTATGACCTGGCTCAGATAGTGATCGTTGGCGATTCCATAACTCGCGATGGCTACCAGTATTCGCACTGTGACTTGTAGTCTTCAACCTTTGGCTGACAGTTGCCAGATGCGTCTGCCCTTTGCGGGAGCAGCACATTGGCCAATCGTACTTTCGATCCGGATAGCTATGTCACTCACGATGTCATTCATGGCTAGACGACGTCCGCGATGGTTCCTTCCATCTTCTGGAAGTATGCGACGCCGCCCGCGAGAAGAAGCAGAACCATGCTCGTCGAGACGGCGAGCATCAGATTCGGCGGTTGACCGCGGCCAGTAAGGGACCAGCGAAAGCCCTCGATCACTCCGGCCATGGGATTCAGACCGTAGAGCCAGCGCCATTTCGCGGGCACGAGCGAGCTG
>Ga0187783_10000716_pt1 | contig 24278 bp, 23 predicted proteins | sample 1015_SJ02_MP02_2_FD_132471 | JGI IMG/M metagenome (GOLD analysis project Ga0187783, IMG submission 132471) | Tropical peat soil microbial communities from peatlands in Department of Meta, Colombia - 1015_SJ02_MP02_20_MG | ecosystem: Environmental > Terrestrial > Soil > Wetlands > Peat | place...
GCGTCGTATTCGGTCTCCACCATTCGGATTCGGTAGCCGTTCTCCAGCCAGCGGAGCTGCTCCAGCTGTTCGAGCCGCTCAAGTTCGCCCGGCGGCAGCGTGGGGAAATCGAGAAGCGCCTCGCGACGGAATGCATAGAGTCCGATATGTTTCCAGTGCCGCGCCGCGACCGTCTCTTGGCGGTCGCGCACCCAGGGGATGGGCGCACGCGAAAAGTAGAGCGCATTGCCGTCGAAATCACGCACGACCTTGGCGACATTGGGATCCATAATGTCGTTGGGTTGCACGATGGCACCGGTGGCGCTTGCGACCTGCACGGCAGGATCTTCGACCAAAGCTGCAACCAGCCCGTCGATGGTTGTCGGATCGATGAGTGGCTCATCGCCTTGCACGTTGACGTAGATTTCGGCGGAAATGTGGGCGGCGACCTCGGCGACCCGATCGGTGCCCGTGGCATGATCGCGGCGTGTTAGGACGGCATCGCCACCAAACCCTTTGACGGCATCGCGGATACCGGGTTCGTCGGTGGCGACGAGAGTCCTCGACACCCGCTGTGCGCGCCGGACCCGCTCAAAGACGTGCTGGATCATGGGCTTGCCCGCAATCGAAGCAATAGGCTTCCCGGGAAAGCGCGAAGAGGTATACCGCGCAGGAATCACAGCCAGAACATCGATTGTTTCCGACGTAGCCATCGATGAACCGATCGGCCATGTTAGCACGGAGGCCGCCCCCTCGACCTCGACTATCCCGTCGGGGTCGCCGTTGGATCGGCCGAGACAGGAAGCCGCAACGCGGTTGGTTTCCGAACCGACCGTATGATCTCAATCGTAACAATGCTTGATTTGCCAGGCCGCGGTGGTAGTATGTGCCCAGGGCGTTTTGGGAGACCAGCCGTGGGGTACGGCGCAAACGGGGTTCGCCTTTACCGGGGATCGCTGGCTGCCTACGCTCGGTTGCTCCCTCTCCTGCTGATTTTTCTATCGCCGGTGACTGCGCAGGAAATTCCCCCCGGCCCGGCGGCTCCTCCACCCTCCGAGCAAGATCGTGTCACGATCCACAAGAATCAGCCGCTCCGCGCGGAAACCGATTTGACCCTGGTGGGTGCCACCGTCACAGATCCGATGGGTCGGCTGGTCACGGGCCTCGAACAGGAAAACTTTCGCATCTTCGAGGATGGCGTGGAGCAGGAGATTTTGCGCTTTTCTAGCCAAGACGTGCCGGTGTCGATTGGCGTGATCTTTGATATGAGTGGAAGCATGGCGGATAAGATCGACAAGTCCCGCCAGGCCGCCGTGCAGTTTTTCCGGACGGCAAATCCTCAGGACGAATTCTTCCTGGTGGATTTTAACGACCGCGCGCAGCTGGTCAGCCCGTTTACTGCCAGCGTAGATGAATTGCAAAACCGGCTGATGTATACAGGCGCGCACGGGCTCACGGCGCTCTACGACGGCGTCTATCTCGGGCTCAGTCAGATGCGTGGAGCACACAACACGAAGAAAGCTTTGCTCATCTTATCTGATGGGGGCGATAATCATAGCAGGTACAGCGAGACGGAAATCCGCAAATTTGTGCGCGAGGCGGATGTCCAGATCTATGCGATCGGGCTTTTTGAGCCCGACGGTGGCCCAACGCCGGAGGAACGCCAGGGGCCCGGACTGCTGGCCGACTTAACGGCGATGACCGGCGGCCGAACGTTTGCCGTGCAGAACCTAAACCAGCTGCCCGACGTTGCCTCAAAAATCAGCATGGAGTTGCGCAATCAATATGTTCTGGGATACAGATCGAGCCACCGCGAGCACGATGGAAAGTGGCGCAAGATCAAGGTCAAACTTCGCCCGCCGAAGGGCCTTCCGCCTCTCATGGTTTCGGCAAAAACTGGATATTTTGCGCCGGGGCACTAAGCCCACCCTCCTTCTGCGGTTGGCCGTCTTCGGATTGGTGGCCCTGCTGCTGGCGGTTAGCGGTATGGCTGCCCAAGAGACGCCGCCGGCAATTCCGACTCCGGGGCCCCCGCCGCCTGGCCAACAGTCCGCGCAGGGCGGCCATCGCATCAAGAGCGATGTGGATCTGGTGGTATTGCACGTAACGGTCGCCGACGATCGGGGTCAGTTCGTTCCCGATCTGCAGCAAGGCAACTTCCGGGTGTTCGAGCAGAACGTCGAGCAGAAGATCTCGTTTTTTTCACGGCAGGATATTCCCGTGACCATGGGGCTCGTCATCGACAATAGCGGCAGCATGCGAGAAAAACGCGAGCAAGTGAACGCTGCTGCGATGACGTTTGTGCGGACCAGCAACCCACAGGATGAAGCGTTCGTGGTGAATTTCAACGACGAGTATTACCTGGACACCGAGGGCGACTTCACAAGCGATCAGAGAGACTTGAACGACGCTCTGGGACGCATCGACACGCGGGGAAGCACAGCACTCTATGACGCTGTCATCGGCTCGCTGGGCCATATCAAGAAGGGACACAAAGACAAGAGAGTTCTGCTCCTGGTTACGGACGGAGATGACGACGCAAGCCAGAAAACGTTTGAGGACACGATCAAGGCCGCCGAACAGTCGAACGTGACGATTTATACGATTGGTGTCTTCAGCCAAGACGATCGCGAACACGAAAAACGAATGGTGCGCCATTCCAAAAAGGTTCTGGAAGAACTTGCCGAGGCGACCGGAGGCGAGGCCTACTTTCCCGAAAACCTGAGCCAAGTGACGCCGATTTGCGAGCAAGTGGCACGCGAAATCCGCAATCAGTACACGATCGGATACTACCCGACGAACACGGCAAAAGACGGGACCTTCCGCACCGTCCAGCTCAAAGTGATTCCGCCGAACGGCCGCGGCAAGCTTTCCGTCCGAACGCGCACTGGATACTACGCGCCGACATCGTCGGCCGACACGCAGCGCGCATCCGGCAACTGACAGCGCCCCCTCGATCTGCCCCGATCACCTGCTCGGGTCTATCTGTTTACCCTCGATGAGACAAGGGCGTATAATTTTTTGTTTAGGCTGATGGCAACGGAATCCACTGAGAAGGCTCGACCTGCACATCCGAGCGCAGCTGCGCCCGTATCGGTAGCTCGGGAAGGGGGTGCAACGGAAGCCATACGGGTCCGCGGTGCGCGCGTCCACAACCTTAAGAATATCGATGTCACGATTCCCCACAACGCCATCACGGTCGTGACAGGCGTTTCCGGCTCCGGTAAATCGAGCCTGGCGTTCGACACCCTTTACGCCGAGGGGCAGCGTCGCTACATCGAATCACTTTCCGCCTATGCGCGGCAATTCCTGGAGCGAATCGAAAAGCCCGACGTCGACGAGATAACCGGAATTGCGCCAGCCATCTCGATTCGTCAAAAGAACTCGACCCGCAATCCACGGTCGACCGTCGCCACGGCCACCGAAATTTACGACTATCTGCGCCTTCTCTATGCACGAGCTGGCCATACATTTTGCCTGCGATGCGGCGAGGAGGTCCGTAAAGATACACTGGACGAAATCGCGACACGGGTGCTCGCGCTCGCCCAGGGCGGCCGCTTTTACGTGCTGTACCGGTTCTTGTGGCAGCCGGAAACGCCCGCCAGCCGGGGACAGGAAGCGGCTACGGCGCGGCCGCGAGCGTCGGCGCGACCCAATCCAGAGGCCCTTCGAGGGGCGCTCCTACGCCTCCGAAAACGCGGTTTCAATCGACTTTACCAACGAGGGCGGGTCTTCGAGTTTGCTACCCCGGAAGAACTTCTCGATGTGGATTTCAGTAAGCCCGTTTACGTGTTGGTCGACCGGTTGGTACTTTCGCCCGAGATTCGGTCGCGGCTTATGGATTCGATCGAAGTCTGTTACCGCGAGGGTGGGGGCGAGGCCATTTTGGAATTTGTTTCTGACCACCCCACCGCTCCAGCGCCGGAAAGGCTCGTCTTCAACGAGCGATTCGAGTGCAAGAAATGCGGCGCGACCTATCAGGAACCGGAACCCCGGCTGTTTTCCTTTAACAATCCCTACGGAGCGTGCCCACGGTGCCAGGGTTTCGGCAACACGATTGATTTCGATTTGGATCGCGTCGTACCGGACAAAGGCAAGACACTTGCGGACGGCGCGATCGAGCCCTGGACCAAGCCGCGCTATCGGCAGCTGGCGCTGGAGATGCGGCGCTATGCGCGCGCCAAGGCGATTCCCCTTGACCTTCCCTTTCGCGATCTGACCACGGCAGAGCGCAACGCCATTCTCGATGGCGACCCAAGCGAAGACTTCCCCGGGGTGAAGGGATTCTTTGCCTGGCTCGACCGGAAGAAATACAAACTCCATGTACGCGTCTTCCTCAGTCGCTATCGAGGCTACGCCACCTGTTCCGATTGTGGAGGCACACGCCTACGCGCGGAAGCTCGTGCGGTAAAGATCGCGGGGCGATCGATCACCGAAGTGTGCCAGCTGACGGTCAAGAAAGCGCGCCCGTTCTTCGATGGCCTCGCACTCAGTGCCGCCGAAATGGTCATTGCGGACAAAGTGCTCGAAGAGATTCAGCTGCGCCTCCGCTTCCTTGACGAAACTGGCCTCGACTACCTCACTCTCGATCGACTGACCTCTACGCTGTCGGGCGGCGAGGCACAGCGGATTCAGCTGGCGACGTCGCTCGGATCGCATTTGGTGGGAGCTCTATACGTGCTCGATGAACCGTCGATCGGACTGCATCCGCGGGATACGAACCGGTTGATCGAAATTCTCAAGGGCCTGCGCGATTTAGGGAACACCCTGCTGGTCGTCGAGCATGACGCGGACACGATTCTTGCGGCCGATCGTATTCTCGATTTGGGACCGGGTGCTGGAGAGCACGGCGGCCAATTGACGTTTGCTGGTACCCGCGATGAACTGCTCTCCGATCCGCAGTCGCTGACCGGCCGCTATCTTCGCCAGGAGCTGCGCATTGCGGTGCCGCCGTATCGCCGGCGGCCTCACGGGAGGTTTCTGAAGATCTTGGGCGCGCGCAGCCACAACCTAACAGGTGTCGACGTCACGATTCCGCTCGGCATGCTTGTGGGGGTCACGGGAGTCTCCGGCTCCGGCAAATCCACACTTGTGTACGACGTGGTGTATAAGGCGCTCGAGGCGAAGCGGCTCGGCGGGAACTGGCGGGAGTGCTGCGATCGAATCGAAGGCGACGCGGCGATCCAGGGTCTCGAAATGGTCGATCAATCGCCGATCGGCCGGACGCCGCGCTCGAATCCTGCAACCTATCTGAAGGCGTTCGACGCGATTCGGGAAGTCTACGCGGGGACGCTGGATGCCCGCAAACGTAATCTGACCGCGGGCCACTTCTCGTTTAATATTCCCGGAGGACGCTGCGAGGCATGCCAAGGCGACGGCACGGTAACGGTCGAGATGCGCTTTTTGGCGGACGTGGAACTTGTCTGCGAAGAATGCCGTGGCACACGCTACAAAAGCAGCGTGCTCGACGTGCGGTACAAAGACAAGAACATCCACGAAACACTGGGGATGACCGTGCGTGAAGCGCTGGCGTTTTTTGCGGCGCATCCGAAGGTGACTTCCCGGCTGCGGGTGCTCGACGAAGTGGGCCTGGGCTATTTACGGCTGGGGCAGTCCGGGACGACGTTATCGGGCGGTGAAGCGCAACGTCTGAAACTCGCGGCGCATCTGACTCGACAGGACAGCAGCGGCGTTCTCTATATCTTCGATGAGCCCACCACGGGACTTCATTTCGACGACATTCAGAAGCTGCTGACCGCCTTTCGCAAGCTCATCGACGGCGGAGCCTCTGTGCTGATTATCGAGCACAATTTGGACGTGATAAAGTCGGCGGACTGGATCATCGACCTCGGGCCGGAGGGTGGAGACGCGGGCGGGCGCGTGATCGCTGCGGGGACGCCCGAGCAGGTGGCGCGCAATTCACAGTCGCACACAGGGAGATTCCTGGCGCGCGTACTGAGTCATCGCAATGGCGCCCCTTCCGACCATGCGGCAAGATCAGGAGTGCATGCGGAACATCGTTCTTAGCAGGGCAGTTCGAGGCAATCACACCCATCGCCCGCAAGCAAGAGCATGGCATTGTTCTTGAAATCCTTCGCCGGTTACACACTCTGCCTATTGTTTGGCGCTTTTCTCTGTGCGCAGACCCCCAGCTCCACCAAGAGGCAGGTTCGGCCCGATGCCGCCGCGCAAGAACTCAACCGCCTGCTGGCGGCGGCCGAGGACGCCGTCAACCACCAAGATTTCGAAGCCGCCGTCAAGGACTACCAGGCTTACCTTGCGAAAAAGCCGGACGACGCCTCGGTGCACTACAATCTCGGCTACACCTATACGGCACTTGAGCGCCCCGACGACGCCAAGGCCGAGTATGAACGAGCCATCGCGCTCGATCCGGCGAACCCCAAGATGGCACCGGCTTACCGAAATCTCGGCATGACGTTGCTGGCAAAGGATCCCGCGGCCGCCGTCGAACCGCTGGAGCGCGCAGCCGAATTCCAGCCGCAGGATCCTCGGGCCAAGTGGCTGCTCGGCACCGCCCTGGAAAGGAGCGGGAAAATCGCGCCTGCCATCGAACAGTTTCAGGCGGCGCAAAAGCTGGACAGTCAAGACGTCGAGATCAGCGCCTCTTTGGCGTACGCGCTTCTGAGTGCGGGCCGCTTTCAGGAAGCGGAAGCCGCTTACCGCGCAACGCTGTCGTTGCATCCCGACGGTGCGCCGTTGCGCCAAGCCCAGCTGGGCCTGGCGAATAGCCTCGTCGGGCAAAAGAAGCTGGACGAGGCCGCGTCGGAATGGGGAGCCTATTTGCAACTCGCGCCGAACGACATCGCCGTGCGGATCGAACGAGCCTCGGCCCTGGTCGACCTCGGCAGGAATGACGACGCTCTGGCTGAACTTGATCGAGCCGCTGCTTTGGGGCCGGAAGGGCTTGAAGCGCTCAAACTGCGTTCGCAGATCTATTGGGAACGGAAGCGCTACGACGATGCGATCCCCGTGCTGGAGAAAGCCGTGGCGCTTGCCCCGCGCGATCCGAACGTGGCCGATCGCCTCGGCAGCGTCTATCTCGAGAAGAAAGACTACCCCAACGCTCTGCACTGGTTGGTCGCGGCCTACGATATCAATCCGACCGCCAACGATCTACTGGCCCAGGTCATTGAGGCTGAGTACTTAAACAAGAACTACGCGGTCGCTCTCTCCGGTCTTGATGCACTGTCGAAGCGCGAGGAGCTCCCTGCAGCAAGCTGGTACCTGCGAGCAACCTGTTACGACAAACTCGGCCAACTGAGGGAAGCGCTCGATGCCTACCAGAGGTTTCTTCAGTTGAATAAGGACGAGAACAGCGACATGTATTTCGTATCGACATCTCGCGTCCGTACGCTAACCCGCGAACTAAAGGACAAAAAGAGGTAAGTCTTTGCGCCCGCTTGTCGCAACCTTGGGGGCTCTCGTATTGGCTGCGGCGCTTTCGACGACACGATCGGGAGCACAAGACCACACCGCCGATCTTCTCTCCCGGTTTGAGCGCGAAACGAACCCCGTTCAAAAGGCCAAGCTGATGCCCGAGCTTGGACAGGCGGAATTTCAGCAGATTCGAAAAGAAGCCGAGGCCTACGATCTCTCCGCCGCTCTGGATCTGCTCCGTCGATACAACGACCAGGTCCAGGCGTGTGTGAAAGGGTTGGCGAGCACCAACGTGGACCCCGAAAAGCACCCCGCGGGGTTCAAACAGTTGCAGATCTCCGTGCAGGAATCGCTCCGGCGCATCGACTCCTTGCTGCCTCCGATGACCAGCGATGAACAAGCACCCTTTATCGAGGTCCGCAAGCATTTAGACGATGTGAACCGCCACCTCATCGAGCAGCTTTTTCCGGGACGTACGCCTCCACCTAAGTCCGATAAAATCGTAGAATAGGTCTGCTATGCTCTATCGAGTCGTCGCGGCGTCGCTGTTGCTCACAACGTGCATGGTGGCAGCCCCGCGAATTTCCTTGGCTCAATTCGAGCCGCGCGATTACCTGAGTGACGAAGAGGCGGACAAGATTCGCGATGCCGATACTCCTGCCGCGCGGATCAAACTTTACATCGCTTTTGCCGATGACCGCCTGAAGAAGTTCGATTATGAACTCAATCGGACGCCTCCCCAGCGCAACCGAGCAGAAATTCTGAACAGCCTGCTGAACGGGTACGTGGGCTGTGTAGACGACGGCGCAGACCAGATTGCCATGGCCCGCGAGAAACAGATGGATATAAGGACCGTGTTGAAGCTGATGCACACCAAATACAACGAGTTTCTCAACCAGCTCCAAAAATACGACAAGGATGGAAAGGACCTCGACACCTACCGAGACAGCCTCAAGGATGCGACGGAAGGGACTCAGGATGCGCTATCGGATGTGCAGGACGCCGAAAAGGAAATGCTCTCAGCCCCCGTCCGGAGAAAGACTCCTTGAGGACATCCGGCCTGTCGAAACATGTTCCTGGCGGCGCTCAGATTTTCAGACGCATCTATACGCGCCTCGGCTGCCAAGGGCGCCCGCCCCATTTCGTGATCCAGTATCACCCGTATGCCGATCTGACTCATACCATCCGGCTGCGCGAAGATACGGCACAGGTGCGGCTCTCCGATGCCTTGCAGCCCGCTTCTCGGGCCATCTTGGAAGCGGTCGCCGCCATCTTGCTCGGACGCCTTTACGGCAGGCGCCCGCCGATTGAACTGCTGGAGCGCTACCGCCGTTTCTCGTTTGACTCAGCCATGCGCCGTCGGCTCTGGTTGCTGCGCCAGCGTCGTGCTCGAAAAATGGAGCATTGCCCTGCCGGACGCCATCACGATCTGGCGCTGCTGTTTCGATGGCTCAATCGCCGCTATTTCGATGATGGCCTGCCTCAACCGCGGCTGGGGTGGAGCACGCGCGTATGGAGGAGCCAGTTGGGGTCGTTCGATCCAGCACTGAATCAGATCGTGCTCAACCGCCAGCTCGATCATCCCCGCGTGCCAAGCTATGTCGTTTCCTACGTGCTTTACCACGAAATGCTACACGTGAGGCACCCCATGCGATTCGAGCGCTGTCGGCGCACGTCCCATTCCAGCCAGTTCCGCGAGGAAGAAAGACGGTTTGAGCATTATGGCCGAGCGATGCGCTTCCTGGCACGTTTGCGGTGAGTTGGCCTGGCTGCTACTGACCCGAAAGCTTTTCTATTTTTTTCTCGATCTTTTTCTCGTCAGGTGCGCTCGGAAAAGCCTGTAGGTAGTCTTTGTAGCATTTCACCGCAGCGGCGGCGTCGCCCTTCTTCTCGTAGATCTCGGCCAGCATCAGGCGGGGCTTGGCCAGCTTCGGCTTAAGGCGGATGGCTTCTTCAAGGCGTGGAATCGCAGCGTCGGGATCGCCTTTACGGATGTAGTAGGCGGCCACCTCGATGTCCTCCTCCGGGGATGACGGAGTGAGTGGGGCGTCGGAGTCCGCCTGCTGTGCCTGCTGTTTGGCAGCGCCGGGCGATTTCCCCGAATCCGACTTTTGCTGCGCCGGCGTAAGCGCCGCGAGGGCGCACAGAAAAAACGCCGGTATGTATCGCCGCATCTCGCTTCTCGCCGCACTTAGAATGCGTTTTGCTATCATAAGCGTTCGATCGCCCGGAAATTTTGCGGGGCGCCTTCATTATTTTAGCGCGCTGGCCATGGATCTCCTCGAAAAAGTCGACCAACTTCCCTTACAGCCTGGCGTGTACCTATTTCACGACGCGCGGGGAGGGACCCTCTATGTGGGCAAGGCACGATCGCTACGACATCGCGTCAAATCCTACTTTCTCGAGTCACGGTTGCAGGATGCCAAGACGGGATCACTGGTCCGTGAGATCGCCGACATCCAATACATCGTTGTCGACAACGAACGTGAGGCGCTAGCGCTTGAAAACAACCTGATCAAGCAGCACAAGCCCAAGTTCAATGTCCTGCTGCGCGACGACAAAACCTATCCCTATATCCGCTACACCGCCTTGGAGGCCTATCCGCGAGTCTACGTGACGCGGCGTCTCAACAAGGACGGCTCGATCTACTTCGGTCCGTATTTTCCGGCCAGCCTGGCGCACCGCCTGGTCCACCTGATCCACAAACATTTCTTGGTGCCGTCCTGCACGGTGGACCTCGATCAGCGTCATCCCCGGCCCTGCCTGCAGTACTACATTCACCGCTGCCTCGGACCATGCGCCGGGCTGGTGACCGACGAACGCTACCAAGAGGCGGCGCGCGATGTCCGCCTGTTCCTCGAGGGTCGCCGGACCGACTTAACACGAAGTCTCACCGAGAGGATGGAGCGCTCCTCCAGTGAGCAGCGTTATGAAGAGGCGGCAGGCTATCGCGACCTTCTTCGCACGCTCCGAGAGATGGAGGAACGGCAGAAAATCGCCGCGGCTGAGGGGGATGACACCGACGTGCTCGCCTGGTACGCGGAGCCACCGCAAATTGCAGTCAATCTCTTCCACGTACGCGGGGGGCGGGTTGTCGACCGGCGGGATTTCTACTGGGAGGATCTTGGAGAATTCGACCCAAGCGAGTTCCTTCCCTCCCTGCTCAAGCAGCTCTATCTGGATGCCGCCTACTTGCCACGCCACATCCACGTGCCGATGAGCTTCGAGGAGTGCCGTCTGCTGGAAGACGTTTTGACCGAGAACGCCGGGCACCGCGTCGAAATCCTCAATCCCCAGCGGGGTCAAAAGCACGCCTTGCTTGAGTTGGTCGAAAGGAACGCCAAGCACTCCTTCATGCAGCGTTTCCGGGTGCTCAAACCGAGCTCCCAAGCGATTGCCGAGGCTTTGGAATCGGCGCTGGGCCTTCCCGAGCCGCCGAAGCGAATCGAGTCCTTCGACATTTCGCACATCCAGGGAACCGACACGGTCGCTTCGATGGTCGTGTGGGAGGAAGGTCGGATGAAAAAATCCGACTACCGCAAATTCATTATTCGCGGCGACCGCGGTCGAGTGGGCAGTGAAAAATCCGAGCGCCTGCTTCGCGACGACTTTGCGAGCATGCGCGAGGCTATTGAACGCAGATATCGCCGCCTGCGCGACGAAAACAGGCCCATGCCGAGCCTGATTCTGATTGACGGTGGCATCGGCCAACTGCACGCCGCGGCCGAGGCTCTTCGAAAGCTCGAGGTCATCAACCAGCCGGTCGTGAGCATCGCCAAGCGAGAAGAACTTCTCTACGTGCTTGGGCAGGAAGGCACTCCCATCGTCTTAGAGCGCCACTCGCCCGTTCTGCACTTGATCCAGCAGGTTCGGGACGAGACACATCGTTTTGCCGTGGCATTTCATCGTCAGCGGCGCGCCAAACGGCGCATCCGGACCGCACTGGTCGACATCCCTGGCGTGGGCGAGCGCACCGCGCAAAAGCTGCTGCGTCGCTTCGGCAGCGTCGCGCGCTTGCGGCAACTGACGCTTGATGACCTAACCACAGAGCTACCGCGTGCGCAAGCCCAACGGGTCTTTGATGGGTTGCGTGAAACGGCCGAGCGCAATCGAGAGATTTCGTAATCGCCTCGCTATCTTCTATGGCCGACGCCTTGCCTGCGCAGAGAGTGCTATGCTACTGTGACACTCGGAGGTGTCGAATGGCGGACAATGTTGGGTCCAAAGTGAGTTTCTTTTTGGTGGGGTTGGGAATTGGCGCACTCATCGGCATTCTTTTTGCGCCGAAATCCGGCGAAGAAACACGCGACTATCTTTCGTCCAAGGCGGATGAAGGAAGAGAATATGCCCAGAGGAAGGCACGAGAGCTTCGCGAACGAGCCGAAGATCTGATCGAGCGCAGCAAGGAAATCATGGCGCGGCAGAAGGAAGCGGTGAATTCGGCTGTCGATGCTGGCAAGGAAGCGTACAAGCGCGAGGCAAAAGCCTCGTAATTCTCCGGAGGCCAGATGTCGGGCTGGCTCGAAGTGTTTATCGCAGTTGCTACGGTAGCCATCGTAGTCCAGATGGCGATCCTGCTGGCCATCTATCTACAGATGCGCGTCACCATCCAGCACTTTACCCGAATCGCCGCGCAGCTTCAGGCGCGGATCGACCCCATTCTCGTGCGCGCCAATCGCATCTTAGAAGATTCCGAAGACCGTGTCCGCACCATCATGACGAACGCGGCCGAACTCACGGAAATCGCTCGCAGCCAAGCGCAGAAAGTGGACCGCGCCTTTACCGATGCGGTTGAGCGGCTGCGCATCCAAGTCGTGAAGGCCGACCAGATCTTGACCGGGGCGCTGGAAGTTATCGAAGAGGCCGGCTCGAGTTTCCGAGCAAAACTCTGGCAACCGTTTCGCCAGGCCTCTGCCGTGTTGAAAGGCATCAAGGCGGGGATCGATTTCATCCGTGGCCAAGCGCCGAAACCTGTGTCGGACCCCACGACGCAGGACGAAGAACTCTTTATCTAAGCCACACCTTCTCCCTTCGACTTTCTAAGGTGTTGCGAGTCGAACACTCGGCCCGCTTCCGACGTCTGGTCTACGGCACGATCCAGCCCCCACCTAAGACAAGCTCGCCGGAGTAGAACACGGCAGCCTGACCAGGCGTGATGGCACGCTGCGGTTCGGCAAAGGTGATGCGGGCCGTGGTGGCGTCGAGCGGTGTGACTTCGGCTTCGGCGGGTTCGTGGCGATTGCGAATGCGGACGTGAGCGCGCACGGGGGTGTCCGGCCGAGGAAACGGAATCCAGTTTACGCTTTGAACGGCGCACGTCCGGCGCCGCAACTGTTCTTCCTCGCCGACCACAACACGATTCGTCTCGGGGTCGAGCGCAACCACGTACATCGGACGGCCCACTGCAACACCGAGGCCCTTGCGTTGACCAACCGTGAAATTCTCAAGGCCTTTGTGGCGGCCGATCACAGCGCCAGAAGTTCCGACGATTTCACCGGGTTCCCCCAACCCGCCGTCGACGCCCGCTCCTTGTTCGTCCCTATAGTTTTGGATGAAGCGGACGTAGTTGCCGTCGGGCACAAAACAGATTTCCTGGCTTTCAGGTTTTTCTGCAACCGGTACAGCGAGACGGCGGGCGGTCTGGCGCACTTCCTGCTTGGTCAGTTCACCTAACGGGAAATCGCTTCGCGACAACTGCTCCTGGGTGAGACCAAATAGGAAGTAGGACTGATCCTTCGATGCGTCGACCGCGCGCAGCAATTCGTACCGTCCTGTCTTCGGATTGTGGCGAACGCGGGCGTAATGGCCCGTGGCAATGCGCTCGGCCCCGATTTGGCGCGCCGTTCGAAGCAGCTGATCGAACTTGACGTCATTGTTGCAGTGCGTACAAGGAATCGGCGTGCGCCCCGACAGGTAGTTCTCAACGAACGGGCGTACGACGGCCCGTTCGAATTCGCGCTCGAAATTGACGACGTAGTAGGGAATGCCGAGATGCTCGGCCACCCGACGCGCATCGTAGACGTCGTCGAGCGAGCAGCAGCGGTGTCGGCTCGGGCTAGAGCCCTCGAGCTGTGGGAGGCGGCGCTGGTTCCAAAGCTGCATCGTGAGACCAATAGTCTGGATACCGCGCTCGCACAGGATGGCGGCAACAGTCGAGCTATCGACGCCGCCCGACATAGCCACGGCCACAGGTGCCGGGGCAGCCGCGCGGCGTGCGACTCCCAATGGTACGATGGCTGTCATCTAGTGAGTGGCCATCTGTGGCTCGCGCGGAGAAAGCGCACGAATGCGTTCAACAACAGAGGGAATCACCGAACCCGCGTAATCGACCTCATCCGAGGTGGTCGGACGGCCGAGACTGAAGCGGAGGGTCGAACGCGCGTCGTGGCGCGCCAGGCCTGCGGCGAGCAGAACGTGCGAGGGCTCGGTCGAACCAGACGAGCACGCCGCACCGGTCGAGCAGGCGATGCCTTGAAGATCGAGCGAGATCAGCAGAGCTTCGCCGCCCGCGCCGGGAAACGACAGACTCGTGGTATTGGGAACGCGGTGGGCGCGGTCGCCGTTCACCCGTGCCAGAGGAACGCGCTCGACGAGGGTCGTCTCCAGGCGATCGCGGAGCGCGCCAATACGTTCGGAATCCTCGGCGAGCAGATTGCGCGCAAGCTCGGCCGCCTTGCCCATACCGACAATCCCGGGGACGTTTTCTGTACCGGGGCGACGGTCACGCTCGGCGTGCCCGCCGAAAAAGCGCGGAGCCAGGGATGTTCCTGCGCGGACGTAGAGCGCGCCCACACCCTTGGGGCCGTAAAACTTGTGCGCGGAAATCGAAAGAAAATCCACGCCAAGTCGATCGACATCGAGGGGAATCTTGCCCGCTGACTGGACAGCGTCGGAGTGGAAGTAAACCTGCGCTTGCGAGGCGATGCGCGCGATTTCCTCAATTGGCTGGATGACGCCCATCTCGTTATTGGCGTGCATCACGCTGATGAGAACCGATTCGGGACGCAACGCACGTCGAATCTGTTCGGGATCAACCATGGCTTGTGAATCGGCGGATCGTTGGACCGGCACCACCGTGACCGCGATTCCCTGCCGCTCGAGCTCCTCGCACGTGTGCAGAACGGCGTGATGCTCGATGGCGGTCGTGATGACGTGCTTGCGCGGCTTCGCCGCGAGCGCGACGCAGCCGAAAAGCGCAAGGTTATCAGCTTCGGTACCACCGCTCGTGAACACAATTTCACTGGGCTTCGCCCCGATCAGAGCCGCTACCGATTCGCGCGCCTCATCGACGGCCGTCCGAGCGCGCTGGCCCGGCGTGTGGATCGACCCGGCGTTGCCGAAATTCTCGCCGAGAAACGGAAGCATCGCCTCCAGGACGGCCGGTGCGACCGGAGTTGTCGCGTTGTAATCAAGGTAGACGCGCATCACAAGGCCTTTGAGCGTTCAGAATAGCGGCTGGCGCAAAGCCGGTCAAGCAATGGCCGACGGCGAGGCCGGACGCGGGATACGACAATCAGAAGCCAACCTGCGGCCCATCGGTGAAACATTCCAAGAAGGGCAAGCGTATCTTGCCAATGGAGGTGGGTGCATGACAGAGCCTGGTAATCTTCCAAGGCACCGATCGTTTGTGGGACCGGTAGTGCTGATCCTCCTCGGCGTGTTTTTCCTGCTAATCAACTTGTATCCGGAGTTCGATCCGTGGCCGTGGCTGTTCCGTTATTGGCCACTTATTCTTATTGCCATCGGCTTGGGAAAGATCTGGGACAGCTACTACGCCCATCAGCATCCCGAGCGCGCCACCGGTCCATGGATTACCGGGACAGGACTGGCGTGGCTGATTCTCATCCTGTTCTTCGTGCTGGCGTTTTGGCACGGGCCGCGATGGCGCGGATGGGGGACGCGGCAGGCGTGGAGCGGGCTGCACGATACAGAATCGGTCGAGCTCGAAGGCGCAAAGTCGGTGACCTTCGATTTGCAATTTCCCGCAGGACGACTCCATGTGTCAGGAGGTTCCAGCAAGCTCCTCGAGGCGGACTTTCGCTACGACCGAAGCTCACAGAGGCCGCGGGTGGATTACTCGGTCTCGGGTACCGACGGTCGCCTGACGGTTTCTAGCCCGGACGGTGGGGTACATTTCGGTCCTTCCGACAACGACTGGGAGCTGCGGCTCGGCGGGGATGCGCCGATGAACCTTAACATGAATATGGGAGCCGGTGAGAGCTATCTGCGGCTCGGTGAGCTCCCCGTTGAACGGCTGAAAATCAATATGGGAGTCGGAAGGTTGGACCTCGATCTGACCGGACCGCGCAAGACAAACCTCGAGGCGATCGTGGAAGGGGGTGTCGGATCGGCGATGATTCGGCTGCCGAGAGACGTGGGGGTGCGCGTGAACGCATCCGGCGGGATCGGCTCGGTGAATGCGGACGGATTGCATCGTGAGGGCGACAGTTATGAGAACGACGCATACGGGAAAACGCCGAGCACCATCGACATGACCGTCCATGGAGGCATCGGCGAGATAGACCTCATCGAGCCATAGAGGACGGTCCGTGTTACTCACTCGCTGCAGTCGTCTCGGATGGCTTTGACACCACACGAACCCTCCGCTAGTTTCGAAAGCGGGCTCGGGAACCTTTTCCAGCGGGCCACCACAGGAGCGAACCTTGGCGCGGCCTATTGTCACACTCACCACAGATTACGGCACGAATGATCATCTGGTCGGGGTTATGAAGGGCGTGATCCTGGCCATCAATCCCGATGTGACGGTGGTGGACATCACGCATGGCGTTATCGCGCACGACATTCTCGACGGTGCACTCACGATGGGTCAGGCTTACAAATATTTCCCGGCGAAGACGATCCATGTCGTCGTGGTGGATCCGGGAGTAGGAACAGAGCGCCGACCCATTTTGGTTGCCGCTGATCAGCACTATTTCGTGGCTCCGGACAATGGCGTGCTTTCATCGGTGTATGACCAAACCGAAGCCCTCCACGTGTGGCACATCACCTCGGAGCATTATTTTCGGCAACCGGTCAGCAAGACCTTTCACGGCCGGGACATTTTTGCACCTGTCGCCGCATGGCTTTCGAAATCCTGGCAGACGTCGGCATTCGGTGAAGCGATTACCGATTTCACACGCTTCGCGATCCCCAAACCGAAAACCTCCGGAAACACGATCCGAGGAGTTGTGCTGCGTGTGGATCAATTCGGCAATCTCATTACGAACCTACGCGTCGAGGACGTGCCGGCTCTTGCTTCGACCGACGGGAAGTGCACCATCAAGGCGGGAAGTGCTGTCGTGACGAAGATTGTGGGTACTTTTGCCGAAGGCGCGAGCGGTGAGGTAGTCGGCATCATTGGATCGAGCGGATATTTAGAGATTTGCGTCAATAAGACGAACGCGGCGCGGACGCTCGGAATTGGTCGCGGAGCGGAAGTAATCGTCGAGCTTGGCTAGCAAGCAGGCTCGTTTCCTAGCCAGCACTCCCCTCTTCGCCTGAAGCGATGGTCAGCGCCGAAAGGAAGTTGCGAGTAGATTCGAGCGTAGGCGCGGGTCCATCCAGTCGCGCAGCGCGTCGCCCAAAAGATTGAAGACGAGGACAGCCAACAGGACGGCCATGGCGGGGAACAGCACAAGGTGGGGCGCGTCGAACAGATGGCTGCGCGCGTCGTTGAGCATGGCTCCCCAGCTCGGCATGGGCGCGAGGACTCCGACGCCCAGGAAACTGAGTGTCGATTCAGCGAGAATGGCGCCGGCCACACCGAGCGTCGCCTGAACGAAGACGGGCTGAATAATATTCGGTAAGAGATGGCGGAGAACAATGCGTGTCCCTGAGGCCCCGAGCGAGCGGGCCGCCATCACGTATTCCATTTCCTTCGCCTGCAGAATTTGCGCGCGAGCTAGACGCGCGTAGCCCGCCCAGCCGGTCAGGATCAACGCCAAGATAACTTTGGTGATACCGGGCCCCGAGAATGCCGCGAAGGCGATGGCCAGAAGAATGCCAGGAAACGATAGAAATGCGTTGATGAGAACGACGTTTACGAAGCGATCAAACCAGCCACCGCAATAGCCGGCGAGCGAGCCTACGACCAGACCCACGGTTCCGGCGCTGATGACCACGCTGGCGCCGACGAAAATCGAAACCCTCGCACCGAACAAGACGCGCGAGAAGATGTCGCGGCCGAGCTCGTCGGTGCCCATCCAATGAGAGGCGCTAGGACCTTCGAGCCGAAGAGCCAGACTTTGCCGGGCTGGATCGGCAGGCGAAAGCCATGGTGCGGCGAGGGCCACGATGACGATCAGCAAAGCGAGCGCAAGCGCCCAACGTCCCATCACGCTCTGATGAAGGAATTCGCCCAGGGCGTTCATTCAAGACGCACCCGTGGATCGACGAGCCCGCAGATACAATCGGTGAGCAGATTGACCACGACGTACGATACGGCGATCAGCAAAATGCAGCCTTGTAGCAAGGGATAGTCGCGGGCGCCAATGGCTTGCACGGCGAGGCGACCAATACCGGGCCACGAGAAGATGGTCTCGGTCACAATGGTCCCTGCGAGAAGCGTGCCAAATTGAAGGCCCAGGACGGTGAAGATCGGAATGAGCGCATTGCGAAACGCGTGGCGGAACAAAACGGCCGCGGGTGAAAGACCTTTGGCGCGAGCCGTACGAACATAATCGCTCGAAAGCTCTTCGATAACAGAGGTTCGAACCATCCGCGTCAGAATCGCGGCGAGTGCAGCTCCCAGGGTGATCGCTGGAAGAATCAGATGCGTGGGACCGCCCCGGCCGGAGACAGGCAACCAGCCCAAGGCTACCGAAAACAGCAGGATCAGCACAGGACCGAGCGCAAAATTCGGGATTGACAGACCGAGCAGGGTGAAGATGCCGAGGGCCCGATCGGCGGCGGTCGCGCGGCGCTCCGCTGCCAGGAGTCCCGCGGGAATGCCGATCGCGGCGCAGACGAGAAGCGCGACGACGGCCAGTTCGAGCGTTGCCGGGTAGTGATCGAGCACAACCCGAGTGACGGGCTCGTGGAAACGGAACGATTCGCCCAAATTGCCATGAACGATTCCGGCCAGATAATGGGCGTATTGAGTTGCGATGGGTACGTCTAAGCCCAGTGCATGGCGCAGCTGCTGCAAATCCTCAGCGCGGGCTCCTTCGCCGAGCATCTGCTCAACCGGATCGCCCGGAACGATGTGCGCGAGCAGGAATACCATCGTAACGATCAACCAAAGCGCCGGCAGAACCAACAACAGCCGCAGAACGAGGTAGCGGATCATTTTCTGCGGCGCTCCTTGGCTGCGGTTGAAGTGAGATTCGAAGCGGAGGAAACCGCGACATCGGACGGCGGGGCGGGCCGATCGACCGAAGCAGCCAGCGGTTTGATTTTCACTCGAGAGATGCGGCGGCGATCCATTTCCATGACCGTGAAGCGGTAGCCATCGGTTTCAAAGCTCTCTCCGCCGCGAGGGATGAATCCAAGACGGCTGAGGACGAAACCGCCGACCGTTTCGAAAGAAGCGTCATCGGACAATCGGATGTTGTAATGGGCTTCGAGGTCACGCGTTTTATAGGCACCGTCAAAAATCACGCTGCCGTCGGCAAGCGCGAGGGGGCGCTCGACAACATCGAATTCGTCATGAATTTCGCCGACCATTTGTTCCAGAATGTCCTCTAAGGTTACCAGGCCCAGAATGCTGCCGAACTCATCCACGACAAGGGCGAGGCCGATCCGACGGGAACGGAACTCCATGAGAAGCTCGCTAGCCGGCTTCGTTTCCGGAACGATCAGCACCTCCCGAAGATGATTTTTTAGGAGGAACGGCGAGAGGAGAACTTGTTCATCGGCGCGTCGCGCCCGCTCGAGCAGCACCCAGATTACGTCCTTGATGTGAACGAAACCCAGAATATGATCAAGCGAAACCTCATACACCGGCAGACGGGAGCGCTGCGTGGTGGCGAACATTCTCATCGTGTCTTCGAGGCTCGCGTCGGCCGGAAGAGCGTGCATATCGGGCCGCGGCACCATGATCTCGCGCACTTCGACTTGACCAAGCTCCATAGCGTTCTGAACCAAGCGCACTTCGGCGGCAGGGATTAAACCGCGGTCTTGGGCCTGTTGAATCATGACCTGCAACTCCTCCACAGACCGCACCAAGGTATGGCTATGCGGCGCCATCAGGCCCATCGCACCGATGATCTTTTCGGCAACGCCGTCCAGCAGGTCGATCGCCCAGCGGAACGTGTTGAGAAACCAATGAAACGGGCGAGCAATTAAGAGCGCCACCCGCTCGGCCCGGGCCAGGCTCATGCTCTTCGGAACCAGTTCACCGAAAATCACCTGAAGCACGGTTAGGAGTCCAAAGACAAGTAGGAGCGCCGCGACGTGAGCCAGGATGGGCGCCCAGGGGCGAGTCATTCTCTCGACGATGGGGCGAAGGAGTGCTGCGAGCGTTATTTCGCCCAAATAGCCGAGCGAAAGGCTGGCGATCGTGATACCGACCTGCACGCCGGACACCACGCGACTCATGTCGCTCAAAAGATGCTCAACGATCCTGGCGCGTGGATCGCCCTGTTCGACGAGCTGGCGGACGCGCGAGAGTCGAACGGCAACGAGCGAAAACTCCGTGGCGGAGAAAAACCCGTTCATGCCAATCAGGAAGATCACGCCAAGAATGTGCAGGGGAGTCATAGGTTGGTCGTCCGAAACGGGCGGGAGGAGCGGACTTCGGACTCGACCACAGGCTCGGGACGCCCATCGGCTGGCGCGCGCGTCAAGCGTCGAAAAGCAACCATTGCGGATGATTCTATCAGGGAGGGTCGCTCCTAGGGAGAATGGAGCGGCCGGGATGTGCGCCCCGACAGGACCCCGTCAGCGCTGCGACGCGAGGCCCGCATTGACGCGGGCGTTGAAATCGGCCGACTTCCCCCGAGGCACGCTGAGAGATTTCCACCGATCCGCGGAATAATGCTTCGCGAGATAGACGATCTGACCGATGTGGTAAGCATAGTGGGCAAGCTGGCGGTTAATGGCTTGCATCACCGAATGACGCTCCCCGCGAATGAGGATGATGCGGCCAAGGTCATCGTCGGTCAAAGGGGAGAGCGCGTCGAACACGATTTTCCACGCCGATTCCCATAGCGCTAGGATTTCGGTTCGTGTCTGGGGGGGAGATTCGAACTCGGCATCTCGATGGCGGTCAGGCTTTTCTCCGTCGGTGGTGAGAAAATCGGTCCAGCGCGAGCGCATGTTGCCGGCCAAGTGCTTGACAATGATGGCGATCGAGTTTGATTCCGGGTCGAGTGGGGCGATGAGCGCTTCATCAGAGGCCTGCGCGATGGCTTGCTCGCCAAGTCTCTTGTAATAGCGGAGGATGTCAGAGGAGTCCTTAACATACGAAGTCGTGAATTCCAGGGGCATGGATGTCATTTTGCATCCGCACCTGGCAGCCGCGCAAGCGCCTGATTCGGCCATCGACGTTGGGTGACGGCTGTATAAGGGCATTGTTGAGGTTCCGCCGGCTGCGCTAGAATGCGGCATCGTACCCGGTGATATCGATGAGCTCTGCGGCCAATAAAGCAACGGAGTCGCCACGCAAGGGAGAATTCGAAAAATCGCTTGCGCGGCTCGAGGAGGTCGTGAAGCGGTTGGAAAGCCCTGAGCTGTCGCTGGATGAGGCTATGAAGCTGTTCGAAGAGGGCGTCAAGCTCTCGCGCGAATGCCAGAAGCAGCTCGAAGAAGCGGAAGGGCGCGTCGAAATACTCCTGAAAAAGGCGGATGGCAAAATCGCCGCGGAGCCTTTTGAGCCCGAAGATGAATCGTCCTAGCATGTCTTGGCTGCTTGCCGCGTCTTCCTCGATCTATAGCCAACCCGTAGCATGACACTTCCCGATTTTTTCGAAGCGGACCGCGCGGCGGTCGAAGCGGCTCTCGATCAGATTCTTCCTCCCGAGACGGCTCAGCCAGCGTCCATCCATCGCGCGATGCGGTACAGCATTCGAGCGGGTGGCAAGAGAGTCCGGCCTGTGCTCTGCATTGAGGCGGCTCGTATGTTTTCCCAAGATCTGGAAGGTGCGATCCGGGTGGGATGTGCCATCGAATGTATTCACACCTACTCACTGATTCATGACGATTTGCCCGCCCTGGACAATGACGATCTGCGCCGGGGCAAGCCAACCAGCCATAAGGTGTTTGGTGAGGCGATCGCGATTCTGGCAGGCGACGCCCTATTGACTCTTGCCTTCCAAGCCCTGGCTACGGCCCCGCTAGAACCTGCGCGCGGCATGCGTGTGATCGCCGAAATCGGAGCCGCTGCAGGAACGGTCAACGGAATGGTCGGCGGACAGGTAGCCGACGTCGAGGCGGAAGGGAGACCGTTGGATTGCCAGACCATTGAATACATTCATCGCTCGAAGACGGCTGCGCTGATTCGCGGTGCCCTTGTAGCAGGCGCAATCGCCGGAGGCGCGACGGCCGAGGATGTAGAGCGACTGCGCCGATTCGGCGACTGCATCGGTTGGGCCTTCCAGGTTGTCGACGACTTACTCGACGTCGAAGAATCATCCACGACGCTCGGCAAAACCGCGGGCAAGGACCGGGCACAGGCCAAAGCAACGTATCCGGCTCTCTACGGGATCGAAGCGTCGCGCGTGATCGCGGCTGACCTGGAGAAAAAGGCTCTGGCAGAGCTTGCGTTCTTCGGTGAACGCGGCTTACGCCTGACGCAGCTCGCGGAGTTTCTGATCGCACGGCGGTCCTGATTCGGCCCGGTCGCATGAGCTTAGAAACCCCAGGCCGGCATTCCCATCACGGTCGAAAACCAGCCAAGCCAGGAAAGACGCGACTCGACCTAATTCTCGTCGAGCGGGGACTGGCGGCATCGCGGGAACGCGCACAGGCCTTGGTGCTCGCGGGCCAGGTGCGAGTGAACGGCGCCCCGGCGACAAAAGCCGGAGCACAGGTCGCGGTCGATGCACAAATCGAACTGATCGACGCAACTCGAGCTTACGCGAGCCGGGGGGGGCTGAAGCTCGAGGGCGCGCTCGCAGATTTCGGGGTGAATGCGCAAGGGAAAATCTGTCTCGACGCGGGCAGCTCAAACGGCGGATTCACCGATTGCCTGCTGCAGCACGGAGCACGTAAGGTGTATGCCGTCGATGTAACCATGAGCCAGCTAGACTGGAAGCTACGACAGGACACGCGAGTCATACCCGTAGAGCGCAACGCGCGATACCTGAGGAGAGAGGATATTCCCGAGGCGGTCGAGGTAATGGTTGTTGATCTGTCATTCATTTCTGTAAGCAAGGTCCTGCCCGCCCTGGTGCAACTGGCAGCACCCGGGGCTAATTTCCTGATCCTCATCAAGCCGCAGTTTGAGCTGGAGAAAGGTGAAGTTGGAAAGGGCGGCATCGTGCGCGAGCCTTTTCTGCACCGGAGGGCAATCGAACGAGGGACGAGAGCGGCGAGGGAGGCAGGCCTTGCAACGGTGGCGGTTCGAGCAAGCCGCGTTGCCGGTGCGGAAGGAAATCAGGAGTTTTTTCTCCACGCGAGGAAGCCCGAATAGCTTAAGATGCTGCGTCCACACCGATGATTCGCTCCGCCGGCATCATCTGCAAACCGAACCGGGACCTCGTGTCCGGCGTCGCGCCAGGCCTCCTGCAATGGCTGCGTGAACGGAAGATCGATGTGTTTGTCGACGAAGAGACACGGGCCTGCATCGATCTAGCCGCGCCAGCGCTGGCCCGAACAGCACTTAGCGAGAAGATTGCGCTTTTAATCGTTCTCGGCGGTGACGGGACACTCCTTTCGGCAGCGCGCGCGCTGGGAAGCCATCGAGTCCCCATTTTGGCCGTCAATTTGGGTGGTCTCGGATTCCTGACGAGCGTAACACTCGATGAGATGTACCCGGTTCTCGAACAGGTGATCGCCGGGGAGCACAGCACCAGCGAGCGAATGATGCTCGACGCGGAAATTATCAGGAAGGGTCACACATCGGAGCGGCAGCGCGCCCTAAATGACGCGGTGGCGACAAAAGCGGCCCTTGCGCGCATGCTCGAATTCGACGTGTACGTCGATCGAAGCCACGTGGGACGCTATCGGGCGGACGGGATCATCGTGGCCACCCCGACTGGCTCGACGGCGTATTCGCTGGCGGCTGGCGGTCCCATCGTTGATCCGCAGCTCGACGCCTTTGTGATTACACCGATTTGTCCACACATGCTGACAAACCGGCCACTCGTCGTTCCCCATTGGGCGACAATCGAATTGGACTTCGCCCCCGCCGACGAACCGGTTTACATCACACTCGATGGGCAGATCGGGTTTCAGCTCGAGCCCAAAGACCGCATCATCGTTACGAAGTCCGCCAGCCGCGTGACTCTCGTGCGTCCACCCGAGAAAACGTACTTCGAAGTGCTGCGAAGCAAGCTGCGTTGGAGTGAACGTTAGTTGTAAGGAGATTCGCTGATGGAGTCGAGAATGCGATGTACCGTATTGCTGTGCTTATGTTTCTGCGCCCCGGGATTAGGTGCCCAATCGAAGGCAGCCCCCAACAGTTCTCCGGCGAATTACCCAGTTCAGGAAGGGTTCATCGATGCGCATGGCGTGTTGATCTACTACATGATTGTGGGGCGCGGCCTACCACTGATGATCGTGCACGGAGGACCCGGCGACTCGCACGACTACTTCCTGCCCTACCTGCTGCCTCTGGCCAGGCACAACCGATTGATTTTCATCGACGAGCGTGGATCGGGAAAATCCGAGAAGCTAGAAGATCCAAAAGGCTACACGGTCGAGAACATGGTCGAGGACGTCGAAGCCGTGCGACAGGGGTTGACCCTCGGGCCGATGAGTCTGCTGGGGCATTCCTACGGAGGCGTCCTCGCACAGGCCTA
>Ga0187783_10000717_pt1 | contig 24257 bp, 28 predicted proteins | sample 1015_SJ02_MP02_2_FD_132471 | JGI IMG/M metagenome (GOLD analysis project Ga0187783, IMG submission 132471) | Tropical peat soil microbial communities from peatlands in Department of Meta, Colombia - 1015_SJ02_MP02_20_MG | ecosystem: Environmental > Terrestrial > Soil > Wetlands > Peat | place...
TATCTCTCCAGGCCAGTGATGCGGACGTCGATTCCGAGCGCTTTTATGCCATGGCGGGGTACTACCGCTCCTTGCAGCAGGACGCGCAAATGGTTGCCGCCGTGGAAGGCGCCGTCTTGCGCGCCCCACAGAGCCATTGGGCGGAATCGGCGCTGATGCTGGCCGCGAATGAGTATTGGGTGGAACTCAATCGTGATCAGGCCGCGGGTTACTACCGGCGGGTTGCAGATGGCTTCCCCAGTGCACCAGACGCAATTCCCGCCCATTGGCGTGTGGCCTGGGTTTCGGTCCTCAAGAGGTCGACGGATGCGACGCTGCAACTCGAAGAGCACGTTCGGCGCTACCCTAATTCACAGTTCTTGCCCGACGCACTTTACTGGCTGGGCCGGCTAGCAGAAGAAGGCGGAAATCCTGGTGTCGCGCGCAGCTATTACGAGAAGCTGAAGGAGCGATTCCCGCAGAATTATTTCGAGGCCGCCGCTGCGACCCGCCTGCGCGCGATGGGAAAGGTGGCAGCGGTTGATCCGGACATTCTAAGTCTGATTCCTCCCTCGCCGGCACCCGTCAAACTGGCCGACACTATTCCGGACGGCGCCACGGATCGTCAGGCCCGGGCGGATGCTTTACGCTCAATCGCGTTCGACGCTTCCGCCGAACTCGAACTTCGGGCTGCATATGTCGACACGCACGAGCCGCGCTTGCTTCTGGAAACTGCGCAGGCTGCTGTTGACGCCGGTCACATTGGCGAAGCAATTGTGACCGTACGCCAAATTTACCCGCAGCTCGAGGCGCGCCCGTTTAGTGAGGTCCCGCACGACGTGTGGCTCGCGGCGTACGCGATGCCGTTTAAAGGTTCTATTCGACAGTGGTCGGCCCGTGCCGACGTCGACCCAATGCTTGTCGCCGGCCTGATCCGCCAAGAATCGGCTTTTGCCGAGGATGCTCGGTCGAATCGGAACGCGATGGGTCTCATGCAGCTTGAACCTAAAACAGCGCGCCTTCTCGCGCGTCAATCGCGAGTTCGCTACTCGCAGCTCAGGCTCTTTGAAGCCGACTACAACGTGCGGCTGGGCACGCTTTACCTCGCAAACCTGCGCAAGCAATTCGGAAGCCTTGAAGCGGCGCTGGCCGCGTACAATGCTGGAGAAGACCGCGTCATCGAATGGACCGCAGGCCAGACCTATCGCGAGCCCGCAGAATTCGTCGATTCGATTCCATTCACCGAAACGCGCGAGTACGTTGAAATCGTTTCGCGCAATGCGGACATCTACCGCAAGCTATACGGAGCGCCGAATGAACCCCGCAACTCCGGAACCCGCAACAATAAGCAGTAGCGCACGTCCGCGGCTTTCCGCAAAGGCAGAACGGTTCACTGAGTCCGTAATTCGCGAAATGACGCGCCTTGCCTTGAAACATGGCGCCGTGAATCTTTCTCAGGGTTTTCCGGATTTTCCCGCCCCCGCCGAAATCAAGCGGGCCGCGCAGGATGCCATCGCGGCCGACATAAATCAGTATGCAATCACCTGGGGCGCGAAGAAATTTCGCGACGCCATTTCCGAGAAGTTTCAGCGCGACAGCGGAGTTGCCACCGATCCGGAGCGCGAAATCACCGTTTGCTGCGGCTCAACTGAAGCGATGATGTCCGCGATGATGGCCATCGTTAATCCTGGCGATGAGGTGGTTGTATTCGAGCCGTTTTATGAAAATTATGGTCCGGACGCGATTCTTTCCGGAGCTGTGCCGCGTTTCGTTAAGTTGCGCCCGCCGGAATGGACATTCGATCCCGACGAACTCGAGGGCGCATTCGGTCCTTCGACGAAGGCCATTATTCTGAATACGCCGAACAATCCTACCGGAAAAGTGTTCGAACGGCCCGAACTCGAGATGATCCGCGAACTCTGCCATCGCTGGAACGCCTTTGCAATCACCGACGAGATCTACGAGCACATGCTGTACGACGGAGCACGGCACATTTCGATGGCTTCGCTCGACGGGATGCGAGACCGAACGATCACGATCAACGCGCTGTCGAAGACTTATAGTGTTACGGGATGGCGCGTCGGCTGGGCCATTGCGACGCCGGGCGTCACTTCGGCGATTCGGAAGGTGCACGATTTTCTCACGGTTGGGGCCGCTGCCCCATTGCAGCACGCAGGTGTGGCCGCGCTGAATTTCCCGAAGAGCTACTACGACACGCTAGCGCGCGATTATGCCGAGCGGCGCGATCGCTTGCTTGGAATCCTCGTGAGCGCGGGCTTTAGCTGTTTCAAGCCGCGCGGCGCCTACTACATCATGACGGACGTATCCGCGTTCGGCTTTCCCGATGATGTGGCATTCGCGAAGCATCTGGTTACGGAAGTCGGGGTGGCCGCCGTTCCGGGTTCAAGTTTTTATGAAAATCCCGCCGACGGCCGAACGCACCTGCGTTTCACTTTTTGCAAAACAGAAAAGACGTTCCAGGCTGCGGCCGAGCGACTCTTAAAGCTGAAGGCGAAGGTGTGACGTCTAGTTCCTCAGACTCGAGCCTCGCGGTTGCTCCTGTTCGTCTGTGGTTTCCTCCGTGCTAGAATCCGGCGCGTCTCAGGAGACAAGAATGGCCATGGAGATGGGATTGATTCCAGTCGGGACCCGCCTCACGCAAAACGGAGACGGCGCGGCCCACGATATCGGTGTGAGTCAGACTCGCACTTTTCTCTGTGTGATGGCCATCACCGACCAGATTGAGCAAGAGTCGCTGGACGTCTCGATTTGGGGCTCTGAGGACGGCCAGAACTGGGGCGCGAAGCCGCTTTTGATGATGCCACAGAGGTTCTACCGCGGCGAGACGAGGCAAATTTTGGATTTATCGCTTCGACCCGAAGTCCGCTTCATTCGAGCGAAATGGGAACTCTTTCGTTGGGGGCGTGTGTCGCCGCATGCAATGTTTGTCGCAGGATTCCGGGTGAGCGAGGTTCCCGCTTTTTCGCAGCCGCCCGCAGTTCCGCAGCCCGGCACGAGTTAATTACGGCAAGAACTCCCCGTCCATACTCTGCACTCCGCTTTTCGTTTTGTGTCTATGCCATTCGGGGACCACGCAAGACGCGCGCGGGCAAGAGGAAGATGGCACGAATAAGCTCAAACACGCCATCCACGGCGATCCCCACGATTCGGAACGGCAGCAAGAGCACCCAGATGAGGGGATACAGTACCAGCGCGATAAGAGCCAGCGGCCAGCATAGTACGAGCAAAATGCACCACAGCAGAAATTTGATCATGCTCCCTCCGTCACCTGCATATTACCACGCCCACTGAGGCCTGTAAGTTCCGCGGATCGTTGGGAAGCCGGGTCTTAAGAGGGGGTCGGCGGGACGGTCGTCACTCTGGCAGAGCAACAATGTTTTGCGGGAATCTAGTACTCGGATGGAGTTGGGTCGTCGACAACTTCAATTTTGCGGACGTGAATCGTGTTGGTCTGCGGATCTAAGGTGCCGGTGACTTGGACTTTCTTGCCAGCGAGCTCCTGGCCCACGCTTTGGTCGTCAAGCTTGTAAACTTTGCTTCGATCTTGCAAAACGAACCGGCCGCCGCGCTGCTTTACGCAGTACCACACGCAATCGGCAGGTGTCGTGCCGGCGTTCTTCGATTGCAGCATCTCTTTGTGCGATTGACTCAAGGAATGGACGTTCAACGCGCATTGGGAATCGGTGATGTAGCCATGGTAGACCTTCTCGCCGGCACGCGAGATTCCGGCCAGCAAACAAGTGATCGCCAGCAGCGTCGCAATTGAGATCGAGCTTCCGATTCGCATTTTACGTGCCTTTCGGTATTGCCGCGCATTCAATTCGCGCGTGGTTCGACGATCAACTTCATCGTCATTCCCTCGTGGTTCGCGCTGCAGATAACCGTGCAAACGACTAGATACTCGCCCGATTCCTCGGGTGCATTGACGACAAATTCCTGCGTCCCCGGCTTTAGGAGAAAGTCCCAGTCGGCGACGGGAACGTGGTCCGCTGCTCGCAGCAAAGTAAAACCGTGGACAGAGCCGTCGCGCGTGTGGTTCTTGGCTTTGATTGCCGTGATTCGCAAGCGCACAGTCTCACCCGCGATGACGGTGACAATGGGCTTGTCTTGTCCGGCTATTCTGTAGCGGCTGTCGTGATCCGCGGTGATTTCGATGAGATGTTCAGCTGGTTGCTGCGGCTGTTGCGCGAGAAAGCATCTTGCCGGCGGTGGAACGCCCAGCATAGCGAGTACGAAAATTCGCGATGCGGTTCTGGCTGCGGCCCCACGATTCCAATTCCGATGAGCGCGCGACGTAACACGCATCGGCTATTGTGAGAGATAAGCCAGGATGTACCGCATGTCTTCATCGGTGATTGTGGCGCGGACTCGCATGTGACGGATCACTGTTGCCGCCGCTCGCGGGGCGAACTTGGTTGGCGCCATGTGGCAACGGCCGCAGTTTGCGTGAAATCGCTTCTCGCCTTCAATGCGAATGGAGGGTTCGACGCGGATTGCCGTCGTCGTTGTCTTCGAACTACCGGTTGTGCCGGATTTAGTTTCCGCAGTGTTCGGCGCTGATGAGGCGGGTGCCGCAGCTGCCGGTGTCGACGTCGCGTTGACGAGTGACTCTTGCTGCGCTTTCGCCGCAACGACGAAACTCACCATTGCAGCGATCACTAGCACGATCGGCACGGTCTTTTGCGTCATTTCATTTCTCCCGGCCCAAGCGGCATCACGAAGCGGTAGGTTATTCCCACCGTCCAAATGTTCGCGTTGCCCCAATAACTAAGTTGCCGGCCATAGCTGCTAACCGCTCGCAGGTTGTAGCGGAAGTAGTAGTTCACCCCAAACTCGAACTGTTGGGTGTTCCACCAGGGCATGTTCCAGCCGGAGTCTTGGTACCAGCCCGGATATGCACCCGTAAAATACTGCTGCATCCGGGCGACCACTTGCACCTTGCTGAATTGATCCTGCGCTTTCGGGATCTGACTCAATCGGTACGCCGATTCGATCCAATAGCCGCTGCCGAGGTCCGATCGAGCGTATTCACTGCGCAGATCGAGAGGAATGGCAGATGGTTGCCACTCAAAATGGAACCCAAAAGCGTTCGAGCGTTCCCCTTGAAGCAAATGCTGGAATGAGCCGCCCACTTCGAGCCGCGGGCCCGGCAGAAAAACTCCTACGCGTCCGCCGACCTCCCGATACGAATCCACTGGTGACTCTGTGATGTTCGTGGAGAAATAGGTGGCATAGTTCAGGTTCACTTTGTGGCTCAGCGGGAACCCGCCCCGAATCATCGCTCCGGTCCCGGCGCCGCTGGGCCCTGTCCCAATGCCGAGAATCAAGGGATCCGTCTGCAGGTCGCGAATCCAAACGGGATACAGCCGCTCGTTGTAGATTCCGAATGGCGTCAGGAATCGCCCAACGGTTACGGTTACATATGGATTCGCGATGTAGTCGACCTCGGCGTAGTCCAGTTCCTTCTCTACAGATCCGTGATATGTGTTGCTGCCCGGCGGCTGCGCGAAATCAGCTTCGAACGTACCTCGCGATTCGATCAGCCAGTGCTCTCCGAGGGGAATCAGCACGATTGGCGAAACGATAGGATCGAGATTAGGCTGCCCGCCTTGGAATTGCGTGACAAAGCCCATTCCCGAGGTGAGGACGGGAATTGGCTTTGGCGTTTCGGCTGAGTCGGAATCTTCGGTCTGGGCGTTTGCCGTCGAGAGGCTGCCCACCATCGCGCAGAGGAAAAGCAGTGAAAGGATCGCTCTATACCACCGGTGGCCTAGAGCAAATAGAAGACGTTGCTCTCGGCAGGCCGACAACTCGGAGCCCTGGACGCTGTGAAGAAGCTGGTTCGACATCGCTATTTTCGAAAACGCGCCTGGTGGATTTCGTGTGAATCGCCCCGGAACTCTCCCATAATGAAAAGCCCTTCCGTAGCCGTCAATGGAACCTCGTCTTTTCAGGTGTCCGAGTAGTAATAGGATCGGGAGGCTGCTTCGCGGGTCAAATCGGACCCCGTCCACGCGCTGTTTCAATGCACGGCTCGGACGTCCCGTTACCTGAACTTCCCGACAGGTATTGCCATTTTGACAACCCTGTCCGCTGCGGCCATTGACGCTGTCACCTCATCAGAACAAAGTCGAAGTATGCATTTTCTGCGGCCTTCCTACTCGTTTGCTTCAAGGTGCGTCGCCGCCTTCCTTTGTGCGGGACTCTGCAACTTCCCCGGAATGGCGGCAACGGAACCACCTCTCGGAATGATCGCAGAAGCGGAGCATGCGCATCTGGATGGCGTTTCTGCGGTGATCGGAACGACGATCTATGCGGGCGATGCAATCGACACGGATAATCCCGGCGTTCTTCGCCTCCGATTCGGGAACGGACAGCTTTATTTCAGCAGTGCGAGCGCAGCAACCCTCTCGGAGCATTCTGGTGTTGCAGCAGCGAAGTTAACTCGGGGGACTGCGAGCTTTTCTATCCCAGATTCAAGCCGCTTCGAACTGGAAACCCCCGCCGGAGTTTTTCGCGGGTCGGGAAGCAACTTCACCAGGGGGCAGGTGACCATCAACAGCCCTGAGGAGTTGGTCGTATCGGCCGTTCGCGGCGACTTGATTCTCGATAGTGAGGGTGAACTTTACACTATCGCGGAAGGAAAGACTTTCAGAATTGTGATTGAAGAAGACCCAGGGTCCCCTTCTTCGGATGATACGCCACAGCAGCGGCGCAAGAAGAAACGCAGGTTGCTGTTCTTCTTGCTTTTCGGCGGTGCCTTAGCAGGAACTGCAATCGCTTTCTGGCACACTACCGCGGAAAGTCAAAGCGACCCGCAGTAATACCGCTTCCACAAGCTCTGCTTCACTTTGTTACGCCAACAACTGAATCAAAGAAGGTGCCAAGCAGGTGATGCATTTCAGCTTTGGTGATTGCGTCTGCGTCGACAATATGTTCGAGAAACAAGGCTGTTGATAACGCGCCGAGGCCGGTGGCAGCGGCTCGGTTCGAAATCGGCAGTTTCCGCCCCAGAGATTTCATCATTCGCTGCAAAATCTGCTCTCCGCACGAACGTAACCTCCGTTGGCGCGCCGTCAGGCGGGCGTGCGCCTCGGGATGCCGGACGGCATATAAATCGAACTCCAGTGAAAGCAAAACGAGCCGGCGGTCCTTTGCATTTTCCGCATAATAGTTGCGAAGGGCCCGCAATAGTTCCCGAGGCTCTTTGCAACGCGACAGCAGCGCATTCACCTCTGCAACGCGTGCGCTGATCCAGTGCTCGAGAAGCGCAAAAAACAGGTCTTCCTTGTCCTCAAAATTCGCATAGAACGCACCGCGCGTGTATCCCGCGGCTGATGCAATATCCTCGAGTCTGGCCGCTTCAAAGCCATCTCTTGCGAATATCCGCTCGGCAGCCTCCAGAAGCTTTTGTCGCGTAGCCCTGGTGCGGGTTTGTTGCCGAGAAAGCGCCCGGGGACGTGTCGCGGAGGTTCCATCCGGGGGTTGGTGCTTCGGCTTAGGATTTACACGATACATACACGCATGTATATTATTAAAGTCCGAGCGCGAGACGCAAGAGAAAACTGTATGGCCGCGGCCGCCACAACCGACGAAATCACGATCGATCACGCCCAATGGCGGCCACGGTTCAATCCCTGGCTCATTGCCCTCACCGTCACGCTCGCCACGTTCATGGAGGTTCTCGATACTTCCATTGCGAATATTGCGTTGCCGCACATCGCGGGAAGTTTCGGAGCAAGCTCTGACGAATCTACCTGGGTCCTGACAAGCTATCTCGTCTCCAATGGCATAGTTTTGCCCGTCAGCGCGTGGCTCGCCACGCGATTTGGCCGCAAACGTTTCTACATGTCTTGCGTAGCTCTTTTCGCCGGGAGCAGCTTTCTCTGCGGCCTCGCGCCGAGCCTCGGGATGTTGGTTTTCTTTCGCATCTTGCAGGGCGCGGGGGGCGGCGGTTTGCAGCCCAGCGAGCAGGCGATTCTGGCCGATACCTTTCCGCCGGCGAAGCGAGGGATGGCCTTCGCCGTCTATGGAATGGCGGTGGTCGTTGCACCGGCCATCGGCCCAACGATTGGCGGCTGGATTACGGACAATTACAGTTGGCGCTGGATTTTCTACATCAACGTTCCTATCAGCATCCTCTCGCTTTACCTCACGCACAAACTCGTCGAAGACCCACCGTACCTGCGCGTCGAGCAGGAAAAACGGCGCGGCATAAACATCGATTACGTAGGCCTGGGATTGGTGTCGCTCGGGGTCGGATGCTTGCAGTTGGCGTTGGACAAAGGCCAGGAGAAGGATTGGTTTGGCTCGCACCTTATTACCACCCTGCTGGTGATGGCCCTCGTGATTCTGATCGGTTGGGTAGTCTGGGAGTGGCGGCATCCGCATCCGATCGTCGAATTGCGGCTGCTGAAAAAGCGCAACTTTGCCGCGGCCGTCTTTTTCATGTTCATTCTCGGTATGGTGCTGTACGGCACTACGGTTCTAATTCCGCAATACCTGCAGTTGCTAATGGGCTATTCGGCGGTCATGGCGGGCGAAGCGCTCGCCGGCGGCGGGTTCATCATGATGTTGACGATGCCTATTTCCGGCACCCTCGTCTCGCGCTTCGACGCCCGCAAAATCATGTGCTTTGGCTTCACCGTCACCGCCGCCGCCCTTTTCTACATGTCCACTCATCTGGTCCTCATGATGGACTTCGGGACGATCGCCATGCTGCGCGTTTACCAAACGCTGGGCTTGGCCTTTATTTTTATTCCGTCCAATACGCTGTGCTACGTGGATATTCCGCGCGAGAAGAACAACCAGGTTTCCAGCATGATCAATTTCGTTCGCAACATTGGCGGCAGCATCGGCATCGCCTTGATCGGAACATTTATCACTCGCACGGCGCAAGCGCGGCAGAACTATCTCTCCGGCAACATGCAGAACGGCAATCAGCGATTTCAGCAAATGGTCCAGGGACTTGCTTCGACTCTGCAGTCGGCTGGGCTCTCTCCGGCGTCCGCGATGCGTCAGGCCTACGCGCGGGTCGGCATGATGCTTGAGCAACAGTCCTCAGCGTTGGCATACAAAGACGTCGTTTCAGTACTTGCAGTCATCATCGCGTTGCTGATTCCGCTGCCGTTTATAATGAAGCGGCCGCCAACCAGCGCGGGCCCGCCGCCCATGCACTAGCCGGCGTCGAACAACTCTCGCGTGCTATCGCGTGGGTATGTAACCTCGCTGCCCCGAATGCGAGCAAACGGCGTAACTTTGTGCAGATGCGGCGTCGCATCGCTCACGATTTCTCGCACTTCGATGCCACGCGCGCTCAACGCGTCGGAAACCAGCGAGCGGTGGCATTTCCAAGGAACGGCTTCCGCGCACATCAGTGCCGTGGGCTTTTCCGCAGCGAGTCCGACTGCTCGGTCGAGCGCGGCTTTGAATTCTTCTGTTTGCATGTAATCCGCATACCCGCGGAAGCTGGCGTTTCGCCATCCTGTGTTCTGCGAGTGACGCGATGCCTTTCGCAGACCGCCCAGATTCTTCATATGTATGTAATCAATCCCTGCCGCGGCGAGTGATTTGGCAAGAGCGTCGCTGCCGAACTGAGGATTGCGCCACGATTTGGGAATTGTTCGAATGTCGATGAGGCGGCGCACGCCATTCGCTCGAAGCAAGCCGAGGAATTCCTCGATCGGCCGCACCGAATGGCCCACCGTGAAAATCATCCGTCCTGCATCTTTTCTCTGCGTCCGCATCTGCCAGCCATTCATCATAATGGACTGCTGAGGCTAGCGCGCGAAATTTGCTTCTGCTGCGCGAAGGGTACAGGGATAATGGCTGGCACTCACACCGGGCGCCCTCGGCGCTAACGGTCGGTTGGACAAGAGTGAAACCGGGAGCGGCATGTCGGCGATCAGTACAATCTTCTGGGATAACGGCGGCGTAATCCTCACCAACGGTTGGGACCGGAACTCGCGCAAACTTGCTGTAGAAAAATTCCAACTGGATTGGGCCGAGTTTGAGGATCGTCATGAACTTGTGCTTGACGCTTTCGAGAAGGGCGAGCTGTCGCTCGACGATTACGTGAAGCGGACCGTTTTCTACCGGCCGAGGCCGTTCACTCCCGATGATTTTAAGATATTCATGTTCGATCAGTCGCAGCCGTATCCGGAATCGCTTGCTTTCGTCGGGTCCCTGGCACGCTCGCGTAAATACCTGATGGCCTCGTTGAACAACGAATCGCTTGAAATCAATGAATACCGCATCTCCAAATTCAAGCTGCGCGATTACTTCGCGGTCTTTTTCAGTTCCTGCTACCTACGGATGCGAAAGCCTCATGCCGAGATCTATATACTGGCTTTGAAAATCACACAGTGCCGGGCGGGCGAATGCGTTCTCGTTGATGATCGCGCCCTCAATCTGGAATGCGCGGGCGAGTTGGGCATGAATACGGTTCAGTTCAAGAATGTGGCACAACTTCGCGATGACCTTGCAAAATTCGGCGTCACTGCGGACATCGGCTCCGCAGCGAGAGAGTAGAGCGGTTGGAAAGAGGGGGAACATGGAACTCGGGATGATAGGTCTCGGCAAGATGGGCGGATTCATGACGGAACGGTTGGTTCGCGGGGGCCATCGCGTGATTGGCTACGATCGCGATGGAGCTGCGGTCCAGCGCGTGATTGAAAAGGGAGCTGGAGGAGCCGATTCGCTCGAAAGGCTTTTCTCGCAGCTCAAAGCGCCGCGCGCGGTTTGGCTAATGGTCCCCGCGGGAGCGCCGGTTGACCAGACAATCGATTTGCTGCTGCCACACCTTTCACCGGGCGATACGATCATCGACGGCGGCAACTCCTACTATAAGGATTCGGTGCGGCGCGCAGCGGCTTTGGCCCCGAAGAAAATCAATTTCGTGGATTGTGGTACCAGCGGCGGTGTGTGGGGATTAAGCGAAGGTTACAGCATGATGGTCGGCGGCGATGCGGAAGTGATTAAGCGTCTCTCCCCGATTTTTCAGACCCTGGCGCCCGGACCTGACAAGGGCTGGGGCCGGGTCGGTCCAGCCGGGTCGGGACACTTCGTGAAAATGGTTCATAATGGGATCGAGTACGGAATCATGGAGGCGTACGCGGAAGGATTGGACCTGCTGCGCCACAAACAGGAATTTGAGTTGAATTTGCTCCAGATCTCGAAGATTTGGCAATTCGGCAGCGTGATTCGCTCGTGGCTTCTGGATCTTACCGTCGATGCGCTATCGAAGAATCCGGCTCTTGACGGGATCGGCGCCTACGTTACCGATTCGGGTGAGGGCCGCTGGACCGCGATCGAGGGAATCGACCTTGGGGTGCCGCTCCCGGTGATCACCGGCGCGCTCGACGCCCGCTTCCGATCGCAGGATCCGGAACCCTTTGCGAACAAGCTTCTGGCGATGATGCGTCACGAATTTGGCGGCCACGCGGTCAAGACTGCGGCCAAAGACTGACCCGGCGCTTTAATCGGGCTCAAGACCGCCCATCCGCGGCGGGATCTTGCCTTGCCGTGCCTTCCACGCATGTACGATGGCTGGGATCAGGGAAACCACAATCACGACTGCGATTACGTAGTGAATGCGTTTATCTATGTTTGGTACCGTCCTGCCCAGCGTGTACCCTAGCAAGATCATGCCCCAGACCCACAAGAACCCGCCGACGACATCAAATAGAAAGTAAGTCCGGTAATTCATTCCTGCTGCGCCGGCAACGGGCGGGCAAAACGTCCGAATGATGGGCACAAATCGGGCGAGGATGATCGTTTTTGTCCCGTGGCGTTCGTAGAATTCGTGTGCGCGCTGGAGATAGTGTTTTTTGAAGAATCGCGAGTCCTCGCGCCGGAAAAGACTTGGGCCGGCCCTCCAACCGATGAAGTAGCCGAGTTGGTCTCCGGCGATGGCGCAGAGCACGACTAATGTGAGCAGCGTGTACAACTTAAGCTGCCCTGCTCCCGCGAAAACCCCCGCAGTCACCAGCAGTGAATCGCCAGGCAGGAAGAAGCCCACAAACATGCCAGTTTCGACGAAAACGATTACGCAGACGAGCAGCATGCCACCCCACTCGATAAGTCCCTTTACATCATAGAGTTGCGATAGGAGGTGCTTCAGGCTATCGATCATCTTAGTCGAGTTGCGGCCTTATGCTGCGCAGCATAGCAGGAAACCACTGGTTCGCAGAGGACAACTTTGGCTGGCCGAAGATCGAGTGGTACTTCCCGACTAAAGAGAATAGCCCGCTGTACCATTGGCCAGTACTAGGCCCTGTCCGAGAATCCAGACAGTTCGACGCAGTCACTTTGACGCGAGGTGGACTCGGATGGAAGGTGGCTACGCACTTTGGATGGGGCAGCCGGTGGTCCTGCAAGTGTTGGCCGGAAATATTCGTGTTCCGCTGCGCGGGCGGCTGGTCCGCGAGACGGAAGATGTCGTGCGGCTGCGGATCGCCGATAGCTGGGATGTGGACATCTTCAAGTCGATGGTGCTGGCCGTGGAACACGACAATCCGGTTTACATCGTGAACTAGGAGCCTTGGGACATGAACTCGATCTCCGTGGGCGAGGTTACCTCGGCGGAAATTGAGCAGTGCAATCGGAGCCGTGGTGGAGTGATGGCGGCCGCTCTGTCAGTTGATTGCCGAGCAACGTCGGTTCGCGAAATGGTGACTGTGGCGCGGGACACTGTGGTGGTGCTGCTGATTCAAATCGCGTTCCGCGCGATGCTGTTGCTGCGGCGCTGGAATTATTGAGTTTCGGTGGGACACAGATTCCGCTGGGCGACAGAGGCAGCGAAAACCGAATGCGCGGAGTATAGGTTGAGTATCGATTAGAATAGGTCATCCTCCCTGTTTTCAATCACTTCTATTCGTAACATGCATTCCTCTCCCGAACCCGAAGTCCCCTGACGAGTTGTGATTCCTGAGTCTGGGAAATAGTTCCGATTAGAAGTTCAGGTTTTGTTGAGAGGATTGGAGTTGCGGGACTTTCTATTATTCGAGCGTATCGATTAGAAGTGTTTTCCCCGTACTGCTGCGGCACGTTCTGGCCTCTCTTCATTCCTGTAAAACCGAGATGACATATTACCATAGAGTTAACAGGATGTCAAGGGCCAGTACTGTGGGTTGGGCGGCGAAGCGGAATGACCCTGGGCGCAAGGAAGAGGCTCAACTAAGGTGGCGGCTGGCGCGGCCCTTATCCTCCTCTTGCTTCACGCGAAATGTTATGATCCCCGCTTAGTCCAGCCGCACACAGTAAGTAAGTTGAATAGTATTTCATAGGTGAATTGCTGCACCGGAAAGTCTTCCGGTCTTGCTAAAATGTGACAACATTTGACTTGGGCAGCACCACTCCCCGAGGGGGCCGAACGGGGTCCTATTGTGCTTTCCTGGCGGACTCGCTCGGCCCTTTAGTCGCAAGGAGCACCGGTAAAGCTCGCTGTCGCCGATGTATGTTCGTAGCCCGTGATGCAAATTCCAAACGATCTGGTAATAGGGTTTGTTTATTTGGCTATGGGACCACCTGGCTTCTACAGGTGTTCGCCGGAGTCGGACCGGCCTGCGCCGCCGCTTCGTCGACGGTGCAGTACGCACCGAAAGGAATTGCTAAAGCTGCACGGGCTGAGGGTGGAATCAAGGGTGCATAAAACGAGATCTCCACTCTCGAGTACTGTGCCCAAAATCTTGGGACGCTCGGGAGGAGCCAACCACGAATCGTGGTGCACAGAAAGCGACACAGCGAGAAAAGAAGCCCCGGCAGGACCGGCGGCAGACTAGGATAAAAGCAAGGTCTAGCTTGGCGTCTTCCTCAGATGCCGAGAAAAGGCGGGATTCCAGAACGATGAACGGGGCGCGAGAAATGCGTCCGGGCGACCGCAGCGCTTCGGGTCAGTCCGTAAGACGAAGCGGCCGAATTATCCGCCGTATCCCCATCCTGCTATTCGGATCCGACGAGGAAGGCCACACGTTCACCGAGCACACATACACGGTGGTGTTGAGCCTACATGGGGCAGGAATCCTCTCGACCCACAGACTTATGCCGGAGCAAGAGTTAATTCTGCGAGTGAAAGAGACCAACCGCGAGGCGGAGGCGCGCGTGGTGGGAGAGATCGCTACGGAGGAAGAACTGCACACTTATGGCGTGGCTTTCCTGAATCAAGACCTGAATTTCTGGCAGATGGAGTTCCCCAAGGAACCGGTGTCGGATGGGCAGCCAATGGCGCTGACGTTGGAATGTGGTTCGTGCGGCGAAAAGGTGGAAGTAGCGAATGACAAATTTGAGTATGACATTAGCTTGATCCACGGAGGTTTGGCACGCCACTGTTCGGAATGTGGGATTTTGACGGTGTGGAGACGTGCGGATGGCAAAGGACCGAGCTTCGCTGACCGTTCCGTTCCTAAGCACACGGGAGTGGAAAGGCGGTTCGAGGACGAGAACGACACTCTCGGGATGGAAAGGAGATTTGCCAGTTCAGAGAATCGATCCTCGGGCCCGCCGGGATCGAGCCGAGTCGGCGATCTCCTCCTTAGGCACGGTGAGAAGGCCATTGGCGCCCCGAAGCCCGGATGGCGAGATGAGGTTTCCGGGGAGAGAGAGACCGCGCACACAGAGGGAGGCGCTCCGCGCGCAGGAAGGAACTTTTCGGGGCTCGTGGAAGGAAAGGAAGTGGACCTGCCTGAAACAATTGTGACACAAGCTGCGGAGGAAGAGGAGCCAGTGGTCGTGGCGGCTTCCGAGCCACCGCGAGACCAGACCGTGGAGCGGAGAAGTCGCGCGCGGGCGAAGGTGAACTTTTTCGCGTGTGTGAAGACGGCGCAATTTGGGCTGGACGTCGTGACCTGCCTTGACATGTCGAAAGGCGGAGTCGGTTTCCTGAGCCGAAATCCCTACAAGCAAGAGATGAAAATTGAAATCGCCGTGCCATATGCGCCCGAGGCGAAGAACGCGCCGGCCATTTTCGTGCGGGGGCGCATAGCGAACGTGAGAGAAATGGATGGGATGTCGAGATGCGGGGTGGAGTTCTTGAAGGGAGCGTAAGGTGGATCAAAGGGGGCAGATCAGGAAGACTAAGCTGAAGGGTGTGCCACCCGCCCCGAGATGCGAAACGTCAAAGGCGAACGCCCGGCCGAAACTGTGGGCCAGGCAGCCCAGCGCCTAACTCGGCGATCCACTTTTCGAGGGTCGCACTTTGGTCCCGCGCGATATCTGTGAATGCCACTCCCATTCCCAGATTAGGCAAGACGAAGGCCACGCGACCGTCCGTCGTAAGCGTTCCACATTCGCGAAAGATGGTAACGCGAACAACGGTATCCTTCGGGGATGGATTGAGCATATCGAGGAAGCAGCCACCTACGCTCAGGTCACCCGTCTTAGCCTTGTGCAACGTGTTGGAATCGATTTCGCGGACTTCTGCTTCAGCGATGAGTTGGTACCGCGGAGCGAAGCGACGTTCCGGACTCATTGTTTACGGCCCGCCTTCAACGTTAACTAGTGAGGGGCCCGAACTCGACGCGATTGCGCGCGAGCCGTTTAGAGGCTAAATTGCTGATCTGGGCGGTCATCAGTTTTCATTGATCAGTTCTTGGGCGATGCACCAATCGGCCGGAGGAAAGTCAATCCCCCAAAAGTGTGGGCTCGGTTCGTCAAACTCAAAGGCCGTGGCGAAGTTGCCGTCCGACGGACCCGTTACGGATACCACTCGACAGCCTACTTCCTTCCGAGAGCGATTCACGAGACGAATCTTCTGACCTGGCGTCATTCTGAACGGGGCGTCGATCAAGCCACCGTGGGCGTTAACCACCTGCGTAAAGGCTTGTGACTCTGAAGGTCGACCTTCTGGAAGACGTGCCCTGACTAAGACAGGCACCTGAAGGAGGACGCGTTGACTGCGCCTGCGGTTTTGGACGTCAGATTCGGTCATTGTTCGACGAGCCCAAGAATCCAGCGGCACCGGTCGCGGCCAATTCGGAAAAGCGCTATCTAAAACCGCCCGGGTCCGTCAGCTTTCGCGTGTTTTCTCCATTGACGCCAGTTTGCAGTGGCCGTGTACACATTGGCCGCACCGAGTGCAAACAACAGACCGCCCGTGATGAGCCACCCGGTTTCTGTTGCGTCGTGGTGGGAAATGCCACCGTTAAGCAAAAAAAATCCTAAAAAGACAAGCCCGAGCCCGATCAGGAAACGCGCCGTCCCAGCCATCACGAATCCAGCAGGTCGACCCATGGCCCCCCCTACTACTAGATGTCGTATTGACTGTATTATGTTGGAGAGTGTCGCTATTTATAGCTCTTAATGATTCGTTGTGCCTTAAGTACTAATCTAGGTATTTATCTATAATAGCTATTGCCATAGAGATTTCTGTCTCTATTGCCATAGAGACATTTGTCCATATAGCGACAGAGACGTTCGTCCCTGGCAGGGCTAAGGACCGGAACTCGACAGGAGGATCGCCGACTTCCCTAGCGGGCACCAAATGACGCTGTCGGATAAAGTCAATACCGAGTTTACAGTATTGTGGTAACGTACCGGCCTAGTTATAAGTCCGGATTGTAATTAAATCCATCTGGCGGAAGTGAGCTGACAAGACTCACAGGAGGGCCAAGGCTCGCCGTATGAGTCGCAGCAGACATTTTCTCACGGCAGACTGGCGCCAATACGCGGTCATGCTGCTCCGCAGACAGAGGGATGTGAACCTGGCTGATGCAGCGACGGATTCTGGCCCGGCGCAATAATTAGAAGCACGGGAAGGGAGGCGGTGGTTGGAACGGAGCGGCAAGAAACGCTACAGCAGCCCGAAGTGTGTTTCGAAATCATTCTCCGAAGCGGCTAGTCTGCCCCGCGAGAAAGATATTTCACGCCTGGTGATTATACAAGGCTTTTTGGGCGAAGCGATCTCCATCCTTGAGGCGGCGGACCGCTGCAAAATCCACGGGCACGTTTGCGTGGTTGGGATTGATTCAAGGTTGGAGAGGATGGCGTGCAAGCGTTGGCAATGCGACCGGTCCGATTTTCTGTTGCTCGGCCTCAGCCGCCCTGGTGCCGGCATGTTTCAAATCTTAGGTGGGGTGCAAAATGAAGAAACGCCGATAGCGATTCTGACGGAGTCGACGCTTGACACGGAGTTTTCTGGATTGTGCGATCAGTTCGGCGCATGGCGGTTAGGCCAGCCGAAGGATCTTTCTGACGTTGTGATGGGATTAAAGGCTTTGCTGAATTTGTGGTCCGAGGCAGCGAGCCGGGGGTCGCACACTCAAGCATCCGGGTTTTGGGCGGCGTCTCCAAACATGGAAGTGCCAGTCCGAACTCAAATGGAGGGGCGTCGCGATCCTTGAGTAGAGTCCGGAGGACATCAGGATGAGGCGTGGTTCGCCGTCGCTTTGGGAGTTTTTGGATCGTTATCTCGCCCGAAAAAGGAATGATGCGTCTAAGGCGTTTGCTCGACAGCGCTTAGACAAATCCGAAGTGGTTGCGATGATGGAGCGCGTCGCCGAAGCGGTGAACGAAAGAACCGGCGATTTGCTGATCGAAGTGCAGTCGTATCTCCCGCCTGAAGCTTTGGTGCGCAGTTTCAGCTTCCAGAAAAATAATCGGGATTACGTTTTGCAACTAGAGAGTTGGGGGCCCGATCCCAGGTTGGTGGCGCTCAGTCGGAAATGGAGAGGGCCTCTTTTCCTGAGTTCTTTGGGCTGGATCTACCGTCTGCTGGGGATCGAAGAACACGTGATCGAGGTTCCATTCGAGTGCGCATTTCGACCCGAGGACGTGACTGAGGCGGACATCGAGCAATGGTTTGTCTACCTGATATCCGGCTTTGATCGCTCATTTGCTCCGGCTATTCCGCGGAACGGCGGCCTTCCCTCGCCTGAGCCAGTGGGGAACGAGCCGCAGTCGGTCGCCCAAACTAGTGATTGACGCTGTAAGTCTTAACCTGTTTTTTAGCCGGCTGGACGGTCAGTGTTGTGTGGGAGCTTTTCCAGCGATGTTCAGAAGAGCCTGGTGTGAAACAGGCCTGAGCTGAAGGGTCCGCCACCCGCCCCGCCCTCGTGTGGAGCAGGACCAAAGTCCCGATTAGTCGGCTAACCGGACATTTGCCCCCATTAAATGTCGGGGCACAGCTTTAATCAGGTAGTCAGACAAATACGAAACACCTGGCATTCCGCTCAGTGCAAAGAAAAGTTTATATTCGCCGTTGCTTCGGATTCACTCGCCGCCCCGCCTAGCGTCGCAGGTTTGTAACGCCACTGCCGCGCTGCGTGGAGTGCTGCTTCAGTCAGAAGTGGATCTCCGGTCAGGACATCGGCCTTCTTTACGATTCCTTGTTTGTCGATCAGGAGACGCACAACTACCACTCCTTCAACCTTTTTTGATCTAGCTTCATGTGGATAAGCTGGGTCCACTCTATAGATCAAGACTGGAGGCGTACTGAAGCTTCCTCCTTTGGGCGCGCCACCTTCGGAGCCGTCCTGCCACACCCAGAAAGGCCAAGCGCCGAAGCCCAAAAAGCGAAACGCGCCATCTTGATGGACAAATGTGTCGGCCCAAGACGTAGTGTCTCTCGTTTGGACTGTGATTTTGAAATGGCAGTAGAAGAGATCAACCGGCTTAAGGGAAACCGTGCCGCTTAGTTTTGTGCCAGCACGAATGTTCGTTGGACTTTCTCCTCTATCGTTCTCAATGTCGGTGCCCAACTCCGAACTGCGATTTGCGACGACAGCCTCAGCTGTATGCTCAAAAGACTCGGCAAAATTCGCGTAGAGCCGATCATAACGAATCGCGAGGTCCGCGCTTTGCTGCGCCCCCAGATATTCGGAAAACCACTCTTGAGGATTGGGCAGGCGAAATTGCTCGATCAACTTACGTCCTGTCGTTGTATCCCCGCCCCGATACGCTTGAATAATTGACGCGACCTGAGTTCGAAATTCGTCGTTTGGTTGAGGGTCGGCGGGAATACTTTGTCCAGCCCAGAGGGCCTCTGTGCGGGTTCCTGTCGTTGCAATCGCTATCACCGAGAGAAGCAGAACGAAGGTTAGAAAATGCCGCTCAAGCATGTGTTGGACCTCCGCAAACGTTACAAGTCTAGGAAGAAAGCGCGTGGCAGAGCAGTGAGCCTAACACTCTAGTCCTGTTAATTGACGCTTTGTAGTAATTCCTGGTAAGGCTAACCGGACAATTGGTCTCTTTCGGCCCCCACCGGGCCGGTGTCGGTCGGAAATGATTCCGTGTTGTTGCAGGCGAGCCTTACGGTTTGTGGTTCGCCAGAACCGAATCGGAAACTCCGGGGTACCCGGTGCCATCACTCGTAATAGGCCGGCAACTTCTTTTGCGTGTCACTTTGGGCCTGATCGTGGTTAATCCAGAGCTGGGCATGCTCCTTCGCGATGATCGATGCAATCTTGTCCATCGACTGGAGGGAGGCCTGCTTATTCCAATTGTTGTCGGGGACGTAGCGATGCTCGAAGCTAGTCTGGAAATGCACAACATCACCGCTAAGAATCACCGGCCCAGTTTTAGGGAGCCTTACAAGCAAGGCTTGGTGGCCAGGCGTGTGTCCCGGTGTGGAGAGCAGAACGAGGCTTCCATCGCCAAAGATATCGTAGTCGCCGTCAATAAGCTTTACCGGATGCTTCTTGTTAAAGGCAACCGTATCCTGCCGGCTGCCGGCCCATTCGTACTCGACTCTTTGCACGAGCATTAGCGTGTTGGGAAACATTTCGATGTTTCCCGCGTGGTCCGGGTGGCTATGGGAAACGGCCATGAGCTTGATGTCCGAGGGCTGAACGTGTAGCTCTTCGAGCTGCGCCGCGAGCGTTATTGGTTTGCGCCAGACCGGGCCCGTGCCGGGCCCCCATTCGTGAAACACCTCTTCACGATTGGGCAGCTTTGCCACGGCATCATCGATGCCTGTGTCCCACAAGAACCAGCCTTGGGTGTGGTGGATGAGGTAACAGTGGCCGGGAAAGCCGATGGGAGTTCCGACGTTGGCTCCGGGTGTCCAACGGGATTCGTCGAAGCCGCGCCCGTCGCCACAGTCGATCACATAGAGGCGGTCCACTCCAGACTTGACTTGCGGACTGGCGGCGGAAATTCGAATGCTCGGCATGGCGGCCACCAGCGCCCAGACTGCAAGTAGGAAGGTCCACTTAGCGTTTGCTTTCACGAGATCCTCCATTCGAAATCTGATCAAAGTGGGAAATTCGGGCCGAGTCACGGGGAAGCCTGAAGTTATGCGGCCAGATTGTCAATTGCTTGTTTGTTGAGCCAAACTGCGGCAGAGCCCTTGAGGCACGGAAAAACAAGAACGGGATTGAACCTGGGGCCGAGAAAAGGTAAGGTGTCGCGTCCCGGGGTGAGCAGGGGTGTGACGGGTGTCTGTGGGAGCGAATTGGGGGACCTGCAGAGTCCGACCGTTCCGCCGCGGCGAGAACTGCCGCAAGGCGGGAGCAACCTAAAACGTGTCCTAAGGAGCGGAACCAATGAGAATCGCGAGCGTGGCGAGCGCGTTTCCTGAGAACTACTACAAACAGGAGCTGCTGACAGAAGCGCTCAAGAACGATTGGCGGAGCCGTCTGCCCAATCCCGACATCCTCGACCGATTGGACGACAGCATGAAGGTGGACGGACGGTTTACGGTGGAGAAGATCGAGTTCTACGAGAACATGTTCACGTGGGGCCAGGCGAACAACTGCTGGATCAAGCACAGCCTGGATTTGGGGGAAAAGGCGATGTGCCGGGCGCTAGCGCGAGCCGGGTTGCAGCCGGAGGACCTGAGCGCGATTTTCGTGACATCGGTGACGGGGATTGCAGCGCCGTCGATCGATGCGCGGCTGGTGAACCGAATGGGGCTTTCGCCGAACATCAAGCGGATTCCCATTTTCGGATTGGGATGCGTGGCGGGCGCAGCGGGAATTTCGCGCGCCGCGGATTACGTCCATGGCTACAAGAATCAGGCGGCAGCGCTGCTTTCGATCGAACTGTGTTCTCTGACGCTGCAACGGGACGATCTGTCGATGGCGCATCTGATTTCGGCGCTGCTCTTCGGCGACGGCGCGGCAGCCACGATTGTGGTGGGCTCCGAGATGCATGCCAACGGTAACGGCAATGGGAATGGAGCGCACGCGGGGCACGGATCGAATGGTGCGGGACTCAAAGGTCCCGAAATTGTCGCTACGAAGTCAATTTTTTATCCCAACACGGAACGAGTGATGGGTTGGGATATCTCTGAAAAGGGATTCCGCATCGTACTGTCGCCGGAAGTGCCGGACACGGTGGTGAAGCATCTGGGCGAGGATGTGGATGAGTTCCTCGGCGAAAACGGACTGAAGCGGAGCGACATCAAGAGCTGGGTGATGCATACCGGTGGGCCGAAAGTGCTTGAGGCGACGGCGGTGGCGCTGGGGATTACGGCAAAGGATCTGGAAGCTTCATGGAACTGCCTGCGCAAAGTGGGGAATATTTCGTCGACGTCGGTGCTGCTGGTACTGGAAGATGTGTACATGCACCGGCGGCCGGCGCCCGGCACGCTGAGCATACTGGCGGCGATGGGGCCGGGGTTCTGCTCAGAGTTGGTACTCTTGCGCTGGTAGGGCACCCGGGAGATCCAGCCAGTTTTTCTGCGGGAGTGGCCGCGTGACGCGGCCGGATGTGGTGGTGGTGGGCGCGGGGCCGGCCGGAATCGCGACGGCGATTGCGGCGAGCTTAAAAGACCTTCGAGTTACAGTCCTCGATTTTCGCAAACCTCCGATCGACAAAGCGTGCGGCGAAGGCTTGCTGCCTGAGGCGGTGGCGGCGCTGAACCGGCTGGGAGTGGATGTTTCGCGCGAAGCGCGTCCCTTCTGCGGCATTCGATTTTCCGACGAACAATCCAGTGTGTGCGCGCCCACTGCGGGACGTGCGTACGGTTTGCGGCGCACTGTGCTGCATCGAGCGCTGACGGAGCGTGCGATGGAATTGGGCGTGCGGTTTGTGTATGGCGCGCGGGCGTCAAAATTCGGTTTGAACAATGTGATTGCCGACGGCAGGAGCTTTTCTTTCCGCTGGCTGGTGGGGGCGGACGGACAAAACTCCGAGGTGCGCAGGTGGGCGGGGCTTCAGGCGCGGCAGCCAGCACAGTCTCGCTACGGTTTTCGGCGGCGCTATGCGATTCGTCCGTGGAGCGATTGTGTCGAGGTGCATTGGGGCGATGGCTGGCAAATGTTCGCAACACCGACCAGTGAGGAGGAGGTTTGCGTCGCGCTGCTAACAGATGACCGGCGAATGCGGGTTGAAGAGGCGCTAGCGGATCTTCCGCAGGTGGCACGAAGGTTGAGCCAAGCGAGTGCGATTACAAATGAGACGGGGGCGGTCAGCACGTTGTGGCGAGCGAAGGCCGTAATGCGGGGAAACGTGGCCCTGGTGGGGGACGCGTCGTGCGCGATCGATGGGATTGCGGGACAGGGGCTGAGTTTGGCGTTTCAGGAGGCGGTTGCGTTAGGGGAAGCGCTGGCGCGAGGAGATCTGCGCGAGTACGCCGCCGCGCACAGCAAAATCACAGCGAGCGCGGTGCGGATGACGAGATTACTGTTGCTGATGGGCTCGAATATGCTGCTGCGGAAAAAGGCGTTGCGGTTTTTTGAACAGAATCCAGGGATGTTTGCGAGGATGATGTCAGTGCATACGAGGGCCGCGGGCAGCGAAACGTTGCAGGCCCGGGATGTGATCGGGCTGGGATGGAGGATTTTGTGGGCGTGAGACAGATCGCATTCGCCGCGTTGCTGGCCCTGGCGCTAGCGATTTTGTGTCCGGCGTTGCAGGCGCAGGAGACAGTGGTCACGATAGACCCGGCGAACACGAAGATTGAATTCACGCTGGGCGCGACGCTGCACACGGTACATGGAGACTTTCGATTGAAGAGTGGCGAGGTGCGGTTCAATACGTCCACAGGGAACGCCAGCGGAGAGATCGTGGTGGATGCGAGCACCGGGGAGACAGGAAACCTGGATCGCGACAAGAAGATGCAGATTGAAGTATTAGAAAGCGCGAAATTTCCGGAAATCACGTTCGTGCCGAACCACGTAAGCGGATCAGTTCCAGTGCAGGGAACGGCGAACGTGGAAGTGGCGGGGGTGTTGCGCGTGCATGGACAGGACCATCCGACGACATTGAATGTAGCGGTGACTCGAAGCGCGAATGGCGATTTGCAGGCGACGAGCCATTTCTCAATTCCGTACGTGAAGTGGGGGATGAAGAATGCGAGCACGTTCGTTCTGCGTGTGAGCGAGACCGTGGATCTGGATGTGGCGGCGACAATGAAGGCGAAGTAAGTCAGAAGACGAATGCTTTTGCAACTTCCCGCAGAAGAAAGCTCCGGCGAGAGAAGCGGCAGAAAGCCAGTCACTCCCGAAACAGTTTTTTGGCAGACAAAAGATACAATCTGAATCATGACGCCGATTGGATTGGTGTTGCTTCCCGGCCTGGATGGGACGGGTTTGCTGTTTGCGGATTTTGTGGACTCGCTTCGCACCGCGGCGCCGGGGATCGAACCGATTGTGGTTGGATATCCGCGGGACCGGGCGCTGGCGTATGCGGAGCTAGAGAAAATCGCTCGCCAGTCGCTGCCGGCGGATCGGCCGTTTGTGTTGCTGGGAGAATCGTTTTCGGGGCCGATTGCGATTTCGATAGCGGCGTCACGTCCTGGCGGGCTGACTGGCCTGGTGCTGGTATGCACGTTTGCGAAGTATCCGCGAAAACTGTTCCGGCGGTTGTGGCGATTGTCGCCATTTCTGCCGATAAAGGGACGAATCGTAGCGGTAGCTCGAAGGGTTGCAGCTCAAGGTCAGGTTCCGCAAGCAGTGGAAGCGAAATTGGATGAGGTGCGCGCGACAGTTCCCGTGGACATGTTCAGGTTTCGAATCAAGGAACTGCTTCGAGTAGACGTGACGCAAAAGTTGCACGAGATCGAAGTGCCGATTCTGGATTTGCGGGCCTTAGGAGATCAGGTTGTGCCGAACCGGGCTGGCGATGAAATTCGGCAGATGGGCCGAGAGGTGAAAGTGGTGGACATGGAGAGCCCGCACTTCATACTGCAGGCCAAACCAAGCGAAACTGCAAAAGCGATCAGCGAATTTGTGGCTACTTGTCGGTGAAGAGGAGTTCGCGAGCGCGCTGGGAGGCTTTGACGATTGCCTTGATTAGAGTGACACGAAGGCCACCCTCTTCGAGCTCGAGGATGCCATCGATAGTGCAGCCTGCGGGAGTGGTGACGGTGTCTTTTAGCA
>Ga0187783_10000718_pt1 | contig 24226 bp, 24 predicted proteins | sample 1015_SJ02_MP02_2_FD_132471 | JGI IMG/M metagenome (GOLD analysis project Ga0187783, IMG submission 132471) | Tropical peat soil microbial communities from peatlands in Department of Meta, Colombia - 1015_SJ02_MP02_20_MG | ecosystem: Environmental > Terrestrial > Soil > Wetlands > Peat | place...
GAACGCCGATTCCGTCCAATGATGTCTGGATCGCAGCCCTTTGCCGCCAGCATTCATTGCCACTTCTTACCCGTGACCGTCATTTCGATGCCGTCCCCGGAATCCGGAGGATCGCCTGGTAGGACCCTTCTTCAGAGACAGACTCTGCCAGAGTATTTCGACTTAGTTCTGTTTCTGAACGGTCCTTACTATAGAACACAGGTGACAACATATGGCGGAGAGGGTGGGATTCGAACCATTGAATGCAGAGCCTTGTACCGCCTTGCATGGCCTTGTTCTGACGCAAGAAACAAAGCACTTATCGGAATTCCGTCTTGCGTCCGATCTCATCGACATGTCCTGAAGGCTAATTCACGCCAAGAATGTAGCACAGCAATGAAAAAGTAGCATGGGGCCTCGGTTTAGGGCGAAGGCTCGCCACAAGGTGAGCTAACGTTCGTGGCGCTGTACAAGATAGTCCGCTGGCGAAAGGACAAGAATCCCCTCGATGCGCTTGCCGAAATGGGGGCCGAAGTGGCGCATGTCACCGGTGATGAGGTGCGTCGCGCGGGCCTCGATTGCCGCAAGGAGGATTGGTACATCCTTCGCAGAGAAAAGGACATTGGCGTCCAGAAACAAGCGGTCCATCTATCGAGGCCGCCGGTGCAGAATCGCATCGGGGTCGAGGCCGAGTTTCTTCACTTCTCGTCGCGCCCGCTGATAGTCCTTTGCCGTTGTCGCCGTCGATAGAAGGAACTCTGCTTTGCGTTCTGGCGGGTAGGGTTCCACCGGCACAACAATCGCGGGGCGAATCAGGACGCCATCCTCGCGCGCCTCGGTAGTGACGAGCGCGCCTTCCTCAATACCGTAGCGTTTGCGTAGTTTAGCAGGGACAACGATCGTTCCACGCTTGCCGACCTTGACGGCCTCCATAGGCTCCTCCTGACGTCAGTATATCAGAATATCTGATATTCAGACGACATGGCGGAACCCGTTCGGTCTAGTGTAGGTAGGTGAAAAACGAAGGAAACACAGGAGTTGCGACAATTAGGAAATAACCCTGCAAAATAGCGGACGTGGATATGCCTAATTGACCCACCAAAATGTAACACCTGTAACACGACACGTTACTCTAATACCATACCCACCTAGGGTAGTCAAAGAAAAATGGCTCACCCCCGGTTTTGGGATCACGGGCACCATGAACCTCACCCAAACGTCAGCGAAAGAAGAAATAGAGATGCCGCGTGACACAGCGAAGGTCACGTACGTTATTTTTTGCGGAAGACAACGCAGTAAAGTTGGTGAAAAGCATCGGCGGGCCAGTGGTTATCAATGGTCTCCACCTGGAATCCGGCGGCGGTGACTTCGCTGATCAGGATTTCTTGCGGTATGCCGTGTCCGCCTCGGTTTTTCGGAACGCCCTCCGGTACTTGTGAACCCTTGCGCGGATTTTCATCGATTACCGCCAGCCGTCCCTCGGGCCTTAGAGAACGGAAAATGCTGGCGTCAATTTCAGTGGGTTTCGTGAAATGATGATATACGAGCCTCATAAATATAGAATCACAGCAGGCGGGCGCAAGGTTTGTATCAGCTTCTGCGCCTTTGACGGCAACGATGTTCTTCGAATTCGCGGCTAGTTCCTGCAGGTGAGCAAGCTCTTTCGCGTCGAGTTCCGTGGTATAGACTCTGCCTGACGAACCCACGCGCTGTGCTGCCGCAACAGTTAGTTCGCCTCTGCCCGCGCCGATTTCCGCCACCACAGTGCCAGAATGCCAGTTCAGCAAGGTGGCCAAGCGATCGGCTTCCTGCTGCCAGGTATCCTGCGCACGGCAAGGCGCGGCTACCAGTGCACAGAGCACCAAGGCGATGATGAAAGAGCGTCGCAGCATGTCTTAAGGCCGGCGGGCGAATACTATCGGTAGAAGTAGAGAAATTCAAACTGACTCACGACGGAATGACGCTGAGGAATATCCAACTACCTCATGCGCACTAGAAAGACAAGCGCCACTGCCAATACCAGGAGAGCCAACCCAAATATCACCAAGACCAGTCTCCACTGTTGCTGCCTTCGAGTTTGACCCGAGACCACGACCTCATCTTGCGCTGAGACAAAACTCGGGAGCGCCTTCTTATACGATCTCCACAGAAAGAAATAGGGCAGTCCCACGACCACGCAATACACTCCCAAACCGATGGCCATATTTCGTGTCACGTGGTCTATCGGCCTGCCCATTCCTTCCAGGTGCTCGAAAAACATCGACCAGGCATTCGCCAGCAGCATCCCCAGCAAAAAGACGGACAACTGCGCAAAATAAAACATCTTAAGGAACGACTTGATTTTCAGCTCGTCGGCGGCCGACCTGACGATATAGCCGCGATTCCGGCGATCCCCGCTAAACACGACCACTCGCCCTGCCGACTCGTCCCGAAACGCGTTGCTTACTATGGAGTCCAGTAAACCCATAACCTTCTTCTCGTTGCGTGGATTCCGGAGGCCCAGGGTTTCAGAAAGCTACTCTCCTCCAGATTACTCGCCCCAAAACCACCCCTCTACGGGCACAAAGTACAGGTGTGCAGCTCCAGTTACCCGCGAACTTCCGTGGCTCACACTGTGGTACATGCCTTACTACGGAGCGGGCAGTGAGAAATGTCTCGGAAGTTATTCCGCAGTCGATGTGGGAGTCCAAGCGCTTGCGGCTGACGGATGATCGATATGCCGCCATCTTTCGACGTTCACAAAAAGACGAATTCAGATGATCGCTGAGACTGTAGCGTGTGAGAGAATCAGGGCTTCGGAGGCCTTATGGCGGAGGACGCGACGCGATTAGACTTTCCTACCATGCAGCAGGTAGAGAAGGCCGACAAGATTCAACTAGCGAAGTGGTATCGATTCTTGCCCGCTGGCTCGACCACCGGACAACAGAAGATCATGGACAGGATTGTGGCCCGGTTCGAAAAGCTGGGCGTCATGACTCCAGAGATATCGGAAGAAATCGGGTACGGCGGCGTCACGCCACAACGACGTCATACATCGGCGCGTTAATTCCTTCTGCAACATTCGGTAGGCGATAACCATTGGCTGGGCTGCTCCCTAATTACCTACCAGAATCGGAACAAACTTGTACAAGAAGGTCCACCTGCTCTGAGAGCCCATGTTTTATTGGTTAACTTGACGTACTGAAGTATTGGCGGAGAGGGTGGGATTCGAACCCACGGTAGAGTTTCCCCTACACTCGCTTTCGAGGCGAGCTCTTTCGACCGCTCAGACACCTCTCCGCGCAAGCGAGCTTTTTGTAGCTTAGCATTTGTGGCTCGGCTTTGTACCCCAACAAGCCAGCAGCGGCATGGCTCGAGCCCGGGGAAACCGCGCCGAATCCGTTTTACGAGCCGTCGGAATCTGTTGACAGTGCAGGGCCCTGCGCGTAAATTAAGGTTGTGCATTCCATTGTCCCCGCTGGAATCCGCCTGACGCTTGTCATCATTCTTGCCTTGGCAGTGATGAGTCTCCCCGCGGTTGCTGCGAGTGAAAAACCACTCGGTGTGGTCCTGACGGCGGACCATGCGCGGCTGGATAATGTCAGAGCGGCTATCGGAGCCGATGTTTTCTCAGGCGACGCGCTCGTGACTGATCGAGGGGGCTCGATGCGCCTAACCGTCGGACCGAGCCAAGTCTATCTGTTGTCTGCAAGTTCCGCGACGCTCGAACCAGATGCCAGCCGGGTGCAGGCCCGGGTCAGCATTGGAACGGTAGGCTTTTCCACATCCTCGCCGGCTCAACTGGAAATTCAAACTCCCCTGGGCATGATTCGCGGAGCGGACAGCAAGCCGATTTTTGGGCAAGTCAGCGTTTTGAGCGCCACGAGAATGCGAATCAGTTCGTACGAGGGAACTCTGTCGGTTACCGACAGCACCGGCGCGACGAAGCTGATTCTACCGGGAGAAACCTGGGATGCAACGCTCGGGAACGATTCAAATGGCAGCAACCCCCCTCCCACGGGCGTCGGGGGTACCGGGATCAATTGGAAGCACGTTGCCTACGTCGTCATTCCGCTGGCGACCGCCGGAATTTTGGCGTGCGCTCTCTGGCCGGTGAGTCCCTCCGGAACGGGCTGCTGGTAGACCCGGACCCACCACTAGGATTTTTTCTGCGACTGTGGCCGGAGCCGCTTCGCGTCGTCCCATTGTGAAACATCAGAATCCCGCAGATGGTTGCTTCCAATATCATGGCAGACTCACAAAAACCCATCGCAATCGTCTGATAAAGGAGCAGATGGTTCGCGTCTCTCACATCTTTCGCCGATTCACCTGTTTGACGCTGCTGGCTGTCCTCGCGGCCGTCAGTGCGCCTCTGGCTGGCGCCGACGAGCCCTATGCGCCCAGTCGCGACTACGACTTGGAGGACATACGCACGCATCTCTGGTTCGATGTCGACGATCGCGCGGTGCGCGGTGAAGTAGCCGAGAGCGTGGTCATCCTTCGCGACGGCATTTCCGATCTCAAATTCGACTCCGTTGGGCTGGAAATTAAAGCAGTATCCGTCGACGGACAGGAGACCAAATTCACCGTCGAGCCCAAGCAGCTACTCGTGTCACTTGCGAAGCCCTCGGACCGCGGCGAGCACCACGAGATTACCATCCGCTATGACGGCCAACCGAAGAAGGGTTTGTATTTCATCCTTCCCGACAAAAATTACCCCAATCAGACTGAGGAAATCTGGACGCAAGGCGAAGCCGAAGACACTCGCTACTACATTCCCCTCTACGATTATCCCAACGACCGCACGGCCTCCGAGATGCTGCTGACGGTCCCTGCGAAATGGATCACCGTTTCCAATGGGCAGCTGCTGAGTGTCAAGGAGGAGGCCGACGGCAGGAAAACGTGGGATTGGAAGCAGTCTGAGCCACTTTCCACGTATCTGCTTACAGCGGTCGCCGGAGATTTCGTAGAACACCAGGATTCCTGGCGAGGAGTGCCTTTGCGCTTCGTCGTGCCGCGTGGTGAAGAATCCAAAATCGAACCGACGTTTGCGCGTACCAAGGAGATGCTCGACCTTTTCTCCGACAAGCTGGGGGTGCCCTACCCTTGGGCGCAGTACGCGCAAACGGCGGTCGACGACTTCGTAGCGGGCGGAATGGAGAACACGAGTGCAACGACGGTGAGCACCCGCGACCTGGTGCATCCGGCGCTCGCGCCCGAGCTGAGAGTGGGAGACGACGCGGTGATATCGCACGAGCTCGCCCATCAATGGTTTGGCGATCTCGTCACCTGCAAGGACTGGGCGAACCTATGGCTCAACGAGGGATTTGCAACCTACTTCGAGCACTTCTGGCTCGAGCAACATTACGGCCGAGACGAGGCCGATTACGAGTTCTGGCGTGATCAGAGCAGGTGGTTTGCGCAAAAGCGGCTGTTTGCGGTGCCCATCTTGACCAGAGACTTCGATGATTCCACAAAGTACGACGGAAACGTCTACGGGAAAGCCAGCTGGGTGCTCCGAATGCTTCGCGAGCAACTGGGGGACGAGAATTTCTTTCGCGCACTGCATCGCTATCTGGTTTCCAATCGCGGCCAAAATGTGGTCACAGCCGATTTCCAGAAGGCCATCGAGGAAACCTCCGCGATCAACGTGGACAAATTTTTCGACCAATGGATCTACGGCGCCGGCGCTCCGGAGTTTCGTGTGGGATACCACTACGACGCAGCAGCACACCAGGTGACACTGGATGTCACGCAAACGCAAAACCCAGAGGGTTCGGTGCACATCTTTGATGTCCCGGTCAAGATCGAGATTCGAACGGCGAGCGGTTCATACGTCTATCCCATCCAGCTCAACCAGGCAAGCCAGAGCTTTCAGTTCCCCGCAGACGGTCCGCCCCTCATGGTGCTATTCGATCGGGGCAACCAGATTCTGAAAAGAGTCGAGTTCAAGCGAGACCCTGCTTTGCTGGAATATCAGCTGAAGCATGCGGAAACCGTGCCAGACCGCGCGGACGCGGCGGTCGCGCTCAGCACTCTCAAAAACGATGCGGAGGCGATTGCCGCGCTCGGCGATGCAGCGCAACACGACCCGTTTTGGGGCGTGCGCGCGGAGGCCCTCAAAGCTCTCGGCAAAGTCGACGGGGCCCTTGCAGAAAAGCAGGTCCTGGCTGGATTGAACGACGCCGCGCCGTGGGTCCGAGACGTTGCCGTCCGAACGCTTGCCTATTTCAAACAGGACCCAGATGTGGCGTCGCAACTGGCTGAGACGGCGGCACACGATCCGGCGTATCGGGTGCGGGCCGCCGCGCTTCGCACCCTCGCCGAGGTGAAGGCGCCGAGTGCCTTCGATGTTCTGACGGCGGCGGTCAACTCCGATTCTCCCGATGGGATCGTTCGCGATGCGGCGTTGGGCAGCTTTGGCGCTCTCGGGGATGACCGTGCCGTGCCTACCCTCATGACTTGGTCTGCGTTCGGCCAACCTTTAAACAGCCGCGAAGAGGCGATTTCCGCGATGGGTGAATTGGACAAGAAGAACGCGATGATCACCGAGACACTGGTGTCCTATCTGCACGATTCCCATTTTGATCTGAGGATAGCGGCCATCCTGGCACTCGGCGCGCGTGGCGACGCCAGTGCCGTGGCCCCGCTCGAGGAGATGCGGAAAAACGGGGAACGCATCATGGTGGAAGGACCCTACCTCGATACGGCACTCGCGCTTCTGAAAACTCACGCCGCGGCCCAATAACCTAAGACCGCTTAACAGGGCGCGCGAGGAATATCCGCAGATCGCGGAGATTATTATCGGTTGGACCGGTAAGAATCGCATCATCCAGACGAGAAAAGAAACTGTAGGCATCGCTATGACGGTAGAACTTCTCGGGATCGAGGCCCGCGGCGCGGGCGCGGGCCAGGGTTTCACCGTCGGCTACCGCTCCCGCGGCAGGGCTATTGCCGTCGATTCCATCGGTTCCCGCGCTGAGTACCGTGATGTCTTCTCCCGCGATCTTGGGCACGCACGCGAGCACAAAGGACGAGTTGCGGCCGCCCGTTCCTTCCCCTGCCACCGGACTACTCAGTTCTCCATCGGCTAGAACAGCCACACCTCGACCGTGGCCAGACTTTTCCTCTCGATCGACGAGCCGACGAAGCAGGCCGAGCAGATGATCAGCCGCTTTTTCAACTGGCCAGTTGTCGGTCGAGTTGTCGCAGACCGAGACATATCCCTCCGCCTCGCATCGATGGTGGGCCGCATGAACCAGTTCATGCAAACCAAGGATAAGCTCGAACTGGGAACGCGCAAATGCCGGATCATCATCCTTCGGGGTTTCAGGAACGGCGTGGCGTTCGAAGGCGACGCGCAGCGAATCGGGAAATCGCGGCAGCAGATGGTAGCGCGCGGCGATGCGTTCGGCGTCCTGAATCGTGGTGGGATCGGATAGCGTCGGCCCCGAAGCGATCGCAGACTCCTTTCCCTGCGGGACATCGCTGATCGCCAGCGTCAACTTCACGGAGTGAGGGGCGGCGGTGGCCAAACGGCCGCCCTTGGTCGCTGAGACGTGCTTGCGGATCATGTTGATTTCGTCGATGGGCGCACCGCAACTGACGAGCGCTTTGTGCAGCTTTCCGAAATCGTCGAGCGTCACGGCCGGATCAAGTGGCCACTCAACCAAGGAGGAACCGCCTCCGGAAATCAAGAAGAAAATGAGCGTCCGCTCATCGCACTGATGGAGCCGATCCAGAATCACCCGGCCAGCGAGGAAGCTGGCCGCATTCGGAAAGGGATGGCCTGCCACGAAAGGCTTCCAGCCGGCGAGAACGCGCGGCGGCTCTCGAGGAGCGACGAGGATGCCCTCGAGGCCAAATTCGGGCGCGAGTATGCGACTGAGCGCCTCGGCCATGGGAAAAGAGGCTTTGCCGAAGGCAATGCCCACGATCGTCTTAAATTCGCACAGGTCAATGATGGATTCTCCGGCCCGGATTTGAGAGCCATGGCGGGCCAGTTTTCTCTCAAGCATCCGAGGGATATCGATAGCTCGAAGCGTTTCCTGGAAGACGCGCTGGGCCGTCTGCTTCACGTCTTGTGGATCGCGGCCGCGCCCGCTTCAGCGACGTCGTAGTCTTGATCCTCCGTTCCCGCACTGACGCCGATCGCGCCGACAACTTGACCTTCCACCACGAGCGGGATGCCGCCGCGAATGGGCGTTTGGTGCGTGGAGGCCGCAACGGCCAGGCCGAGCGCGACGGGAAGGTTGAGCTGGTCACCGGACATGGCAGGACCGGTAGGGGCCCGGCGCATCGCCGCCGCCTGTGCCTTCACAAGGGCGATTGCGATGGACGCGGGTTTCGCTCCGTCCATCCGCCCGAAGGTGAGAAGGTGGCCGCCGTCATCCACTACGGCGATGTTCATGGGAACTCGAATCTCTTCGGCGCGGCGCTCGGCCGCACTGAGCACAGCACGTCCCCCTTCGAGCGTTAGCTTCGGGTGGTTCCGCGTGACGAGTGCCATCAGATGGTCCCCCCTACAGACCCAGCAAATCTGCATTCAAGGCATTGGGCGGACGCCGACCCTCAAACAGGGAAGCAACATTGGTTGCCGCCATCACCGCCATCTTGGTGCGGGTTTCGATACTTGCGCTGGCAAGATGGGGCGCGAGAATGACATTCTTGCGAGCGATGAGACCGGGATGCACGGCCGGTTCGCGTTCATAGACGTCCAGAGCAGCTCCTGCAATCAGCCCCTTGTCGAGCGCGTCGACCAGAGCAGCTTCGTCGACAATCGGGCCGCGCGCCGTATTGATAAGATAGGCGTTGCGTTTCATTTTTTCAAATGCGGCGGTCGAAATCAGGTGGCGCGTATCGGGCGTGAGAGGCACGTGCAGGGTCACGAAATCGGATTCGCTGAGAACAGCATCAAGCGGGGCGTATTCGACTCCCAACTCCCTTTCCCGTTCCGGCGATAAGCGAGAGCGGTTGCTGTACAGTACCCGCATCCGAAATCCCTGCGCTCTGCCTGCCACAGCCATGCCGATGCGGCCGAGACCCACAACGCCCAGGGTCTTCCCCCAGATGTCGCTGCCGAGCAGTTGATCAAGGTCCCAGCCGGGCCAGGTGCCCGAACGCGTCCAAGCGTCGCCTTCGACGAGTCGCCGGGCGATCGCCATCAGCAGCGTCCACGCAAAGTCGGCGGTCGTTTGGTCCAGGACGCCGGGCGTGTTGGTAGCGATTACCCGGTGGCGAGTGCATGCGGGAACATCGATATTGTCGTACCCCACGGAGACCGTGGCGGCGATGCGCAGTGCGGAGCCCCTGCGGAGCAGCTCTTCATCGACTCGTTCGGTGAGCAAGCAGACGAGCGCATCTTTATCCGCGATGCGCTCGAGCAACGCGGCACGCGGAATGCGCTCTGGTCTACCCCAATACTCGACGTCGACCTGTTGATCCAGGATCGCTCGCGCGCTGGGGAACAACGGACGCGTCGCCAAGGCTTTCGGCTTGCCCAACGCACACCTCGGACGAGGATTTCGAGCAGGCTCAGTAGCATACACCAGCATCCGCGCTTTGATCCCACACGCCGCACCGCCTTTTGGCGCGACCCTCGTTGACGCTTCCCTGTCGCGGCGACTATAGTGACCCGAGAACCGCAGAATCTTATCGCGCCATGGACTCGCGACTCCTCGACGATTTGAAACAGCTGCTCGGTCAGCAGGGCGTGCTCGACAAGCCCGAGGACCTGTTGCTATATGAGTATGATGGCTCGGTCGAGGAAGCGCGGCCCGATTGCGTGGTCTTCCCCGCCCGCACAGCCGACGTAGTCAAAACGGTGCAGCTGGCTGCGCGGCATCGTGTTCCGCTGGTTGGCCGCGGAGCAGGGACCGGCCTTTCCGGCGGCGCACTGGCGCGCGAAGGCGGAATCGTCATCTCCTTTGCGCGCATGAACCGGATCCTGCAAGTCGATGTTGAAAATCAGCGCGCCAGAGTCCAACCGGGCGTGGTCAATGCGGACCTGAGCCTCGCGGTTCGTCATACGGGCCTGCACTTTGCGCCTGATCCATCAAGTCAGAAGGCCTGTACGATCGGCGGAAACGTCTCGGAAAACTCCGGGGGGCCGCACACACTGGCCTATGGCGTCACCACGAATCACGTGCTCGCGCTCGAAGTCGTCCTGCCTGCTGGTGAACTCGTGCGCCTGGGCAGTGCCGCGGTCGATCCACCGGGCTACGATCTGACCGGCGTTTTTGTGGGCTCCGAGGGCACGTTCGGCCTGGTTACCGAGATTACCGTGCGCCTCACGCGCCTGCCGGAGGCGGCCAAGACGCTGCTCGCCGTCTACGATGGGGTGGAGGACGCCACCCAAACCGTCTGCGAGATTACCGCGCGCGGGATCACGCCTGCTGCGTGCGAGATGATGGACGGATGGACGATTCGGGCAGTCGAGGAATACGTGCACGCGGGTTTTCCCCTCGACGCCGCAGCCGTTCTGTTGATCGAGGTCGATGGGCTCCACGAGGTGGTTGAAGCCGAAGCCGAGGCTGTGGCTGAAGTGTGCGAAAAACATCGTGCCAGGAGCGTGCGAGTCGCTCGAGACGCCGCCGAGCGCGATCTGCTCTGGAAAGGCCGTAAAAACGCCTTTGGCGCGGTCGGCCGCGTCTCACCCAGTTATTACACGCAGGACGGTGTCATACCGCGCACGAAACTTCCCGCTACGCTGCGCCAAATCGGAGAGATCAGTCGCAAGTACAACCTCGCCATCGGAAATGTGTTTCACGCAGGAGATGGCAACCTTCATCCCATCATTCTTTTCGATCAGCGCAATAAGCGGCAATTCCGGGATGCGGTTTCGGCGGCCGACGAAATCATCGAGTTCTGCATCTCGACCGGAGGTTCCATCACGGGCGAGCACGGCGTGGGCATGGAAAAAGACCGCCTGATGCCACTTCTTTTCAGTGAGGCGGATCTCGATTTGATGAAGCGCGTGCGTGGCGTGTTCAACCCTACGGGCTTGCTCAATCCCGGAAAAATCTTCCCGGTCTCGAAAGGTTGTGGCGAAATCTACGTTCGTCCTCAGCCGGCTGGGGCGGCGCCCTCCAAATGAGCATGGCGGCCGCAGCGATTTCTGAAAACCTGGGCGCCATCGTTGGTCCCGCGCAGGTCATCACGAATTCCCAACAGTTGCGTGCGTATGGGGCTGGCGGCAGGACCCCGAAGGCAGCCATACGGCCTGGCTCGGACCAAGAGGTGGCCGAGGTGGTGCGCTTCGCGCGCACGGAGAAGCTCACGCTGATGCCGACCGGCGCGCGCACGAAACGGGATATGAATATTCCCACCGCTGAGTTCGACTTGGCGCTCGACATGGGGCGCTTGGATCGGGTGGTTGCGTACGACCCGGGCGACCTGACACTCAGTGTGGAGGCCGGGCTGCCCCTGGCCAGCCTCGCCGGAGTGCTCGCCGAGCATCAGCAGCTTCTGCCTTTGGTGGTGCCGTTTCTAAACCGGGCCACGGTGGGCGGCACGGTTGCCTCGGGCGTGGATTCGCCTCTGCGGCAATTCTATGGAACGGCGAGAGACTACGTCCTCGGAATGGAATTCGTCACGGGCGATGGCCGAGTGGTGAAGAGCGGTGGGCGCGTGGTAAAAAACGTATCAGGCTATGATTTACATAAACTGATGATCGGCTCGTTCGGGAGCCTGGGGGTCATCACCAAGGTCAATTTCCGGACTTTTCCGCTCTGGACCTCGATGCGGGCGCTGCTTGCCCGGTTCGTTTCCGCCCGAGACGCGGTGGAAATGCGTCATCGCATCGCGCAGTCGCCGCTCCGACCCCTGACCTTGGAGATCTTGAGTCCAAAGGCGGCCGAGCTCTTATTCCGCGACCTGGAGGTGCCGGTCCCATTCGACCCACCCCCGATCGGAGCGCCATCGAAAGCCCCTTGGGCGCTTTTGGTCAGCTTCGCGGGGACGGCGAGAGTCTTGGAGCGCTACGAGCGCGACCTGCGGCAACTCGCCGGGGCTGGCGAGGCGGCTGTGTTGGACGAAAGCAGCACGGCGGCCGCGCTGGCTCGGGTGCGGGAATTCTCTCCGATAGCCCTGGAATCCTCACCTTTCGCGGTCATTATCAGAATGAATGTGCTGCCGGGTGAGATGGCACAAGCGCTCGATGCCGCAGCCCTCGCTGCGGCGAGGCAGGAGTTGCCATGGGCGGCGATGGCGCGGGGCGTGGGTGTGATCGACTTCGCGCTACTGCCCGGCCGGCCACCCGGGCAGCGCTCGACCGCCGGCCGCGTGATCGAAGGCGTGTTCGAAGCGTTTGGCCACCGCGAAGGATCGATCACGATTCCCTGGTGTCGAGAGGAATACAAGGAAGCAATGCCGGCGAGAAGAACGCCCCCCCACGATCTGGAACAGATGCGCAAGATCCGAGAGGCATTCGATCCAACCAAGGTTTTCGCTCCCGATCCCTTGCAGGCGTGGATATAAGGTGGCTTTCAAAACGAGCGGGTTCACAAGCGTAGACAGACCCGAGTACAGCGACTACTCGCGCTGCGTTCACTGCGGACTCTGCCTGAATCACTGCCCGACCTATCGGCTCTGGCACAACGAAGCCGACTCGCCTCGCGGGCGGATTCGCCAAATCGAGCTGGTGGACGAAGGGCTTCTCGAACTGGGCGAAGCATTCGTGTCGCATATCGATCGTTGCCTCGATTGCCGCGCCTGTGAAACCGCCTGCCCGTCCGGCGTCGAGTACGGCAAGTTGGTCGAAGCGGCGCGCGCGCAGATCGAGCAGCAATACAAGAGACCTGTGGCTTCGCGCCTGGCGCGTGACTTTGTGTACCGACGGCTGCTTCCCTACCCACGGCGCATCCGAGCAGCGGCGCGCCTCGTGCGGCTCTATCAGCGTTCCGGGCTCGCCACAGTCGCGCGCGGCACAGGGATCTTAAAACTGCTCGGACTTGAGAGCCGCGAACGTCTGCTGCCCAAGATCGATGCAAGGTTTTTTCTCAACGAAATGGGTAAGACATTTCCAGCGAAGGGCATCCGCCGAGCGCGCGCGGCGCTATTTGCCGGCTGTATCGCGTCAGTTGCGTTCAGCGAACTGAACCGCTCGACGATCCGCGTCCTCCAGTCCAACGGGTGCGAGGTGGTCATTCCGGCCGAGCAGGTCTGTTGTGGGGCGCTCGCGGCTCACGCGGGAGTCCGCGATGTCGCCCGTGCGCTAGCCCGTGCGAATCTCTCGGCATTCCCACCGCACGACTTTGACGCGATCGTCACAAACGCCGCTGGTTGCGGATCGACCTTGAAGGAGTACGGGCATCTGCTGGGCTCCCGCGAGGCCACGCAGGATCGCGCCATCGCCTTTCAGAGTAAAGTGCGCGATGTCGGGGAATTCCTGGCCGAGTTGGGTCTGACCGCCCCGATGCATCCCGTTCCGCTCCGCGTGACCTATCAGGATTCCTGTCATCTTGCTCATGGCCAGAAAATTCGCGAGGCGCCACGAATGCTCATCCGCGCAATTCCCGGCGTGGAGCTTCTCGAAATGCCGTTGGCGGACCAATGCTGCGGCTCGGCGGGCGTTTACAACGTCACGCAGACGAAGGCGTCGATGGAGCTGCTTGCTCTGAAGATGGAATGCGTGCGGGAGGCGAAGGCGCAGGCTATCGTTACGTCCAATCCCGGCTGCATTCTGCAACTTCGTGCAGGGACCGATGGCCCCTCGGTGGAAGTCCTGCATGTCATGGAACTGCTCGACCGCGCCATCGGCCCGTGAGGGAATTCATTTCTCGCCGATCAGATAGCGGCAGCCGCGCGGGCCCATGCGCGCGGAATGAACAGCACCGGCCGCTACGTCGCAGCGGTCGCCCAGACGATAAGTCTTCGATCGACCGTCCATCATCAGGGTCATCTCGCCATCCAGGATAATGTGAGCCGTTAGGCCCTCGTGGGAGTGGTCAGGATAGTATGCGTGCGGCCCGTCCTGCCAGACATAGATGTGAGAAAAACCCTCGGACTCAAGTCGTTTGCGAGGTTCCCCGTCGTCGACCGGTGTCATATGGGTCTCGAGTGTAGCAGGGCCTGCGGGCGGGCGAGGGAGCCTTGCGGGTGGTGCGTGGTCGGGCCCACCCGCAAGGTGGGGGGTGGTGCGTGGCTGTTGATCTCCTTCAGGGGTGGCCGTGCACCTCAGCCGCTCCGTTGTCAGTTGTCAGGCGCAGGCCCCGGTGCCACCCCTGGATGGAAGCGTCCGACACGTCCCTGACTCACGGTGTAGTCCCCTGGGACCTGGAACAAGGAAGCGTCGGGCTCCTGCCTCTGGATACTGGTCAACTGAAAAGTGGTCTCACCCATGCGCGGATCGCTGCGCTTCAGCATCACGACAGTCTGTAGGTCCGGCGAATACCACCTCTCGACGGTAATCACGATGGGATTGGTGTTGCCGATCGCACCGGCGGGGATGGTACGAGTCGTTCGGGTGCCCTCTGCTAGCACACCACTGATTGTCTGGGTGCCGAGCGACAGGCTGGTGACATGACTCTGGTCCGTCTCTCCCCGGAATGTCCTGGCTCCACGGCCGGCCGAGTCTCGCCCGGGCTTGCCCTGCCGCAATTGCATCTTGCGCGCGATCTTTCGGTCGACCTCGAGAACGTACTGCGTTCCGGCGACCGGGTCACTGATCATGACCACGTGCGGCGACACCCGACTCGAATTGGCCAGCGGGCCGATTCCGGGAAGCGTCATGTCGCGTCGCGTGCGGCCCTGACTGTCTCTGGCAAAGCTTCCCGTGCTACTCCGCTGGATCTGATTGCCGTCGGCCAACGCTTGCTTCGTCTCCGTCGAGAAGCTGGCACTGAACGGCGCACCGGTGACCGTCTTGCCGCCGAGTCCCTCCTCAAAACCAATGAAAAACAGATCCGGGCCGGGCGGGGGAGGTGGGGCAGCGTCTTGCGCGCGGACTGCGCTGCTGATCCCCAGCAAGACCGTCACCGCCAAAAGCTGCCCGAGTCGCATGAACTTGTTCGTGACTGTCATCTCGTACATTCCTCGCATTGCCCGTTCCTTTCAAACCGCGGGTTATTCCAGATCTGATTCCGCAACCAAGCGAATCGCCTGCGGCGCGCCATCTTCGCTCACAATGATGTCCGCAGGAATGCGGTCCGTCGCTCCGATATCGGCCACCGGGAACCCCAAGGAAGCAAGTGCCGGCCGCGAGAGAACGACGCGGACGATCGCTCCGCCCTCGCCCTCCATCGAGTCATCGGCATAGGGCAGGGATACGAATGCCGTGGCCGATTCGAGATCACCCTCATCTTCGGAAACTAACAGTGCAGGGTCGCTGTTCGCGCCGTTTTCGGTATCGCCCGGCGCCGTACTCTTCTCGACGGCTGCCGCGGGCGTGGGCTGCGCCGTTCGGTAGTGGAGCGCAAGGCCGAGCGCCAACAAAAAAGCCGCCGCAGTGCCCAGGGCCACGATCTGCCAGCGCACCCTTCGGCGGAAAGGTGCGGCACTTCGCCGACGGAATTCCTCGAGCAGCCGCTCTTCGATGCGCGGAGAGACCTGCTGGCGAGCTTCTCTTCCTGCCAGCCTGCGCAGGGCGAAGTCCAGAGACTCGCTTTGTGTTAGAAGCTGCGTGCAGCGATCGCACGATTCGGCATGAGCGAAAGCTGCGTCTCGGGCGGCAAAGCCCTCCGTCCCGGGACGATCGAGATCATGAAGAATTTCTCGGAATTGAGAGCAATTCATAGCGATGGCCTCCCAACTCGCTTACCTAGAACCGGCCGAGCGCTTGCCGAATGCCCCTCGCGAAGCTTATCTAGCAGGATCGCGCGCGCCCGGTGTAGCCGAGACCGGATGGTTCCGACCGGGCAGCCCAGTGCCAGGGCCGCTTCCTCGTAGCTCATTTCCTCCAGTTCGCACAGAACCACGACCTCGCGATAGCTTGCCGGCAGCGTGGAAATGGCCCGCCGGACCAGTCCCACTGTATCGCGGGACTCAAATTCATCGGCAAAGGCAAATCTCGATTTGCGCGCGTTCCCATGGACGTGAGAGAAATCGTCCCATTCATCCGCCTCACCCGCGATCGGTATCAACCGGCGCTCCTGTTCCCAGCGTTTGCGCAGGTGGTTGCGCGCGATGCCGAACAGAAATGCGCTCAAGCTGCCACGCGTCGGGTCAAACCGCTCGGGTTCCCGAATCAACGCCATGAAGACCTCTTGCGTCACGTCCTCTGCCATGGCCGGGTTTCCGCTCATGTGCAGGGCAAAGCGATAGATGGCCGGATGTTTGCGCCGGTAGAGTTCCGTAAAGGCATGTTCGTCCCCTGCCAGCATCCGCCGAAGCAGACGGTCGTCAGACATGTCAGCCTTGGGGGTCACTTCCATAGCCATTATGGACGGCCCGTTCCGCTTCTCGATCACTATTCCTGAGGACGACGGAAAAGGTTCCCCAGAATGTACCCAAAGTCTCTCATGATGCGAGTTCTTGACCAATGGCCTTCCCTTCACTAACGTAGGGGCCGCCAAAACCGGTCCCAGCGGGGGAGAGCGGGGCCCGCTGCCGGCAGAGGGCAAGTTCCACCAGGAGGCGTCATGCAAGAATTTGACCCACACGTGCTGGAGGAGGAGCCGGTTGCCCCGCCCAAGGAGTTCAGCGCACGGGCCCGCGTAAAATCGCTTGAGGAATACCGAAAGATGTACGAGCGCGCCGAGCGAGATCCGGAGGAATTTTGGGGCGAACAGGCCGAATTACTGGATTGGTTCGAACGCCCCAGCAAAATCCTCGAATGGCAGTTGCCACGTGCCAAGTGGTTTGTCGGCGGGAAGCTGAATGTTTCGCACAACTGTTTGGACCGCCACCTCGAAAAAAATGGTAATAAACCCGCCCTGATCTGGGAGGCAGAGGACGGTTCGACTCTCCAGATCACCTACGCCGAACTTTGCGACCGGGTGTGCCGATTTGCAAACGCGCTGGAAGCGCTCGGGGTCAAATCGGGTGACTGCGTGGCCATTTATCTTCCCATGATCCCCGAGTTGCCCATCGCCATGCTGGCGTGCGCCCGGATCGGTGCCGTTCACTCCGTCGTATTTGGTGGATTCAGCGCCACCGCGCTGGCCGACCGTATCGCGGATGCCAAATCGAAAGTTCTGGTCACCGCCGACGGCGGACTCCGCCGTGGCAAAGTCGTCCGCCTCAAGGAAACAGCGGACGCAGCTTTGAAAAGCTGCCCCACCGTGGAGAAGTGCATCGTGGTCAAGCGGACCGCAGAAAACGTCGACTGGCAGGCCGGGCGCGACCTTTGGTGGCACGAGCTTGAAAAAGCGGCGTCGAAAGATTGTCCGGCCATGCCATTTGATTCCGAGCACCCGCTCTACATCCTGTATACCAGCGGCACGACCGGCAAGCCGAAAGGAGTGCTGCACACCTCGGGCGGCTATCTGGTGCAGGTCAGCTGGACGGCGCAGGTTGTCTTCGATCTGCAAGACGACGATGTGTACTGGTGCACGGCTGACATCGGCTGGGTCACCGGACACAGCTACATCGTCTACGGGCCGCTGTCGAACGGGGCGACCATTGTAATGTACGAAGGGGCGCCCGATCAGCCTCGCCGCGATCGCTTTTGGGAGATCGTGGAACGCTACAAGGTGACCATCTTTTACAGCTCGGCGACCGCCGTGCGGGCGTTCATGTCGTGGGGCGCCGAGTGGCTGGAGAATCACGATATCAGCAGCCTGCGGTTGCTGGGCACGGTCGGCGAACCGATCAACCCGGCGGCCTGGAAATGGTACTTCGAAGTCATCGGGAAGAATCGCTGCCCAATCGTCGACACCTGGTGGCAGACCGAGACCGGCGCCATCATGATCTCTCCGCTGCCCGGCGCGACTCCGGCCAAACCAGGATCGGCTACTCTTCCGCTGCCCGGTGTGATCGCCAAGGTCGTGAACATGAAAAACGAACCCGTGGGCCCCGGCGAAACTGGATACCTCACGATTCAGAAGCCTTGGCCCTCGATGCTGCGAACTATCTACGGGGACGATGAACGCTTCGCTCGTGAGTATTGGCAGAAAATACCGGGCGTCTATTTCGCCGGAGATGCGGCGCAATGCGACAAGGACGGCTACCTCTGGGTTCTAGGACGGGTGGATGACGTGATTAAGGTGGCCGGACACCGACTCAGTTCGATGGAAATCGAAAGCGCGTTGGTCAGCCATCCAGCAGTTGCCGAAGCTGCCGTCGTCGCTCGACCCGATGAAATCAAGGGTGAGGCCATTGTTTGCTTTGTGACCCTGCGCTCGGGCCAGTCGCACTCGGGCGAATTGCGTACGGCACTCATCGAGCACGTATCGGTGACCATCGGCACCATCGCCCGACCGGCAGACGTGCGCTTCTGCGACATCCTCCCAAAAACGCGCAGCGGCAAAATCATGCGGCGCTTGTTGCGCGAACTGGCGCACAAGGGCGGCATTTCGGGCGACACCACAACGCTCGAGGACATGGGCGTGATCGAGCGCCTCGCCAAGGCGCAGGGACGGGAAGAGGAATAGCCGCGGGTCAGGCGAGATCGCCAGCCCGCGAGTTATCGCTCTCTGTCCTATGCTCCGCAGACACCTGGCACTACACAGGGGTCGAGCAACGCATGGGAGTACGCAGCGAATGCGATGGCTGAGGATGAAAACGGTCCTTTGCTGTGGAGCGCTCGGTGCGTCATTGGCACCGCTTCAGGCCCAAGGCAGTGGCGACTGGCCTATGTATGGCCACGACCTCGCATCCACTCGCTTTTCGCCGCTCTCAGAGATCAACCGAGAAAACGTGTCGAGGCTAACGCTGGCGTGGTCTTATCCGATGCGACCGGGCGGGACCGGCCCTCCGGCGGCCTCTTTTAATCAAGTGACGCCGATCGTCGTGAACGGCGTGATGTACCTGCCGGCGGGAAACCGCATCCTCGCACTCGATCCGGATACGGGCAAGGAAGTATGGGTGTATCGGCGTCCGGCCGGGCTCGTGTCGGCCCGCGGCGTGGCCTACTGGCCGGGCCACGGGAAAAATCCCCCCCGTCTGTATTTCACCAGTGGGCACCGCTTAGTTGCGCTCCAGGCACTGACCGGCAAGCCTGTTCCCGCATTCGCCGACGGTGGCGAAATCACCATGGACGTGCCCTTTGCTGAAGTCCCCACCGTCTACCGGGACATACTCCTGGTCGGTGCGAATGTCTATGGCCCCGGTGAAACGAATCTTCACCCGCAGGACGAAGTCCCGGCCGGCGTTCCCGGTGACTCGCGCGCATATGATGCGGTCACGGGCAAGGGGCTCTGGGTCTTCCACACCATCGCCCAGCCGGGCGAAGTCGGGCACCGTAGCTGGGCGGATGATAGCTGGAAAGGCCGCGGTGGAAGTAACGTCTGGTCAATGACGATGACGGTCGATGAAAAGCGGGGCCTTGTTTACATGCCGGTTGGCGGCCCGGCTGCCAATTACTACGGGGGGGATCGAGCTGGCGACAACTTGTTTTCGAACACCCTTGTGGCGGTCGACGCGGTCACTGGCAAACTGAAATGGTATTTTCAGACAGTTCACCACGAGCTTTGGGACTTCGATCTTCCCCCGGAGCCCATCCTGCTCGATCTTGATGTCAGCGGGAAGAAAATTCCCGGTGTCATCCAGACGGGCAAGATTGGGTATGTATTTGAGTTCGATCGGGTTAGCGGTAAGCCTATCTTCCCGATCGCAGAGCGCCCCGTGCCGAAAGGGGATGCCCCGGGCGAGCAGTATTCGCCGACTCAACCATTTCCCGTAAAGCCGCCACCGATCGCTCGCGTCACCATCCGCCGCGACGATGTCGTCACAGCCGATGACACCACGGCTGAGCATGCCAAGGCGTGTCAAGACCTCTGGGACAAGAGTCATTACTACAACGAGGGCCCCTATACGCCGTGGCTCGTACACACCTCGCCGACAGACACAGGGTTGACACTGATCTTTCCAGGAGCCACGGGCGGATCGAACTGGGGCGGCGCAGCGGCCGACCCGCAGATGGGCTACATTTTCGTGAACATGCAAAATCAGGGTTCGACCGGCTATCTAGAGAAAAATCCAAAGTACAACAGCTCGATGGTCGGTAAGGAAGTCGAATACCATCGCGGCAGCGGTGCGGGAAGTCAATTTGGAACCTTCAGTGCTCAAGTCAAAGACGCCGATGGCAAGGTATTGGGTAACTGGCCGTGCCAAAAGCCGCCCTGGGAAACCTTATCCGCCGTCAACGTGAACACCGGAGAGATCGCCTGGCAGGTACCACTGGGAATCACGGAGGAGCTGCCAGAGTCGAAACAGCACACCGGTCGGCCGGGGGCTTTTGCCGGACCCATTGCGACAGCGGGTGGACTGGTCTTCATCGGAGCGACCAACGATAACCGCTTTCGCGCGTTCGATTCCACGAGCGGGAAGGAACTTTGGTCCACCAAGCTCGAATACGTAGCGACGGCCGTACCGATCACCTACCGGGGCAAGAGCGGAAAACAGTACGTAGCGATTATGGTTGCAGGAGGTGGCCAGGGAGCCAATCAAGCACTTCTCGTCTATGCACTGCCGTAGCCGTCCAGTCCCGGGTCGATCGCCGTGGCAAGGTTGGTCGGGGCCAGGGTGTGGCGAGCACGCTCGGAAGGATCAGCCATTCGCCGCCCGGGACAGCCCACCCGGTTGGCGTCGCACGCCGTGCGGTCCACGGACATAACAGGCCTTAAGACGAGGTGCTCCCTCCAGCTCGATGACATCGGCCGACCGATAGGGCCTTTCCCGGCCGCATGCCCTGCAGCGCAGGGTGAAGGCCCGCTCCGTATGCTCGGGCCCCGGGCTTCCTTCACTTCCCCGAGGCGGCACCAGGGAAAGCACGATAGCCGGTAGCGGAATTGGCTGACGACAGGACATGCACAGAACGGCTCGATAGGATGGCTTTGCTACCTCTGGGGTCATGCGAACGCTCTCCCTCGAAACTATGAAAGGTATCGATTGGAAAGGGCAGGATGATACACGGGTGCCGAGCACAAGTCCATCGGGTTGCATCCAGGGAAATGGGCCGCTAGCCGCTTTTGCCGGCGCCCTCTGGTCGCATCATCTTGGCAGCCATCCTCACGACGAAGCTCCGAGGTGCCAGTCGCTCGCCCGCTACCATCCAGCGGTTTCCCGTTCCGGATATGACGCAGCTTTCTCCGCGGGCCAACCCCTCAAGACCTACCCGAGCGACTTTCTCGGCCGTCTCCGCAAAGCGAAAGGCCCGATCCGGCTGGCGGGCCACTTGCTGAAACTCCGTATTGGTCGAGCCGGGACAGAGCGCGCAGACGCGCACGCCGAACGGATGAAGCTCCTCTGCAATTCCTTCCGCAAAGATCAAGTCGAACGCTTTCGTGGCCGCGTAGGCGGAAATGAAGGGTACCGCCTGAAATCCCGCAGTGGACGCCACAATGAGGATGTCGCCGCGCCGGCGTTCGATCATTCCCGGAAGGTACAATCGCGTCAACTGCAGGACCGCCGAGCAGTTCACCTGGACCATTTCGAGCAATCGGTCTTCGGAAATGTCCTGGATGTGGCCAAAGGCACCAAAGCCGGCGTTATTGACCAGCAGGTCCACCTCAATTCCCTTCCCGGTCGTGAATTGGTGAATCTCCCGAGCGGCTCCGGGCTTGGCCAAGTCCGCCGAAAAGACCTCTATTCGGTTGCCGTGTTTCGAAACGAGGTTGGATGCAAGGGCCGACAGCCGATCGGTGCGTCGCGCCGTCACAATCAAGTGAGCGCCAGCCGCCGCGAGCTGTTCGGCGACGGCCCTACCGATTCCTGCGCTCGCCCCGGTTACCAAGGCCCATTTTCCAGACCACCTCGCCGCTTTATTCCCCGACACGCGCCTCTCCTTCGTTAGGCATCAAACCACACTTGGATGGCGGCCAAAAGCAGGAAAATCAAGCGAGGAACGCAAGTGTCAGGCGGCGCGATCGGCTCGAGGGAAAACAGTGTCGCGGAGGCGGGTGCCTTGTTCCTTAAGTCGGTCGAGCAACCTCCGTGCCCAAACAAACTCCGCCGCGAGAATGCCGAGTGCCAGCAGGATGGTCAGCCAACCCGGGCCCGGCGTGAGGATCATGACAATTCCAATGCCCAGAAGGGTGAAGCCGAAAAGAGCCCGTAGGAACCGTTTGGCCTGTTGGACGGTCTTTATCAACATGTCACGTCTCTAGTTTTGGTGCGCACACCGCACCGAAGTGTTCAGCAATCTTTGACAGCACGCCGACTGCCAATGCCGCTTCCGCTTGCCCCACAACGGCGCGGTGCTGATAATGGACTTCCGCCATAGCGGCATCGGAAATCGTTCGTCACGATTCCAAATGTGGAAATTTTTTCCGCGCGGGGGATGAAAAAATGGAACTCACGAGCGTCCGGCTGGAGATTCCGGAGGGTGCCAACCTGATTTTGGGGCATTCGCACTTCATCAAGACCGCCGAAGATCTCTACGAAGTCGTCGTGAATACGGTGCCGGGAGCGAAGTTCGCGGTGGCGTTTAACGAAGCGTCCGGACCTTGTCTGGTTCGCGCCGAATCAAACGATGAAGAGCTTCGCCGTGCGGCCCTTTCCAACGCGCAGAGGATCGGTGCCGGCCATGCGTTTGTCCTGCTGATCCGCCAGGCCTACCCGATCAATCTACTGAGTCGCGTCCGCGACTGCTTTGAGGTGTGCGCGATCCACTGCGCCACGGCGAACCCGGTCGAAGTGATCCTCGCGCAGACCGAACAGGGGAGAGCCGTGCTGGGCGTCGTGGACGGCAGCTCGCCAAAGGGAGTGGAAGGAGCCGAGGACGCGCAGCGCCGACATGAATTCGTGCGCAAGATCGGATACAAGCTGTAGGCGTCAGCGGAGGTCCAGCGCGAGGTTTCTGCCCTTTCGCTAAAACTTGTAGACAAAGCCAGCGGAGACTTTGGCGTTGTATTGATAGGTGCTGAAGAAGTAGGTTCCCAGCAGATCGCCCTCTACCCGCAAGGCGAACCGCCGATGGCTCGGCGCGAGGTCGACTCCACCCCCCGCTTCAAAAGCAAACGCACCCTCGCTCCCGTAAGGCGTCTTCGGCGAAAAATGAGATCCGCCTGCCAGGGCGTGCGCCCAGATTTCGATGCCCCGGGGACCGGAAATGCGGAATCGGCCCCCTCCCATGCCTGCGTCCAGAGTGGTACCCACGCCGTTTTGAGGAGCAAAGGCGGCCACGAACTCTCCATCCAAACCGAGATGACCGCCGTGGGGATAATAGACCAGCGAAACGTCGAAGCCATCGAGATTCCCGGTAGTCCCAGGGAGCTCATAGAAGCGAATGTAGGTGAAACCGGCGTATAGTTGAAAATTAAAGTCTTGCAGGACTCCGTAAACGGGCGATCGGTTGGTCGAGTCAGATGAAGCAATAGCTTCGGGGAGCGCAGGGGGTAGGTATCCTGCGGGGTCGGCAGTCGGAACAGCCTCCACCGTGACCGGGAACTCGGAATTGAGCAGGAGGCTGCTTGCTGGGCTCACCTGCGCAGCGGCGGTTCCAACGCAAACAAGGTTTGCCCACAACACAAGCGCAACGGATTTCATCTCCTAGCTCCCCCGAACGGCTAGCCTTCGCCCAGTCTTTCATTAGAACGGGAGGTCCGTGAAGTGTCTACTGGTTTGATCGGCTTCGACGCCAGGAAATTACTGTCCCAAAGTCCGGGTAGAAGTCGGCCTGCAGCGGCCACGAATTTCCAGACGATCGTCGAACGAGCTCGGGTTCCGATGCGGCCCTCACCAAGCCAAGCGAAGTCGGCCGCCTACCGCAAGCTCCAGAATCATCTGCGATTCCACCGCTCGACACCCGCTCGCCATTGACTGGACCGGCCGCGTTTGCTAGCATCGCGGTGCTGCTGATCCGGCAGCGCTTATCAAGAGTGGTTGAGGGGACAGGCCCTAGGACGCCACAGCAACCTGGTGCGAATACCAAGGTGCTAATTCCTGCCCGTGGGGGGAGATAAGATCCTCAACTGACCGGGCCCCGGTCGATTGAAGATTCAGATCCCAAACTGCGGTACCAACCCGAGCAGGGTGCGTTTATCCGCGCTGTGGATCGAGCTTTAGGCGTTTAATTTGCCTGCGGAAACCGGACCGGGCCGCAAGGGGAGTGAGCCATGAAATTTGCGACGAAGACCATTCACGCGGGTCAGCCGTCCGAGCCGGAAACGGGCGCACTCGTCGCCCCGATATTCCAGACTTCCACCTATGAACAGGAGGCTCCCGGGCA
>Ga0187783_10000719_pt1 | contig 24183 bp, 15 predicted proteins | sample 1015_SJ02_MP02_2_FD_132471 | JGI IMG/M metagenome (GOLD analysis project Ga0187783, IMG submission 132471) | Tropical peat soil microbial communities from peatlands in Department of Meta, Colombia - 1015_SJ02_MP02_20_MG | ecosystem: Environmental > Terrestrial > Soil > Wetlands > Peat | place...
CATCGAGTGCTCTGCGCATTGGTCTCCTAAGTCGCCCAACATGACCGGATCGGCGTTTTACCCCGGCGAGCATCTCCGAAGGTGCCGGCCATATCAGTGCCGGCGTGATTGCCAGCAATCTCTGACTTGACCGCTAGTGGAAGCCCGTGGACGCACGGAAGGCACTATCGGCGATGGGCCGCACGTCCGTTCCGACGAAGCGCTACGAGCCTCGGCCAAGGTCAAGCCATTCGCCCGTTGATCCACTTCACCAAATCTCTGAGCCCCTCAACCAAGTTGTACTTCGGCACGAATCCGAGCTTATCCATTGCCAATGTAAGATCCGAAGTCGCCTTCATGTCTGGCAACGACACGCTCGCGCCGATCGGCGTTTCAATGCGCACCTTGGCAGCGGGCACGACGGCTTTAATGGCATTGGCCATGTCCTCCGCCGTGGAGAGCGCACCCATCGTGATGTTAAAGACCCCAAAACCGAGGTCTTTTGCTTGCAGCGCCAGCACCGTGCCGGCGGCAGCGTCCTTGGAATAAACCCATTCCATGGCACCGGCGGGTACTACGGCTTCCTCACCCTTGAGGGCGCGACGCACTGCCTCTTTCATCAGATTGCTCGGCCCGCCACCGCCGACCCCACTCCAGGGACCGAACACGGCCCCATAGCGCAGTCCCGCGAATTCGATGCCGCACCAGCACGCATAGTTGAGTCCGAGGTTCTCGATGGCCTGCTTCGTCGAAGCGTAGAAAGTTGTAGGGCGGGGGAACGCGGTCTCGCGCATTGGATTGCCGCTCCCGTCACCGCCCTCTAGAAAGTGGTTGAGCACATTCGAGCTCGACACGACAACGCGCTTAATACTGAAGGTGCGCGCACTCTCGATCACGTTGACCGAGCCCATAATGTTCAGTTTGATCGCCGCAGAAGGATCGCGCTGGGCGCCCAAGGTCAGCATCGGGTTGGCGACCAAGTGTGCGATCCGCGTGATCTCGTGCTTCTTGAGCACGGCAGCCAAAGTGAGCGGGCGCAGGATATCGCCGACCTCCATTATAGCCCGCTCGAGATCGAACACCTCCGACAGCGCATCGATCTGCGGCGCCACGTCGAACAATACGGGACGCTCGCCCTGCTCGATCAAGATACGCGACACTTGCGCGCCCACGAGACCGGCGCCGATTATGAGTGTTGTCATTGTTTTTCTTCCCTGCCCGATGGGTAAATGCGTCAGTGCGGATCAGCTTGCCTGCTGCAGCGCCCGCGGAGGCGAGTGCCTAATTAGCTAAGCTAGCCGTCTTGATCCGATCATTCCACACACCCTATACTGCGGGCGGTTCGCCGGGGTGGGGCGGATGGCTGGTGAAGTACTCTTGGGTTTACCAAGCTGTAGAGTGGGGACGCGTGCGCGTCAGCGTGCTCGGCGGGACAGGTGACGGCGGGCTCGGTCGATCAAAACGCGAACGCAGTCGCTGTAGCGGGCGCTAGCGCAAACGGGGTGCGCCGCATTCGGGTACCGCCGCGCAGCAGTTTTTATGCGGAACAGAGCCGGCGCAGGCGGGCCACTTGGCGGCTGTCCTTCGTTTGCGTTGTGATTACCGCGTTGCTCGGGCTGGTACTGAGCACGATTTTGAGCCCGCTGCTTCTGGCAATTGCGGTCGGCACGCTCAAGGCGGCGGGCCATCTCGGCTGCCCGCCATCTCTTTGCGCCGCGGCGACTCAGGAGGTCGATCGCTGGGTGCATCAGCAAATCGGCATCTTTTTATCGGTGCTTGACAATTGGCCGCGCGCGGCGACGAGGTCGCAAAAGCTCGTCCTCGTTGGTGATTTCGCCGCCGGCTGCACGCTGCTGCTCCCTGGTATCGCGGCGATGATGCTGGCCTGGGCCGCGCTGCGAGCCGTGCAGGTGAAGGCCGGCATGCTCGACCTTATCGCCACCCTCGGCGCACGTCCGATACGGCCGAACGATACGCAAGAGCACCGGCTCGCCAACATTGTCGAAGAGATTTCCCTCGCCGCCGGCATTCCGACGCCGCGCCTCATGCTAATCGATACGTCGGTCGCGAATGCCGTCGCTGTCGGCCGTTCCTATGATACAGCGGTAGTGATCGTGACGCGTGGCCTGCTCGAAGGGCTTGATCGCGACCAGACCGAAGCGGTGGTGGCACACGTGGTTGCCTCCATCGTCAATGGCGATCTCATCGTGATGCAGTCGCTCGTTGCGCTGTTTCAGAGCTTCGGCCTGTTTCACACGTTTCTCGATCTACCGCTGCGGCTGGCCGCCTGGTCGGCCCTAGGCCGTTTCTGCCGGGCGTTTACCGATCCGAGTCTTTCGCCTCTTTCCCGGCTGCTGGCGCTGCAGGGCATCGAAGACAGTCTAGAGATCGATGAGGCTTTCACGCCTATGATGATTTTGTTGCTGCCGCTCAACCTGGTCATGATGTTTCAGAAGTTTGTTCTGTTTCTCTGGACGACGTTTATCGTCGGCTGGCCGCTGGCTCTGCTGTGGCGCGCCCGTCGTTATCTCGCCGACGCGAGCGCGGTGGCGCTCACTCGCAACCCGGAGGCGCTGGCGTCGGCGCTGAGGCAACTTGCCCCGAGCGCCGATATCCCGGCAGGCGGCGAAAGGCGCGCTTATCTCTTCCTTTGTGGGCCCAATCGCGCCGGCGGTCGGTCGGGTAACCTGCACGACATTTCGGCCATGCACGTTTCACCACTCGCGCTGCATCCGCCCCTCGACAGCCGCCTGAGGCGCCTGGTGGCGCTCGGCAGCTCAGCGGCGTACTTGCCCGCTGCATGGCTTCGGCCATGGCCGCAGGTCGCGAAATCGATGAACGCGCGCAACGTGCTCAAACTTATCGCCGCGTTGCCACTGATCCTGCTGGTGATCGCGATTTTGCTGCTTGGCCTCTTGGCGGCAATGGGGCTTCTTGGTGCCATCATTTTCCTGACACAGCTCACGACCATGCTGAGCTTCATGCTTGGCTTTGCCTTGCTGGCTTTAGTCCTGCGGTTGTAAGGCGGCCCCTTAACGCGCGGAAAGGCTCGACTGGCGCGCGACGGCGAATGTGCGGAGGTCAAGGGTTCAGGGCGGACGTGGTAATGAAGGCTCCGGTTGCGCTTTCCATCGTCGTCGTGCTTTTGGTCGCCTGGGCGTACAATCGGCTGGTACGGCTGCGCAGCCGCACCTCTGCGGCCTGGTCGCAGGTCGACGTGCAATTGCGCCGCCGGCACGATCTCATTCCCAACCTGCTCACCAGCGTGCAGGCATACATGGCACACGAGCGGACGCTGCTCAAACAGATCGCCGAGACGCGCGCGCAGGCCGCGGCGCTTCAGGGCGACATTGGTGCCCGTGCGCGGCTCGAAAGCAATCTCGAAGCCCTCCTGGTTATGCTGACCGCGACCAGCCAGGCGGTGCCGCAAGTCGGCGCCGACGTCCACGCGCGGATGCTGCAGGAGGAGCTGAGCTCGAGCGAACGGCGGATCGCCTTCGCGCGGCAGCACTACAACGACTGCGTCATGGACTACAACAGCGCCATCGCAAGCTTTCCCACCAACATCATCGCCGGGCTCTGCGCCTTCCGCCCGGCAATCCTATTTCGCAACGAAGAGTTTGGCGCGGAGGACACTATTCACCGAACGACTGTTGCTTGCAATTAGCGACAAAACTTTGACTGGCGAGTTGGTTCGCTGACTTATGTTCTTTGAGTTTTTGCCCCTAGTGTGCTTCATTTAACCTTTTTAGCTCAAAGAGTGCAGCACGGTGCTCCGTATAAATAATTACTTGCTGCTGGACAGCCTTTTCAAAAAGTTCTTTAGCCCTTGTCGCGTTGCCATTGACAAGATAAAACTGACCCAAATAAAAATATCCCTCCGCTAAAGCCATCACCCGCTCATCGCCAATCTTGGCGTCAAGTATTTTCAATACCTCCTCAGGTGCAATATGCTGGGCTAACGCAGCGAGCGCTGGTCGCGGCCAATCACCGTGCGCTTCCAGCGCGGATCGGCGGACGATGACGTCGGGCACCGGTTTGCCTAGCCGCAGATTAGCCAACGCCAGCCACAGATCGATGTACACTTGGGACTCACTGTCGGCCATACCGCTGGCTTTAGACAAGTCATCTGCAGCCCCACCAAAATCACCCATGTAGAACCGTGACACTCCGCGTTGCCGAAATGCTCTTGAATTGATTGCGCCCAATGTAATGGCCTGTGAAACATCTGCAATGCTCTTTTGAAAGTCTTCAGCCTCAAACAGTATCTCCGCTCGACAGACCAGATACTCACCAACGGTTGGTGCCAATTTAACAGCCTCGTTAGCATCCTTCATTGCGTCATTTACCTGGCCGAGTGTACTGTAGGCGCTACCGCGCCCGCAATAGGCGTCAGCAAGGTCGTTTCCAGTAATTTTCCCAGAGTTGATCGTCGCAGTGGTTTTTTCAATAACATCATGCATCCTTTGACGGAGAACCTGATTAAGTTCTTTTTTGTCCGGTCCATCATCCGCAGATTTAATCATCGCTTTGGTGACGATTATCACCCCCTTTACAACATCGTCGGCTGCACGTAGATCTTCAGTATACTTGTTAAAATCAGCAACTTCAACGCGCGGCAAGAGCGTTTTCAGATCGATCGTTGTCTTCGAAACGTTCCCACGAAACGCAGACTTTGCACCGTAGGAGAAGTATCTGCTCTGCACGACATGCGCCCACGGATCTCCTGCCGCGCTCACGCTTTCGGGAAAAGTCATCTCAAATGTATATTCAGCATCAACAGGAAATCGTGGCATACTCAACGGTATTTTCCGGGACGAGGAAGGCGAGGGCGCCAAAGCGCCCCTGATGTTGCTTGGGACAAACCGTACAAACCAATTTCCGTCCTTCTCCGTGGCAAATTTCGGGACGGTGTAGGAAGAGGTAATAGAGAGCACGTTATTGACGCGGTCGTCGCGAATTGTGGGTTCTTCCAGCAATTTCGATCCCGGGTATCGTCCGCCCATGGCATCGCCAATGGACTTGGTCAATCGCTCACGCGGTAGATGGTCAACCATTACCCGGAGTGCTTCGGCGGCCACGCCGTTCCAAACCTGGTGAACTTGCAGCTTTGCATCACTGTCAAATGCAGAAAGGGAGGCGGTCTCGATCACTTCACTGTGCGAAAGCTCGGGAGGCTCCGCCGGGATAACCACCAATTCCTGCGTGCTCGGAGATACCGGCAAGACCTCTGCGCCCTCAAGGGTCTGCCCCATTCTATCCAAACGTCCGTGTTGTCCGAGCCGAGTCGGGTCCAGATAGTATGTTTTGTCACCGACTGACGCCTGAACGATGGCGTGATCGAATATCTGTGGACTCGGCAGCAATTTGTCTAAGCCTTGGCGTTGACCAAGCCTGACCAGGACGGGTTCGCTCTCGACTCCCAACGCTCGAAGCATTGTTATCAGCAAAAATGATTTGTCTTTGCAATCGCCAAACCGTCTCTCCAAAACACGAGCAGGTTGTGTCGGAACGTGCGAGCTCTCACCCAGCGAAAGTGAAAAATAGCGTATTTCTGATTGGACAAACTCCAATGCTCCGGCAATGCGCTCTTCAGTCGATGGAATTTCGCGAAGGCGGTCAAGTACCGAACGAAGCTCCTCGGGAAACGACCCGTCAAAATGGAACAGCGCATCGCCCCATCTAGCAACTTCATTCCACGTTTTGAATTCTGAGAACTGTAGCGTGCGATACGTTATATAATCTGATGGGGTGAGGGGCTCAGGAGTTACGCCCGGCACAGAATGCTCTTCAAAGACCAGTTTGTGCAGCTCAGCATTGGTGGTCTCTTTCAAATCCAATTTGTCAGCTTGACGATCGCCAAGCAACCGCCACGAGATTTCTCTCGTGGTGGGATACATAAGTGCTACCCGGCGAAACTCCGTCTGATACCCTTGATCCCAGGGGATCACGTTTACGAATTTGCCTCCAAATGCTGGATTTTGGCCATGCAATGAGTAAGCGACTTCAATCGTGTCACCCACCCTCAGATCATTAACCAGAATCGAGGCGGTGATCGTCCCACTATATATCCCTTGCTCAAGGCCAATCTCACGCTGTAAAAAACGCAACGTGGAAGATCTTGTCCGATCTAGACTTTCTCGGCCGCGGAGAATGCGCACGGTGTGAAGCTGTAGGCGCTGATATTGCGGGATAAACTGTATGGATAACTGACCAGCGCTCGTTAGAGATGCTGCGTCGTTTACGAGTAGTGCGCGATGCACGAAGACAATTGGCTCATTTTCAATAAGAACCTGAGTATCGGCAAGTTTTACGACAATAGGCGAGTCGGTGCTCGTCGAGGGAATCTCAACAGTATCAATCCACGCTGGAAGTGCATCACCTAGTGAGAAAGCGTCTGCGGAGACAGTGACGTCCTTGAATGAAGGATCGGGCGAAGCGGTCTGGGCGGTCGCGTCAAATGGTGCAACGTAAATGTAAATGCAGACGATCGAGAGGACCATCCGTACCGCAAGCTTCGATACCATGAGTGTACTCCACGCCATTGTCGGCATGCAGTCTATTACAGTGCCGGCGGACAATAATCGAGTCGTAAGGGGCGTCCTCAGGGCGGGCAACGAACCGTCGGCGCCGCACTAGGCCGAACCCTGAATCGCCCCTGCTAAATCGTTATATTTTGTTTTGTTTCAACGAGTTAGCAAGTAGGCAAATGCGGTCTTGCTTCGATGGACTCGACAGCGAGTCAGGAATTTCCTCGCGGCAGCCATCACTGTGGCCTTCGTCGGGCTTATTACGTTTATCGCGCGGTTGTACTAACCGGCCAGTCTTAAAGACGTGAAGCTGATATCGACACTATCTGCAGTTTTGGCGCTCGTGCCATTCGGCCTCCTGGAGTTCAGCATGCTACCCACGAGGTGTTTGGTGGTCGGCATCGAGGCTCGCCCGATGGGATTTTGGCGGCGACTCCGGTTCTACGACCTCCAGCTTTTCACAATGGGATTTTCGATGGGATCTAATATGTTTTCTAGCAGCGATGATGTAGTAATTTCGCCATTCTTTGTATTAGCAACGCTTGCTGCCGGGACCTCGACCGTCGCGTTTTTCGTGGTTGGCGTTGTTGCACGGCTTGCCCTGCCGTTACATGCGTTCCCCGGAAAGTGCCGGGTCAGGTTGGCTGCGGGCCGGTTGGACGTGGTTAAAAGGATCTTCTCCGTTTGACACCGTCACGACCGCAAGGCGAACGCAACTTCAACGTTTTGGTTGTTTCATTTTGAGGTGTTCAAGCTGCAACATAGGCCGTTTGGTGGGATCGGTTATGTTCTGCCTACGGGTGGTTTTGGACATGAGACTTCCCGTGTCTTTCATGGATTCCACGGGGCAGCGGCTGGTCGCCTCGAGATGATAGAAGAGGGCTCGCATCCGAACATTTCGGACTACGTACCGCGTCTCGGGCGGAAGGATCGAAAGCGATGCGTCCGTCAGCGCGCGGTCTCGCCGCGCAAACCCGCCACTTCTTGGTAGGTGATCTTGGATGGCTCGCTGCCAAAGCGGCTCGTAACGTAATTGACGACCGCCGCGATTTCATTGTCGGAATAGGCCGCTCCGAAGGCCGGCATCGAAATGACGCCTTTTGGCGTCTGGCGCCGCGTGCCGGAAATCACGATCTGCGCGACATTGGTCGCCGCAGGATCATTGACCGCGCGCGCGCCGGCAATCGTCGCGTAGGGTGAAATCGCACTGATACCCGTCCAGTCATGGCAACTGACACATGCTTCCTGGAAAACCTTCTTGCCGAGGGCGTCGGCGGTCGCGGCACCTTCGTCGGGCCGGACCGGCGCGGGCGGCGCGATCGTGGCCGGCAGGTTCGGCGTGGTAATCGCCGGCACGCTGCGCAGGTAAACGACCAGCGCGGCAATATCGGACTGCGACATCCGGCTGAAACTCTCGTCGACGGCCTCGCCCATCGGTCCCGCCGCGGTACCCCGGTTGAGTGCGTGGCCCTTGGAAAGATAGGCCGCGATCTCGTCATCGCTCCAGCCGCCGATGCCGGTGCCTTTGTCGGATGTAATGTTGAAGGCATGCCAGCCAGCGGTGACCGCGCCGGCGAATTTGTTCCGATTATCGAGCGCAAATGCCAAATTGCGGGGGGTGTGGCACTCGCCGCAATGCGCTAGCGCCTCGGCGAGATAGGCGCCACGGTTCCATTGTTGGCTTCGCGCGATGTTTGGCTCGAAGCGTGAGTTGGCATTGAACAACCACGACCAAATAATCATCGACCAGCGCTGATTGTACGGAAAGCTCAGGGTGTCAGCGCTGTTCGTTGTGTGAATCGCCGGCCGACTGAACAAATAGGCTTTGATTGCCAGGGCGTCCGCATCGGTCATATAAGTGTACGACGGATATGGCATGGCCGGGTAAAGCCGTGTGCCATCCTTGCGAATGCCACGCTGCACAGCATTTAGGAAATCGGCGTCGCTGTAATCGCCGATGCCGGTCTCCTTGTCGGATGTGATGTTGGTCGAATAAAGCGTGCCGAACGGCAACGCAAAGGCGAGGCCGCCAGCGTAGGCTTCTCCGTGCGGCGCAGTGTGGCAGACTTGGCAGTCGGCGGCGCGTGCGAGATATTCGCCACGCTTGACCTGGTCAGCATTGGCGAGTTCGGTCGGCGCGCCGGTCGGATCGACAGCGTGATAAGAGGAGAGCGATACCGTTGAACCGCCAGCGAATGCCATCGGGCCAGGATTGAATAGATGCCAGACATACATGCCGAGTGCGACGAGCAGGACCGCCGCGATGATGACTGCAACTCCGCGTGTGCGCATGACGCCTATGCCTTTTTCACGGCTAGGGCGGCGCTGTCGATGGGCAACCGTCGCAAGGCAACGCCGGTAGCGGCATAGATCGCATTGCGCAGCGCAGGCGGGCCGGCAGTCGCGCCGGTTTCACCGATGCCACCGGGCTCTTCGCCGCTGTTGATCAGGTGCACATCGATCTTCGGCGCCTGGTCGATGCGCAGCATGCGGTAGTCGTTAAAGTTCGATTGTCGCACGCGTCCCTTGCTGATGGTGACTTCGCCATAAAGGGCGGCCGTGAGTCCAAAGATCAGGCCACCCTGCAATTGCGCGACGATGGTATCAGGATTGACCGCGATGCCGGTGTCGACAGCCGTGGTGACGCGGCGCAGATGAACTTCGCCGAATTGATCGACCTCGGCTTCCACAACGGTAGCTATAAAGCTGCCGAACGACGGCTGTACGCTCACCCCGCGCCCGGCGCGCTCCGGTAGTGGGGCGCCCCAATTGGATTTCTCCGCCACCAGATCGAGCGCTGCCTTGAGCCGCGGATTAGTCCCGAGCATGCTGCGCCGGAACTCGACCGGATCCTTGCCGGCTTTGCGCGCCAGCTCGTCCATGAAGCACTCGATGGCAAAAACATTATTATTTGGTCCGACGCCGCGCCAGAAGCCCGTGCGCACAGCTGGCGGCTCGGCGCGCACGTATTGCACCTGCCGGTTCGGAATATCGTAAGGCATGTCGACGGCGCTATCGACCGCATCGATGTCGACGCCATTCTGGAAGGCAGCTGGCAGCCAGCGCGCCATGATCGACGAGCCGCAGACCTTGTATTTCCAGGCGACGATCTTGCCGTCCTTAAGGCTTGCGGAAATGACGTCGCGATAGGCCGGCCGGTAGACGTCATGTTGCATGTCTTCTTCGCGTGTCCACATTACCTTCACCGGGCCGTCGACCTGTTTGGCGATGCGGACCGCGCTCGCGGCCATGTCGGCTTCGAGCCGGCGGCCGAAACCGCCGCCGATGAGATGATTGTGCACGGTCACCTTGTCGACCGGAACGCCGGCCGCCTTTGCTGCCGCTTCTTGTACGCGTGTCATGACCTGCGTGCCGGTCCATATTTCGCAGGCGCCGGGTGTGAGCGCGACCGTGCAGTTCTGCGGCTCCATGGTCGCGTGGGCGAGGAACGGAAGTTCGTAGTCGGCGTCGACTCTGTCGCCCTCACTCAGGCCTTTGTCGATGTCACCGACGGACTTGGCCACGACACCGTCTTTCCGGCTCGCCGCGCGCAGATTGTCCCAGATATCGCTCGAACTGATGTTGGCGTTGGCGCCCTCGTCCCAAGTGACGGCCAGTGCGTCGAGACCGGTCTTGGCTGCCCAGAAATGATCGCCGACAACCGCCACGAGGTCGTCGAGTACCACGACCTGACGGACCCCTGGAATCTTTCTGGCAGCGCTGTCGTCGACATGGGCGACCTTCCCGCCGAACACCGGGCATTGCGCCAATGTCGCGAACTTCATGCCCGGTAGCATGGCATCAATCCCGTACACGACTTTGCCATCGGTCTTGTTGGGCGTGTCGAAGCGTTTGAGCGGTTTACCGATCAGCGTGAAATCCTTCGGGTCCTTGAGCGGTGGATCTTTCGGTACAGCAAGCGCGCTTGCGGCGTCGACGAGGTCGCCATAGGCCGCGACGCGGCCGCTTGCGGCGTGCATCACCTTGCTGGCCGCCGCCGAACAACTCGCCGGCTCGACCTGCCACTGGGTCGCCGCAGCTTGCACCAGCATCACACGCGCCGCCGCTCCCGCGACGCGCAGCGGCTTCCAGAATGCGCGTATGGAATTGGAATTGCCAGTGACCTGAATACCGAAAATCGGATTGGCATAGAGCTTGTCGTTGGGCGGCGCATGCATGAGAACGACTTGCGCGATATCGGCGTCCAACTCTTCGGCGAGAATCATCGCGACGGCGGTATAAACGCCCTGGCCCATCTCGACTTGCGGCATAACCAGTGTCGTCTTGCCCGAGTGATCGATGCGGATGAAGGCATTGGGGGCGAACTGCCCGGCCGTGTTGTCAGGTGGCTGGTCCGGCTCGTTCGCCGCGCGCAGCGGCAGATGCAGTGCCAATACCAGCCCGCCCGCGAGGCCTGCCTTGACCAAGTCGCGGCGCGAAACGTCGTGCGAAACAAGTGTCCGCTCGCCCATGATCGCCTCCTATGCCTCGCCCGCTGCGCGTTTGATCGCGTCGCGGATGCGGACGTAGGTGCCGCAACGGCAGATATTTCCTGCCATCGCCGCATCGATGTCGGGGTCGGTAGGATTGCGATTGCCGGCGACGAGCGCTGCGGCCGACATGATCTGGCCCGACTGGCAGTAACCGCACTGGATGACTTCGACGTCAAGCCAAGCTTTTTGTACCTTGGCGCCCGCATCGGTGGCTCCGATGCCTTCAATCGTGGTGACGGCGCGATCACCGACCGTGCCGACCGCCAGTAGACAGGAACGGACTGGCTTTCCATCGAGATGCACGGTGCATGCGCCGCATTGAGCGATGCCGCAGCCATATTTGGTGCCAGTCATACCCAATACGTCGCGCAGCACCCAAAGCAGCGGCATGTCAGGATCAACATCCACCGTATGTTTGGCACCATTGACTCCAAGCGTGATCGCCATTGCTACCTCTCGAACGCTGCGGGTCGCCCGTATGCTCATGCTCCCAGAGTTGAGGCTAGCACGCCTTGGTTCACGAGTTCAGAAATATCCGGCGCGCTCGATAAAGAAGTCGGCGCATGCGATGCGCTCCGTAGCTGGTGTCCGGATACGGTATGAGCTGCGCAGCGGGTGGATGCTGGGCGACCAGGAACGCACTAATTCTAGCCTTTAAGGCCAGCAAATCGGCATCGATGGTCTCAGCCTCAGTGGCAGGTATGCCAGGGGGAAAGCCTTTGTAGGCCTTGAGCGTTCCTTTCTTCAAAAGCTTCGCCGACGACGGACCCGAATCCGCGTAGGGCAGGACCTGATCGTTCTCGCTGTGCATCACCAGCGTCGGCAACCGCGACCTTCTGGCCTCTACGAAACGGTAGCCTCGACCTGGGACATTCTGAATATAACGGCGTCCATGGCGACCGTCGCCGAGAACCTTGCGGAGAGCGCCTATGTTAGCGCGCAGATTGGCTTCGTCGACCCAAATACCGCGCCAGACGGCTTCGATGAGCTTGTCCTTTGAGACGACCTCGCCGGCATTTTCGAGCAGGACCTCAAGCAACCCCAGCGCGCGGCTGCCGATCCGCAAAGGCTGATCGCCATCGAACAACTGCTGACGCGATGGCACAAGGCACAACGCCCCGAACGACAGGATCTTTTCTTGGATCTGCGTCATGCTTCGCTCGCCCGCTCCAAGAGGTCCCGCGCACTCTCGGCTTACAACATTTTACACTCTTTATTTTGGCGCCCTTTCGAACAGGCGGCAACAGTGGAGCTGAACGACTACGACCCGGTGGGGTGATGCAACCGTATGAACCGTCATGCGTTTTCGTCTGGATCGTACGCCGACGGAACCCGGCAGAGCATAACGATAGCGCGATTGGAGTTCGAGCATGAGCACTAATTTGTCAGGCATCGCGGCGTTACCAGACCTTGTCCAGCTGACCCTGACGATCAACGGGACACATCACGACCTGAAGCTAGATCCCCGGACTACGCTCCTCGACTTGGTGCGCGAGCATCTCGATCTCACCGGTACGAAGAAGGGCTGCGATCAGGGACAGTGCGGCGCCTGCACCATTCTGGTCGACGGTCGGCGTATCAATTCGTGCCTGACCTTTGCGGTTATGTACGACGGCGCGATGATCACTACGATCGAAGGTCTTTCGCAAGACGGCACTCTGCATCCGCTGCAGCAAGCATTCATCGACCAGGACGCCTTCCAGTGCGGCTACTGCACACCCGGGCAAATCTGCTCGGCTGTCGGGCTGATGGCAGAAGGTAGGGCGAGAACCGCCGAACAAATCCGCGAACTGATGAGCGGGAATATCTGCCGGTGCGGAGCCTACACCAACATTGTCGCGGCGATCGAACAAGCGATGGGGCGATCATGATCAATTTCAAATATGCACGCGCGCGCGATGTTGCGGATGCTGTACGGCTTATTGCCGAGGATCCCGCCGCAAAATTCGTCGCCGGCGGGACCAATCTGATCGATCTGATGAAGATGGATGTCGAACGGCCGACAAAGGTCATCGACATCAACCGCCTCCCGCTCAACCAGATCGAAAGCACACCCAATGGTGGCTTGCGGATCGGAGCACTAGTCCGCAATACTGACCTGGCCTACCACCCGCTGGTCGAGCGTCACTATCCGGTGCTCGCAAGTGCTATCATGGCGGGCGCATCCCAGCAGCTGCGCAACATGGCGTCGACCGGCGGCAACTTGTTGCAGCGGACGCGCTGCCACTACTTCTACGATACGGCGACACCTTGCAACAAACGTGCGCCGGGCAGCGGCTGCTCGGCAATCCAAGGCCATAACCGCATGCATGCGATTCTTGGCGCGAGCGATCGCTGCATCGCAGTACATCCGTCCGATATGTGCGTCGCGCTGGCGATTCTTGAGGCGAAAATTCACGTCACCGGCGCGGCCGGCGACCGCGTCATCGCCTTCGGGGACTTCCATCGGCTGCCGGGCGATGCGCCGCAGCGCGACACCAACCTCGATGACGGCGAGATCATCACGACGGTGGAATTGCCAGCGCAAGGTTTTGGCAAAAACTACACATACCTGAAGATACGCGACCGCCTGTCGTACGCCTTTGCGTTGGTTTCGGTGGCGGTCGGACTTGAGCTCAATGGTGGCATCATCAGGGAGGGGCGACTGGCATTGGGCGGTGTTGCGCATAAGCCCTGGCGGGACCCACAGGCGGAAGCGGCGCTCCGCGGCCAACCTGCCAACGTCGAGATATTTTCACGTGCAGCGGAGGCTCTGTTGCTTGACGCTAGTGGCTACGAGCACAATCGTTTCAAGATCGACCTTGCCCGGCGATGTGTCGTCCGTGCGCTCACCCAAGCCGCAGCTGGCACGCCGCAGCTGCAATCGTCCAAGAAGATCGCGTGAGTGAAGGCCATGGCTGTTTACATCGGCAGCGCCGTATCTCGCATCGACGGCATCGCAAAAGTGACGGGCGCCGCGAAATATGCGGCCGAATTCAACGTGCCCGGTCTCCTGTACGGCAGCGTCGTCACCGCGACGATTGCAAAAGGCCGCATTGCGCGGATGGATCGCGGCGCCGCGAAGCGGATGAAGGGCGTCATCGATGTGCTGACGCACGAGCACCGTCCGGAGATGGTGGACAATGATCAGGCCTACAAGGATTTCCTTGCGCCGGACGGGTCGCCGTTTCGGCCGCTGTACGACGAGAAAATCAGGTTCAACGGCCAGCCAATTGCGCTGGTTGTCGCTGAGACGTCGGAAACTGCCCGGATCGCGGCCTCACTCGTCTGGGTGGAATACGAGCAAGAAGAGCACGTCACTGACCTGTTCAATCGACGCGAAGCGGCCATTCCAATCAAGCCTGCGGCCGACTCGGCCGACGCCTCGTTCGGCCCACCGAAAACGCGCGGCAGTCCCGAACAGGCGCTCGCGGCCGCCGGGGTGCGCCACGAAGCCGAATATTACGTGCCAATCGAGCACCACAATCCGATGGAGCTTTTTGCCACGACGGTGATCTACGAGGCAGATGGCAAGCTGACCGTCTATGACAAGACGCAGGGCGTGCAGAACGTTCAGGGCTACCTGTGTGGCGCGCTGGCGTTAAAACCTGAAGACGTACGTGTGATGTCGCCCTTCATGGGCGGCGGATTCGGCTCCGGCCTGAGGCCGCAGTATCAGCTAGTCCTGGCGGCGTTGGCGGCGCTGGCACTGAAGCGATCCGTGCGTGTCGTGGTGACCCGGCCGCAAATGTATGAGCTCGGCTATCGGCCGGCGATGATCCAGCACATCGCGCTCGGCGCGAACGCCGCTGGAATGCTCGACGTAATCACGCACGATGCCATCACAGTCACCTCGCGATACGAGGGCTTCTATCGGCAGGAGACCGGCTGGTCCGGACTGCTCTACAGGAGCGCAAACGCGAGCTACAAACATAGTCTTGTTCATCTCGATCTGCCGACGCCGTGCGACATGCGGGCGCCGAGCGCCGCTACCGGTGTCTTTGCCCTCGAAAGCGCGATGGATGAGCTCGCCGTCGCCCTTAACCTCGATCCCGTAGAGCTTCGCTTGCGATGCTATTCGGATCATGACCAGCACACAGGCCACCCCTATAGCAGCAAGGCGCTGAAGGAATGCTATCTCCAGGGCGCGGAGGCGTTCGGCTGGGCCATGCGCGATTCCAAGCCGTGCTCAATGCGCGATGGCGGCGACCTCATCGGCTGGGGCATGGCTACGGGAATCTGGGAAGCGCTACAGTTTACCATTTCGGTGCGCATCGCGCTCACCGCCAACGGACATGCCGAAGTTGCGTGCGCGACTTCGGACATAGGCACCGGCACCTACACCATCATGGCGCAGGTTACCGCCGACATGCTCGGGCTGCCGCTCGACAACATCAGCGTCAAGATTGGCGATTCGAGCCTGCCGCAATCGCCGGTCGAAGGCGGATCGTGGATTGCTACCTCGGTAGCAAACGGCATCGCGACGACGGCCGACGCCATCCGCGACGACCTGTTGCGACTCGCGAGAAGTATCCCGAATTCGCCGCTGGCGAACGCTGCGCGCGATGACGTGGTGCTGGTGGACGGCAAGCTCGCGAGCAAGCGGGATCCCTTGCTGTTCGTCTCGATCGCCGATGCCATGCGTCAGGGCGGTGTTGACCGCATCGTCCAGGAAAAGACAACCGAACCTGCCCAAGACCATTCGCGAGCTCACAACACGCACTCCGCGGTCTTTGCCGAGGTGAAGGTCGACGAACAGCTTGGCGTCATCCGCGTCACGCGTGTCGTCAGCGCGGTCGCTGCGGGGCGGATTCTGAACACAAAAACAGCGACCAGCCAGATCCTTGGGGGCGTGGTGTGGGGCATCGGCATGGCATTGCAGGAGGAGACCCTGATCGATCACAGGTTCGGCCGTATCATGAACGCCAACATCGCCGAATATCATGTGCCGGTTAACGCCGACGTGCACGACATCAAAGTGATTTTCGTCGACGAGCCGGACGACAGTAACCGGCTGGGCATGAAAGGCCTCGGCGAAATCGGCATCGTCGGTGTCGCTGCTGCGATAGCCAATGCAGTCTTTCACGCGACAGGAAAGCGCGTACGTGACCTGCCGATCGCGCTCGATAAGCTACGACGGTGATCAGATCGGGCCTATCGACAATGCGGGCAGGTTGATCGCGGAGCTCGCAAGGAACGGAGACATCCCGCGTTCGCTGTTCGGGACCTGGGTGGTTGCGCTCAGCACTTTCGCGAACGGAACCTATTGATGCACACTTGCGGCGAGGCGCGTCGACTCAAGGGGCGAGAAACGATGACAGATTTGCGGCGTTGGCTTGTTTTGTGCGTTGTACTGATGGGTACGTTCATGGCGATCCTCGACGTCGCCATCGTCAACGTAGCAATTCCGTCGATCCGCGCCGACCTGCAAGCCAGTTACGGCGAGATCGAATTTATAGTATCTGCCTACACGCTGACCTACGCGTGTCTGCTCGTCACCGGTGGCCGGCTGGGTGACAATTATGGCAGAAAAATTCTGTTCATCCTGGGACTTGCGGTGTTCACCGCCGCGTCGGCGGCATGCGGCTTGGCGCCCAGCAGCACCGTGTTGATCGTCGCCCGCGCTTTGCAGGGCATCGGCGGCGCGTTAATGTATCCGCAGGTGCTTGCCATCATTCAGGTCAATTTTGTCGGCGCCGAGCGAGCGAAGGCACTCGGCGTCTTCGGCTCGGTGATCGGCATCGCGGCCGTTGCCGGACAAATACTTGGCGGCAGCATTATCGCTCTCGACCTTTGGCACCTGGAATGGCGGCCGATCTTTCTCGTCAATGTGCCGCTGGCGCTCGCGACCATTGTCGGTGCTGTCTTCATCTTGCCGAAGGACGAACACACCGACGTGGTCGGACTCGATTGGGGTGGCGTCGGTCTGATCACGACCGCCTTGCTGCTCCTTATCGTGCCACTACTCGAAGGCCGAGAGCTGGGCTGGCCGCCATGGATGATGGCCTGTCTGGTGGCTGCAATTCCAGTGTTTTCACTGTTCGTTTGGTATGAGCGGCGCTTCGCGCGGCGTGGGGGCAGGGCGCTCGTGCGCATAGAACTGTTCGCGTGCAAAAGCTTCGCCTATGGCGTGCCGATCGCGGCCCTGTTCATGGCGTCTTACGCCGGTTTTCTGTTTGTCCTTGCGCTTTATCTTCAGGTCGGGTTGCATTTCTCGGCGCTGGAATCCGGGCTGACATACACGCCCACGGCAATCGGCTTCTTCATCACCTCGCTTGCCGCCCCGCGGCTGATACCCCTGCTCGGGCGTCTGGTGCTGACCGTCGGCTACGCTACGAGCGCCTTCGGCTTAGCTGCGACGGCGACAACGGCCTTCTCTGCCGGCGCGCGGCTGCACGGCTTTGAACTCGCACCCTCGCTGTTCATCGTCGGGCTGGGCAATGGCCTCGGACTTAGCCCGCTCGTCGGGACGGTGATTGCCGGCCTCGCACCGCAGGAGGCCGGTGCCGGCGCTGGCATCGTGACGACAACCCTGCAGGTCGGCAACGCCTTGGGCGTTGCTGTCATCGGCCTGCTGTTCTTTGCGCTCCTTGGGACCGCTGAAACGGGGTCAGCCTACGCGGATGCGTTCGCCGCCACCATACCGGTATGCAGCGTCCTCCTTCTGCTCGCCGCTTTCCTAGTGCGCCATCTACCGCAGACGCCCTTCGAGGTCAGCAACGCGCTCATTGAGCGGTTGCCGGGATGGAGCGCAGGCTTTGCTTATTCGATGTTCCTGATGACCGGAGGCCGCTTGGGCGACCGCTTAGTCAACGACTTGGTGGCCCACGTTATCGAGCGTCGTATGCAGCGTGTGCGCGAAGCGCCACAGGCAATAGGCGAATTCCTGGCGTTCCATTTTCGCGCCGCTGAGGCTGATCTAGCCTGGCTGCACTATCTCATGCGCGAGGCATTGGTGTTCGGCAATCGGCCGGTGCCGCAAGAGCGTGAGCGCCAGGAGGCTGTATCGCTCCAGGTGCAGGAGATCCGAGATCGACAGGCCGCGGGATTGCTACCGGCGGACCTCGATCCCGGCCACCTACGGCTATTTGGCTTTGCCCTGATGAACTATCCGCGGATGCTGCCCCAAATTACCCGCATGACCACCGGCATGGCGCCCGACAGCCCGGGCTTCGTCGCTAACTGGGAGGCGCTGTTGCGAGAAGTCGGGTCGTGGATCGAGGAGGCGGCAAGGCGCAAGAAGATCACCGCCGCCGAACAGCTCACGGTGACGGCACGACAACCTGCGCCGCGGTAACGGGAATTATCTTATGTTGCGGTGGGACAGCCGCCTTCGATTTGCCGTGTCGACACGAGTTCTGTTGTCTCTGCAGTACTCAGGCAGTCTCGCATTGTCATGGCCTGGAGGATTTTCACTTACGGAATTTGGTATTGGTGTGAGGTGGCAGCTTGTGGGTTCTCGCGACCCAAGCGATCTCTCTGAGCAAACACCAAGTGATGGGACACGAGATCGGGCGTTTTGGTGTCGGCGTTGCAGATGCGAGAGCCGCGGTGTCTGTCCTGACTGCTGATTAAGCAGATTCCGGGCAGAGTTTCTGCTTTAACTGCGATATTGCGCTGAGCATCAGTTTCAGTGAAAACAATTGAGTTGCTCTTCCGTGGCCGGATGATAAGGGGTGGCATTTGGTAATGCGACAAGCGAGCTCCGCAGCCGCCGGATTGGCTCTGATTGTTGCGGCAGCGACCTGCATGTGGGGGGATTCCGCGCGCGCTAGGCCGGGCGATCCGAAGGCGCTTGCCAGTCGGGTCTCTAAACTCTATCTGGCGGGCAAGTATCGCGAAGCGATGCCGTTGGCGCGGCGCTACGCCGAGGCGATGAAATTACGCTACGGCATCGACCGGCCGCAATTCGCCACAGCGCTCAACAACCTCGCGTTGCTCTATCGGGCCCAAGGCCACTACGCCGCGGCTGAGTCGCTTTATAAGCGCGCCCTTGCGATCGCCAAGAGGCTACTCGGCCCTGACCATCCTGATGTTGGTACCAAACTCAATAACCTCGCGGTGCTTTATCAAGTGCAGGGCCGCTATAGCGAGGCCGAGCCACTGTTCAAGCGCAGTCTGGCGATCGTTCGCAAAGCGCACGGCCCCGATCATCCGGATGTTGGCATAGGCCTCAACAACTTGGCCGAGCTGTATCGTGCCGAGGGCCATTATGCCAAAGCCGAGCCACTCTACCGGCGCGCCCTCGCTATCACCGAGAACGCGCTAGGTCCCGACCATTCGGATGTCGGCACGTGGCTCACCAATCTGGCTGGTCTGTATCAGGCCCAGGGTCGTTACGCTGAGGCCGAGGGACTCTACAGGCGTGCGCTGGCGATCGCCGAAAAGGCGCCCGTGCCGTCCGCCCCCGACGTCAGCCTTCGTCTCAATGGCCTCGCCGTGCTGTATGACGCCCAGGGCCGCTACGCTGAGGCCGAGCCGCTCTACAAGCGCGCCCTGGAGATGGATGAGAAGGCACTTGGTCCCGACCATCCCAATGTGGGCAGAGACCTCAACAACCTGGCCGGTCTCTATCAAGCGCAGGGCCGCTATGCCGAGACTGAGCCACTCTACCGGCGCGCCCTCGCGATTGACGAGAGCGCACTCGGTGTCCGTCATTCGGATGTCGGCAGAGACCTCAACAACCTCGCCGAGCTGTATCGGGTGCAAGGCCGGTATGCTGAGGCCGAGCCACTGGAAATGCGCGCCCTCTCGATCTCCGAAAAAGCGCTCGGTCCCGATCACCCTCTGGTCGGCACCGCCCTCAACAACCTGGCTGCATTGTATCAGGCTCAGGGCCGTTTCGCCGAGGCCGAGCCGCTCTATCGGCGCAGTCTGTCGATCGGTGAGAACTCGCTTGGCCCCGACCACCCAGCCATTGCTACGGCGCTCAACAACCTCGGTGCGCTGTACCAGGCGCAAGGGCGCTACGCCGAGGCCGAGGCGCTCTATGGCAAAGCAGTCGCAATCGATGAAAAGTCACTGGGCCCCGACCACCCAGATGTCGGGACATGGCTCAACAATCTCGCCACATTGCATTTCAGCCAAGGCGAGTGGAGCGCCGCGGCGGGCTTCTGGAGGCGCAGTGCCGAAGTGGTTATGCGCCGCACGCAGCGCGGCACATTGGATGCGACTCAGAGCCTCACCGGAGACAGAAGAAGCGAAGCCGAACAGTCGATCTGGAAGTTTAAGAACCTCGTCAAGGCCGCATATCGCGCAGCTCCGAATGGGCACGACAGCGAGGCGGCTGTTGGACGCGAGATGTTCCAGATCGCACAATGGGCGCAAAATTCCGAAGCGGCCGCCTCGTTGGCCCAAATGGCGGTGCGAGGGGCAAAAGGTGACCTGAGACTTGCGACACTGGTTCGCGAACGCCAGGATCTGGTCGCAGAATGGCAAAAGCGCGATATCGGTCGCAGTGCCGCCGTAGCGCAAGCACCTGACAAGCGCGATCTTCGAGCCGAGGCGGCAAATGTTACCCGGCTCGCCGAGATCGACACGAGAATTGCCGACATTGACAAGCGCTTGGCAGTTGATTTCCCGGATTACGCTGTGCTCGTCAGCCCGGCACCAATGTCGGTCGAGGATGTACAGGCGAATCTGGGCCACGATGAAGCTCTCGTGCTGTTCCTGGACACCCAGGACTGGAAGCCTGCTCCGGAAGAAACATTTATCTGGATCGTTACGAAGACGGATAACCGGTGGATACGCGTCTCGCTTGGCACCGGCGCGTTGCGCGAAGAGGTCGCTGCGCTTCGTTGCGGGCTCGATTATGATGGTACATGGAGCCGACAATGCAATGATCTCCTGAAAGTCCGCTACACGGCCGAGGATTATATTGGCGGAAAGCCGCTGCCATTCGATCTAAATCGCTCTTATTCGCTCTATACGGCACTGTTTGGCGCAATCGAAGATTTGATCGACGGCAAGCAACTGCTCATCGTTGCGTCGGGGCCGCTAACGCAGTTGCCGTTCCAGGTTCTCGTCACCGAGGCACCGAAGAGCGAAATTCCAAGCTCCTCGTCGAACTACCGGAAGGTGGCGTGGCTCGTGCGCAAGCACGCGCTCACGATTTTGCCCGCGGTCTCCTCGCTTAAGGCACTCCGTGAATTTGCAAAGCAAGGTCTGGCCAGCGAACCTTATGTCGGGTTCGGTAACCCGCTGCTCGAGGGAGACCCAGCGGTGTTCAAAGATGACGGCGATAAAGCTAAACTGGCGCGCGAGAAGCACTGTGTCATCACCGAGGCTCAGGGGCCTGCAGTTTCTGTACTGCGCGGCGGCTCGCGCCCGATGACGCTAGGTAACAACGGCCTTGCCGACGTTGATCTTATTCGTCGTCAAGTGCCATTGCCAGAGACGGCGGACGAGTTGTGCAATGTCGCACATGACCTCGGCGTCGACCCAGCGACGCACCTATATCTTGGTGAATCGGCCACCGAGGCCAAAATCAAGCGGCTCTCCAACGACGGGACGCTCGCAAAGTACAAGATCGTGCACTTTGCCACCCACGGCGCGTTGGCGGGCCAACTGTCGCCCGGATCCGAGCCGGGGTTGATTTTGACCCCGCCATCTCGTGCCACTGAATTTGACGATGGTTATTTGACAGCGTCCGAGATCACTAGCCTCAGACTTGACGCCGATTGGGTCATCCTGTCGGCCTGCAACACCGCGGCAGGGAGCGTTGTGGGGGCCGAAGCATTATCGGGTCTGGCGCGAGCTTTCTTCTACGCCGGTGCTCGCTCGTTGTTGGTGTCGCATTGGGAGGTCAGTTCAGACTCGACCGTCAAGCTCATCACCAAGGCAATCGCCGAATTGGCGGCCGATCCGAAGATCGGTCGAGCCGAAGCCCTGCGACGTTCAATGCTCGCCATGATTGATGACGGAAAAAGCTTCGAGACGTATCCTGCCTTTTGGGCGCCGTTCTCACTCGTAGGCGAGGGCGCGCGCTAGAGTCGGCCAGTACGCGGGTCGGGCCTGGCATTGGGAGTCACTGGACTCGCAGATGGTCGGTCAAATCGAAATCAATGCCTTCAAGTAGCCCACGCACCGGCGGTTACGCCGACGCGCTGATGCAGCAATGCGTGGTCTGCGGTCTACCTCAAGCTTCTCGGGCGATCTAGTCGCGATTGTCATGGCGGGAGCTGTATTGCGTTTTGTAATACGAGTTTAGCGGTCCGCGAGAAGCTGGCGAGACAGTTAGCGTTCGGGACAGCGACCGCCTTCGCTCCGACCAAGATAGACAGCCAGCACATATATGACCGGAAAAGTTTCCCGCCGGGCCTTCGCCGTTCCATTTAATCGTGACAATTACCATTTGCGTATCGTGAAAATTGACACACATCTGCCATATTTCATAAGATCAATTATGCGGGACGTCCCGCAGGGACAAGGCCAATGAGTGGCGATCGGTATAAGTTCCTCGATTGGCTGGTGCCTCTTCTATGGGGCAGCGGAATATTGTTCTGGATCATCTACTTCTGGATCTCATGGCTTAATACCTAAAGAGTATTTAATGGTTAAACCAAAAATTAATACTTTGAATATCCAACATATATAGTTGCTGATCTCAATGAAATCATGGAACATGTTATAGTTATATTTGTTCTAGCGGGATTATTGCTAAAAATACGTCGCGGCAGGCGACAATCCGATAGCATCGATCCAAAGAGACTATCACCTCAATCGCGGTGTTGATCATCTCGTCTTGGACCGGCTTTGAGCGCCGCGTGGCGATTCGGGTTATTCATTGGCACAACAGTAAGGAGCAGGGACATCAACATGCAATCGCATGCACCTGGAAGCGTTCCTATGATGACGCTCGGCCTAAACGGGCCCAAAGTTTCACTCTTGGGACTCGGCTGCATGGGCATGTCGCCGGGCATCTATGGTCCTGTCGACGAGACCGCTGCCGTCGACACCATTCGCGCGGCGCTCGATGCAGGCGTTACCGTCATCGACACCGGTGATTTCTATGGAATGGGCCACAATGAAATGCTGATCGCCAGGGCGCTCGCCGGTCAACGCGAGCGCGCCTTCATCTCGGTCAAATTCGGCGCGCTGCGAGATCCGTCCGGCGGTTGGGGTGGAACAGACAATCGGCCGCAAGCGATGAAGAATTTCCTCGCCTATACGCTGCGCCGCCTCGGCACAGATTATATCGATCTCTACCGACCTGCCCGCCTCGACCCGATCGTGCCAATCGAAGATACGGTCGGCGCCATCGCCGACATGGTGCGGGCCGGCTATGTCCGCTACGTCGGGCTGTCCGAAGTGGGGCTCGATACGGTTCGGCGAGCCCATGCGGTGCATCCGATCGCTGACCTGCAGATAGAATATTCGCTGATGAGCCGCGGCATAGAGGCCAACATCCTGCCGGGCTTGCGCAGACTTGGAATTGGTGTCACCGCGTATGGGGTACTATCGCGCGGCCTATTGAGTGGGCGCGTCCCACAGACAGCATCGAAAGGCGACCTACGCGCTATTCGGATGCCGCGGTTTCAGCTCGGCAACCTGGAAAAGAATCTCCATCTGGTGGACGCGCTACGCCAAATCGCCGAGGAGAAAGACGCAACACCCGCCCAACTTGCCATCGCATGGGTGCGTTCGCGCGGTGACGACATCATGCCGCTCGTTGGCGCGCGAAAGCGCGATCAGCTCGACGAAGCGCTTGGCGCGCTGGAACTTCAGCTGGATGCAAAAGACTTGGCGCGGATTGAAGCGGCGGTACCGGCCGGCTCGGTCGCAGGTGAACGATACGACTCAGCGCAGATGGCGCATCTCGATAGCGAGAAGAGAACGTAAAGCAATGCAATATCCGTCGCGTGGCTCAGCCATACCGACGCATGCGCGCGAAGTCAGTCTGCGCCAACGCCGTAAACCCTGAATTTGGGGCGGTGCAGGGATGATTCGGAGGCGTAGCGTCCAGGCTTCAAACCGCCACGCCAGACAAGGCCGCGGGTATGATGGGGTGGACCGCCAGCAAAATCTACGCGACTGGTTCACCTGCCCATGCAAGCACCGGCGCGGCGTCCTCCTTTTTGCAGCTGATCACGACCCGAGCGTAGTTGAAGCCCTGCAAATCGATGATCAGCACGTTTGAGGCCTGTCGCCGCCACAAGCCTTGGGGGCGCCAGACGTAAAGAAACTGCTTCATTCCCTGCCCG
>Ga0187783_10000720_pt1 | contig 24182 bp, 20 predicted proteins | sample 1015_SJ02_MP02_2_FD_132471 | JGI IMG/M metagenome (GOLD analysis project Ga0187783, IMG submission 132471) | Tropical peat soil microbial communities from peatlands in Department of Meta, Colombia - 1015_SJ02_MP02_20_MG | ecosystem: Environmental > Terrestrial > Soil > Wetlands > Peat | place...
ATCGTGTTCGGCGACCTAAAAACGACGTTTGGAATTTCGTCCACGACCCATGTGGGAACCTTGGAAGATTTTCGCAGTCGCGTACACCCCGACGATCGGGAACGGGTCAGGAAAGCAGGAAGTGATGCGATGCAAAACCACCAGCCGTATGCCGCAGAGTTTCGCGTGCTCTGGCCGGACGGGACCGTGCGCTGGATTGCAGCGAAGGGAAAATTCTATTACTCGCGGCGCGGCGAGGCCAAACGCATGCTGGGTACCGGGGTGGATATCACGGATCAGAAGCGGATGGAGGAGGCGCTGCGTGAGAGCGAGGCCCGCTTGCGGCTGGCTGCCGAGACCGGAAAAATGTACGCATTCGAATGGAACATTGTGACGGATGCCGTCGTGCAGTCAGCCGAGCCGATCGAGATGGATGGGACGCCTGAACCCGTGCGGACAACGGGTCAACAAATGATGGCCGGCGTCCATCCCGACGACCTCCCAGCGGTTACCGCTGCCATTGGCCAACTCACTCCCCAGAACCCCATTTGTAACGTCAGCTATCGAATGTTGCGCGGTGACGGTTCCACGACTTGGGTGGAGGAGACCGCACGGGGCTTCTTTGATGAGCACGGCAAGATGTTGCGTATGGTAGGCATGGTGGCGGATGTGAACGAGCGCAAGCTCGCGGAAGAAGCCCTTTCCAGCGTAAACCGCCGGGTGATTGAGGCCGAAGAGCAGGAGCGTAACCGCATCGCGAAAGAACTTCACGAGGACATCGGCCAGCGCCTTGCTTTGTTGGCGATTGAGATCGACGAGCTGAAGATGGATGCGCCCCATCGGATTGCGGAAGTGCGGAGCCGCATGGACGCTTTATGGAGGCAGACCGTGGAGATATTGAACGATGTCAAAGCCTCGGCGCACGAATTGCACTCTCCCAGACTCGAATATCTCGGCATCGACGCAGTCATGAGATGTTTTTGCAGAGAGTTCAGCGAGCGGAAGAAGGTAGAGATTGACTTCCAAAGCGACGGTCTACCCAGCCTAGTTGAGCTGGATGTCTCTGTTTGCCTTTTCCGGGTTCTACAGGAAGGATTGCACAACGCCGTGAAGCACAGCGGGGTCGAACAGTTCCAAGTGCGATTGTGGGAAGCGTCGAATGACGTTCATCTCACGATCCGTGACTCCGGCGCAGGGTTTGACCTCGAAGGGGCAATGAATCGGGACGGACTGGGTCTGATCAGCATGCGCGAGCGGTTGAAACTGCTGAAGGGAACGTTTTCAATCGAATCCCAGCCGCATGCTGGCACGACGGTCCATGCGCGCGTGCCTCTCCGCGCGGAGAGCAAGTCCATGCGGGCGGCCGGGTAAGAACTCTCAATTGCGAACTTTGCGTAATGCGTCAAACCGAGGAGCCTGGAATGGCGCTTTCAGGGGTGACAACGGCTGAGTGCTCACTACAGATTCTCTCGTAGATGTGGCGATCTTCCACGCGCTGAAAACTCCGGGACGAATACGCACACAGGAGGTCGATGTCGTAATTTCTGGTGATGGTGTCCCAAAGGCGTTCGACCTGAATCGCCGCCTCCACCTTACCTTGTGCCAACAAGACCGGCGCGAGGGCTCCACACGCGGCAACCCGAGCATGCTCTCCCTTAGCGGCTTTAGCCGCCTGCCGAATGAGGTCACCCGCAGTTTCCAACAGTCGAGCGGAGTCCGGCCAATCATTGACCATAAATGTCGGAAGGACCTGGTTCGAGTCGAGCGCAATGAGGCTCCCATCACGAAGCGCTCCGGAGACATCCCAGCCCCGTGACTGTAATCCATCGAGAAGTTTCGTGCGGCGTGGCTCGGTTGAGAGCACGATGATCGGATTCCGCAACTTCAGAGCGGCTTCGATAAAACGAGTCATTGCAGCCGAAAGGGAGTCATCATCAGGATAGAATCCGACCTCGTGAGTGCCAGTGACCCTCCTCGGGGGTAGAAGCGATGGGACGGCTTCCTTGTGAGCGGCGCACTCTGGCGCTTGCGTGCTTCGAGACTCGACGACGTTACCCGACAATCCGCTCCCGACAAACCGCTTGCCCTCACAAACCGCCTCCACCGCAGCCAGGAGCTCACTTCCGGCGTGGGCTTTGACCAGATAGCCCCAGGCCCCCAAGTTCAGCGCTTCTTCGACCACATCGGCGGAGGATTCTTGGCTCACGAACAGGATCCTGGATTCAGGGGAGAGCTTGCGAATTCGGCGAGCCGCTTCGATTCCGTTCAGTTTGGGAAGTCCGATGTCGAGCACGATCAAATGCGGCCGCAGCTCTTCGGCCTTCCGAACCGCCTCCAATCCGTCTGCAGCCTCGTGGATGTCCTGCCATTCCGGTTTCTTTTGAAGCGTCGAACAGACAAAAACCCGAAACGGTTGGTAATCATCCACGACGAGAATCCGGACTGCTAGGCCGACCACGGCAGTGCCCCTGGCAGTTCAGAACCGTTACCTTCCCGGAAGGTGGTTGAGCAGGAACGGAACACCATTGGACGCGGGTAAGGACGACTGTGGGAATTCATGCTGAAGGCAGAGGTGGGTCCCCGAAACCTCGTCCAGACCGTATAGAACCGACCCTTTGTGACCATCTGCTATGAGTTTAAGACGTAACCTTCTTTCTGCCTACTGTCAAAATGACCAGTCCCGGGAGTTTTTCAACATTTTGCACAATCTACCGGTGAACGCTGATCTCGGCTTCGAAGACAAGGATCGGTGTGCCGTCCGGGAGCCGTCATCCCTTCGTGCCACCTGCTCCCGCAACCTGCTCACGAGTCATCTGTGCCGCAATGTCCCCTTTGGCCGTACGGAGCCAGTCGGCCGCTGAGCCACGGGCAAACACATCCATGGTGCGCGCGATCGTCCCCGTCCATCCGGTTTGGTGACTGGCTCCAAGACCCGCACCGTTGTCCCCGTGAAAGTATTCGTAGAAGAGAATGTAGTCTTTCCAGTGCGGGTCTTCCTGAAACTTTTTTGTTCCGCCATAAACCGGACGTTTGCCGCTTTCATCGCGGAGGAAGATACGCGATAACCTCGCGCCAATCTCTTTGGCCACCTCGTACAAAGTCATATAGTGGCCCGAACCCGTGGGACACTGGACCTTGAAGTCGTCCCCATAAAACTGATAGAGGTTCAGCAAAGCCCGGATCAATAGACCATTCACCGGCATCCACACAGGCCCTCGCCAGTTCGAATTGCCGCCGAACATGCCTGTGTTTGACTCCGCAGGTAGATATTGGACCATGAACTCCTGGCCAGCGAGATCAAACAGGAATGGATGCTCCAGGTGGTAGCGCGACAAGGAGCGAATACCGTAGGGACCGAGGAATTCTTTTTCGTCGAGCATGCAATCGAGAATCCGCTCCACTTTCTCGTGGTTACAAACGGACATCAGCCGACGGCCGCCATATCCAACAAACTTGCCGTCCGCCGGAGCAATGTGTTTCAGGAGTTCGGGATGGCGCTGTATGAACAACGCGATCAGTTCCATCAGGTGAGGATGTCTGGCTATGAGGCCTGGTTCGAGCACCGTGGAAGCGCACAGCGGCAGCAGCCCTACCATGGAGCGAACCTTGAGCCGCATGGAATCCCCATTCGGCAAATGAAGCAGGTCGTAGAAGAACTTTTCCTCGTCGTCCCACATTTCGTCGTGGCGTTCTCCAATCCGATCCATGGCGTAGGTAATCCACATAAAATGTTCCAGGAATCGGTAGGCGATGTCCTCATACATCGGGTCAGACTCTGTTAGGGTGAGCGCGATCTCCAGCATGTTCTGGCAGTAGAAAGCCATCCACGCCGTGCCGTCGGCCTGGTCGAGGTTCCCACCCCCCGGCAGTGCTGCGCTGCGATCGAACACTCCGATGTTGTCGAGGCCCAAAAATCCGCCGGCGAAAACGTTCTTTCCATCCGGATCTTTTCGGTTGACCCACCAGTTGAAATTCAGCATCAGGCTCTGAAAAGACCGTTCCAAAAAGCGCATATCGGCCCGGCCGAGTTCTTTTTCAATATTGAACAGGAATAATGTCGCCCAGGCGTGCACTGGTGGGTTCACGTCGCTGAAGTTCCACTCATAGGCCGGGATCTGCCCGCTGGGATGCGAGTACAGGGTTCGCAGCATGAGCAGGAGTTGCTCTTTCGCAAAATCGAAGTCCACCATCGACAGCGCAATGGTGTGAAAAGCCAGATCCCATGCCGCATACCAGGGATATTCCCACTTGTCGGGCATGGAAATGACGTCGCTGTTCAGCATGTGAAACCACTGCATATTGCGCGAAAAATGACGACCATCGCTGGTCAGAGGATGGGAATCGTGCTCTTCCAACCATTTGTCGAGGTCGAAAAAGTAGTACTGCTTACTCCATAGCATTCCGGCCATGGCCTGTCGGAATACGCGACGTTCGTCCTCGCCGAGCGACGGGGCCGTAATCCGCTCGTAGAACTCGTTTGCGTCGTCTAGACGCGCGGACACGATCTCGTCAAATCTGCCGAACGCGTTCGCCGGAGGATTCGCACCCAGCCGCAGCCGGACGACCTTGCTGGCCCCGGCAGGCACCTCCAGCCGATAATGCGCAGCGGCTTTCGTCCCCGATCTGGCGGGATTCACGGCTTCGTGGTTGCCGGAGATGATGTAGTTGTGAAAGGCGTCCTTCACGTAGGGTGACGGGTTCGCCTGCCCCCATAGCCGGTTGAGATTCGATTCGTTTTCAGTGAATAGCAGTTCCGGATTGCCTTCGCAGCACAGCGTTCGCTCGCCAAGCTGGGCGTGTGAAGCCACAACCGTCCCGTCTTCCGCCTGCCGCAGACTCGGCTGGACTGCGCCCTCCTTCCACGTCCAGGTATTACGAAACCAAAGCGTCGGAAGAAGATGAAGCTCGGCTTGCTCCGGACCGCGGTTGTGAACCGTAATGCGGATCAGAATGTCTTCTGGATCGGCCTTGGCGTATTCGACGAACACGTCGAAATACCGGTCCGTATCGAACACCCCGGTGTCCAGGAGCTCATACTCAAGGTCGCTGCGAGACCGGTGCTTGTTCGTTTCCACCAGGTCGCTGTACGGAAATGCCTGCTGCGGATATTTGTAGAGGTACTTCATGTAGGAGTGCGTCGGCGTGCTGTCCAAGTAGAAGTAGTATTCCTTGACGTCTTCACCGTGATTGCCTTCGCTGTTGGTCAGGCCGAACAGCCGCTCTTTGAGGATGGGGTCCCGGCCATTCCACAGCGCAATCGCGAAACAGAGTTGCTGCTTGTCATCACAAAGTCCGGCCAGACCGTCCTCACCCCAGCGGTAGGCGCGCGATCGGGACTGGTCATGACTGAAGTAGTTCCAGGCATTGCCATCGCTGCTGTAGTCCTCGCGAACCGTGCCCCACTGTCTTTCGCTCAAGTAGGGTCCCCACTTCTTCCAAGGGGCACCCGTCTCGCGCGCGTCATTCAGGCGGGTTTGCTCCTTCGTCTGGACATACTTGACTGGGCCCATGGTGACCTCCTTGTCGTGCTCTTCGAACTCGACCGTTCTTGTCTCAGCTCGCATTCGCAGCCTGCGAGCTGTTGAAACCTATGTATCCTTGCGCGAACCGCGGAGGAGATGATAGCTCCAGGGTCCCAGTTCCACGTAGAGACCCGGCGCCACCATTTCATCTCCGCTACGCTCATAGGCCGCGCCCGATAGAATGTCATTCAATTCGCAATGGGCTCCACGCAGGTCATCCCAGGGGACTTGCACACGGGCCTGCGCCGGGCTGTCGCTGAGATTGACGACGATCAGGTACCGCTCGTGATCGCCCACCCAGCTCCAGGCAACCAAATTTTGAAAGCTAGCGTTGTCCGGCCAACCGGTTCGCTCGCACAGCCTCCATTGGCCGTCGTGAAAGGCGGGACGATGGACCGCCTCCAAAAGTTCTCGGTAGAACGTGTTCAGATCCAGATCTGGCGGCTCAGCCGGCCGCCTGCCCAAAAAAACTGGCAGCCTCACCTTGCGTCCGTCGAGCTGACCTTCATGGAAGAGTCGGATTCCTGGAAGGGTGGCGGTGGTCAGTGCAGCGGCTCGTTGCTTGCCAGGCGAAAAGGCCGTCGCAGCCCGCGGCTCGTCATGGTTTTCGATAAAACGGAGGAGTTTTTTCTGATAGCCAAGATCGGCACACAGGTGAAGCCGGATATCCTCTGCGTTGCTGTGCTCCAGCCGATCGTAGAGCTTCTTGTCGTAACAGAAGTCAAAACCCAGTTGCTGGAGCTGCCATTCGAGATCCCAATAGGCCTCGGCAATAAAAAGGAAGTTGCGGTACTTTTTCTTGGTGGCCGAGATTACCTCAGCCCAATATTCCGTTGTGGGCCGTGGGCCGGCACGGCCTCCCCAGGTGCTCTCGAATATCGAGTTTAAGAAGAGCATGGCCATGTCGCAGCGAATCCCGTCGCACTGCTGGGCGATCCTCGATATGACTTCAATCACAGCCTGGCGAAGGCCCGGGTCAAAAGCATTTAACTGCAACACATCCGGCCAAGCCGGAAAGTAGGGGTCCCGTCCGCAGGCGTAGACGGTTCCGCGAATCTCCATGTAGGACGCGGGCTCCTTTCGGAGGTCTTCGGCACTGCCCCGGATGAAGAACTCCGGAGGCTGACCCACAAACGGATGATCCGGCGCCACGTGGTTCGGCACAAAGTCCAGGATCAGGTTCATGCCCCTCTTCGCGAGTTCTCCTCGCGCGTTGGCAAGGCCTTCGGGCCCCCCCAGGTGCTGGTCGACCGAGTACCGCCGCACGCAATAGGGAGAGCCTACGTTATCCTCGAGTCGAAAGTCGGGAAGCGCCCGCCGGAAATCGTCCAGCAGGGCCTTGTTCTGGTTGGCAATCGCAATACCGACCGGGCTTCGCTCCCAAACCCCCATCAACCACACGGCATCGAAGTCATGCGCAGCAACGGCGTCCCATTCCGCAGCTGGCACCGAAGCCAAACTCACGTTCCTGCCGTATTTCTGGCTTAACTCAGAAAGCCAAACCCAGGTGTTGATTTCATACAGGACAGGAAATCGGCGCCAGACGGTTGCACGCGTCAGCGCCGTTGTTGGCTGGGCACGGCCTACACTCACGGTGGCTTCTCCACGCGAGCCGAGGTCTTCTGTCAGGATAGAAATCCCTTGGCCGCTGACATACTGGCAAAAATGACAGCCTCGATCAAGCGACGTGTGATCGACGACGCCGGTTTCGCCGATTCTTCGGTGGATCATCTTCACGGCTGGAGCCAAAGGGTGTATAGTTCCGCCCGCTGGAAACGCCAAAAAGCAATCCCGATTTAAAGAGGTCCCCTACCCCCTAGTTTCAATTGGAGTTTCCCGCCGAAGAGAAAGGAGCATACCAATGCGAACATTGATGCACATGGTGATTCCCGTAGAGGCAGGAAATCATGCAGCACGCACAGGAGCCCTTGGACGTCCCTTGCAAAAGTTGCTGGAACCGCTGAAACCCGAAGCCGTGTACTTCTTGGCCAGCCCAACCGGCGAGCGAAGTGGCTTCGTCGTTTTTGACTTGAAGGAGACCTCCCAGATACCGGGCATCGCCGAGCCATTCTTCCTTGCCTATAATGCTCGCTTGACATTTTCCCCGTGCATGAATGCAGCGGACTTGGCGGAGGCGCAGCCCGGGATCGAGAAAGCGGTTAAGGAACACAGCAAGGCCGCGTCCGCCTGACCGTTTAGGCGCTGCCGGCAACCCAGACCTTGCCTCATCTGACCTTCTAGCTGTACGCCTTGGCTCTTCTCGAGGCGCGGGCGGAGGAGTTCAGCCGGCAAACGGCGAACCTCCTGAGTAGTGTCAGTTTCGATATCTGACATCCTCTCCGTTTCATCGCGCCTCCAGCAGAGCATTTACAATTCAGCCACTAGGACCTGATCGGAGGAGCGCATGCCCATCCATCCCAGGCTGGTAGGCCAGGCCTGCTATCACAAATATGAGATCGCGCCAGGTCTGTTCACTCCGGGTAAATTCGTTGAAGTGGATCCTAAACGCTGCCTAGACGAACTCGGTGTTCCCGGCAATCTTACAGGCCTACGGGCATTGGACATCGGCGCCTGGGATGGTCCCTTTACCTTCGAAATGGAGCGACGCGGTGCACAGGTCACCGCCTTGGATATCCAGGACCCCGACGTCACCGTCTTCAACATCGTGAAAGAGATCAAAAACTCATCTGCAACGTATGTCCGCGGCAGCGTATATGACGCACTGCCGGAGACCCTCGGAACTTATGACGTCGTGCTATTTGTCGGCGTGTACTACCACCTCAAGAATCCAGTGATGGCTATACAGCGCATTCGGAGATTGCTCTCCGATACAGGGACACTGTTCATTGAGGGAGCATCAACGACTGAATATCTTGCCGAATACCTGATATCGTCACTCGGGCTGCCACATTCGACTGTGCAGAGCGTCAGGGAGATCGTAGATCGGCTGCCGATTTCCTGTTTTGACTACGAACACAAGATTTATCCCCACTGGAGCAACTGGTGGTTTCCGACCACCCGCTGTCTTGAAGTGATGTTGCTAGACAGCGGATTCCGCAACGTTTGTCTAGAACTGAAGAAGAACGGCATCAACAACTACGCGGATCGTCGGCTGTCCGGGCGAGCGGAGGCAGACCCCGAAAAGGCGGACCCGGCCGCCCAGAAATACGAACACGACGTGGCTACGACGCTAGGTTCGCCTCCTGAGCCATCGCGATTCGACAAGTTGCTGGCGAGGTTGCCCTCGGCATTGCACCCAAGTGCGGTGCGCTTGCGCCGCACTTTTCGACGTCTCAAACTCAAGCGGCGACCCGACCTAAAGTTCTCGAGTTGATTGGGTACGGTTTTCACTGAATAGTGTCAATTTCGACATTGGACTTCCTCTCCGTTCGGTCTCGCCTCCCGCAGAGCACTACAATTCAGCCTACTACGACCTTCGCAGAGTGGTTATCCATGCGGGCTTGGAACAGGTCGCTCTGCGGGAATTGGGAGTGCGAATCAGAGCAAAGCCGTGAGCAAAATCTGGAACACACTGAGGACTCTCGAGCAGGAGAAAGGTGGAGCACCGCGAAGAAAGCTTGATCCGATCATCGATCGTCGCGACGGCCCGCGGTTATGGGCCTATGCTCCCGTGCTGGTCTACGGGCACACCACTGGGAACGAGCCATTTCACGAACCGACCGAGGCCCTGCGCGTGAATGCCCGGGGTGGCCTGATTACCCTTACGACTGCCGTGAAGCTGGGCAATGCGATAGTGCTCATCAACAAGGCGAACGAGAAAGAACAGAAATGCCGCTTGGTTGGCTATCGAGGGACCTATCTCGGCAGGAGTGCCATTGGTTTCGAATTCTTTGAGCGCGCTCCGGGTTTCTGGGATGCAGAGTAGTTTCCGTGCGCAATTGAGTAACACATACCGGCGCTCCAATCTGAAACTCAGCCCCGCAAAGCCCAACGCAGCCCCATGAAGAACTAGATTCCTAATTGGAACTTTGACCGCACCGCTCTTTCAGCCAGGCGATGAAAGCTCTCTGTGCCGGGGGAACATACGGGCGCCGGCACCGCGCGTATGTCTGGAAAATCTGCTTCTCGGACTCTGCAGGTTGATTTACGCTGCCCGTTTTCGCTTCGGTGGTTCGCCGTCAAATGTCTGAACGTCACTGATTGAGTAGACGTGTTCGCAGTGGCAGCGCTTGCAACGAGCTGCAAATGCGTGTGGCACATGCGTCTCGCCACGCTCAATCTCGCTTTGCGCGTGAATCACCTTTTCGGAAACGGGAATCGGCTTGCCGCATCGAACACAACAAATTCCGCGGTAGCTTTGCGGAGCAATCACGAGCACCCCCAGGGGGCGGGCCAGGGCCTATGCTAGCACTAGGCCCTGCCGTTTGTCGCGCCGAGGCCGACCAGCTGGGCAAGGAACTTTGGAACTTATCTCGAACAGCGAGGGAATATCAGACAAACCCAAGCGCGTACCCAGGGGCTCTGACTGCACCCCTGGGCGGGTGCAGCGGGCCCACACGACGAACCTCGGAAACGCCCGCTGCATCCTCTTTGCTCCATGCACGCTACCGCCAAGCGTTTTGTGACCGGCATCACCTTCCGTGTGTGACGCAGCTCACGGGCGCGAAAGGGCCATCGGTGCCATCCTGAATCGGGGAGGCACACAATGCTTTGTGTTTGCTGCGGTTCATCAAATCTACCCAAGTTCAAAGGAGAGATTGCGCTCCGGCTTCCAGGAGCAAATGCGATCGAGCCAACCGTGTTCGTATGGCCGGAGGTTGCGGTTTGCCTATCTTGCGGCGTGGCCCAGTTTTCTGTGCCGAACGCCGAATTGCGTGTGCTTGCGAAAGGCGCGCCCGTCGCGGGATACTGGCACGATTAAAAGAAAAGTCCCAGAGCTTGACTCCCCGACGCACTGAGAGTAGTCCGCATTCGCGTGGCAATTGGTCAAATACTACTCCCTCGGACTCTTCCCTCGTACTGTGCGAATGAACCGCCACAATCATAAATTTAGGCTGGCCTTCCTTGGAAGATCCTCGCGAACAGTATGCCTTGACGATGATAGAGCAGCCGCTATAAGGTACTGCTTTGCCGCGTAGGATTCCGACTCTCGAGCAGGGTCACCTACTGGCTTTTGACCGGGAAGCTTTCCGGAATCGGAGTATGGGCTATGTCGTACCCTCAATCTAGTCCGCCTTTTGATCGCATCTTTGCCGGATGGAACCTCGCAAACCGCCTCTGTTGTTGTCGATAAGCACCGTAACGCCGTCCTCAGGGATTTCCGAAGTCTGAAAAGAGAAAGGAAATCTGAAAATGCACGATCTTATTCATTCCATTCGTCCAGGATATTCGCTTTCGGGATTTGTCGTTGGGGTGCTCGTCGGCTTTACGGGAGTGGGTGGCGGGTCACTGATGACTCCTTTGCTGGTTCTTTTGTTTGGCATCCGAGCTACGACGGCGGTTGGAACCGACCTGTTTTACGCGTGCGTCACCAAAACCGTAGGCACCGCCGTGCATGGTTTCAGCGGAACGGTCGAGTGGCGCATCGTTGGGCGCCTGGCAACGGGCAGCATTCCAGCAACGGCTCTGACGCTCGTGGCCTTGTCGCACTATCAGAAACAAGTGCAGGCCAGCGGCAGCGTGATCACCACGGTGCTGGGGTTCGCGCTGATCCTTACAGCAGTGTCGATCGTTTTCCGTAAATGGATCCTGAACGCCCTCGCCGACGTTGCGGCCAGATTGACTCCACGGGGCACCGTGCTTCTCACCGCGACGCTTGGCGCGGTACTCGGTGTTCTGGTTTCCCTTTCCTCGGTGGGCGCGGGCGCCATCGGGGTCACGTTTCTTTTGATTCTTTATCCCAAGCTGCCGGCCAGCAAACTCGTGGGCTCTGATATTGCGCACGCCGTGCCACTGACACTGATCGCGGGCATCGGCCACTGGTTCCTGGGCTCGATCGACGTGGCGCTTTTGGTTTCGCTTCTGGTGGGTTCCATACCAGGCGTCATCCTTGGCAGCTATGTTTCCGCCCGCATCCCGGATAAGGTGCTACGTCCGGTCTTAGCGGGCACGCTCGCGGTAGTCGGCGCAAGGCTCTCCTTTTAGAACATGGCGCGGTGGCCAAGTGGAAAGGCGAAGGTCCGCAAACCTTTAGCGGCAGTTCGATTCCGCCCCGCGCCGTCAGGTTTACTGTCTGAAATTGCTTGACGCGAGCACTGGCACGCATTACGCTTAAAATACGAAAATGCTTTCGGCTCTTCACTCCTGTTGTCGCTAGCCCCCAATCCATCGCATCCCTGCGATTCCGATAACGATCGGTTCTAGCTTCCTCAAAAAACTATCTGTCTAACGAGAGTCGAACTTCCCTATGAAGGTCTTTCTGGCAACCATATTTCTCGCGACCGTCGCCCTCCCCAGCAGCGCGGCGGCGCAGCAAACATCTCGTTTAGACACCGAACGACCGTTCCGCGCGCTGCTCATTGTCGCGCACCCGGACGACGAATACGATATGGCCGCAACAGTGTATCGAATCGCACAGGAGCTGGCCGGTTGGGTCGATCAAATCGTGATTTCAGACGGGGAAGGAGGCTATCGCTACTCCCTGCTCGCTAACCGCTATTACGGAGTGGATCTCACCGACGAAAGCACCGGGCGCTCGAACTTGCCCAAAATTCGGGAGGCAGAGGCGCGTGGCGCCGCGCGGATTCTGGGCATTCGGCGCCAGTGGTTTCTGAAGGAGCGGGACGACCATTTCACCCTCAGTGCGGACGAAGCTCTTAAGAGCTGGCGGACAGACCGCGTTCTAGCAGAATTGGTCGAGAGTCTGCGAGAAGGCCATTACGACGTGGTGTTTGTGTCGCTGCCGACGGCAGAAACGCACAATCAGCACAAGGCAGCATCCCTTCTAGCCCTGAAGGCGGTCGAGCAATTGCCTGTGAGGGAACGTCCCGCTGTCGTGGGAGCCGAGGCGGATCCGAAGGATACGGCTTCCTATAAAGCACTTTCTGCCTATCCAAGCACGGCAGTGATATCCTCGTCGCCACAGTTTCATTTTGATCGCGACACACGTTTCGGATTCCAGAATGCGTTGTCGTACGAAATCGTCGTCGATTGGGTCATTGCGGAACATAAATCGCAGGGGTTGTTTCAAACCAAGTGTGGCCAGGACCGATTCGAGAATTTCTGGGTTTTTGCGCTCAGCGCGGACTCTTCGTTGTCGCGCACGAAGGCTCTTTTTGAGAGGATTGCGGCGCCAACCTCAAGGGGTAAACAAACGGCAGCCGCTGTGAGCGGGAATGCGCAATAGGTTTTTTCAAAGCATAGTTTTCAAACGGGGGGTGTCCATGCGAGTTCGACTCAGGATCTGGACGGGAACATTGGTTGTTTTTCTGGCCTTTGCCGGTGGCACTTCGGCCCAGACGCTTTCCGGCCTGTGGGAGGGAACTGTCGTGGTCGACGGACTCACGATACCGTTCCGCATCGAAATCTCGGGCGCGGGTTCGAGTGTCACAGGGTCATTTCTAAACGGCGATGAGAAGGTTACCTCAACGAGGGGAAGCTTCGGAGGCGATTCTCTCGTTCTCGACTTCGATCAATACGCAGAGAGGCTCCAAGGGACACTACGAGATGGTCAGCTCACGGGAACCATTGATGGGAAGTTCGGGCCGGGGCCACGTAGCTCGCTCCCTTTTGAAGCCAAGCCGTTTGTCGCCGCACAAAACCCATCGGCCGCCAACATTCCCTCGATCGAGGGCCAATGGGAGATCGAAGTGAAAAGCCCGAAAGGTGAGTCCGCCTGGCGTTTCATTGTGCGGCAGTCCGGCGCTGAGGTCTCTGCCGCCATTCTTAGGGTGGACGGCGATACCGGTTCGTTAACCGGAAGATATCAGGACGGCAGGTTCTTGCTGAGTCATTTTTCCGGCGAGCGTCCTTATCTCCTCGATGTCAGTCCAAAAGCCGACGGCTCGCTTAACATCGTCCTCAGTGATTACTCCGGCAGGCGTAGCCTGACCGCGTATCGTCCGGTTGATGCTCGCGCTAAAGGGTTACCCGAGCCCACCGACCCAACGCGCCACACCCACATGGCTGATCCGGCGCAGCCTTTGACCTTCAGTTTTCCGGATGTGGGAGGCCGCATCGTTTCAAGCCGGGATCCCCAATTCCGCGGCAAAGTGGTTCTCGTGAACATCACCGGGAGCTGGTGCCCGAACTGCCACGACGAAGCGCCATTTCTCGTAGCTCTTTACCGCCAATACCATGCCCGAGGCCTGGAAATTGTTGCCCTTGATTTCGAGGAGCAAGAACAGCTCAAGGATTTGACAAGGCTGCGTGCCTTCATTAAGCACTACGGCATCGAGTACACGGTGTTGGTCGGCGGTGAGCCAGGACAACTGAATGAGAAGCTGCCGCAGTTGGTCAACTTGAACGCCTGGCCGACCACGGCCGTCGTCGGACGAGATGGCTTGGTCAAAGCGATTCACGTCGGCTTTGCCAGCCCTGCCAGTGGTGATTTCAACAACGAGTTGAAAAAACAGATCACTCGACAAGTCGAGAGCCTACTCGCAGCGAACCAGGAAGCCTCCGATTGACGCGGGTGGGTAGGAGTAAAAGCTTGCGCACGCAAAAGGCAAACAACCAAAGCAGCTTGCTTCAAATCTCTATGTTCAGGTCAACCATGATGAGCTGTTGTCCCAACCAGCGCAGTGCTGGCTCGCGGGGCGACCTCTGAAATGTAGCCGCTAATCTTCGCCATTTTGACCAAAGCCCGCCGGCCAGACATCTGGCGCGCGGGTTTTTTTCGTAGCCCCACGTGTTCCTATGCCCCTCGCACCGGATGGAGCTCGGCAGGCACATTTTTGAGAAAGCAACATCTCCACACTCTGACAAGGAGCCACCTAATGAAGCAACAGCAACGCGTCGACACGCTGGGCGCGCCTCTGGCGCCCACCTCGGGAGACAGGCATGATCCCGAGATAGCCGAGATCGTTCTGTTTCTATTGGACCTGGCGAGCCACGACTCATCCCACTTGGAGATCGCAACCATGGCGGCGTCGCAGCTGACAGAAGGGTTGAGTCGCCGGATGACTTATCCAGCCAATCCCGATCCGAGTCTTGTTCACGCCCTTTCGCGCACCGCCTTTGCGCTGGCGGAAGCCTGGAAAATCACCCGCGACGTGCGGTATCGCGAGGCGGGCCTGAGCGTCATCCGGTACCTCTCGGCGATCCCATCGGCGCCGCTGCCGACGGATCAGGACAGAGCGAAACTATAATGAAATCAAACTTTTTCTCCCGCCAGAAAGGCCGAAAAAAACGGTTGTGCTTGCGACACGACGTTCTTCAGAGTAGGATCCCAGATATGCCGATCCCTTCAGGGCGCGCCGCGAACCTTATGTGTTGTTGTCCGTGCAGAAGCGTGCGCTCTGGCACGGGGACTTTGCCTACCTAGGTTTCGTTTCTAGCTTAGTTCTTGCGAACCCACCGCCAGAGATTTACTGGGCCGGTGGGTTTTTTGTTTCGGCATAAAGACACTCGGAAAAAACTCAAGGAGAATGAAAATGGCTGACTACAAACACCCGGAGGTATTGGCGACGACCGACTGGGTCGCTCAGCATCTGAACGATCCGAAGATACGGCTGGTCGAGGTCGACGTGGACACGGCGGCTTACGACCAGGGCCATATTCCCGGCGCGGTCGGTTGGAATTGGCAAACGCAACTCCAGGACCATATTCGCCGCGACTTGATCGAGAAGAACGCACTCGAAAGGTTACTTGGTCAATCGGGAATTGCGAATGACACGACGATCCTGCTTTACGGAGACAACAACAATTGGTTCGCCGCCTATGCCTTCTGGCAGCTCAAATACCATGGTCACAAAGACGTCCGGCTGATCAACGGCGGACGAAAAAAGTGGATCGAGGAGAAGCGCGCCTTGACGACGGAGCCGACCAAAGTGGCCCGCGCCGTCTATTACGCGACCGTGCCGGATCGCTCGATCCGCGCGCACAAGGAAGATGTTTTCAACATTCTCGAGAGGCGTGAGCCGGGTGAACTCGTCGATGTTCGCTCGGTCGACGAGTTTACGGGCAAGATCATCGCGCCTCCCGGGCTGGCAGAGACCGCGCAGCGTGCCGGGCACATTCCAGGTGCCGTAAATGTTCCCTGGGCACTCGCTGCAAACGAAGATGGCACGTTTAAAACGGCAGACGCCCTGAAGCACCTTTACGCGAGCAAAGGCCTCACAGGCGCCAGTGAAGTAATCACCTACTGCCGGATTGGCGAGCGCAGCTCCCACACCTGGTTCGTGCTCAAGTACCTGCTGGGCCACCACAACGTGAAGAACTATGACGGGTCATGGACTGAATGGGGAAATCTTGTTGGCGCCCCCATCGAAAACAATTCGGCCGCGGCTGCCGCTGATTGAGGCGATATGAAGCATCGCGATATCCGAGCTCCGAATAGAGAGGAGGATCTTCATGAGTCAGATATTGTCTGAGGTTTTGGAGGCGAACGCGAGATACGCCGCTGGGTTCGGCGAGAAATCGAAGCTGGCTTTACCACCAGCCCGGCACTTCACCATCCTCACCTGTATGGATGCGAGGCTTGATCCCGCCAAGTACGCAGGGTTGGCAGAGGGCGATGCGCATGTGATTCGAAATGCCGGCGGGCGGGCCAGCGATGACGCCATCCGGTCGCTGGTCATCAGTTATAAGCTGCTCGGGACGCGTGAATTCTTCGTGATTCACCACACCGATTGCGGAATGCAGTTCTTCTCCAACGAGGTAATCCGAGGCTTGCTCGCGTCCAGTCTCGAAACAGCGGAGCTGACCGCGCAGGGCTTCCGTGACGTCGGTAAAGGCCCCGGCTCACGCGCCGCGGAATACATCGATTGGCTAACGATTAAGGACCCGAAGCAGGCCGTGCTCGATGACGTGGCCCGGATTCGTTCCCATCCGCTTATTCCTAGGTCCATTCCCGTGTACGGCTACATCTACGACGTCAAATCGGGGAAGTTGTTGGAGGTGGAAGGGTCCAGGACAGTTGGGGCTGCTGCGGGCGGGGAAATACGCTGACCTCGTGGTGCGATTTCAAAAGTTCGGCGCCGGCTGGACCCGCGGTTCCGTGCCGGCTACCGACAGGACTGCGTGCGTGATACGATTGACCTCGACCGTCGGGTAGGAATCGTGATCGCTCCGCATGACTCGGGGCCGATGTGGGTCGCTACATCACATTCGTGTAACTTTTTCATTCACTACACCTCACCGGTTTAGCCGGCGCACGAGGAGATTTCCATGGGATTATGGCAGCCTGACCCGACCTTCTATCCTTCGGCGCGAGCTGCCATGAGCGCCCCTGCTGAGAAACTGGCATTTGTTGCGTTGCTGAACGCCGAAAACAACCAGCGTCACGACGCCCTCGGGGTTGTCGATGTTGACCCCGCTTCGTCGGCTTACGGAAAGCTCGTCGGCCAGGTGGACATGCCGTACGCGGGAGATGAGCTGCACCATTTCGGCTGGAACGCATGCAGCGCCTGTCTTTCCCCGTACGCGCCGCATCCGCACACGGAGCGTCGCTACCTGATTGTGCCAGGCATTCGATCGTCGCGAATCCACATCGTTGACACGAAACCGAACCCTCGCGAGCCGCATATCGTCAAAGTCATCGAGCCTGAAACGCTTGCCTCGCGCACCGGCTACAGCAAGCCTCACACAGTACATTGCGGGCCGACAGGGATCTTCATGAGTGCGCTCGGCTCTCCGAGCGGCGACGGTCCAGGCGGAATCTTCATCCTTGATCCGGAGAGTCTTGAAGTCCTCGGTAAGTGGGAAATCGATCGAGGGCCGCAGTATCTGGCCTACGACTTTTGGTGGCACCTGGGTTATGACACGCTGATCACAAGCGAGTGGGGAACGCCCAACATGGTCGAGACAGGCTTAAACCCAGAGCTCTTGCTGAAGGGCCAATACGGTCATGCGCTTCATGTCTGGGATCTTCGCAGACGTCGCCACGTTCAGACCCTGAATTTGGGCTCCGAACAACAAATGGTCCTCGAGCTTCGTCCGGCGCACGATCCCGCTCGCGCCTACGGTTTTGTCGGCGTGGTTGTTTCGCTTAAGGATCTCTCCGCATCCATTTGGCTCTGGCATCGAGATAACGGGAATTGGGCCGTCCAAAAAGTGATTGAAATTCCCGCGGAGCCCGCGGATCCGGACCGGCTTCCACCGCTGCTCAAGGGATTCAAGGCTGTGCCGCCGCTTGTGACGGACATCAACCTGTCCCTCGACGATCGCTTTCTTTACGTCTCTTGCTGGGGAACAGGAGAGTTTCAACAATACGATGTTTCCGATCCCTTTCACCCCAAGCTGACTGGTTCGGTCCACCTGGGAGGGATCGTGCGTCGTGCCGCGCATCCCCAAAACCCAAAGGCGCCGTTGAACGGCGGCCCGCAGATGGTTGAAGTGAGCCGTGACGGTCGCCGCGTCTATTTCACTAACTCCCTCTACTCTCCCTGGGATGTGCAGTTCTATCCCGACGGGGTCCGGAGCTGGATGGTCAAACTCGATGCGAAGCCCCATGGCGGTCTCGAGTTTGATCAGAGGTTCTTTCTTGAATTCAAGGACCTGCGCAGTCACCAGATTCGATTGGAGGGTGGCGACGCTTCATCGGACTCCTATTGCTATTCATGAACCACGATCAACCATGGGCCTGGGCCGCGCTGTTTCTGCTGGGCGCCTATCACGGGATGAATCCCGGAATGGGCTGGCTGTTTGCTGTCGCGTTGGGAATGCAGCGGCATAGCGCCCGTGTCGTATGGGAATCTTTGGTGCCGATTGCAGCCGGACACGCACTGTCCATCGGCCTCGTTGTTGCGGGCGCCATCACGCTGGGAGTGGTCCTGCCCCAGCGCTATGTCAAAATTGCAGTGGCTTCGCTATTGCTTGTTCTAGGGCTCTATCGCCTCCTGCGCAGAAGACACCCTCACTGGGGCGGCATGCAAGTGGGGTTTCGCGATTTGACCTTCTGGTCGTTTCTTATGGCCACGGCTCACGGTGCTGGTCTCATGCTGTTGCCCGTGCTGCTGGGAATGTCGGCGATTCGCTATGTGCATCACGACATGCATCTGCACGCGTTGATGATGTCGGGCGGCCCGTGGTTGGGGGCGGCGGCGGTGGTGGTACACACACTGGGTTATTTGCTCTTTACGGGCGCCATTGCCTTTGTGGTCTACGAAAAATTCGGATTGAACTTATTGCGGACCGCCTGGGTGAATCTCGATCTGGTGTGGGCCGTGGCGCTGATTGTAGCGGCCGGAGTCGCCCTCATGGCGCCAACATCGTGAACCTAACGCCATCGCTGAACGCATCGACCGACCATGCCGTAGTAGGCGGGGGCACAGCGGGTCAAAAACATTATTTGTGGCAATATAAGTGACGTTTTTTTATTGGTTGGTGAGCGAAACATGGTTTCATCCGTATCAGCGCAAACTCGACCTGGCCTAGGGTGGCTCGTCAGTGAACTGGACAAGCGCGACGGGCGGCTGCCTGAACAAACCATCCGCCAGCTACTTACCGAGGCCAGCCTGACCGTTGAAGATGTCCGGACGTACATCGAAGAGCGCAGCACTTCCTATGCTCGCTGCTGCGTCGTTCGACGGGATCATTACGAACTGTTGGTGTTGACCTGGTTGCCGTCACAGGGGAGCGTGGCACACGATCATTCCGGATGTTTGTGCGGCCTGAAAGTGGTGCAAGGCAATCTCACGGAGCAACTCTTCGAACACGGACCCGACGGTCAGGTTCGCAGGACCCGAGCATCGCATCTAGGCGTAGGTAACATCACGGTCGATCCGGGTGTCGTGATTCATTCATTGACGAACGAAGCGACGTCGCCGGAAGCTTTGGTCACTGTTCATATTTATTCGCCGCCCTTGCCGGAAGTGCGACGATATGCCGTTACCGATGATCCGCCCGCAAGAGTTTTCCTGCGCCGTCCGCCGCACAATGCGCGCGTCATTGCGATCGTGGGCGGTGGATTTACCGGCGCGATGACACTGGCGAACTTGCTTCGCCTGGGCGACGAACTCAAGTCTCCGCTGCATATCGTGCTCATCGACCGGCAGCCCGCGATCGGCGACGGCATCGCCTATCTCAGCAATGATGCCCGGCATTTGCTCAACGTACCGGCGTCACACATGAGCGCTTGGCCGGATCGTCCGGAGGATTTTTTCGCGTTCGCGCACGAGCTGGACGCATCGGTCCGCGCGGGCGATTTTCTCCCCCGAAGAATCTACGGGCGGTACGTTCGTCGAAGGTTGCTTGAATTAGCCGACAAAGCCGAAGATTTGCTGAGCGTCGAAATTGTGAAGGACGAAGTGACGCGCCTGATACCCTGCGAGTCGTCGAGTTGGAATGTCGAAACGGCGTTAGGTCGCTCCGTTCGTGCGGATTTAGCGGTGCTCACCGTTGGGCATCGTCCACCGGACGATCCATTTGGCAAACAATGGACCGGGCCTCGGAACCGATTTATTGCCGATCCGTGGGCCGCGCTTGTGATTAGCCAAATTGGTCCGGATGAGCCGGTGTTGTTGCTCGGCAGCGGATTGACGGCGGTTGATGCGATGTTGGCGCTGGACCGCAAAGACCGAACCGCCCCGATTACGGTTGTCTCGCGCCGAGGCCTGATGCCTTTGCCTCACTTGCGTCAACCGAAGCCGCCGGCTGATTTGTCCACGCTATTGAATGATTGGTTCAATCCTGCCAGACCGTTGACGATCCGCAAGCTGCTTTCGTCCATCCGCAATTACGTCGCGACGGCGGAAGCAGAAGGAATCAACTGGCGGCAAGTGATCGACGGGCTGCGTCCCGCCACTTCGCAATTATGGGGAAGGCTCGATTCCACCCAGCGCGGGCGATTTCTCAGGCACGTTCGCCCATTCTGGGAGATTCATCGCCACCGCATGGCGCCGGAAGTCTTAGAAACCATCGAGGGCCTTCGGCGACGTAAAATACTTGAGATCACGGCGGGCGGCGCAGTTCGCGCGGTCGCCGATGGCGACGGCGTCAATGTTACGCTTTCCCGCCGCGGCAATTCGGCCAACAGGACGATGAGGGTTTCATGGGTGATCAATTGCACGGGTCCGGGCGCCCATAACCGCCATTCAACGCATCCCGTTATTCGTCCTCTGCTCGAAGCGGGAGTTTTGTGCCACGACGAATTCGATCTGGGCTTGCTGGCGGATTCGCAAGGCCGAGCGATTGATGCCGCCGGCAAGGTTGTTTCGAGCTTGCTGGTTGCAGGGACGTTGCGGAAATCCACATTATGGGAATCGACCGCCGTACCCGAACTTCGCCATCAGGCCCAGATGGTGGCGAGGACCGCCATCGCCGCGCTCGCCGCTAGGGCCTGACGAGGAAGCCGTGCACGGCATTGCACTAAGTACGGACAGAAATGAGACAGCAGCCGGGTTTGCTTGTCTGTCACAGTAGGATGGCGTGCCAGAATCGGGGGGAGGCTCCGCTGCCTCCCCCACGGGCGATCGTTGCAGTAGGCGCGAACAGTATTGTTTAGCTGGTCGATAGCGGGACTGGGCTCGCGGAGTTGGAGCCGACGAGCGTCTTGACCATCCGGCAGGTGCGGTATACCGTAGATGTGTTATTCGCACTCAATTCGACGCATCACACTCGTTTATCAAGCCATGGTGCGTCGGTACGAAGTGTTCTCTCCGGGCCTTCATGGCGCGGCTCGCCAGGGCGGTACGCTTCCTAGGGTCCGACCAAGAAATAACCACTAACTGAGCCGGGATCGGCTCTACCCACAGGAGAGACTTGCAAATGGCGGATACGACTCAACACACGCTGGGCGACCGTGCGGCTTTTCAGCTTGCCAACGTTACCAAGACACCGCCGCAATATGGAGCAATCACTCCGCGTTGGCTTGTTCGCCTACTCGATTGGAAGCCTCTGGAAGCCGGCACACTGCGCGTGAACCGTGTCGTGAATGAGGAGAAAGTAGAGGTGGCTTGCGGGACGGCGGGCGAAAAAGCTTTACCTGAGACATATATCGACTATGACGAGAAGCCGCGCGAATACACCCTGTGCGCCATCACGACTGTGCTGGACGTTCATACGCGCGTCTCCGACCTGTACAGCAACCCGTACAGTCAGATTGGGGAACAGCTTCGGCTTGCGATCGAGAATGTTAAAGAGCACCAAGAAAGCGAACTGATCAACAACGACGAATACGGTCTGTTGAAAAACGTCCCAGAGGCACAGCGGATCAAAACCAGAAAGGGGTCGCCTACCCCTGATGATTTGGACGAGTTGCTGAGCAAGGTGTGGAAGGAGCCATCATTCTTCCTTGCCCATCCGCGTGCGATCGCGGCCTTCGGACGCGAATGCACGCTTCGTGGCGTACCGCCTGCGACAGTAACCCTTTTTGGTTCTCCCTTCCTAACGTGGCGCGGCGTTCCGATTTTCCCCACTGAAAAACTTCACATTGATGGCCACGCAAAGCCCAAAACGAGCGGAGGCAAAACGACTGTTCTCCTGCTGCGTGTGGGCGAAAAAAAGCAAGGCGTCATCGGACTCTTTCAACCTGGACTTCCGGGCGAACAAACTCCGGGCTTGTCAGTTCGGTTCATGGGGATTAGCACAAAGGCGATCGCTTCCTATCTGATTTCGCTTTATTGTTCCGTGGCAGTTCTCACCGACGATGCGATCGGAGCGCTCGAAGACGTCGAAGTCGGACACTATCATGAGTACAAATGATCCACGACAAGGCGTTCCAGGACCGAAAAAGGATCAGCCGGCATCCGCCTGGAACGAAAAATGGATCTCGGAGCGGGTTCTCGACCCCGCGGTGCTCGCCCGAATGGCGAACGAATTTTTCACAGCGTTACCCGGCCGTGTCCAGGCGACCAGCCCGGCATCGGTAGCTGGCGCCGCAGATTCCTCAATCGCACCCGTTGCTGCTGAAACTCGAGTGGCTTCGCCTCCGACCGAGGATGAGTTGAGATCTCTTCCAACGGTCCTTAGCGGTCTTACCGATTCACCGATTGCATTCGATTCGACGTTGAATCCAACTCCTTGGATTCCGGCCGTGCCAGGCGAATTCACTGAGTTCGGGCCTGTCGTATCGCCCTCATTATCATTTTTGAAGGAGGCCCGACCGATTTTCGCGCCGGTCAGCCCGCCTACCGCACCACCGATGCCTGAATTGCCGGTGTCCCTTCGCGAACTCGAAAACAGTGCTGCCGCTTATCGAACCATCAATCTATCCCCCAATGCCTGGCCGGGGAGTGCGATAGAAGCCCCTCCCGTTCCTGGTGCACCGATTCGGCCAGAAGCCGCGGAAAGGGCCACCAGCTTTGGTTTTCTGAACGAGGCGCGTCAGCTTTTTCCATCAGACCTTGCGTCATTTCCCGAACCCGAGAAGCTTCAGCCGGACGCACTGCCGGATTTGTCTCTGTCGTCCCGAGAGTTTGAGGTGTGGGGAATCCGTCGTGATTTTCCAATTCTGCAAGAGCGCGTAAATGGTCGCCCTCTGATCTGGTTCGATAACGCAGCGACGACCCAAAAGCCACAAGTGGTGATCGACCGACTCAGCGCTTTCTACTCCCACGAGAACTCCAACATCCACCGCGCGGCTCATGAATTGGCGGCGCGCGCGACCGACGCGTACGAAGGGGCGCGGGACAAGGTCCGCCGTTTCCTCAATGCATCAACTTCGCGCGAAATCATATTTGTTCGCGGTGCCACAGAGGGCATCAATCTAGTGGCCAAGAGCTGGGGACGCCAGAACGTTGGCAAAGATGACGAGATCGTGATCACCTGGCTCGAGCACCACGCGAATATCGTGCCTTGGCAGATGCTCTGCTCTGAAACAGGTGCGCGCCTGCGCGTCGCACCCGTGGACGACACCGGTCAGGTTTTGCTCGACGAATATACGAAGCTAGTGGGTCCGCGCACGCGGCTTGTGTCGTTTGCGCAGGTATCGAATGCTCTTGGCACGGTAACGCCGGCGCGAGAAATGATTGAGATCGCACACCGGCATGGCGCAAAAGTGCTGGTCGACGGCGCGCAGGCTGTGTCGCACATGCCGGTGGACGTGCAGCTGCTCGATTGCGATTTCTATGTATTCTCCGGTCACAAGGTTTTCGCACCCACCGGCATCGGTGCGGTTTACGGCAAATCCGACATTCTCGAGCACTCACCGCCGTGGCAGGGCGGCGGCCTCATGATCCTGGATGTCACTTTCGAAAAGACGCTTTACAACGTGCCCCCTGCGCGGTTCGAGGCAGGAACGGGCAGCATCGGGGATGCGGTGGGGCTCGGTGCAGCGATCGACTACGTGCAGCGGCTAGGCATGGCAAATATCGCGCGCTACGAGCACGAGCTGCTCGTTTACGCAACCGAGGCGCTGCTCAGAATCCCAGGGCTCCGTCTAATCGGCACAGCCAAGGAAAAAGCGAGCGTGCTTTCCTTCGTGCTCGACGGTTTTCGGACCGAGGACATCGGTGCCGCTCTGAACCGAGAGGGTATTGCGGTTCGTGCGGGTCATCACTGCGCCCAGCCAATTCATCGTCGCTTCGGGCTCGAAAGCACCGTTCGCGCTTCACTCGCGCTGTACAACACCTGCGAGGAAGTGGACGCCCTGGTGGCCGCATTGTGGAACCTCCAGCAAGG
>Ga0187783_10000721_pt1 | contig 24174 bp, 21 predicted proteins | sample 1015_SJ02_MP02_2_FD_132471 | JGI IMG/M metagenome (GOLD analysis project Ga0187783, IMG submission 132471) | Tropical peat soil microbial communities from peatlands in Department of Meta, Colombia - 1015_SJ02_MP02_20_MG | ecosystem: Environmental > Terrestrial > Soil > Wetlands > Peat | place...
GACCCCGACCGGCTGGCCAGGACGACGGGTCTCGCGGCCCCGCCGTCGGGCAGTCTCGCGCCGCCTGAGCTATTCGAGTGGTTCGGTGCCAGCTGGTACCGGCTCGCCGCGCGCCGCGCCGCTGCCACTGAGGGGGGTTCCGGGGGGTCGCCCCGCCGAGTCAGCCAGTCGCGGGAGACAGCCGCCGCGCTCCGCGATAACGCCGAGCACATCCATGAAGCCCGCCGGGTGCTCAACGCGGCAACCGACCGCTACCTGATCCCGATCAGCATCGACTGGCTCAGACCGCCAGCGTGAAAATCGCGTCGCAGTCCCGCCATGGGAGTGAATTTACTGTCGCCCCTACGACAGTAAATTCACAACGATCAAGCGGGGCGCGCCGCGTTGCCGTGCCTCAGGCCGTCGCGCTGCCGACTTGACGGCCACACACGTGCTAGAGCTCTTCGGCGGGGAACGTGAGGTGGCTTTCGCCTTGCCGGATGGCCTGAACGATGTCGCCGAGACGGCCGGCGATCACGCCGAGGCCGACGCGAAGGTCGTCGAGGGAGCTCTCTGTCACGCCCTGGTTGACGTAACCGACCGCGAGGTTGAGTGACTGACGGCTGAGATAGCCGATGACCGAGGCGATGGCCTCATTGACGGTGAGCTGACGAGTGGTGTGGTCGTCGGTTGCGGTCATTGCCGGGCTCCTTCCTTCGGGGTGGGAGCGAGACTCCGGTGCGTTGGGTCCATCATCGGCGGCAGCTTTGTTCGATGTCCATCGCTGCCCGGAGATGGCGAAGCGGCACGACCTGTACGGCGTCGCAGCGCCTGGCATCAGGCAGGGTCGTAGGACAGGTTCGGCCGCAACCAGGTCTCGGCTTCGGTGACGGAGACGCCCTTGCGCGCGGCGTAGTCCTCGACCTGGTCCCGGCCAATCCGCCCGACCGCGAAGTACCTGGCGCCCGGATGCGCGAGCAGCAGCCCGCTGACGCTTGCGGCGGGCGTCATCGCGTATGACTCGGTCAGCGCGACGCCGATGCGCTCGGCGTCGAGCACGTCGAAGAGCGTGCCCTTCAGTGTGTGGTCCGGGCAAGCCGGGTACCCGAAAGCGGGCCGGATGCCCCGGAAGCGCTCCGCGTGCAGCTCCTCGATCGTCGGCTCCGCGCCTGGCTCGTACCAGGCCCGGCGCGCCTGCAGGTGGACGTACTCGGCGCTCGCCTCGGCGAGCCGGTCAGCCAGTGCCTTCACCGAGATGCCGCGGTAGTCGTCGCCCGCGGCTTCGTAGCGGCGGGCCAGCTCGTCCGCGCCGGTGATGCAGACGGCAAACCCGCCCACGTGATCGCCGGCCGGCGCCACGAAGTCGGCCAGGCACCAGTTCGGCCGGGTGTCGGTGCGGGACACCTGCTGGCGGAGCATGGGGAACCGCGTGCCCTCGTCGAGGACGATGTCGTCGCCGTCGGCGTGCGCGGGCCAGAATCCGTAGACCCCGTGGGCTCGCAGCAGGCCGCCGGCGATGATCTCGTCAAGGAGGGCGGTCGCGTCGTCGAACAGCTCTCGGGCGGCCGGCTGCTCCAGGATGGCCGGGTACTTGCCCTTGAGCTCCCAGGCCAGGAAGTAGAACTGCCAGTCGATGAGCTCGCGCAGCCGGCCCAGGTCCGGCTCGACGAGCTGCGTGCCGGTGAAGGCCGGCACCGGCAGCTCGTCGAACCTCAGCCGCTCTCGGTTGGACTGCGCCTGCCACAGCGGCAGTATCGGCCGCCGCTGTTTGCCGGCATGCTCGGCGCGCAGCCGCTCCTGATCCGCCCCGTTGGTGCGGGCCAGCTCCGCCGACCGGACCGGGTCGAGCAAATCCGACACCACCCCGACCACTCGGGAGGCGTCCAGCACGTGGACCGTCGGCTGCTCGTAGGCCGGGGCGATCCGGACCGCGGTGTGCTGCCTGGAAGTGGTGGCGCCGCCGATGAGCAGCGGGAGCTTCAGGCCGCGCCGCTGCATCTCCTCGGCCACCCCGACCATCTGATCGAGCGACGGCGTGATCAGCCCGGACAAGCCGACGACGCTCGCGCCCTCGGCGACGGCGGTGTCCAGGATCGTGTCCGCCGGCACCATGACGCCGAGGTCAATCACCTCGTAGTTGTTGCAGCCGAGCACGACGCCGACGATGTTCTTGCCGATGTCGTGCACGTCGCCCTTGACTGTCGCGAGCACCACCTTGCCCTGCGTACGGCCGGAAGCGCCGCCGCCACCGGCGGCCCCGTTCCCGGCTTGCAGGTTCTGCTCTTTCTCGGCCTCCATGAATGGCTCGAGGTAGGCGACCGAGCGCTTCATCGCACGGGCGCTCTTGACCACCTGGGGCAGGAACATCTTGCCCGAGCCGAACAGGTCGCCGACGATCTTCATGCCGTCCATCAGCGGGCCCTCGATGACATCGAGCGGGCGGTCGGCCACCAGCCGGGCCTCTTCGGTGTCGGCCTCGATGAAGTCGACGATGCCGTGCACCAGCGCGTGCGCAAGGCGCTTCTCCACCGGCGCCTCGCGCCAGGACAGGTCGACCTCGCGCTTTGTGCCGGTGCCCTTGACGGTGTCCGCGAACGCGACGAGCCGATCGGTGGCGTCCGCCCGCCGGTTGAAGATGACGTCCTCGACCAGCTCCAGCAGGTCGGCGGGGATGTCCTGATACACGACGAGCTGCCCCGCGTTGACGATGCCCATGTCGAGACCGGCCTTGATGGCGTGGAACAGGAACGCGGAATGCATCGCCTCCCTGACCACGTCGTTGCCGCGGAAGGCAAACGACAGGTTCGAGATGCCACCGCTAGTGCGCGCGCCTGGGCAGCGCTCCTTGATCAGCGGAAGCGACTCGATGAACGCGCGGGCGAAGTCGTTGTGCTCTTCCATGCCGGTGGCGACGGCGAGCACGTTCGGGTCGAAGATGATGTCCTCCGGCGCGAACCCGGCTTGCTGGGTCAGCAGGTCGTACGCGCGGCCGCAGATCTCCACTTTCCGCTCGACCGTGTCCGCCTGGCCGCGCTCGTCGAACGCCATCACGACGACGCCGGCTCCGTGGCCGCGAACTATGCGCGCGTGCTGCAGGAACTCGCCCTCGCCTTCCTTCAGGCTGATGGAGTTGACCACGCCCTTGCCCTGGACGCACTTGAGGCCGGCCTCGATCACGCTCCACCGGGAGCTGTCGATCATGACCGGGATGCGGGCGACCTCCGGCTCGGTGGCGATGTAGTTGAGGAACGTCGTCATGGCCTGCACGCCGTCCAGCAGGTCGGCGTCCATGTTTACATCAAGCAGGTTGGCCCCTCCGCGCACCTGCTCGAGCGCGACGTCCACGGCGGCAGCGTTATCGCCCGCCTCGATCAGCCGGCGGAACTTCGCCGAGCCCGCGACGTTGGTGCGCTCGCCGATCATTACGAAGCCGGTGTCCGGGCCGATCTCAAACGGCTCCAGGCCGCTGAACCTGGTGCTCGGGTTGGCCGACGGCAACGGGCGCGGCCGGAGCCCGGCCACGGCCGCGGCGATCTGCTTGACGTGCGCTGGCGTGGTGCCGCAGCAGCCTCCGGCGACGTTGACCAGGCCGGCCTCGGCGAAGCCGCGGAGCAGGTCCGCGGTTTCGTGCGGCTGCTGGTCGTAACCCCCGAACGCGTTGGGCAGGCCGGCGTTGGGGTGGCTGCTGACGTACGTGGCGGCCAGTCTGGACAGCTCAGCCACGTGCGGCCGCATCTCGGCTGCCCCCAGGGAGCAGTTCACGCCGACGATCAGCGGCTTGGCGTGCTGCACCGACCGCCAGAACGCCTCGACGGTCTGACCGGACAGCGTCCGGCCGCTCAGGTCGACGATCGTCACTGAGAGCCAGAGCGGCAGTTGCGGCGCGACCTGCTGGGCGGCGGCGATGGCTGCCTTGGCGTTGAGCGTGTCGAAGATCGTCTCGATCAGGAGCAGGTCAACGCCGCCCTCGGCGAGCGCGCCGATCTGCTCCGCGTACGCGCCGAAGACCTGGTCGAAGGCCACGGTGCGGTAGGACGGGTCGTCGACCTGAGGCGATAGCGACAGCGTGACGTTCAGCGGGCCGACCGAGCCGGCCACGTAGCACGGCCGGCCGCGAGCGGAGTCCCGCGCCGCCTCGTCGGCGGCCTGCCGGGCAAGCCGCGCGCCGGCCAGGTTCATGTCGCGAACCGCGTCCCGCAGGCCGTAGTCACCCTGGCCGATGCTGGTCGCGGTGAAGGTATTGGTCGTGGTGATGTCGGCGCCCGCCGCCAGGTACTGCCGGTGGAAGTCCAGCACGAGGTCCGGCCTGGTCAGGTTCAGGATGTCCGGGTCGCCGGTGACGTCGCGCGGGTGGTCGGCGAAGCGATCGCCCCGGTAGTCGGCAGGTGACAGCTTCGCGTCCTGCAGGATCGTGCCCCACGCGCCGTCGAGCACCAGGATCCGCTGATCGAGCGCACTTGCGATGGCTGCGGCATCCGCCACGTCCGCCGCCCCTTCCTGACGTCTGGCCTAGAAGAGGCGCGGAGCCCGCGTGACTCTTTAGGCGTTTTTGTCCTGGTCGCCAAGCTGTCGTCAAATCACTCCAGGTACTCGCAGACTACCGCACCACGCGTCGATCTTTGTGGTGAGGGCCCATATTGAAGGGCATAGTTTTTGGTTTGATAGACAACCAAGCAGGGAGCCGTGACCATGACCTCGCTCCGCACGGTCGGGCACAGCACCGCAGCCGCCGAGCCCTTTGCCGAACTGCTCGGCCGAGCTGACGTCGAGCTATTGGTCGACGTGCGGAGCTTTCCCGGCAGCCGCAGGTTCCCGCACTTCGGCCGGGAGCAGCTGCAGAGCTGGCTGCCGGCTGCCGGTGTCGAGTACCGCTGGGAGTCACGGCTCGGGGGCAGGCGGAAGAAGATCTTCGCGGACTCTCCGCACACCGCGCTGCGGGACGCCTCGTTCCGCAACTACGCCGACTACATGACCAGCGACCCGGCGTTCGAGACCGCGCTTGACGAGGTGCTTGCAGAGGCTGACCACCGGGTCACCGCGATCATGTGCTCCGAAGCGGTGTACTGGCGGTGCCACCGCCGCCTGATCTGCGACGCGGCGGTCCTGCTCCGGCAGGCCGACGTGCTCCACCTCGGCCACGACGGGCGACTCACCCCGCACGCACTGACCGGCGGAGTCCGGCTGGACCCGGGCGCCGGCATGGTCTATGACGTCGAGGAGACGGACTGAGGGTCGAGGCGCGCGCCGCGGGACGAGCGCGCCGCGGCTAGCCCGCGAGCTCCACGCGCAGCGTCTGAGCCGCCTGGCTCATCGAGGTGAGCTTGCCGAACGCCGACTGCCGCGGCAGGTACTTCATGCCACAGTCGGGCGCCAGCACGATCTGCTGGGCGGGCACGTACGGCAGCGCTCTGCGCACCCGGTCAGCCACCGCCTCGGCGGTTTCCACCGTGTGGTCGCCCAGGTCGAGAACGCCGAGAATGATCGTCTTGTCGGACAGGTCGGCGAGCACCGCGCAGTCCAGCCCGGACTGCGCGGTCTCGATGGAGATCTGGTTGGCGGTGATGGCGGCGAGCTCGGGCAGAAACGAGTAGCCAGCAGGCCGCTCGTGGATGATCGCGGCGTAGCCGAAGCACAGGTGCACGGCGGTGGTGCCGGTGATGCCCTCCAGGGCCGCGTTCAGCACCTTGACGCCGTACTGCCTGGCGGCGTCGGGCCGGGCCTGCAAGTAGGGCTCGTCTAGCTGGACGATATCGGCACCCGCCGTGAACAAGTCCGCGACCTCGGCGTTGACGGCCTCCGCGTACCCGAACGCGGCCGCCTCCTTGCTCGGGTAGTAGTCGTTCTGTGCCTGCTCGGCCATCGTGAACGGGCCGGGCACCGTCACCTTGATGGTTCGGTCCGTGTGCGCCCGGAGGAACCGGACGTCCGCCACGTTTACCGGATGGCGTCGCCTGATCGGCCCCGTGATCCGCGGCACCGGGTTCGGATGACCGCTGCGGTCGAGCGCGGTGCCGGGATTGTCGATGTCGACACCGTCCAGCGCCGTGGCGAAGAAGTTGGAGTAGCTCTCTCGGCGGACCTCCCCGTCGGTGACGATGTCCAGCCCGGCGTCTTCCTGCGCCCGGATGGCGAGCAGAGCCGCGTCGTCCTGGGCCTCCGGCAGGCAGTCAGGGGCCACCCGCCATAGTTCCGCGGCCCTGACCCTGGGCGGGAAGCGCCCGGCCAGCCGGCTGCGGTCGATCAGCCAGTCGGGCTGGGGGTAACTGCCGACCAGCGACGTCGGGAAGAGCACGGTCAGACCTCCGGTCAGGTCGGGTGGCGGGGTGACGCGGAGCGCCAGCAGCCCGGTGGGGCATCGCGCCCCAGTATGCGCCGCGCCGCGCTAGGTCTCCGCGCCGAGGCTGATGACGGCGTTATCCGCCGTCGACGAGATCTGCACGGCGTGCGAGGCGATCAGCTCCGGCCTGCACTCGGTCGCTGACCCTCCGTCGCCGAGCTGTCCCACGTGGCCGACGCCCCACGCGTACACGTCGCCGCCGGCCGAGATGGCGTAGGCGGTGCCCGAGCCGGTGGCCAGGCTCTGGTAGCTGATGCCGGCCGGCGGATCGACCTGGACCGGCGTCGACCGCTCCCCGATCACCCCGTCGCCGAGCTGGCACCACTCGTCGTTGCCCCAGGCCCAGACCGCCCCGGTCGACAGGATGACAAGGGTCTGGCCGTTGTTCCACAGCGAGCCGCCGAGCGCCACCCGGGTTACCGGGTGCGGGAGCCTGACCGCAACCGGGACGTCGGACGCCAACCCGAGCTTGCCGTCTCCGAGCTGGCCGGCCCCGTTGTAGCCCCAGTCGTAGTACTGCCCGTCGGCGAGCAGGGCCCCGGCGTTGGCGAACGAGGCGACGAGGGTGGTCACGGCGTAACCGGGCAGGCCCGACACCCGGGCCGGCGTAGTGGTGTCGGTGTCGTTACCGTCGCCCAGGGTGCCGTCCAGGTTCTGGCCGCACCCAAAGACAGCGCCGTCGGAGTCGTACAGCGCGTGGTTGCTAGCCCCGGCGACGGCGGTGACCAGACTGAACGGCAGCCGGACCGGGGTTAGGTATTTGTTCGCGTTGCCGAGGCACAGCTCGCCGCCGCCGTTCTCGCCCCAGCCCCACACGTGTCCGGTCGTGTCGACCGCCAGGCCGGTGTCATAGGGCATCGCGTCGGTGGGTATCCACGCGATCTTGACTCCCGGCGGGAACCGCACTTGCACCGGCGTGTCGAGCGAGTTCTGGGTCTGGCCGTCGCCGAACTCGCCGGTGTTGCCGACCCCCCACGCGTACAGGCTGCCGTTCGTCAGCAGCGCATACTCGGTCGAGTTCGAGCTCCCGACCTGCGCCACTGTGCCCGGCAGCTTGATGGCGGCCGGTGCAGCCAGCGTGCCCAGCATGCCGCTGTTCGTGCCGAAGACCGTTCCCCAGTGCATGGCCGTCGCCGAGCCGCCAGCGGCGCCGGGCGGCGGGGTCGGCAGCGGGTAGACGGGCGCGGCAACCTGGGAAGGCAATGGCGCTGTCGGGCCGGCGGGCGGCGGTGTGGCGTGCGAGCCGGTCAGCCACGTGCACCCCGCGAGCAGGCCGGTGGCAGCAACCAGGGCACCGACGGCGGTCCTGGCTCGCGAAGTCCCGGCTGGCACAGACCGTACGATAGCCGCCGCCTGCTAGTAGCTATGCAGGAAACTGCCAGTTGAGCTACAGGGAACGGCCAGTTCTTCGGGCTAGCCACATCGTTCGTAGCCGGTGTCCACGGTGCGGGCGGCGTGGCCCCGGCTAGCTGGCGTCGTCAGCCGCCTGCCGTGGGTCCAGAGGCCGTCAGCCGCCGACCTCCGTCAGCCGGCGCCGTAGATATCGCCGTTCCGGCTCGGTTGGCGCCAGCGCCAGCGCCTCCCGGTAGCTATCCGCCGCTTCTGGGCGGCGATCGAGCCTGCGCAGCAGGTCTGCGCGGGTAGCCGGCAGCAGGTAGTAGGAAGTCAGGGCGCCGCCTTCGGCCAGCTCGTCGACGAGGACAAGCCCGGCTGCGGGCCCGTGGGCCATCGCGACCGCCACTGCGCGGTTCAGCTCCACGACCGCGCTCGGCACGAGCAGACGGAGCTCGCCATAGAGCGCAGCGATCTGCGCCCAGTCTGTGTCGGCGGCCACGGCCGCACGGGCGTGGCACGCCGCGATGGTGGCCTGCACTCGGTACGGCCCGGCAGGGGCCCGCCGTACGGCGTCGTCGAGCAGGGCGAGACCGGCCGCAATTTCTTCGGCGTCCCAGCGGGACCGGTCCTGGTCCTCGAGCGTCACCAGATCGCCGTCGTCGTCCAGCCGCGCGGCAGTCCTCGCGTCCTGCAGCAGCATGAGTGCCAGCAGGCCCACGGTCTCGGGCTCGTCAGGCATCAGCGCGACCAGCAGGCGGGCGAGCCGGATCGCCTCGGCCGTCAGGTCACCGCGGCGTACCTGCGCGCCCGCTGACGCCGAATAGCCCTCGTTGAACAGCAGGTACAGCACCCCGAGCACGCCGGATAGCCGGTCCGGGAGCAGGTGCGCGGGCGGGACCCGATAGGGGATGCGCGCGTCGCGGATCTTGTGCTTCGCGCGGGTCAGCCGCTTGGCCATGGTGGCCTCAGGCACAAGGAAGGCCTTGGCGATCTCGGCGGTCGTCAGTCCGACCAGGGTGCGCAGGGTCAGAGCTACCCTCGCCTCGAGCGTCAGCGCGGGGTGGCAGCACGTGAAGATGAGCCGCAGCCGGTCGTCGGTGACCCCGCTGTCATCCGGACTTGGCGGCTCTGCGGGTCCCGACATGACGGCGACCTCCTGCAGCTTGGCTGCCTCCGTCTTGCTCCGGCGCAGCCGGTCGAGCGCGCGGTTGCGGGCCGTCGTGGTGAGCCAGGCGCCCGGTCGGAGGGGCACGCCGTCGGCTGGCCAGTGTGCGAGCGCGGCTGCGAAGGCATCCTGGGCGCACTCCTCGGCCAGGTCCCAGTTGCCGGTCATCCGGATCAGCGTCGCCACGACGTGGCCCCATTCCTCGCGGAACGCGGCCGCCACCGCAGCCTCGACGTCGGTCATACGCTGGCCAGGATTGGCCGCACCTCCACGACGCCGCCCTTGAGCGTGGCCGGATGCCGGGAAGCCGCGTAGATCGCCTCGTCGAGGTCAGCGCACTCGATCACGTCGTAGCCGAGGATTTGCTCCTTGGTCTCGGCAAACGGGCCATCCGACACCAGCACCTCGTCACCGGCGTTCCGCACCGTGGTGGCGGTGCTGACCGACTGGAGCTGCGAGCCCTCGACCAGCAGGACACCCCTGGCCTGGAGCTCCCTCGCCCACGGCGCCCAGCACGGCTCTTCTTCGTCGTGCCCGGCCGCCGCGTCCTCCGCTTCCTCCTGCCCGCACACCAGCAGCATGTATCGCATCAGGCCTCCTTCGGCTCCAGGCCCGTCGCCACGACGACGATCGGGAACTCCGGGCGCGGATAACTAGCCCCGCGTTCGGCGCCTGGATTGAGGCTAGAGCGTTACCGGGGCGGCAGGCCAGCTTGCGCCACAATGCCGGGAATCGCGTGCTCCGCACCGATCGCCATGACATGCACGCCGGCCACGCCGGGCACGTCCGCGAGCTGGGCGATGATCTCGCTGCAGAGCTTCTCGCCCTCCGCCCGAAGGCGGTCCGGGCTGAGGCCGGTCAGCCGTTCGGTGACGTAGTCCGGGATGACGACGCCCGGAATCGTGGCCAGGTGCTCGAGCGCCCGCAGCGACCGTACCGGGCCGACACCCGCCAGGATGAAGCAGCGCTCGTGCAGGCCGAGGTCGCGTACCCGGGTCATCCACGCCGCGAACGCGGACACGTCGAATACGAACTGGGTCTGCACGAACTGCGCCCCGGCGTTGATCTTCCCGGCGAGCCGGCCGGTAGCCTTATCGGCCGCCGCCTCGGCCTCGGCGGCGGTGTCGGCCCGGCCGGGCGGATTCTCGACGGCGCCGAGTAGCCACGACGGGGGTGGCTTCAGCTCCGCGCCCGACATCAGCTGGCCCTGGTCACGCATGGCCGTCGCGACGGCCAGCAACTTAGTGCTGTCCAGGTCGAACACGGCGGTGGCGTCGGGATGGTCACCGTTGCGGGGGTGGTCGCCGGTCATGATCAGCACGTTCGGCACGCCCAGCGCCGATGCCGACAGCAACTCGGACTGCAGTGCGATCCGATTCCGGTCCCGGCAGGTGAGCTGCATGATGGGCTCGAGGCCGGCCCGGTGCGCGGCGATACTGCCGGCCAGGCTCGACAGCTTGACGGTGGCACCCTGGTTGTCGGTGATGTTGACCGCGTCTACCCAGCCGCGCAGCTCGGCCGCCTTCCGGGCGACGGGCGCCGTGTCGGCGCCGCGCGGCGGGCCGATCTCGGCGGTGACGGCGAACTTTCCGGCTTCGAGTCGCTGCCGGAAAGACCCGGGGCCAGTGCGGGGCTGCGGGTCAGAGTGGTCGTGGTCGAGGACATGGCCCGGTTTGTCCGCCATGCGGACGATCGTATCCCGGGGCTGATCGCCGGCCTATGGGCCGCAACCCGGTACTGCGCACCTTTTCCTTGTGGGGTTAGCTGAGGGCGTTTGCGGTCTTCTCGGTGGTGAGCCGACGCTGCGCGACGGTCAGACGGCCGAGACCGGAAAGCGCGTCCAGCACTCGGGCGGCCAGTCCAGCCGGTGCGGACGTTGACTCGGCCAGGCCGATGGCAAGCACGGACGTGAGCATCGCTGGCTTGATGTCATCGATGCCGCCAATCAGCGCAACCTTGGTGCCTGCGTCGCGAGCCACCGCGCCGATGTGCCGCGCATCGCTCGACTGCGCATCGCCGACCACGAGCATCAGATCGCTGCCCAGCGCGACGGAGTAGACCGTCCCGGCCCGGTCGGATGCCGCATAGCAGGTCGCAGCCGGCATCGCGGGCCCGGCCGCCGGAAAGCGCGATCGCAGCGCGCTGACAATGGGCGCGCCCGCCTCGAGCGCGAAGCCGGGCTGCAGCAGGTAGGAGACTCCCCCGCCCGGACCGGTGCTGACCGTCGACGTCTTGGCGGGCGTATCCACGACGGTCACGCGGCCAGGCGCCTGGCTGCCGATCGGGTTGGTGGCGGCATGATCCGGCGGGCCAACGAGCACGAGCTGGTGCCCGCGTTCGGCGGCCCGGCCTGCCGCGGTCTGAGCCGTGGCCACGATGGGGCAGGTGGCATCGACGACGGTGACGTTCAACCTGGCCGCCTCGGCGCGCAGTTGCGCGGTGACCCCATGCGCGGGAAACACGACGACGGCGCCGGGTTCGACGCCGGTCAGCGAATCGGTGACGATGGCGCCGAGGTCGCCGACCGCGGTCATCGTCTCAGGCGGGATGACAGCCGGGGCGAGCACGTAGACCTGATGCCCGGTGCCCTGGTGGTCGGACGCGGCCTGGATGGCCGCGCCGGCGGCGTGCAGGGCGCCACTGCACCACGGGCTCCCGGCCAGCAGCAGCGAGCGGTTGGCGCACACCGCTGCCCATTCCTCGACCGCGGCTTTGGCGGCTGCCGCCGACAAGGCATCACCAGGCGCGGCCGCCGCGGCAACCGCCGCGGTGGCACCGTCCTCGCGCGGGCAGGTCACCAGATACAACCGCGCGTCAGCGTCGGCGGAGGCTTGGCCGCGAAGGTCGGCCATGCGCACCGGCCTGCCCCTGGCTCGCAGTGAACCAGCGACCAGCGGGGCCGCCGGACAGATCAGCTGCCCGTGCACGGGGTCGCCGACGTGGGTCGGGACCACGACCTCGCCGCGCTGCATCCCGGTGCTCCGCACCGGGAGTTCGCGGATGTCGGCCCGGCTCATCGCATGTCGCCCACGGAGTTACCGTCCCCTCGCGCCACCGGCCGCGGGGGTGCACCGGCAGTAGACCGGCGTCTGCCATGCCCAGAGAAAAGGCATGCTTCACCCCGACGCTGGCCAAGTTTCGGTACCTAGGACGCCTGCGGCAGCCCCGAAGAGAGCAGCGCTAATCGGCCTACGCGGAACAGACCGGTCAGGAATCGGGGCTTTCGCCGCGACGCTGCTCTGCGAGGAAGCGCTCGAACTCCGCGCCGAGCTCTTCCGCCGTTGGCACTTCTTCAGTGTCGGCCAGCAGGTTCTCGCGGTCGGCCGTGAAGGCGTCGTACTGCTGCTCCAGTGCCTGCACGACTTCGGCCACTTCCGCGGAGCCCTCGACCTGACGGGCGATCTCCAGGTTTGTGCGGTGTGCCGCCTCGCGCAGGGCGTCGCCGGGCAGCACCAGTCCGGTGACACGCTGGACGGAATCAAGCAGCGTCGCCGCCGCGGCCGGATACGCGGCCTGGGACAGGTAGTGCGGCACGTGGACGGCGAATCCAATCGCATTTCGGCCCGCTGCGCCGAGCCGGTACTCGAGCAACGCGGCAGCGCTGCCCGGCACCTGGAGCTTGTCGAGCACCGGCCGGTAACCGTCGATCAGCCCTGGCGAGGTCGCGTGCGCGGTCACACCGAGCTGCCTCGTGTGCGGCACGCCCATGGGAATGCCGTGGAAGCTGACGGACAGCCGGACCCCGAGGTCTGCCGAGAGCTGCACCACCGCGGCGGTGAACGCGTCCCATTCGCGGTCGGGCTCAAGGCCGGCGAGCAGCAGAAACGGCGTGCCCTCAGCATCGCGGAGCCGCGACACGGCAAGCTCGGGGGCGTCGTAGTCGTCCCAGTGGTCCTTGGCAAAGGTCATGATCGGCCGGCGCGACCGATAGTCAAGCAGCGAGTCGATGTCGAATGTCGCGACCTGCTCGTGCTCGAGGGTCGACATCAGGTGCGCCGTCAGCAGCCGCCCTGCCGCGCCCGCGTCGATGAAGCCGTCGAGGTAATAGAGCATCACCACGTCGCCGTCGGTGCGCGGCGCGTCGGGGCTCACCTGGTACAGGTCAGCCGGGTTACGCGACACCGCTCACAGCCTCCGTCCTTGCCTTTCCCATCAGTCTTACCAACGCGTATTCGTCGCCGGTAATCCCCGACAGCCGAAACCTAGCGCTCGGCGTCGGCCTCGGCGGGTTCGACGTTGGCGGACTGAGCGCGCCAGCGGGCCAGCAGGCCGGTGATCTCCTGGCTGATGAACTCAAAATACCGAACGGTATGCCCCATTCGCGCGCCGGCGGGCGTCGCCGGGCCCAGCACGTCGACTCCGTGGCGCAGCTCCGCCGCCCAGTCCGAGAACTGGCGATCCCGGAGCTGGACGATGTCCTCCCAGACGCGCGTAGACATGCGGTAGTGCAGCCGCCTCGAGCCTGGCTCGCCTTCGGCCGCCACGAGCCCGACATGCAGCAGATAGCGCACGCCACTGGATACCGAGGCCGGGCTGGTATGCAGCAGATCAGCGAGTTCTGCCGCCGTAAGCGTGCTGGAGTCCGACGTCAGCAGCGCAACGAAGATCCGAGCCGGTGTGCGCGGAAACCCCGATTGGGTGAGGTGCGCGGTGAACCGTTCGATGAAGGCGCGAACCGCGACCGGATCGCGCCGGCGGGAGTCCCCGCCCGCCGAACCGGGCGGGCCGGCCCGTGGCGTGATCGCGCCGTCGCCCTGATCACTACGCGGTGGTGAAGGCACCGGCTACCCGTCAGCTTTCCGCTAGCTTATATTCAGTGGTTTCTGAATTTAATGTAACGTGCTCAGCGTGAACGCTATCGAAGTCGTCGGGCTGCGCAAAGCCTTCGGTAAGACCGTCGCGCTGGACGGACTCGACCTGACGGTGTCGGCGGGCGAGGTGCACGGGTTCCTCGGCCCCAACGGGGCTGGCAAGACCACCACGATCCGGATCCTGCTTGGCTTGCTGCGCGCCGACGGCGGGACGGCTCGGCTGCTCGGCGGCGACCCGTGGCGCCAGGCCGTCGAGTTGCACCGGCGGCTTGCCTACGTGCCCGGTGACGTGACGCTGTGGCCGACACTCACTGGCGGCGAGGTCATCGACCTGCTTGGCCGGCTGCGGGGCGGCCTGGATAGCAACCGACGGACCACGCTGCTGGACAAGTTCGACCTTGATCCGACTAAGAAGGCGCGCGTTTACTCCAGGGGCAACCGGCAGAAGGTCGCACTGATCGCCGCGCTGGCGTCCGATGCCGAGCTGCTGATCCTGGACGAGCCGACGGCCGGACTCGACCCACTGATGGAGGCTGTCTTCCGCCAGTGCGCCGAGGAGGAGCGAGCCGCAGGTCGGACCATCCTGCTGTCCAGCCACATCCTGTCCGAGGTCGAGGCGCTCTGTGACCGGGTCACGATCATCCGCGCGGGCCGGGTCGTTGAGACCGGCTCGCTCGCCGAGTTGCGGCACCTGACCAGGACGTCGATCGCTGCTGAATTGGACGCGCGCCCGGCCGGACTCGCCGAGTTGCCGGGCGTGTACCACCTGGTGGTCGACACCGGCGACGGCGGCCGGAGCCGGGTGCGCTGCGAGGCCGACTCTGACCGCCTGCAGGACGTGCTGCGGCTGCTGGTCGCGGCTGGTGTCCGGACGCTGACGAGCCAGCCGCCGACGCTCGAGGAACTGTTCCTGCGGCACTACGAGAGCGGGCCTGCGGCCGAGACCGGGTCGGCCGGCGCCGCGCCGACCGACCACGCGGGTGACGGTGCCGCCACGCAGGCCGCGGACGCTCGATGAGGCAGCCCGTGGCCGAGGCGCCCGCGCCGGCTAGGCCGGCCGGCCGCGGCGCTGGCCTGTTCGGCCCGCTCCCCGGCGTCGGCGAGCTGTTCCGGCTGGCGTTGCGGCGCGACCGGCGGCTGCTGCCGATCTGGATCTACGTCCTGCTGATCATCGCGGTGTCGGGTGGCTACGCGGTGAGGCTCGTGTATAAGACCGCCGCCAGCCGGGCGTCGCTGGCCGGAACCGTTCACCACGACGCGGCGTTGCTGTTCATCTACGGTCAGCTGCACGGCGACAGCTATGGGGCGGTGCTGGCGTGGCGGTACCTGGCCTACGCCGCGCTGGCCGCCGGGCTCATGAGCATCTTCCTGGTGATCCGCCACACCAGGGCCGATGAGGAGGCCGGCCGACTGGAGCTGATTGGCTCGACGGTAGTCGGCAGGCCGGCGCCGCTGACCGCCGCACTGCTGCTGCCGCTGGTCGCGAACGCGGTCGCGCTGGTGCTGACCACGGTGGTCCTCGTGCTGTACGGGCTGCCGACCGGCGGCGCACTGGCCTACGGGCTGGGGGAGGCCGGCTGCGGTGTGGTTTTCGCTGCGCTGGCCGCGATCGCAGCACAGGTCAGCAGCACGGCCAAGGGCGCGCGCGGGATCGCCGTCACGGCGCTCGTGGTGGCATTCCTGTTCCGCGGCGTGGGTGACTCCGGTGGCAGCCACGGGCTCAGCTGGCTGACCTGGCTCAGCCCGATGGGCTGGGCTGAAGTGATGCAGCCGTTTACCGGCGATCGCTGGTGGGTGCTCGCGGTGCCGGCAGCCGTAGCTGCCGCCGGGACGTGTGCGGCGTTCGCGCTGGCCAGCCGCCGGGACGTCGGTGCCGGATTGGTGCCTCCCCGGCCTGGACCGGGGTCGGCGAGCCGACTGCTGACCGGTCCGCTTGGCCTGGCCTGGCGGCTGGAGCGCGGCAACCTCGCGGGCTGGTCGGCCGGCTTTCTCGTCGCAGGTCTGGCGATCGGCGTGGTCGGCAACGGGATCGGCCAGCTGCTTGGGTCAAGCGGTGGCCCCGTCGAAAAGGTGCTGGACCGAATTGCGGGGCAGACGGTGCTCACGAACGCCTACCTTGGCGCGTGCATGAGCCTGCTGGGCCTGGTCGCGGCCGCGTACGCCACGGCCGCGGTGCTCCGGCTGAGGACGACCGAGACTGATGGTCTCGGCGAGCCGGTGCTCGCGGCGCCGGTGAGCCGGTACCGGTGGAGTGGCAGCCAGCTGCTGATGACGGTCGTCGGGACCGCGGTAATCCTCGTTGTCGGCGGAATTGGCATGGGTCTGGGCTTCGGCCTGGCCAGCTCGGGCGTCGGTACCTGGGTAACCCGGCTCGTCGGAGCTGGCCTCGGGCAGCTGCCCGCTGCGCTGTGCATGGCCGGGGTGGCCTGCCTCGTCGTCGGGCTACTGCCGCAGTGGAGCTTCGGCATTGGCTGGGGAGCGGTCGGGATCGTCGCGCTGATCGCGCTGATCGGCCCCTCCGTCCAGCTCTACCAGGGCGTGCAGGACATCTCCCCGTTCACGCACGTGCCGAAGCTGCCGGGCGGCACCATCAGCGCGATGCCGGTGGTCTGGCTCTGCGTGGTGGCGGTTGCGCTCGGGGCGGCGGGTGTCGCGGGGCTCCGCCGCCGCGACATCGGCTGATCGCCCGCGGCAGCTCAGGGCGTGGGGTAGCCGCGGAGCAGCTCCGCGACCCGGGCCTCCACCTCGGCGCGCTCGGCTCCGGTGTCGGCGAGCACGCGGGAGGCGAGGCTGTCCGGGTCCCTGTACAGGCCGAGCAGGATGTGCTCGGTTCCGATGTAGTTGTGACCGAGTTCCAGGGCGACAGTCACCGCGTTCACCAGCGCGGCGCGAGCCCGCGGCGACATCGGCCGGCGACCGGCCGTCGGCGCACCCGGCTCCGCCCGCCGTTCCCCCGGAGTTCCAGGCAGGTCCGGCCGGCCACCCGCGGTTGCGTCGGATCGGCCGGCCGGGCGGACCGGTTCGTCCAGCGCGCGCAACGCCGCTTCCACCTGCGCCCGGTCAATCTGCATCGCGAGCAGTACCTTGCCACCGATGCCGTCCGGCTCGGCGTACAGCCCGAGCAGCAGGTGCTCGGTGCCGATCACCAAGGACGCGCTCGCCGCCGCCGCCGCGGCCGCGGCCGTGAGCACGCTGCGCGCGCGCTGGGTGAATCGCTCGAACGCGGGCCGGTCGGTCGTCGCCGCAATCCGCTCGGCGAGCGGGCCAGCAAACCGCTTATGCACGGCCTGCTTGGTCACTCCGAGCGCGGCGCTGATATCCGACCAGGACCGGCCCGCCCGACGGCAGCGGTCGACGAAATGCCCGAGCAGGGCGTCGGTGGTCTGCTCGAGATCGGACGCGGTCGCCGAGGCCACCAGAAGCTGGCCGATTGGGTCCTCGGTGCCGGCATCCCGCCGGACGGTGTCGATGAGTTCCTGGAGCGTGGGCGGTGGCGTCATGGGTCAACCTTAGGTTGACGAGGTTCAGCATGTCAACTTCCGGTTGACGAACTTTCTGCGGGCATACTAGGTCTAATGGGCCCACACGAGCTGACGCACTCGCGCCGGTTGCTGATCCTGGCGATCTGCTGCACGAGCCTGTTCATGGTCGGCGTGGACACGACGATCGTGAACGTCGCGCTGCCGTCCATCGGCCGCGAACTGCACGCCGGCGTGTCGGGGCTGCAGTGGGTCATCGACGCCTACATCCTCGTGCTGGCCAGCCTGCTCATGCTGTCGGGCTCAACCGCAGACCGGGTCGGGCGCCGCCGAACCTTCCAGACCGGCCTCGCCCTCTTTTCCGTCGGATCCCTGCTGTGCAGCCTGGCGCCGAGCCTGGGCTGGCTCGTGGCGTTTCGGATGCTGCAGGCCGTCGGCGGCTCGATGCTGAACCCGGTCGCGATGTCGATCATCACGAACGTGTTCGTCGAGCCGCGGGAGCGCGCCCGGGCGATCGGCATCTGGGGCGGCGTCTTCGGACTCAGCATGGCGCTCGGGCCCATCCTGGGCGGTCTGCTCGTGCAAGGGGTCGGCTGGCCCGGCATCTTCTGGGTGAACGTCCCGGTCGGTATCGCGGCCATCGTGCTGACAGCGATGTACGTACCGGAGTCCCGGGCGCCGCGGGCCCGGCGGCCGGACCCGATCGGGCAGCTGCTCGTGATCGTGCTGCTGGCCAGCCTTGTCTACGCGCTCATTGAGGGACCGTCGTCCGGCTGGACTTCCGGCGAGATCATCGGCTGCTTCGCGGCGGCCGCAGCCGCGCTCTGCGCGCTAATCTGGTACGAGCCGCGACGCAACGAGCCGCTGATCGACCTGCGGTTCTTCCGGAGCGCGCCGTTCTCCGGGGCGGTCGGCATCGCGATCTGCGCGTTCGCCGCGCTCGGCGGCTTCTTGCTCGTCAACACGCTGTACCTGCAGAATGTCCGCGGCTACTCGCCGCTGCTGGCCGGGCTCTACCTGCTGCCGATGGCGGCCATGACCGCGGTGGGCGGGCCGGTCGCGGGCCGGATTGTCGGATCGCGCGGGACACGGCTGCCGCTCATCGTCGCCGGCGTCGGCATCACGGTCGCCGGGGTGTTGCTGACCCACCTGGCGAACGGAACGCCCACGGTCTCGCTCCTGCTGACCTATCTGATCCTGGGCATAGGGTTCGGCATGGTCAACGCCCCGATCACCAACAGCACGATCTCGGGCATGCCGCGCTCGCAGGCCGGAGTGGCCGGCGGCGTGGCGTCCACCAGCAGGCAGATCGGCTCCTCGCTCGGCGTGGCCATCATCGGCTCAGCGACCGTGACGGCACTGCACGGGCCGTTCCGGGCGAACTTTGCGGCGGCGAGTCACGTTGGCTGGTGGATCATGACCGGCTGCGGCGTGGCAATCCTCGGCCTCGGCCTGCTCGTCAGCGGGCACTGGGCGCGCGAGACGGCGCGCCGCACGGCGGCACTGCTGCCCGAAGCGGGCTCCGACGCGAACGCGTCGGACCGCGCTGACCTGGAGGCAGCGCGGTCGGAATGAGTTCGGCTCCGGCGCGAGAATGAAACTGATCGGCGCGGCGTTGTGCCGCACATGCAGACTTGGGAAGCAATCACCTCGCGCCGCAACGTCCGGTCGTTCACTGAGCAGCCGGTCGGCAGCGAGGACTTGCACCGCATCCTGGAAGCCGGCCGGCGCGCGCCGTCATCGCGCAACCTGCAGCCGTGGGACTTCGTCGTCGTTACCGACCGTGCCCAGTTGCTGGAGCTGTCGAAGGTATGGGTCGGCGCGGGCCACGTGGCCGGCGCGGCGGCCGCCATCGCGCTGGTCATCGGACCCGCCGAAGGGCCCGGTCATCGCGATGAGTTCGACCTCGGCCAGGCGACCATGGCCATGATGGTGGCCGCGGCAGACGCTGGGATCGGCAGCGCGCACTCCGCGGTCGGCGACCAGCACCTCGCGCGGGAGGTCCTGGGCCTGCCCGCAGACCGCACCTGCGCCTATCTCATCTCGCTCGGCTACCCAGCCGACCGGCGGCTCGCGCCGATCGTCAAGCCGAACCGCCGGCCGTTCGACGAGGTAGTGCACCGGGGTCACTGGTAACAGCAGGAGTCGCTCGAGGCCTCCCCGCCCTGCAGCCGGACCTGGTGCGGACACTCGCCTCCCTACCTGCACCGCCCTGCCTTTTGCCGGACAAAAGTACTTTCAACCCGTAAGCCCGGATACGGTAGGGCGCAGCCATGCCGTGCTGTGCTCAGAACGACGCCGATGGCGGCGTGGTGGCGCGTCGCCCAACCGCGTCGGCCCCGCGATGGTCTTAGCGGACGCGACGGTGACCACGCCCGAGCAGTCTCCAAGGGAGGTAGCTGGTTGCGAACCGGATGGCTGACTCGCGGGCGCGGCCGCTGCCGGAGCCTGTGCTGGCCGGCCCGGCACGGCGCGGTAGCCGGATCCGCCATCGTGGTCATGGTGCTCGCGGTCGGCTGCGGTTCGGCGGCCCCGTCCAAGCCGGCCGACCGGTCGCCCGCCGCGACGAACATGCCTGCCCCGTCTCCGTCGCCGCCTAGCGTCGCAGAGCAGGCCGCCGACGCGGTGCAGGGTCCGGCGGCCGTGCCGACCAGCGCCCAGCTGGCCGCCCTGCGGAGCCTGGCCAGCGTGATCGCGAGCATGTCCCCGGCGCAGCTCGCGGGCCAGCGAGTTATCTACAGCTTCAGTGGCACGTCGGCGCCCGCGAGCCTGCTGGCGGCCATCCAGCAGGGCGAGGTGGGTGGGGTCATCCTCTTCACCGATAACATCATCGGCCCGGCGCAGCTGACCGGCATGATCGCGCAGCTCACGGCGGCCAACGCCAGCCCGCAGAACCCGGCGCGCCGGTACCCCCTGCTGGTCATGACCGACCAGGAGGGCGGCGAGGTCAAGCGGCTGTCGTGGGCCGGGCCCGACGAGTCGGAGGCCGAGATCGGCGCCTCGGCTGACCCGGCTGCCGCCGCGGCCGCGGCCGGGGTGCAGGCTGCCGCGGGCCTCAGTGGCGTCGGCCTGAATGTCGATCTGGCGCCGGTGCTCGACGTCTACCGGCAGGCGGGTGACTTCGACGACCAGTATCAGCGGTCCTACAGCATGAACCCGGCCGTCGTGGCGGCAGCAGGCGCCGCCTTCATTCGCGCCCTGCAGGCGGGCGGCGTCGCAGCGACGGTGAAGCATTTTCCCGGCCTCGGCGCGGCTGGTGCGGGGCAGGACACCGACAACGAGCCCGTCGAGATAGATCTGTCGGCTAGCACGCTGCGGTCGGTGGACGAGGCGCCCTATCAGGCGGCAATCCAGGCCGGCGTGCAGCTGGCGATGGTGTCCTGGGCGACCTACCCAGCGCTGGACTCGCGGCTTCTTCCGGCCGGGCTGTCACCAGCGATCATTCAGGGCGAGTTGCAGCAGCGACTCGGCTTCAGCGGTGTCACGATCACCGACGCGCTCGGTGCGGGCGCGCTGGCTGCGTACGGATCGCTGGAGAACAGGACCATGCTGGCCGCGAGGGCAGGCATGGACGCGCTGCTGTGCACCGGGACCGCACCGCTGCCCGGCCCGGAATGCCTCGCCGGATTGGAGGACGGGTATCTCGACGGCGCCCTGCCCGTCACCGCGTTCAAGGCACAGCTCGCCCAGCTGCTGGCGCTGCGGTTCAGCCTGGGCTAGCGGGCGTCTGCACCGCCAGTGCGGCCGTCAGCCAGCCGGCGGGACGGCAGGGGTGTACCTGGTCAGAAAGAAGCCGCGGACCGGCCGGCTCACCGCGATGTTGTGGGTGAACGGGCCGACCGGCGCGGTGCTGAATCGGACGGCGACGGCGTCGTCAGGGCCGGAGTTCGGGTCGTACACCAGCAGCGTCACGGCTTCGCCGGCCTGGTGGTAGGAGTACGCGAGGACCTGGTGGTTGTGGCCAATCAGGAGCGGGTTCGCCGAGTCCACCGTGACGATGCCTAGCGTCGCGGGCTGGCCGAGGTCAAGCAGCGCCTTGACCCGAGGCCACTGCCGTGCGATGGTGCGGCTCGCCAGCTCGCCATCGGTCGCGAGCATGCCGAGGTAGTAGGGCACGACGCCGGCCGGCAACCGCCACGACTGCAGCAGCCGCCGCACGATGAAGCGATACAGCGGCGCTCCCGGCGCTGGCTGACTGCCGGCCGGCTTGCGGTCGGCCTGCCAGTAGTCGAGTGCGGCGAACACCATGCCCCCGCATAGGCCGAGGGCGGCGTTCCCGATGCCGATGCGGCCGGCCGGCGTGCGGATCGAGACCGCGGGCGCCGGCGGCCACGAGTTGGCGAACGCAAATCCGTGCCGGGACGGGCGAAAGCTTGCGCGCGCCTGGGCCGCCTGTACCGGAGCGGGCAGTGTCGAGTCGTCCTGCGGCTTCGTGTCCGCTCGTGCTCGCTGCCTCATGAGGCCATTGTGGGCCACCGAGCCTGTCCATGGCGCGGCTCCTAACTGGCCATTCGCTCGGCGACGCCGACACCGCCCGTCGGCCGCGGCTACCCCCGGCGGCGTCGGCCCGCGAGACCGTCGATGCTCGCGACCTGGTCGGCCGTCAGCCGGAAGCCAAACACGTCGAAGTTGGCTGCGATCCGATCCGGCCTGGCGGACTTCGGGATCACCGTGACGTCGTGCTCGAGGTGCCAGCGGAGCACCACCTGTGCGGACGTCACGTCGTGCGCGGCGGCTATTTTCGCCAGGACCGGGTCGTTGAGCTTGGTGTTCTTGAGGCCGCTGAAGCCCTCCACCGCGATGCCGCGCTCGGCGTGCCCGGCGAGCACGCTAGCGTCATAGCGCGTGGGTCCCCAGTCGATCTGGTTGACCGCAGGCGCCTGGCCAGTCGACGTAGTCAGGTCGTCGATCTCTGCCAGGCTGTAGTTGCTGACGCCGACATCCCTCACATATCCCTCGGCCTTGATCTCTAGCAGCTCGTTCCACAGCTCGCGGCTGTCGGCGCGGCGCGATGGAGGCCAGTGCACCAGCCACAGGTCCAGGTAGTCGGTGCCGAGGCCGCGCAGCGACCGGTGTAGGACGGCGCGTTCCTTGCCGATGTCCGAGGGCCGGATCTTCGTGGTCAGGAAGACGTCGGCGCGGTCCACGCCACTGTCGGCCAGCGCTTGACCGATTTCATCCTCATTGCCGTACATGGTCGCTGTGTCAAGGTGCCGGTAGCCGACCGCCAGCGCCTCGCGCACGGCCGTGCGGGCCTGGTCGGCGCGAAGCCGCCAGGTGCCGAAGCCCAATTGTGGCATCTGGCCGCCAGGCAGCGTGGCCACCGGCACCTGAGCTGGTGACGTCATTGGCCCATTATCCGCACGCCGCGGTCGCCGAGCGCAGCCGAGCGCGGCGGTAGCGCGCGGTGTGAGCGTAGTCACGCAACGTGGCGGGAAGGAGGCGCGTCCTACCCCAGATGCCGCGCTCGGGCGCGCCCCCGCGCCCGCGGCTGCACCGGACCCTCGCCCCCTGCCCTGCAACGGAGGCCTCATGACCATCCTGTCCGCGACCGATGTCCGCTGCGCGATCTTTGCCTCGGCACTGCAGCAATCGGATCACCCCTCCGCGGACATGGTGTCCGCTGCCATCGACACGGTGCTCGCTGACCTCGGACTGACCGGCTGCCGCTGCCGGATGGCGCAGGAATTCGGCGATCACCCCGAGGCGGCCTGGGAGCGGATGCAGTGGGCCGGGGAACTGACCGGCAGCGATACGCCTACCCCGCTCGATCAGCAGGCAGCCGAGCTCGACGTCATTGCCTGACTAGCCGGTCAGCAGACCTGCGTCCCCGATGACGCGGTGAGCTCCGCAAAAAGGTCGATCAGCCGCAGCGTCACCGGCCCTGGCTTGCCGTCACCGATGAGCCGCCCGTCGACCGCCAGTACCGGCGTGAGACCGCCCATCGTGCCCGTGACGAAAACCTCCGCCGCGGCGTACACCTGGGTGAGGCTGTAGTCACCGATGGCGCACGGCAGGCCTGCTTGCACGGCCAGCTCCAGCACGGCCTGCCTGGTGATTCCCTCCGGACAGGCCGCGGTGGTGGACGTGCCGAGAGTGTCATCACTGACCAGGAAGATATGGGTGGCGTTGGTCTCGGCGACGAAGCCGCGCTGGTCCAGCATGATGGCGTCGTCCGCACCCGCAACGTTGGCCTCGATCTTGGCGAGGATCGAGGTAAGCAGGTTGTTGTGGTGAATCTTCGGGTCCAGGCTGTCCGGCCCGGTGCGCCGCACGCTCGCCGTGATGAGGCAGATGCCGCTCGCGTCGTAGACGGGTGGCTTGAACTCGGGCAGCACGATCAGGGTCGGCCCGGACTGGTTGAGCCGCGGGTCCATCCCGCTAGTGATCTTCACGCCGCGGCTGAGGGTGAGCCGGATGTGCACGTTGTCGGTCATGCCGTTGGCGGCCAGCGTGCGACGGATCTCTGCGGTGATCTCCGCGTCGGACGGGATCTGCTCGAACCCCAGCGCGCGTGCGGACTGCCGCAGCCTGGCCAGGTGCTGCTCGAGGCGGAAGATCCGGCCCTGGTACAGCCGAAGGCCTTCCCAGACGGCATCGCCGCCCTGCACAACCGAGTCGAACGGGCTGACGCCGGCCTCATCGCGGTGCCTGAGCCGCCCACCGACGTTGACGATGAGATTGCGGTTGCGCTCGTCGAACGTCTGCAGCACAGTCGCGCTCCTTGTTAACTCTGTCCCGCGAGCCGGGCGAGGCCGTCCACGAAGATATCGATCAGCAGCTCAAACCGCTCGTCCGGGTCGGCGTAGGCGAACTCGGCGGCGAGCGCCACCAGGTTCGGGAACCGCTGCGCCGGCAGCGCGCCGATATACGCGCTGGCCAGAGCCGCGCCGGCATCGCCGTCGCCCTCGGCGTCGTCGGCCCTGACGTCCTCTGCCTTGCTGTCGACTCCGGTCTCATCAAGCGTGAAGCCATTGACGGTCGAGATCAGCAGGTGACTGCCCTGTACCGCTAGCCGGGGTGGCAAGCCGCCGGCGCGCAGGATGGCGAGCGTCCGCTCGGAATAAC
>Ga0187783_10000722_pt1 | contig 24151 bp, 24 predicted proteins | sample 1015_SJ02_MP02_2_FD_132471 | JGI IMG/M metagenome (GOLD analysis project Ga0187783, IMG submission 132471) | Tropical peat soil microbial communities from peatlands in Department of Meta, Colombia - 1015_SJ02_MP02_20_MG | ecosystem: Environmental > Terrestrial > Soil > Wetlands > Peat | place...
GAATCGCTCTTTCGACCGTGCCCGAACCCTGGCCGCGCGCGTGGGCGGAGAAGCGATTGGCTGGGATTCGCTCGAGAGTGCCGTTGCCGCTCCGGATATTGTCGTGACGTCGGTGGGCGACGCCGGCGCGGTCCTCACCCGCGACAGACTTCTGCGGGCTCTCGCGGCCCGCGACGGCCGCCCGGTCTTTGTCGTGGACCTCGGCGTGCCACGCAACGTTGCGCCGGAAGCCGCCAGTCTCTACAATCTTTATCTCTATAACATCGACGACCTCGGTGAAATCGTTGAGCAAAATAAGCGCGCCCGGGAAGCGGAGATTCCGCGTGCTGAAGCGATCATCTCCGAGCACGTGGCGAAATTTGAAACTTGGCGCTCGGCTCTCGAGGCCACCTCGATTGTGGACGATCTGCGTGGTCGCTTTCGCCGGGAGCGAGAAGCGCTCTTGCGTGAACGCCTGGACACCATGGGGGCCGTCTCGCCCGAGGAGCGCCAGCGCCTTGCCGACATTACCGAAGAGCTCATTGAGCGGGTCCTCGCCGAACCGAGCGCGCGCCTGAGCAACAACCGCGCCGTCCCAGCTCGCCTAGGCGCCATCCAGGCCCTGCGTGCGGTCTTTGGTCTCGACAAGAAAGGCGAGTCGGGAGAGGATTCGAAGTGAAGCCCCTGCGCATCGGCACGCGCACGAGTGCACTCGCCCAATGGCAGGCGAATCACATCGCGGACGCCCTGAAACGTCTCGACGGCAGGGAAGCCGAGCTTGTTCTCATCCGCACTTCCGGAGATCGCCTGCCTTCGGCGTCTGTCGCCCCCGCGGCTGAGCCGATCCGACCGGCAGGCGGCAAGGGCATTTTCATCAAGGAACTCGAAGAAGCCCTCCTTGCCGGTACGATCGACCTCGCAGTCCATAGCATGAAGGACGTTCCTACGGAGACTCCTCCGGGTCTTGCACTGGCCGCGATCACTCGCCGTGAAGATCCGCGGGATTGCCTGATCTCCCGCGCGGGCGGCACCTTGAAAACTCTGCCCCGCGGCGCACGCATCGGTACCAGCAGTTTGCGCCGCCAGGCGCAGCTCCGGCATCACCGCCCGGACGTGGACGTGCTGGATCTGCGCGGCAATGTGGATACGCGCCTGAAAAAGGTCGAAAGCGGCGAGTTCGACTCGATCGTTCTGGCTCTGGCCGGCATAAACCGGCTGGGCCTGGCGCACAAAGTAACCGAGGTTCTGGACGAGGATATGGTGCTCCCCGCCGTGGGCCAGGGGGCGCTTGGCTTGGAAACGCGCGCCGATGATCAGCTCACCGGGCGACTCGCGGCCGCCCTCGGCGATGAGGAAACGCAGGCTTGCGTCACGGCCGAGCGCGCGCTGCTCGAAGCGCTGCAGGGCGGCTGCCAGCTTCCCCTGGGCGCCCTTGGTTCTCTGCGCGGCGGCGAGTTGCACTTAGAGGCGGCTGTTTTTTCCGCGGCCGGGTCCGAGTATGTGCGGTGTTCTGAGAACGGCCCCATCGAGCAAGCTCGTGCGATCGGCCTCCGCCTGGCCGCGGCTTTGATCGAATCGGGCGCGGAGAAACTGCTGCGCCTTGCAGGAAGAACCGTTGGGCAGTATTGAAAAACCTCTTGCAGGCAAGCGCATCGTCGTTACGCGCGCTCCCGAACAGGCTCGAGATCTGGCTCGCACCCTCGAACAGTTGGGCGCCGAGGTCTTCTTGCTTCCGATGATTTCGTTTGCGCCACCGGAAGATTGGAAGGCGTTGGACGAGCAGCTTCGTCAAATCGATTCGTTCGATGCGATCCTTTTCCTCAGCAGGAACGCCGTTCGATATCTGTTTGATCGCTGCGCTCAACTGGGCATACAGTGTGGAAAGCCCCGGTTCGCCAATCGCTTCATTGGAGCTGTGGGGCCAGCGACGGCTCGGGCGCTCGAGCAAGGAGGGATTCGAGTGAACTATGTCGCGGGGAAGGGAACTGCCGAAGCACTGGCCAGCGAGCTCGGCCCAGCATTGGCGGGGCGTCGCGTGCTCGTTCCGCGTAGCGATCGCGGCGATGCGCTCGTCCTGCAGGCTCTGCGGGCCACTGGCGCGGAGGTGACCGAGGTGACTGCCTATCGCACGACCACCGCTGCCGCCGATCCCGACGTTCTGGCTCGGATCGAAGGCGGTGGGGTCGACGCCATTGTTTTCGCCAGTCCCTCAACCGTCCACAGCTTCTCCAGCGCGATCGGTCGATCCGGTCTTGGGGCTCTTGCGGCGCGTGTCCCCTTCGTGGCCATCGGCCCAACCACGGCCGCTGCGATCCGCCGCTCCGGTGCTCAGGTTAAAATCGAAGCAGAGGAGTCCTCCGTGTCGGGTATCGCGCGCGCGCTTGTTCAGCATTTCGCGTATCGCTCCACCCCAGCGGGGTACCCATGACGTTCCCCACTCATCGCTCGCGTCGCTTGCGCCGCTCCGAAGCGCTGCGCAGCCTTGTCAGGGAAACGCAGATCTCCACGCACGGCTTGCTCTATCCGATGTTCGCCTGCCCGGGCAAGAAGCTCCGCAGCGAAGTCCGCTCGATGCCGGGCATCTATCAGCAATCGCCCGATCAGATTGTCGAAGAATGCCGCGAGGTTGCTGACCTCGGCATCCCCGGCGTGATTCTCTTCGGCCTGCCTGAACACAAGGATGAAACCGGTTCCGAAGCCTTTTCACCAAAAGCGGCCGTGCAGCGCTCGATCGAAGCGATCCGCAAAGCCAAACTCAACCTGCTCGTTGTCACCGACGTCTGCCTGTGTGAATACACGAGTCACGGCCATTGCGGGGTCATCAAGGATGGGGCGATCCTGAACGATCCGACCCTTGTGCTGCTCGCCGAGACGGCTCTCTCGCACGCGCGCGCCGGCGCGGATATGGTCGCTCCCTCAGACATGATGGACGGCCGCGTCGGCGCGATCCGCCGCAAGCTCGACGAAAAGGGCTTTCAGGACGTTGCCATCCTCTCCTATGCCGCCAAATACTGTTCCGCGTTTTACGGTCCGTTTCGCGAGGCGGCCCAATCCGCACCGCAGTTTGGGGATCGCCGCAGCTACCAGATGGACCCTGCCAACTCCCGCGAGGCCCTACGCGAAGTCGCGCTCGATCTCCAGGAGGGTGCCGACATCATCATGGTCAAACCCGCGCTGCCATATCTCGATATCATCGCCCGAGTCCGCCAACGCTTCGACGTCCCGGTTGCCGCCTACAACGTCAGCGCCGAATTTTCGATGGTCAAAGCCGCTGCGCAGAAAGGCTGGATCGACGAGCAGCGCATCGTCCTGGAAATCCTCACCGGCATCCAGCGTGCTGGCGCCTCCGTCATTCTGACCTATCACGCCAAGGACGTGGCCCGCTGGCTCGGCCACTGCTGAGCTCGGAGGACCCTTTTCCCAGCTTCAAAATCCAACAAGAGAAGGTAATATTCGACCGTGAGTCTCCGCTCGCCTGATCTCCTCGAGCGCGCCCGAAACATCCTGGTCGGTGGCGTGAACAGCCCGGTCCGCGCGTTCCGCGCCGTGGGTGGCTCGCCGCTTTTGATTGATCGAGCCTCCGGTTCGCGCCTGTGGGACGCCGATGGCCGCGAGTATGTTGACTACGTTTGCTCCTGGGGCGCTCTGATTTTGGGCCACGCCCATCCCGATATTGTCGACGCCATCACTGACCAAGCCCGTCGCGGCACCAGCTACGGCATGACCTCGCCGCTTGAAATCGACCTTGCTGAGCGGATCGCCCGGGCAATTCCTTCGATCGAACGGATCCGTTTCGTCAGCTCCGGCACGGAAGCGACCATGTCTGCCATCCGTGCCGCCCGCGCCTTCACAAAACGCGACCTCCTTCTCAAATTCGAGGGCGGCTATCACGGCCACTCCGATAGCTTCCTGGTCGAAGCCGGTTCTGGCCTGGCCACGCTCGGCATTTCATCCAGTCCCGGCGTTCCCCGAGCCCTCGCGATGCTGACACTGAACGCCCCCTACAACAACACCGCAGCCGTTGAACGCCTCTTTGCCGAGCATACCGGAAAAATCGCCGCCGTTATCATTGAGCCTATCGCCGCCAATATGGGAGTCGTTTTGCCTGAGCCCGGCTTTCTGGAATCGCTACGCCGCATTACCGAGCGCGAGGGTGCGTTGCTCATCTTTGACGAAGTCATTACCGGCTTTCGTCTCGCCTATGGCGGCGCGCAAAATGTGTATGGTCTCAAGCCGGACATCACCGTTCTGGGCAAGATTATCGGGGGAGGACTGCCCGTGGCGGCCTACGGGGGTCGTCGCGAGATCCTGGATCAGATCGCGCCGCATGGCCCGGTCTATCAAGCGGGGACTCTCTCTGGAAATCCGCTGGCCATGCGCGCGGGACTCACGACCTTGGGGCTGCTTGAGGATCCGGTATTCTACAGGCCCCTAAACGCTCGAGCAGAGCGTCTGGCGAACGGGATCGGCGAGGCTCTCGGGGAATCGGCGCTGTCTGGCCAGGTCAATCGGAGCGGATCGCTACTCACCCTATTCTTTGCCAGCGAACCGGTTCGGGACTACGCGGGCGCCAAAAGGTCGGATACAACCCGTTTCGCAGCCTTCTTCCGCGAAATGCTCGCCCGTGGAGTGCTGTTGCCACCTTCTCAGTTTGAAGCCATTTTCGTCTCCGCCTCACACAGCGACGAAGACATCAGCCGCACGCTCGCCGCAGTCCGCGAGAGCCTGAAAACGATCTCCTCAAGCCACTAGCGCAGGGAATCGTCCCATCGCGGAAAATCAGGGGGCGAATAGTGGAAAGCTAGTTCCACTCCGGCAGTACCCGTGTTCTCGATTTCTGCCCCCAAGCCGCTTCGGCGGGAACCAAATGCAAAAAATAAAAGGGTTAGCCGCTTGCCCCCCTGGTATCGGCCGTGCTTTCCCCGGATAAGAGAGGCTTTGTAATCAGGGAGACTTCGCTACATGGTTCTCGAAACGGTGGCTTTACTCTTGCACCTGGCATGGGCGCCGCCAGCGGCTCCCGATGTCAGTTCGAACGTAGTGAGCGAACCAGCGACGGTGGCGTCCACGGCAACCTCCACCGCTCCGAGCTCTTCGTCAGAGCCCGGTAGTTCCTCAACAGAATCGGAATCGCCGAAATTGACGGTCGTCTCGCTTGAGTCGGCCTCGCAGAATTCCCAATCGCTGGCAACCATTCGGGTCCCGTCGATCGAGCCTGCGACGCCGAAGAAAGTCATCCCGGTGGAAAACCTGCCTTCCCGTCGAAACTGGCTAATCCTGTCGATCGCGCAGCACAGCGCCGCGACCTTCGACGCCTATTCGACGCGGCAAGCGGTCTCTACCGGCGCGGTGGAAGCCGATCCCTTCATGCGACCCTTCGCTCAATCCCCAGCCATCTATGTCGCCATTCAGGGCGCCCCGGTGGTCCTGGATTACGCGGCGCGCCGGATGCAGCGCAGCCCGAATAACTTCCTTCGTCGCACGTGGTGGCTGCCCCAGTCTGCCAGCACTGGTCTGTTCCTGTTTTCTGGCGTTCACAACCTCCACGTTGCCAATCGGCCCTAAAGCCGAAGGCTGTGCGGTTTTTTCACTCCCTGGCGGGAGCATTCCCTAGGACACCGGGCACTCCTCCCCGGTGTCCTACATAATACATATTCGCAGAAGTCAAAAGAGGGGGGGCCAGGCACATCCGCACTCGACTGCCCAATCCCCTTCTTTCTGAAGGGTCAGCCCGGCCGCTGGTGACGCACTTTGAGGAAGGCCCCGAAGCTGGCAGCGATCGTCTCGACCAGATGGGCGCGATTTGCTGAGGTAAGCAGCTCATGGCCTGCCCCTTCGACCTGCAACAACTCGGTACGCGCCGGTATGAGCTTGCGCGCCGCCGTCATTTCGTCGATGCTGCCAAAGCCGTCGCGGGTGCCGTGAACGAACAGTGCCGGAGTGTGAAGGCGGGCAAAATGAGCCGTGCGGAGCTCGTTCGGGCTTTTGGGCGGGTGCAGCGGATAGGCCAGCAAGAGCAGTGCGTCGATGAGTCTCGGTTCGGACGACGCCAGGATCGATCCCTGCCTTCCGCCGTAGGAGTGTCCTCCAAGGAATACCGAACCACGAACTTGTCGGCGCATCGCTTCGACGGCGCGGTGCAGGCCCTGCTGATCACGCTCGGCGGTACCGCGGGGTGGCCCGTGCGGCTGCCTTTGACGAAACGGCAGATCGCAGCGGAGAACGGTCATGCCGATTTTAGAGAAGGCGGCTGCGAGTGCGACGAGCAACGGGGACCCGCAGTTGGCTCCGGCGCCATGAGTGAGGACGAGACCGTCACCTGAGGAATGTGCCGGGAGGTGCAGGTAGCCCCGGACTGAAACTACGCCGGAAGGCGCGTCCTCAAACGGCCGGAATTCGGGATCTGTGATCAAGTATCGCCCGCGCTGCACTCGCCAGTGCTATGGTTACACGGAGAAGGTTCCACGGGTGATTGTTTCTATCGCAGACCTGACGGTGGGGTAGAACCTCCGACCGTGCTGGGGCCGACGACGCGGGTGGGACATACAATCGAGGAGCCAACATGAGCGAAAAAGAGATTGAAATTCGTACCATAGATGGAAACTGCGACGCGGTGCTCTACGCCGTGGAGGATGGCAAGAAGCACCCCGGGGTGATTCATTACCCTGACATCATGGGGATACGCCCTTCGCATCGCGCTATGGCCCGGCGGCTCTCGGAACAGGGCTACATCGTCGTTTTAGTCAATCCGTTTTTCCGAACTGCCAAGGGAAAGCTTTTCGATTTCACCCCCAACTTTGCAGGCGACGAGCGCACCATGAAGCGGTTTGGCGAGCTTGCTGGGCCGCTGACGCCGGAGGTCATGGAGCGCGACGCAAAAACGTATGTGGATTTCCTTGGGGCGCAGAGCTCTGTGAATCAAGCGAAGGTCGGCGCGGTCGGTTACTGCTTCACTGGACAAGTGGCTCTGCGCACGGCCGCGGCCTTGCCGAATAAGATCGGTGCGATTGCGTCATTCCATGGTGGCGGGCTCTACACCGACAAACCCACCAGCCCGCATCTGGCTTTGTCGCGGATTCCCCAATCCGGGGGCCCTCAACTGTATTTTGCTCACGCGGTCAACGATCACTCGATGCCGCAGGAAGCGATCGACAAGCTTGATAACGCTTTGAAGGCGTGGGGCGGAAAATACGAGAGCGAAATCTACTCCGGCGCTCTTCACGGGTGGACCGTCGCCGACAGCGCCGCCTACAATCAATTGCAAGCCGAGCGCGCATTCGCCAAGCTGAAGGATTTGTTCGCTGCGACGTTGCGCTGACTCTCGTGAGGGCTTGAGCTCTGTTCCGGTTACGTTTGGGAGCGAATGCCCCGTTGGCCCTGTGTGCCGGATTCGCTCTTCCCGCGATGTAACGCCCACCCCTCGCCCGTCCGTGAAGAGCGCCTGCCGGCCAAACGAGTTGAAATTTGCCATAAGACCGGCGCTTCGCGCCTGCCAAGGTCGGCGTATTCGCTAGGCACTCCGCCGCGGGCGCTGCTATGATGGCCAGTTTGCGTCTGCATGAAGGTCGAGGAAGTCCGAACAGACCGGAGTCGGCGCAACCCAAACGCCCGCGCGTGAATCCAAAGCGTCGAACTTTTCTGCATATGGGGGGAAGCCTGGTGCGGCGAGTGTGGACTTTTTGTGCGATGTCCGGGACGATCCTTGCGGCGGCTGCCGTGCTCTGTGGGAACCAGACGGTCTCCGCCACGGCCAGCAAGGTGAGCCTCTCACGGGGCACTTTCGCCCAAGAACATTTCAAGGCAGCTGCTGACTCGCTAGGCTTCAGCTTTAGCTTCAGTGCGGACATGTCGCTCGCAGCACCGGGGTGCCCACTGGGTCCGGCCATGACCTTTTGCAACCAGATTCCGGGCACAACCAGTCAGGCCGTCCCATTCACGATCAGCTTTGGCTCGGCGGCCAGCAGTGTTTCGATGGCGCTGGCCGCGGTCCCCGGGCTTTCCGCGAATTTCAATGCGGCCGATTTCACGATCAGCAACAATACCTGCACAGGTAACTTCGCTGCCAATTCGAGCTGTTCCTTCGACCTGGCGTTTTCGCCGACCACGCTGGGTCTGCGGGAGGCCGGGCTCACCATCAACGGCACAGCCTTTGCGAACGTCGCCGGAACGGGCGCGACACTGGTGATGGAACCGCCGGCGCCGCCCTCGTGCCCTGGGCCGGGTCTTCCGGGTGACTTTTTTTTGTATTGCCCGCAGACCATCGGCACTGCCAGCGGGCCCGAGACGTTCACGCTCACCTCCGCAAATGCCGTCAGCGGCCTCGATATCGCATTGGCGGGAATCCCCGGGCTGTTGGGCCGGTTCAGCGCTTCCGATTTCACCATCCAAAGCACGTGCGGCCCATCGCTAGGGGCGAACGCGAGCTGCACGCTTGCCATCGCCTTTACGCCGACAGCCGCTGGCCCGCGTTCGGCTTTACTGACCGCTACGGACCCTGAGGGGGATACTGTTTCACTCTACCTCTCCGGAACGACCTCCTCGGCGCTCGTGTTTTCGCAGCCGACTACCGGTGAATGTAGGTTGAGGTTATTCAGTTTCTGCAACGAACCGCAGGGCGGGACGACCGCGCCAATCACCTATACGCTGGAGAATGACTCCGGCACACAGGTCACCGGCCTCGCGATCACGCCACCGGTTCCTACCAGCCCGCCGACACTGCCGCCAACGAACTTCACCGTGCAGAGCACGACCTGCACACCGACGCTTGCGGCCGGCGCGAGCTGCACCCTCAACGTTACCTTCACGCCCCAGAGCACAGGATTAATTCTCGGCCAGGTGGTCGTGACCGACGCCCAGGGTGACATCGCCGGTTTGAGCCTCGCGGGCACTGGCGATGACTATGAATTGTCGCTCGCAAGTAGCCAGTCAACGGAAATCACGGTGGTGCAGGGTTTCATCGCCACGATCCAAGCACAGGTGACCGCCGACAGCGTCTTTGGAGCGAGTGGCGAAACGGTCATGCTCGCTTGTGCCGGGGCGTTGCCAAAATCTTCGACATGCTCGTTCACTCCCTGTCCGCTCACCGTGGCTCCCAACTCGAGCGCGTCCTTCAGTATCATGATCGGGACATCGTCAACCCTGGGGACACTGCCGCCCGTGACGAATCCATGCGGCGGAACAGCTTCGAGCTCGCGGACCCTAGCTCGGCCGGTACTGGCGATTTACGTCCCACACAACGCTCCCCGCCATCGCGGCCGGTTCCCTGCCCTCCTGCTGATGGCCGCAGGTTTTGCGATCGCGCTGACGGCGGTCTGGACGAGGGGCGGTAGCAGAAAACGGGTACCTCTGATTCTCGCCGTATTCGGACTCACGGCCCTGCTGCTCGCCGGTTGTGGTAGCAGCGGGGTCAGTGGGATCGCCACGCCGGTCGATACCTACACGTTAACCATCACCGGCAGCGCCCTTGACGCCAGCGGCAATCCGCTGAACGCCTCGCGCGCAGTCAGCTTCACACTCGACGTCGTGGCCGCCGGCACGTAATGATCCGGCACGATCGCGTCCAGGTGCCCGCGCTCGAAAGCAGAACCGACTGGGGCACGTCCGTGGGCGGGGCAACTCGGTCGGCGCGCGAGAAGGCCTCGGCGGGCCGGGCCAGAGTCTTCCGTTCGCTGTCCTAGTGGGAAGCGAGGTTTCCGTTTTTGGGCTTACCAGTGAGCTGCGAGATATCCGGCGTTGGCTGTCCGCCGCGGCTGGTGCCGGTCATGGGGTATTTGAGTGCAATCCAGCTTTCGAGGCCGCCGTCCATGACCTTGCTGTTGATGTAACCAAACTCGGCGAGCTTCTTGACCATATCGCTCGTGTCATTAGGGCAAGAGCCGTAGAAGATCAAGACCTTGTTGCGCGGAAGCGGGATCGGGAAATTCTTGATTTGCATGACCCAGGGGTAATTGATCGCGCCGGGAATATGCTGTTCCGCGTAGCCGTCGGCCGGCTGCGTGTCGACGAGCGCGATATCGGCGCGCTTGGCTTCGATCATTTTGAGAACGTCGCCGGGCGCGACCGCCTGCGGAGCCATGGCGGAAGCGGCGGCGACCGTGGGGTCGGCGAATCCGGCATCATCCTGCGCGGCGACGGGGGTGGCGAGGATCGTCGTTGCCAGCAAGATGGCCGCTGCAGCTGCCAGTAAAGTCTTCATGGCTACCTCTGGGCATCTCCCATCTGACGGGGATGTTAACTCGTCTGATCGCACGCAGTCAACGGGATGCGAACAGATGCGAGCACTGCTGCCATCGGTGAGGCTGTAAAATCGCACCGCAACCATTTCCTCCAAGCTGGGTTTAACTGATTGGATATGGGTGCGCTAGTTTGGGCACACGCGTGGCGGCGCCTGTTTCATAATAGGTGAAGTGCCTGGCCCCGAATCCCGATCTGCCTAGCTCGAAGGGGCAGCGGGACTGCGCATGGGAGGAAATCCTACATGAGGTCGTTACTACGAGTCCGTCATCTTCTGTTTCTGCCGTTAGCTTTGCTGTTCGTCGTACCCACGGTCTCGACCGCGCAAGTCGCTGTATCGATTACGGTTGCGCCTCCGGTAATACCGGTTTATACGCAACCGCCCTGCCCGGTTGGAGGCTATCTCTGGACGCCGGGTTATTGGGCCTGGGGTCCGGCGGGTTACTACTGGGTGCCAGGCGTTTGGGTCGCCCCCCCACACGTGGGATTGCTTTGGACCCCCGGCTACTGGGGGTTCGTGGGTGGAGTTTACGGCTGGCACGCTGGCTATTGGGGTCCGCACGTCGGTTTCTACGGCGGGATTAACTACGGCTTTGGCTACGGCGGAGTCGGTTTCATCGGCGGCGTGTGGCGCGGCAACGTGTTCGCCTATAACACCGCCGTGGTGCATGTCAACGAGACCGTGGTGCGCAACGTGTATGTCGACCGCACGGTCATTAACAACACGACTGTCGTCAATCGCACGAGCTTTAATGGCGTTGGCGGCGTGACGGCGCGTCCGACGGCGCAGGAACAGATGGCGATGCGCGAACAGCACTTCCAGCCGACACAGGACCAGGTTTCGCACCAGATGTCGGCGAGTCGTGACCGCAGCATGTTGGCATCGGAGAATCACGGCATGCCGCAACACGCGGCGTTCGCCTCGGTCAACCAGCGGCAATTCAATCAGCAACAGAGGATTGCCAATGGCGTTCGTTCCGGCCAGCTGACACCGGGCGAAACGGCGCATCTCGAGCACCAAGAGGCGGAGATCCACCAAGAGGTGCACAACGATCGGGCGGCCAATGGCGGTCACCTAACGTCGCAAGAGCACAACCAGGTCGAGCATCAGCAGAACCACGTGAGTCACGAAATATCCAAAGACAAGCACGAGGAGCACTAGTCAGAGAAGGTCGAAAGAACGAAGGGGGGCGTTTGCGAAGGCAGATGCCCCCTTTTTCATTTGGGGGGCAAATGGATCAAAATGCGGCCGTCGCGCCAGCCCGAACGTCTGCAGCGCGTAACCAGGGGAGTCGGTGGTCGAAAGGAATTGAAAGGTAGCCAGGTTCGAGCGAGTATGGCAAGTGAGCTGTAACTGATGATCCGGCCTCGACTTAGCGGGCAGTTGTGAGTCGCCCTGACGCGGAAAATTGTAACCGTCGTACTATTTCGCGCGTCTGGGGCAGCCGTTAGATTTGAATCGGCGGGCTAGCCACGTAAGGCAGGCGAGAGTTTCAGAGACCCGTAAAAACACCTGGGGGTATGGCACCAATGGAATCGACCACCGCAGTCCACGAAATCAATGAGAAATCGGAATCGTCCGCCGCGGCCGCGCCGGGCTTTGTGGAGCGCCGCCGCCGGCGGCGCGCGAAAATCTCAGCGCAGCTCTATATTCGCTCGGTGAACACGCACGAGACGTTCGATGAAGTGTGCATGACGGTGGACGTGTCGCGCGACGGCTTGCTGTTCGTGGCCAGTCGCAGAGGTTATTGGAAGGGCCAGGTGCTGGAGGTTACGTTCCCCTTCTCAGCCGAAGCGGGCGCGATCAACCAGGCGCAGCCGGCCGAGGTCGTGCGCGTCACGGAAACGGCGGGAGGGAAGTTAGCCGTGGCCGTCCAATTCGAAGCGGCGTTGCAGGCCAAGGATGCGGAAAAGGGCGGAGCGTTGTCTGTCGGCGCCGGCGCTGCGCCGTCGCAAGCGAAACTACAGCAAATGGTACTCGCGGTCGAATCCGACGCGCGCACCGCGGAAATCATGCGCAACCTACTGCAACAAGATGGTTACAACGTCATGCTCGTACCGACGGCACAGGAAGCTCTGGATATTCTGCGCACGGCCGTGCCCGCGGTGTTCATTGCGGAAGTCGAAGCGCAGGACATGTCCGGGCACGACCTCTGCCTGATCATCAAGCGCAACGAGCGGCTGCAGCGCGTTCCGGTGATCCTGCTGACGCGCGCGGCCCAACCCGCCGACTACACGGCAAGCCACCAATTAGGAGCGGTGGTCTGCATGGCCAAGCCGTTCCAACCGGAGCGGCTGCTCCACGTCGTGCGACTCGTTGCGCCGCCGCCATCGATGAAGACGGTGTATGGCGCTTCGCGCGGAATGTCCAATGCAATCGAGCGTACGCTGTAGTTAGGCACGATATCGCCATCGATTAGCTTTCCTTCTGAATTTAGAAAGCTCTGCCTCCCCCACAGCCGAGTCGAAGGCGTCCCCGGCGTGTGATTCCGCAGCGCGACCGCTTTAATCATTTGCCTTCCAACGAAAAAGCACCCGGTACGGCGAACCCGGCATGATTCGCGACGGCGAAGGCGTCTTGGGATGGTGGTGCGCGCGTGATACGATGGCACGATGAGCGAGAAATTCGTCGTCGGGCTGATCCAGATGCGCTGCACGAAGGATGCAGCCGAAAATCTCTCTCGCGCGTCTGAAAGAGTCCGCGAGGCAAGCAAGCGGGGAGCGCAGATCGTCTGCACGCATGAGCTTTTCCGCAGCGAATATTTCTGCCGCACCGAGGATGCTGCCTTGTTCGACCTTGCCGAAGCCGTTCCGGGTCCGGCCACTGACGCACTGGCAAGAGTCGCTCGTGAAAATAAGGTTGCGCTCGTGGCCTCGTTCTTCGAGCGCCGCGCCGCCGGGATCTATCACAATACGTGCGCGGTGATCGACGCAGACGGCTCGTTCCTTGGTAAATATCGAAAGATGCATATCCCTGACGATCCGCTGTACTACGAGAAATTCTATTTCGCGCCGGGCGATCTTGGTTTTCCGAATTTCGACACTCGCTACGGCCGCATCGCCGTGCAGATTTGCTGGGACCAGTGGTACCCAGAGGGTGCGCGCGCGGTTTCTCTCGGCGGCGCTCAGGTGATTTTTTACCCGACCAGCATCGGCTGGCACCCGAAGGAGAAAGCCGAGTTTGGCGCGGCGCAACTCGATGCCTGGCGCACGATTCAGCGCGGGCACGCCATAGCCAACGGTGTGTATGTGGCGGTGGTGAACCGCGTAGGCTTTGAAGGCGATCCTGCCAAGGGCGATCCGGGAATTGACTTTTGGGGGAATTCGTTCGTGGCGGACCCGTTCGGGCAGGTCGTCGCCGAGGCCTCGAACGATGAAGAAGAGGTGCTCGTCGTTGAGTGCGATTCCGCGAAGAGTGAGGACACGCGCCGCAATTGGCCGTTTCTGCGGGACCGCCGCGTGGATGCGTATGAACCGATCCTCAACCGCTGGCTCGGGAAATGATCCGCAGAGAGTCCGCCGCAATCCTGGCGAATACCACGTTTCGCATGCCTGCGGAGTGGGAACCGCATGAAGCAACCTGGCTCAGCTGGCCCCATGAGCTAACCGACTGGCCCGGTAAGTTTGCCCCGATTCCGTGGGCGTTCGCGGAAATTGTCCGCCATCTTGCGGCGGTCGAGCGAGTGTTCTTGCTTGTCGAGGACCGCGTAGCGGAGAACCGGGCCAAGGCCATCCTCGATAAAGCGGGCGCGCCAGCCGATGCAGTCACTTTTTTTCACGTTCCCACCGACCGCGGATGGATGCGCGATTCGGGGCCGATTGCGGTGGCTGTGTCGCCAGCCGAGCTGGCCTCCCACACGACTCTGCGCAGGACCGAGCCGGCGAACAATCCCTCTTCCCACCCCGGAAACGGGGCCTCGCTCGCCGATCGAGCGGCGGTCGGCAGCGGATCAAACCACCGACCAACGGGTGGCCTACTGTTGAGCTTTGAGTTCAACGGATGGGCGAAATACGGCGACCACAAGAAGGATGCGCGCGTCGTAGCGGTGGCCAACCGCAAGCTGCGGAGACCGCTGATTCTTCCGGAACACAGAGGGCGCCGCGTCGTTCTCGAGGGCGGTGCGATCGATGTCAACGGCTGCGGCTCGATGCTCACAACCGAAGAGTGTCTTCTGAGCGAAGTGCAGTCGCGCAATCCGGGATACACGAAGTACGACTACGCGCAGGTGTTCAAGAAATACCTCGGCGTGACGAACGTCTTATGGCTGCGCAACGGAATTGCCGGCGACGACACGCACGGGCACATCGACGATCTCGCGCGCTTCGTCGACGCGAATACGGTCGTAACCGTGGTCGAGGAGGACCGCACGGAGGTGAATTACGAGCCCCTACAGGAAAATCTTGCGTTGCTGCGCGGGATGAAAGACCAAGACGGCCAGCTGTTGCGCATCGAGAAACTGCCGATGCCCCGCCCCGTTTATTTTGCGGGGCAGCGTTTGCCAGCGAGCTACGCGAATTTCTACATCGCGAACGGAATTGTGTTGGTGCCGACTTTCAACGATCCGGCGGATCGCGTGGCGCTGAATGCGCTGGCGTCGGTTTTCCCCGGCCGCGAGGTGGTCCCCGTCTATTGCCGCGATCTTGTTCTCGGCCTCGGGACGATTCATTGCATGACTCAGCAATTCCCGCGTATCGACTGACGCCGTCGAGTTTTCCGCATCGCTGCCAGAGTAGATCTGCAAAGGAGCCGGGATTGCATCCCATCGATCGCGACGCTCCGGTGCCCCTCCCGAAGCGCGTCGCCAATTGCCTGCCCAAGTGGGAGGCTCGTTTTTGTGGAAGCTACGAACGTGGGGGGGGGTGTCAGCCAGGCTAGGGGATGTTGACCCAGATGGTGCAACTCGTGCAGGCGGCGGTGTTGGATTCAAGCGGGTGCGCCTGGGGTTCCGGTTCCTGTGCAACCACGGCGATCAGATGCTTGCCGGATTCAAAGACGTGCGGATCTGTTTTTCCGGCAATGCCGTGCTTCAGGCCGTACGGGTGTTCGGGAAGAGCAATGGTACCGATCTGGCGGGCGTGGCGTGAGCCTGCCGAAATGTCATAGATGATGAACTGCTTCACGCAGTGATGCTGGATCTTGTCTGCGCATGCGGGCGTACGGTCAAAGTTATAGTCGAAGGTGACCGAAATTGTGTGCGGCGCCGGTTTTGGTGAGGCGGAGGACGGCGCGGATGAGGAAGGCTGATTTGCCGGCGGAGCTTGGGAAGATGGCGCGGCTTGCTTGGGCGTCGCTTGCGTCTGCATGTGTGCGGACAACCAAAGTGCCCCCATTGGCGCCTGCCCGCAAACCTCCCCCGAGCAGAGCGTCACCAGGACCGCCGGCAGTAGCGCGAACGCGCAGCCTCGAAGCATGTCATCGGCTATGTTAGCGCAGCGGAGCGCCGGCTGCTTGTCATAAACGAGCAGCTGAGCATGATCAGCTACGGGCATAGGACGAGAACGGCACAACGGGTGGTTTTATCGATTGCCTAAACAGGTCATCGGGCTGATTCTGGATTGGGTGGTTCTCTCTCCACGGGGTGGGTCAGAGGGGAAGCGCAATCTCGGGAGCAGCCGTGAAAAAATGGCGATTTGTGCTGTCGATCCCTGGCGACAGCATGTACTTGCGGGAACAAACCGCGGTGGCGAAAGCGACTGCGGAGCGCCTGGGTGTCGCGCTGGAAGTCGTGAGCGCGGATATGGACCCCGTGGCCCAGGGCCAGCAGCTGCTGAAGTTCATTCAGTCCGAGCCGCAATCGCGGCCAGACGGCATCCTTCTAGAGCCGGTGAGCGCCGCCGGATTACCGCGGGTGGCGGAGGCAGCGGTTGCCGCGGGAATCGCCTGGATGGTGAGCAATGCGCAGGTGGAGTATCTTGCCGCGCTGCGTCAGAAGGCAAAGGTTCCTGTGTTCCTAGTGTCGCAAGACCACGTAGACGTGGGGCGGATTCAAGCGCGGCAAATCGGCGCGCTGTTTCCGGCTGGGGGCTTGGTCCTCTATCTGCGCGGACCGGGAATGAGTTCGCTCGCATCACGGCGATTTGACGGGCTCGAAAGTGCCAAGCCCAACAATATCGACGTGAAAGCCTTGAAGGTACAGGGATCGACGGCCGAGAACGCCTACAACGCGGTCTGCTCATGGCTCAGCCTGTCCATGGGGAGGCCGGATGCGACGCAGCTGATTATCTCGCAGAACGCAGATTTCATCTTCGGCGCGAGGAAAGCCTTCGAATCCAACACGAACGAACCAGATCGGTCGAAGTGGCTGGCAGTGCCTTGCGCGGGAGTAGGCGTCGCCAGCCAGGTGAAGCCGCTGGTCGATCAAAGCGTGCTGTGCGCAGCCGTGCTGACTTCGCTCACAATGGACAAGGGGCTGGAAATGCTCACGCAGGCGATACGGGACGGCGCGCAGCCGCCGGAGCAGACGTTTGTCGCAGCGCACTCCTACCCGGGCCTCGAACAGCTCGCCCAGCGGCGAATGCGGCGCTGAGTTCGCCCCCAGACTCCTTACAGCCTTGGGAATAACCCTGGCCCGTTGGCCCTTATTGTTGCTGAGGGGCGGGCGGTGCGCTATCGGCCGAGGGTGGAGGAGTGAGCGACGGGGGCGGTGCGGAGTGAAGCGTGAAGTCGACGCCGTGCGCGGCGTTCGCGTCGACGGTGCGTTGCATGTCAATCTGAGCCAATGCCACCGAATTTTCGCCGCCGTAATTCGTGACGTAATGAAGCTTATTGTCGGCGAGCCAGTAATCGGTCACTTCGTAGCTGCTACCATCCCGCAAATAGATCAGCGTGTTAGGAATCGAACGAGCGGCATCGCCCTGCAAGTCCTCACGCGGGGGCGGATTTTGCCACGTGGACGGACTAGGCTCGTTTGAAACCTCATCGGAAGCTGCAGGCTCGCTGTCGTCCCAGGCAGGTGGATAGTACCCTCCAAAGCCGTACCCGTAGCCAAGCCCATAGCCGCCGTAGCCCAGGCCAGTGCAGCCCAGCGTCCACCACAGGTAGAGGGGACCGCAGCCCCAGCCGAAGCCCCAATACGGGCTAAAGCCGTAAAAACCAAAGGTCGGGAAGAGCGGATAGGGGGCAAAAAACGCCGGCGGTCGGACGATGTGCGGCGCATGGGGGCGCATCTCGGGCGAGGTCGTCTGATGCGCGCTGAACGGTGTCCTGGCGATGGTCGACGGGGGCGAAAAATCCTGCCAGATCTGGTGACCCTCGCCGGAGAAGCTCAGCGGGCCGACGGATTGAGCAGAACGCAGTCGAATTGCCGGGAATGTGGTCGTCGGCTCGGCGGGGGGAAAGCCGATCGTTGTGTGCGCAGGAGCGGGGCTAAAGGGTGCAAATTCCTCGGTTCGTGTTTCAGGATCTGCCAACGGTCTCGCGGCTACCAGCGAAGGTGTCGATTCGGTAGCGGGCCTGGCACTTGAACTTGAATGCGATGCCGCCTGGTGCGAGGACGAGTGGCTATGACTACCGACGAAACCCGCGAAGTGGCCTCCGCCAGAGTGTCCGCCTCCCCCGCCGCCATGGCCGCCACCACCGTGCTGTCCAATGGCGGGACTGGGGCCAAGAAGAAGCACAGTCATAACTAGGCCAGAGGCAACAGGCCCAATCGGCAGGCGAAACAGCGCGTAGCGTTTCATGCTCCCACCCTCTCCGCGAATCGAGGGGGACGCCAGCGATTCTACACCATTAGACGCGGTCGTGCGACTCTGCGTTGCCGTCCCCCACCGGCGCCGAAGGCATCAGTCTGCTCGGTGCAGGCCCCGTCGAGGGGGATCAGATATACTCGCTCGGTGATTCCGTTCCTGCATCTTGGGCCGATCGAGATTCCGACATTTGGCCTGATGGTCGCGGTTGCGATGATTATCGCCTATTACGTGCTGCGTGCTGACATGGCACGGCGCAGGATCGCGGAAAAGAGTTCGGCGACGTCTGAACTCTTCGTTGTTGTACCGGCGCTTGCAGGGATTGTCGGGGCGAAGTTGTACCATGTGCTCGAAACGCCGCGTGAGCTATTCGCCCATCCTGCCGCCGAGCTGCTGAGCCGCTATGGACTGGCGTGGTTCGGCGGGCTGATCGGTGGCTTCGCGGCGTGGATATTGCTGGCGCGGGTGAAGAGGGTCCCCTTGCTCGAGTCGCTCGATGCGGGATCGGCTGCGGCCGCGCTGGGCTATGGCGTCGGACGCATCGGCTGTCTGCTTTCCGGGGATGGCGATTACGGCCTACCGACTTCCCTGCCCTGGGGGATGAGCTTTCCGAATGGGCTGGTGCCGACCAGCGAGCGCGTCCACCCCCGATTTACGAACTCATCGTTGCATGCGCGATCGCGTGGGTTCTCTGGAGGCTCGGAGCAGCGCAGATTGCTGCGCGCGTATGGCACGACGGTTCTGTGAAAACGGCTCCGACACGGTCATCTTTCGCCAGCGGAAACACGACGCATCTACTCGCTGCTGGGAAGGAGGACGCTTCCAAGCGGGACTCGAATCGTAAGGCGTTGCCTATCGAGCCGAGTTCTCGCTGGCACCGACCGGGCACGGTGTTTGCGGCCTATTTGCTGCTGACGGGTTCGGCCCGGTTTATGATCGAATTCATTCGCATCAATCCCCGGTCGTTTTTCGGGTTAACGAACGCCCAGGTGGCCAGCATCGCCTCAATGATTGCCGGTGCGACACTGTGGTGGGGTGTTTCGCGAGGCAAGACGCTAGCCTAACCGGTTTGCGTTCTGTGCGGTCTGCCAGCTGGAGCACGCTGCTGGCTCGGGAAGCAACGACGGGGATTACGAGTAACCAACCTCTTCACCGCTCATACGCCGGATGAACACAACGACGGATCGTCACTTCTTGGCCGGTTTTCTGCGGCCGCGGCGCTTCACAGGACGCCCTTCGGGTGGTTCGCCGACGAGTTCGGCGGTCCAAATCGAAGTTACGAACTTTTTCACGCCGTGGTTGTCGAAATCGATGGTGGTGCGCTCCACATTAGATTCCGTGACCGTGCCAAGGCCGTACTGCTGGTGGCGGACAGTCTGTCCCTCGGACAGGACCTGCATAATCCCTCCTCCAGATTAACGAGACCGAAAAATTGCCGTTGGGCGGGTGCTACAGAGCCACTACGCGTTCTGCCTGCAGGCCCTTTGGGCCCTGCTTGACCTCGAACTCCACGGCCTGGCCCTCATTGAGCGTCTTGTAGCCGTCGGCCTGAATCGCCGAGAAATGAACAAACACATCTTCGCCGGACTGGCGTTGGATGAACCCATAGCCTTTGGCCGCGTTGAACCACTTGACTGTACCCTGTTCTGTAGCCACTTCGGTTTGCTCCTAATTCATTGATGCGGAGGTGGATAGCCCCCGGTCGGATTTGTCTGTTGCTCTAAATCCCGTCGATGCAACAAAAAAGGCCGTCGGACGGGTTGTCCGGCAGCCTCATCGTGGTGCAAACTGGGTCATAAGCGCAACAAACGCAATGAAATAATAGCACAGCAACGCAGCCCGCGCAAGCCTATTGCATGCCGGCCGGGCGCCGTAGATGACCTGTCGAGGGCTTTCCCTGCTCGCCCAGAGCCCATCTGGCGCGTGAAGTTGGATCCCGGCAGCAGCGGCCTGCACCCGCTTTCCGTCCGCGCGCCTCCACCCCAACGTCGCCGAAATGCTCCTCCGGAGGAGGGATCGTTCTGCCGCAATCGAAACGGGCAGCGAGTCGGGACGGGGAGGGACGAGGAGAACCATCAGATGGGCTGAAAAGCTCTCGAACGATTCAGCGACAGGCAGCGGCGACTCCGGGGAGAGCATTGTGGGGTTTCGTTGACCGTGCAAAAGTGATAGGCTTTGCGCCGGCGGCTAGCGATTGAACGCGGCCCCTACCGTGCGTGAGCTTTTCCGCTCATCGCTGCGAAAGGAGCACTATGGCACCCAAGAAAAAGGCCAGCAAGAAATCGAAGCCGGCAAAGAAGCTGCAGGAAGCGAAGGCTTAGCAAACCAATCCGCGAGCCGCGACGACAAGTCGTTGGGCCGACGGAAGCAGATGGCGCTTGTTCCCTAAGGAATGCGCGCGGCCGGGCGAGCGAGAGAGAAGGCTTCGGCGAGCAATTCGTAGCAGCGACGGCGGTCGGTGTGCTCGTGGGCCATTGTCGTAATCATGATTTCGCCGACCGAGCCGGCCTCGGCAAGTTGTGCGAGTTGCTCGCGCACCGCCGCAGGCGACCCCACGAACGATCGATCGCGGTTCATCTCGATCACTTCTCGCTCTTCTGGCGTGTAGGAGTAGTTTTCGGCTTCCTCGATGGTCGGGAAGCGACCCATGCGGCCGGTTCGAAAGCGGAGTAGGACGAGCTGCAACGGCTGGGCCAGTTGCCTTGCCCGCTCATCGGTTTCTGCACAGACGACCGAGACGCCGATCAGCGCCTCCGGTTCCTTGAGATACTCCGAGGGTTGAAAATTCTCCCGATATAGGCGCAGAGCGCTGATCGCGGGCGCAGGCTGAATGTGGTGCGCAAACGCGAAACGCAGACCCAATTGAGCCGCGAGAATCGCGGAAAAATCACTTGAGCCGAGCAGCCAGACTTCTGGCATGGGGACGTCGTCGGGCATTGCCCGGATGGACTCGAGAGGATGATCGCGGGGAAAGCCGTGGTCCAGGAAAGCGAGGAGGTCATCGAGCCGTGCTGGGAAATCGTCTGCGCTAAGGGCCTGGCGCGAACGGCGCAGAGCGAGCGCGGTCAGCGGATCGGTGCCAGGCGCACGCCCGATGCCGAGATCGATTCGGCCCGGATGCAGTGCTTCGAGGACGCGAAACGTTTCCGCCACCTTCAGCGGAGTGTGATTCGGCAGCATGATGCCGCCCGAACCGACCCGGATGTAGGAAGTGACGTCCGCCACGTGGCCGATCATGATCTCAGGCGCGGAGCTGGCAATCAGCGGGGTATTGTGGTGTTCAGCGAGCCAGTAGCGCGTGAACCCGAGTTGGTCGGCGAGGCGCGCGAGATCGAGCGTGTTGTGCAGCGCCTCCGTACTCGAGGAGCCGGACGGCACGGGCGAGAGATCCAGCACGGAGAGCTTGTAGGCGTTGATGGTGGCCACTCCTATCGCTTGATTGAACAAGTCATTGTGGCACGGCGTGCGAATTTTCGCGGCAACCAATTACAGCGGCCCGTGCCGCAGAAAAGCCCGCCCTCACAGGAGAAGGGGCCCACTAGATTCACGTTGCAGATTGCGCCGCGTTTCTGCCACGAGGGGTCGAACGGGTTTCTAGTACGAAGGTACCAATCAAATCGGACACCCGAGTACCGCGCGAATGTGACTTCTCTTCTACAGAGTAGCAGCGTGCAGACTGCTATCGTTGGCTGAGAATTGACCGCGTAACGGAAGAGGCTGCGAATAGAATGAATGAAACAGTCGAATCTTCGAATCTCGGCAATAACCCGAGGGGAAATCCACGCGCAAATGGCGTCGCAGCCGGACCGAGCGACGTTGCTGGAGACCGGCGCAGACGGCGGAGGGCACTGATCTCGGCGCCGATTCGCGTCCGCGCCGTCCATGTCACGCAGGGCGGGCCAGATGAAATTTCAACGACGCTCGATGTTTCGCGCAACGGCGTGCTGTTTGTGACCTCACTCGCTGGCTTTGCGTCGGGCATGGAAGTCGCCGTCACGTTTCCCTACGCCGGATCACCGCACACCGTGCGGTCTGAGCAGTCCGGGCGCGTCGTGCGCGTCAGCAAAATGACGGATGACCGGCGTTCGGTGGCCGTCGCGCTTGGGGTTGGAGTCGGCGAGGACCTTGTGGACGCAGCGGGCCGCACCTTGATCATCAAGCCGCCGGCGTCGGGGCAGGAGCGGGCGACGGATCCCAAGAAGCTGCTCGTGCTGGTTGTCGATGCGGATCAGCAGATCCGGCAGTCGATCAAGGCGTCCCTGAGCGCCGAAGGATACGATGTGTTCGCCGTCAGTTCGGCAGCGGAAGCGCACGAGGTGCTTAGGATGTTTACGCCATCGCTCGTGATCGCCGAAATCGAGGGTGAAGATTTGCCTGGTTACGAGCTGTGCGCGCATTGCAAAGCCACGCCTCGATTGAAGACCGTGCCCATTCTGCTGTTGACGCGCTCCGCGTATCCGAGCGACTACGCGAATGCACATTCGTTGGGGGCGGTGGTTTGCATGGCGAAGCCGTATCGGCAGGAGCGGCTCGGCCATGTTGTGAAATTGCTCGCGCCGACCCCGCAGCACAAACAGCAGGTTGTGTCGGTGTCCCCCATCGATCCGGACCGCCGCCGGCGTGACAAGAAGGCGGCACCGATGAACAGTTCCCCGCAGGAACGCCGCCGCTGGAGATTCTAGTCAATTCTCAAAAGAAGTTGCACGATCGTCATACCCACGGAGTTGGCCTCGCGACGGCCTTGATCGAGTGGGAAGCGAGAGATCCAAGCCGGCCTTGGCAGTCGCCTAATCTGCTCCCGTCATCGCTAGGAACCCCGCCCACGACCCGCTCGGCACCGGGGTCCCAGTGACTGGCCCGAGGGACAGGGTTAACGCTGAGGATGCAGGGGCCCGTCGCCGGCGGTCAGCGGCGGCGCATGGCCGGGTATAATGGCGCTATGAAATGCCCGAAATGCAGCGCGGAAGCGCGTGACATAGCCCGCTTTTGCCCGCGATGCCACACCACGCTGCGCTACACGTGTCCCTCGTGCAAGTATGAGCAGCGCCACGGCGGCACGTGCGACAAGTGCGGTGTCGATTTTCTTAAGTACATTACAGCCGTCGTCGCGACAAAGAAGGACGAGGTGGATGCCATTCACGAGCGCATCGAGCAACGCTCGAACCTGCTGAAAAATGTGGTCTTGACGCCATTCAACATGGGTATTCCCCTGCTGCGACAGCTCTTGCACGCCTCGAAACGCCGGACGTCCTAGCTAAGCCAGCGCGTCGTGCTCCCCTTCCGGGTAGCCGCCATGTGGAAATTGCTGTGGAAATTTGCCATATCTCTCCCTTCTCCGGATCTGGCTATGTATGCAATAGCATTGCCCGGCGCTGCTTTCTAGCACTCCGGCACAGTCAGAAGGTGCGAACGCCTGTGGAAAAAATATGGCTTGGCCGGAGCCATGCGCCCAGCCTCAGGCAGTCTTGCGGGGAGGCCAGGGCTCGAGCAGTTGCTCTTTGCGGTAAACCAGTGCGTTGATGTCGTAGGGGGCAAGATCAAGATTGTGCCCGTGAGTGATTGCATCGGTGGGGCAGGCCTCGACGCAATAGCCACAGAAGATGCATCGAGAATAGTCGATGTTATACACAGAAGCATACCGATCGCCGGCAGAGATGCGATTGGCGTCAGTATTTTCAGCAGCTTCGATGTAAATACAATTGGCGGGGCAGGCCGCAGCGCAGAGAAAACAGCCAACGCATTTCTCCAGACCGTTCTCGTCACGCTGCAGAACGTGGATGCCGCGATAGCGCGGTTGAACGCTGGGCGGCACCACTGGGAAATTCTCGGTCGTCGTCTTTTGGAACATGGTCCGGAGGGTGACGCTGAAACCCTTCACCAGCGTTACAAAGGTTTCGCCAACTTCTCGCACGATCGATGGCATCGATCCTCACTTTAGCAAATTTGCCGAGTCTGGTCTGCAGAAATTGGTTGGAAACGACGGCGGCTTCGCTCGAAAGCAGGAGCAAGATCTATTCTCCGGGGGGAGCAACCGGCGCTGGCTCGGCGAGGGCGCCTTTGCCGGTCATCGCGGCGATGATCTGGCGGCCGTGGAAGCGGCCGTTCTCGATGAAAATCTCGGAGGTAAGCATGCCGCCGACCACGACGCCCGCAACGTAGATGCCGTGGATATTTGTCTCCAGCGTCTCAGGATCGCACGCCGGGCGTCGCGTCAAGGGATCGAGAAGAATTCCCTGCCGCTCGAGAAACTCGA
>Ga0187783_10000723_pt1 | contig 24150 bp, 26 predicted proteins | sample 1015_SJ02_MP02_2_FD_132471 | JGI IMG/M metagenome (GOLD analysis project Ga0187783, IMG submission 132471) | Tropical peat soil microbial communities from peatlands in Department of Meta, Colombia - 1015_SJ02_MP02_20_MG | ecosystem: Environmental > Terrestrial > Soil > Wetlands > Peat | place...
GCAGTGCTGGACCTCGATTGAGGAGAATCTGGGCGTGGTTCCCTGCACGGTGATGAGCATGATGAGCAATGAACTGCTCTCGAGCGCCTGCGAAGTCGATATCTGCGGCGTGCTCGGCATGCACGCCCTGCAGCTTGCATCCGAGACGCCTTCGGCCCTGCTCGACTGGAACAACAACTACGGTTCGGACCCCAACAAGGCGGTTTGCTTTCATTGCTCCAACCTGCCCAAGCATTTCTTCCGTTCGGTGAAGATGGATTTCCAGGAAATCATCGCCGGCACCGTGGGCAAGGAGAATTCCTTCGGTACCTGCGTAGGGCTCATCAAGCCGGAGCCGATGAGCTTTGTCAGGATCTCGACCGATGACACCTCGGGCGCGATGCGCGGCTATGTCGGAGAAGGTCGTTTCACCGACGACCCGCTCAACACCTTCGGAGGGGCCGGGGTGGTCGAGATCCCCCATCTGCAGCGCTTATTGCATTTCATCTGCGAGAGCGGTTTTGAGCATCACGTCGCCGCCAATCTTTCGACCGTCGCCTCCGCCGTCTATGAGGCCACGACACGCTACCTGGGATGGAATATGTACTGGCATGACCACAATCACGGAGCCGGGAATGACTATGGTTCGGGGAGAGCGGCAAATTCTTAAAGCAAGCCTGTCCGTTGTATTCTGGTTGGTACTCTCGACTGCGATGGTGGAGGGCCAAACGAAGGTGACCGCACAGCCATTCGGCAAGATGCCCGATGCTACTCCGATCGATCTTTACATACTCACGAGCGGCTCCGCTGAGGCACGCATCACGAACTACGGCGGTATTGTGGTAGCCCTGAAAGTGCCGGATCGCAATCAAAAGCTTGCCGATGTCGTCCTTGGCTTCGATGACCTCGCGGGATACCTCGCCAATAATAATGACCCCAAGGGCGGGGCTTTCATCGGCGCCATCATTGGCCGCTACGCCAATCGAATTGCACATGGCACCTTCACCCTGGATGGTAAGAGCTATTCCTTGCCGCTGAACAATGGAGGAAATTCGCTGCATGGTGGGCCCCACGGTTTCAATAATGTTGTGTGGAAGGCGAAGCCGATCCAGGACGGAATCGAGCTAAGCTGCCTCAGCAAGGACGGCGAGGCCGGTTACCCCGGCAACCTCTCGGTGATGGTTCGCTACACCTTGGTCAAGTCCGATTTGCGGATCGAGTATTCGGCCACGACCGACAAGCCGACCGTCCTGAACCTCACAAACCATTCTTATTTCAATCTCGCCGGACAAGGACAGGGCGATGTCCTTAATCACCAGCTGACTTTGCATGCTTCACGATTCACTCCGGTCGATGCCAACCTGATTCCCACCGGGGAACTGAAAGCGGTCGAATCGACGCCTCTCGATTTTCGCAAAGCGACCGCCATCGGAGCCCGCATCCATGCGGATTACGATCAGCTCCGTCTTGCACGGGGCTACGACCATAATTGGGTCCTCGACCGCAATGCGGGATCGCTAGCCGAGGCGGCTGAGGTTTACGAACCGGGCAGCGGGCGGGTGCTGAGGGTTTTGACCGACCAGCCGGGAATCCAGTTCTACAGCAGCAATTTCTTGGACGGATCGATCAAGGGGAAAAACGGAATTGCCTATGAACAACACGCGGCGTTCTCCCTCGAAACACAGCATTTTCCTGACTCCCCGCACCATCCCAACTTCCCCACAACCGTGCTAAAGCCAAAGGAGCGTTACCACACCGTTACGGTGTTTAGCTTCTCGACCCGCTAGTCAAGTCAGGTTTGCTAGCGCGGCGGACGTATAGCGCAACCCTGCGGCAGGAGGCGCCCAAACCAGGGCCTTGAACCATCGTGATTTCGCCGGCCCGAGCCTCGGCGATGCGATGAGCATTCCGATGCCCACCTGAACGGCGGTCCTCAGGCATGGCGTCGGCCCGTGGCAGCGGGACCGTCTGTGATGGTGGTACATGATCGAGATCACATGCAGCGCGGTTCTGTTTGACCTGGACGGGGTGCTAATCGACTCCACTCCGGCGGTGGCCCGGGTTTGGACCGGGTGGGCGCTTGAGCATGGCTTCGATCCGGCGGAAGTGGTAAAGCGGGCTCACGGGCGTCCTAGCCTCACCACGATACGCGAATACCTTCCCGCTGCCGACCTTGCGCTTGAGAATCAGGAGGTGGAACGGCGCGAAATGGCTGATCTCGAAGGTGTGGTTGCCCTGCCGGGAGCTCGCGAACTCCTCAATTCCCTGCCCCCGGCTCGGTGGACGATTGTGACTTCCGGTACCCGGCCATTGGCCGAGATGCGCATTCGCGCCGCTGCCCTGCCGACCCCGGAACACCTCGTCACGGCTGACGATATCAGTCGCGGCAAGCCGGATCCAGAACCTTACCGGAAGGCCGCGACACTCCTCGGCTTTCGCGCTCAGGATTGTGTGGTGGTGGAAGACGCTCCGGCCGGGGTTATGGCCGGACGGGCGGCCGGAGTTCCGGTCATTGCCGTGAGGACCACGGCGCGAGATCCAGAGCTTGCGGCCGCCGGGGCCAGTTGGATCGTCGATGGTTGCCAGTCCCTTGCCGTGATCCGGGCTAGCTTGGATGCCGCGGTCCGCTTAGGATTCAAGGACGGACTGCCGCGCGGCAAGGGCTAGCGCTAGTGCCTGCGGACGACCCAATCTGACGAAGCATCTAGAAGATTCTGCTGAATCCCCAGAAGAGAAATCCGGCGAGAACCATGGCTGCGGGTAACGTCAACACCCAGGCCATCAAGAGATTGCGCACCGTTGCCCACTGCAGTCCGCTGTGGTTGGCGGCCATCGTACCGGCGATGCCGGAGGAGAGCACGTGGGTCGTGCTCACCGGGAGACCGAACCAGTCGGCGGCGCCGATGGTGGCCATGGCGGTGATTTCGGCGGCCGCACCTTGTCCGTAGGTGAGGTGGTCCTTACCGATCTTCTCGCCAACCGTCACTACGATTCTCTTCCAGCCGACCATGGTGCCTAATCCCAATGCCAGCGCCACAGCAACTTTGACCCAGGTTGGGATGAACTTGGTAGCGTTGTCAATGTGTTTCTTGTAGTTGGTCAACACCTGCCAGTCGCTCGCGCTGATGTCTGGTTGATGCGTCTTCTGCATTAGCCGCAGAGCTTCGCTGACGAGATACATGTCATTGCGGAAGTTGCGCACCTGGTCGTTGGGTATCTTGGCCAGCTCGCCGAACAGAGCCGTCTCGTTGCCGATATCGGTCACTAACTGGCGCAGGGCCAGCATGGTATTAGGAGTAAATTCCCGAGTGCGGATATAAGCAGTGACCTCATCGCGATCATCGCCGATTACGGCGTTCGGATTCACGTACTTATTGAGAGTGTTGCCCGCCTGTTCAGAAACCGCGATGAAGTCCTGGGACTGCTTCTTGGTCACGGCATGATTCAGCGCGTAGGCGGTGGGCACGGTTCCGATCAGGATGAGCATGATCAGACCCATTCCCTTCTGACCGTCGTTCGAGCCGTGGGCAAAACTTACCCCCGTGCAGGTCAGGAGGAGGAGGGCGCGAATCCAGAAGGGCGGTGGTTGCGTGCCTTCCGGAGCTTCGTACAGTTTTCGATTCTTGACCACGATTTTCATGAGCTTAAGCAGGAGAAACGCGCAGACGAAGCCAACCAGCGGGGAAAGCAGGAGGGACTTCCCAATATTCAAGGCCTGGCCCCAATCGACGCCGCTGGTGGCAGTTTTCACCGCCATGAGCTGATTAGCGATGCCGACACCAATGATGGAGCCAATCAACGTGTGCGAACTCGAGGCCGGCAAGCCGAAGTACCAGGTGCTCAGGTTCCATATGATGGCTGCGACCAGGAGCGCAAAGACCATCGCAAATCCCGCTTTGCTTCCCACCTGCAGAATCAGTTCCACCGGCAATAGAGAAATGATGCCAAAGGCCACCAGGCCCGAGGAGGTCACCACACCCAGAAAATTCCACATTCCCGACCAAACCACCGCAATATGGGGTTCGAGCGAATGGGTATAGATCACGGTGGCGACCGCGTTGGCGGTGTCGTGGAATCCATTGACGAATTCAAATCCGAGCGCCACTAGGAGGGCCAAGCCAAGCAAAAGAAAGGGTGTTATCGATTTGCTGTGGATGGTCGAAAGATCGGAAGCGAGACTCGAGCCGGCGTAGATGGCTCCTATGATCAAAACCACGCCGAAGATCAGAATTCCAATCCGCCCTGGACTCTTGTTTAACTTGTCGTGTACGGTCGAAACGGCTACCGGCTTTTCTGAGGAAATGGGCCTTGGACCGGGAAGTGAGGTAGGTGCGGTTGCCATCGACAGCCTCCTGGAGATTCGGACCGGAAAAGCTGCCGGTCAACGATGGCCGCACTATACGAACAAATTGTTACAGCAAGATTAAAAACCTGGAAAAAAGGCTGTTCGGCGGGGGTTTCAGAGCTATAGTTTGTTCAATCCGTCGAGCGCCGCCACCTTGTAAGCCTCGGCCAGGGTGGGGTAGTTAAACACCGTATCGCGAAAATACTCGATGCTACCTCCCATTGTTAGAACCACTTGGCCGATGTGGACGATTTCCGCCGCCCGGTCGCCAATGGCGTGTACCCCGAGCAGTTTCAGCGAATCGGGATCGAAAATGAGCTTGAGAAAACCCTGCTCATCCCCGAGCATCTGCCCTTTGGCCAGCTCCGCATAGCGGGCCAAACCGATCTCGTAGGCGATGCTGTTCTGCGTGAGCTGTTCTTCGGTATGCCCCACCATGGAGATCTCGGGGATGGTATAGATTCCGTAGGGAATAAGATCGGGGGGCATTTTGCCGGGCTTTCCAAACATGTGACAACTGGCCAGACGGCCCTGTTCCATCGAGGTGCTGGCCAAGGCGGGAAATCCGATCACGTCACCGGCGGCGTAGATATGCGGAATCGCGGTTTGAAAGTTCTCATTGACGGACAGTTTCCCGCGCCCGTCCGCGCTCAGCCCGGCGGCTTCGAGGTTGAGCTGATCGCTGTTGGCCTGGCGCCCGATGGTGTAGAGAAGTCCCTGGCCGTGAACCTTTTTCCCGCTGGCCAGTTTGGCAAATACGCGATCGCGTTCCGTGTCAAACCCTACCGAGACCACCTTTTCGCCGAGGCGGAACACGGTTCCCAGCTGCCGCAACTGAAAGCAAAGGCTTTCCACGACCTCCCGGTCCACAAAATCCAGTAGGATGGGGCGTTGATCGAGCAGCGTAACCTTAACTCCGAGGGCGGCAAACATGGAGGCGTATTCAAGGCCGATGATGCCGGCTCCCACAATGATCAGATCCCGGGGAACTTCTTCAAGACAATGCACTTGATCGGAGTCAAAGATTCTCCGGCCGTCGATGGGAATATCGGCGCTATGGGCTGGGCGTGTGCCGCACGCAATCAGGATATGCTGGGCGCGAGCGAGTTGCGAACCCTCGTCGCTTTTGATTTCAATCGCATGCGGCTCGAGAAAGCGGGCGTCGCCCTCGAGGGTGGTCACATAATTGCGCCGTAGTTGAGCCTTGATCACCTCAATCTCGCGCGCCATAACCGATTGCGCGCGGAAGATCAGATCGGACATCGAAATGCGGTCTTTGAGCACGTAGCCGCGGCCATAAAAGGTGCGCTGCCGAAAACCGCTCAGATACAAGACCGCCTCGCGCAAAGTCTTACTGGGAATGGTTCCGGTGTGAACGCAAACTCCGCCAATGGTCTTTTTGCGGTCGATGATGGCCACTTTCTTGCGCATCTTGGCCGCGCAAATCGCGCCCTTCTGCCCCGCCGGACCGCTTCCAATCACAATCAGATCGTATTCATTCGCTTCCATGGTTTCCCAATTCTATAGCTCGCGATGGCTTGCCAGGATCGAGCGAGCGATGGTGGAGGCAGGAAAATGTGAAGCTACCACTACCCGACGTGAAACAAAAGCTAAATCGGTCGACCGTAACAATCGACAGTAACAATCTATTAACAATGACGCGCTAACATGCCAGCGGAGAGGTGTCGCCCCATGTCCCGCCCCGGGCTTGACGATCCGCGCTATTACTTGAATCGCCACCAGTCCTGGATGGCTTTCAACCAGCGGGTTCTCGAGGAAGCCTTGGACGAGAGCAATCCTCTTCTCGAAAGAGTCAAATTTCTGGCTATTACCGCCAGCAATCTCGACGAATTCGTGGAGGTGCGAGTCGCCGGCCTTCTGCAGCAGATGGAACAAGGAAATCCGCTTACGGGTCCCGACGGACTATCCCCCAGAGACCAATTGCAACGTCTAGCCCAGGAATTGCACTGCTTCGTCGAGGCCCAATATGACTGCTGGAACCAGCAACTGCTTCCTGCCCTGCGGCGCGAGGGCGTTCGAATTCTCTCGGTGGCAAATCTGGATCGGGCGGGCCGCGACGCCATGGACTTGTTCTTCACCCGTCGGGTCGACCCGATTCTAACCCCGGTCACAATCGATCCGTCGCACCCGTTTCCCCACGTGCTGAACAAAGCCTTATGTGTGGCCTTCCATTTGCGCCACCATGCGAGGTCTGGAGCCACCTATCTCGGAGTCGTGACCGTGCCTCGCAAGCTGCCGCGGTTGGTTCGCGTACCCACGAAGAGCGGTAGTTTGGATTACATATTCCTCCATGACCTGATCGAAACCCACACCCGCAACCTTTATAAGGGCTACAAAGTCATTTCCTCGGGTGCATTCCGGGCGACCCGCAATAGCAACCTCTATCTCCACGAAGAGGAATCGCGCAGCCTGCTCGATCTGATCGACAGCCAGTTGCACACCCGGCGCAAGGGTGACGTGGTCAGGCTAGAAATCGAAGCCAGCGCCCCCGGGGAAATCGTCGATCCGCTGACTCAGCAATTCGGCTTGCACGCCTGGCAGGTGTTCAAGGCCAGGGGACCGGTGAATCTTTCCCGCCTGTTTTCTCTGGCAGACCAGACGGCGCGCCCAGATCTCAAATTCCCGCCATTCGTCTCGCGAAGCCTGAGCTTCGGTCCAAACATATCCGGTCTGCTCGAGGCCATTCGCACGCAGGACATTCTGCTTCACCATCCTTACGATTCCTACGAGCCGGTAGTTTCGTTCATTGAGACTGCGGCGCGCGATCCGCAGGTACTTTCCATCAAGCAGACGCTCTACCGAACGAACGAGAACTCGCCCATCGTGCGCGCCCTGATGGAGGCCGCCCAGAACAAGGAAGTGACCGTGGTGGTCGAACTCAAGGCACGCTTCGACGAAGCCTCCAACATTCGCTGGGCGCGTTCCTTGGAAGAGGCCGGCGTGCAAGTATTTTATGGGCTGGTCGGTCTGAAAACGCACTGCAAACTGGCTTTGCTGGCCCGGCAGGATGCCGACGGCGAGATTCGTCAATATGCTCATCTCGGAACGGGCAACTACAACCCCTCAACCGCCCACTTCTATTCCGATTTGAGCCTGCTGACTTGCGACCCAGAACTCACCGCTGCGGTGCACGCCGTCTTCAACTTTCTCACCGCCCGCTCGGAGCAAGCAAACTACAAGCCGTTATTTGTTTCGCCCGTCGATCTGGCAAAGAACTGTATCGACTTAATCGACCGAGAGACCAACCACGCCCGGCGCCGACGGCCTGCCGGCATTATCGCCAAGGTCAACGCGCTCTTGGACCAGCCGCTCATCGAAGCTTTGTATCGCGCTTCGCGGGCAGGGGTGGCAATCGATCTCGTGGTGCGCGGCGCCTGCGCCTTGCGACCGGGGTTGCGAGGCATCAGCGATCGAATCCGGGTACGCAGCATTGTGGGCAGGTTCCTCGAGCACAGCCGTATTTTTTACTTCGCCAACGGCGGCCAGCCCGAGTTTTATCTGGGCAGCGCCGATTGGATGCCGCGTAATCTATACGAGCGGGTGGAGGTTATGTTCCCGGTGAAAAACCGCTCTTTGCGGCATCGCATCCTATCCGAAATTCTCGAGAATTATCTGGCGGACAAAGACAAGAGCCGCATTTTGCGCTCCGACGGAAGCTACGTCCGCGCCTACCGTGCCAATGGCTCCCGCAATGGTCGACGCTTCAGCGCGCAGGATTCTTTTATCGATCTCGCAGAAGGAAGGTCCGAGATTACAGGTACATCCGGCCTTGAGTTCGAGGCTGAGCTGCTGAACGGGAAGCCGAAGCCCGCGCTCGGACAGTAGGAACTCCGAAGCCTGCCTCCGCTCGTGCTCGAGATGGAACAAAACTCTGACGGGTTCCGCTCAACCCAGCGATCAAGTTACTTTTTGCGTTCGGGCAGTACTATGAAGGCAACGCCTACGATTCCTCGAGAGACCTCTCGGCGGTGGTTTACCCCGCCTCGGTGGCCACGCCGATCTTTATCGCCTGCGATGAAATTTGGGAAAAATGCTCGCCGCGGGTACTTCTGAGCTCGGATTTCAATTCGCGGAAAGAGGCCGATCGCGAGCCGCCGCTAGGAGATTAGTTTCTAAGCCCTCGGACCGCCCCGACACGGCGGGTGTCCCTCGTTTTCTCCCCAATTACGTCATGACCTCCGAGGACGGTCGAACATGCATTCTGACCGTAATCCATCCTTATTTCTTACGCCGCTGACTAGTGCCCATAAGTCCGGTTACAGTCGTTTGTCTTTCGTAACCTAGCCCCTCCTGTCGGACGAGACTTAAGCTCGGCGGGGAGTTTAATTCCGCATGACCCAAAAAATCACCAATTCGCTGCTAGCCCTGGCTGTCGGCGGTCTGATGTTTGCTACCCCCGCCTCAGCTCAAACCTCAAACAACACTTCCACTTCCGGTGCCGGCCCGGGCGTTGTTGATCCCGGACATCCGCGGGTGAATGAAGTCAACCAGCGTGAGCAGAACCAACAAGACCGCATCGCCAATGGTCTTAAGAACGACACGCTGAGCGCAAAACAAGCCGGCAATTTAGAGAAGCGCGAAGCCTCCGTTCAGAACCGTGAACAGAAGGACATGGCGAAGCACAACGGTCATTTGACCAAGGCGGAACAGAGAGGCATCAACCGCCAGCAGAACCGTATCAGCAAGAGCATTTACAAAGACAAGCACGACGGCAAATAAGGCTGGCCTTGAAGGGCTCGGGAGAGACTAAGTCGCAGCCAGCTGCGGCTTCTTTGTTTGTGGGAGAGATGTTCGACGGCTCGAGGGAATTCAAATACGTCGGCGCATTTAGGCGCTTGTGCGCTTCCCCGGTCTGCATCTTCACCTCTGCTCTCTTGGTGAGGCTGCTCCTCGCTACGGTACTGCTGCGTCCCAACCCCTTGCAGCGGTTCTACGGAGGGAACGAGCCTTCCCATATCGCCGCTAATCTCGCGGCCGGCCACGGATTTTCGGCGCCCTACGAACACGTTCCGATCGCACCAACCGCCCAGCAACCGCCACTCTATCCAGCCCTGCTGGCCGTCATTTTCCGGTGGTGCGGCGCGTATAGTTTTCTATCCTTGTGTCTTGTCCTCCTAATGAATGCACTCGCCGGTGCCGGCACCGCCACGTTGATTTACTTCGCCGGTCAACAACACTTCACTTCGGAAATTGGGCTGGTCGCCGCCTGGTTTTGGACGATCTATCCGTGGGAGTCGTTCGCGGAAATGCCGATTACAAACTATGGGTTGTCGGCTTTTGTCGTTGTCGCGTGGCTTGTGCTCGCACCCAAGATCCTGGCAAAGTCCTTGCACCCACAACATTGGGTCTGGCTCGGCATAGGGGCTGGAGTCGCAGTGCTGCTGAACCCAACTATTGGCGGCGTCTGCCTGGCATCGGTTGCATGGATCCAATTCACCAAGAGATCAGTTTACCGGGTGTGCCTTGCCGTCGCTGCATTCATTCTCGTACTGACTCCCTGGACACTGCGAAATTACCTGACGCTCGACCGGATTGTTCCCGTCCGTGACAACTTCGGTCTCGAGTTGTTTCTGGGCAATCATGTCGGCATGACCGGCGAGGTGGATTTCAGCAAGGACTTCCCGACCCTCGACCCTCGTCAGTATTCCCAACTGGGCGAAATCCGCTTTATGGAATTGAAGCAACACGAGGCGGTCGCTTGTATTCGCAACGATCCAGCAGGTTTTGCCACGCGTTTCGGCAGGCGGCTCTGGGAGTTTTGGACGGTACCAGACCTCTTCCCATGGGTGGTCATCAGTATCCTGTCTTGGCTGGCAGCGGTGTTGGCGGTCACCAGGAACGGCAGCTGCAGGATCGGGCTCTTCCTACTGATTACATTTACTCTCGTACCGGCGGTGTATTACGTAACTCATTTCTGGCCAACCTATCGTCATCCCATCGAGCCACTGATGCTGCTTGCTGCCGTAGCAGCCATTCGACAAATCCGGGATTCACTACGGCCAAGGCCGCTCGCAGTCCGGGCGGCCGTCGCCGGGCACGTCTCATAGCTGCCGCTTAGCCGTCCGACGCCGGCTCGTCGTGGTGTGCAAACGGCCAGGGCTCGCCGGTTGGCTCGAATGCGGGCGCTGTGATTGCTGGTTGGCACACAGCGCCCGTTCTGGCGCGCCGCTTGGAAGTGTCCACTCCCCCAGTGGTCTTTCCGCGCGACCCACATCCTGCCTAGAGGCCTGCGTTGTGCCCCGTCGGCAGCTTCGGCCAGACTTCTCAGCGTCTGAAGAAATGCCGGGCATAGGCCGATGAAAAAGCCCATGTGGTTCAGGAAATTCATACGCCCACGGCAATTCCTTCGGGATTGGTGGGGCGAATCAAACGCGACGGTAGAATAGAGCGCGCGTCAACTATGTTTGTCACGCAGGCGTCACTGACCTGTAAAAACTTGTTCGCAATCAGCGAATGGGCAAATTCCGAGAAAGTGTGCGGCTACATCACGCAAAGCAGGCGACAGTCCTCGAGCCCACCGGACCGGGTGGGGCCTCCAGCCCAAGCCAGCAATGTCGAATTGACTCATGACAGCCGGGAGACTACCATGGGAAAATAGCAGCAACAAAGAGCCTCAGACAGTAAAGGCCAACCCGACTCGATTTTTCTAACTCAGACGATAGGTCCAAACGTGGTAATCGGGACCATTGTCCGTCAACCGTCTTTTCTGCGCCGGAAGCTGCGCAGAGCTTGGAAGTAAGATGTTCTGCCAACGATTCAACCGAAAACACAGCCAGCCCGATCAACAAGACACACAGTAAAACCGACCCTCTACGAGACAGCAGGTAGAACTGCCGGAGCTAACGACGCAATTAGGGCAACGGCGAGCAGTATCCGGTGCATCAAGTACTGAACGTGAGCGGCGTAGTTTGTTTGTTCTATCGAGCATTGCATCAGCAACAAAAGGAAAGCGATCGCAACAATGCGAAAGCCCCTAATGGGACAGGTGCGACCGTATCCACGTCGCCCTGCGGGAAGAAACCGTTCAGGCATATAGGAACTATCTTGTATGCCGCGTCTCACGAATGGGGGTCCATCCCGCAAAGTAGGGAGTCGGAGGTCTAGAGATGATTCTGTTTCCTCGATCCTCTTGGCCTCGTTCGAGTCAGTTTCGCATCAAGTTTCGATGGCACGTCGCCGACCTAGTGCAGGCGGTTTCCACCGCCTTGCTGCTGGCAATTCTATTTCATCCGGCTTTCGCCGAGTCCAAAAACTCGGGAAAATCGAGCATTCACAAAATCAAACACGTGATCATCATCATGCAGGAGAACCGCTCGTTCGACAGCTATTTCGGAACCTATCCTGGTGCCGATGGAATCCCTATGGAGCACGGTGTGCCGACGGTGTGCAATCCTGATCCGAAAAACGGGGGATGCGTCAAGCCGTATCACGATGCCCAGGATATCAATGGCGGCGGACCGCACGGTGAAAAAGCCAGTGTCGCGGCTATCGACAGTGGCAAGATGGATGGTTTTCTGGCGCAAGCCGAGAGTGGGAGGAAGGGATGCCTGCCCGGGACCAGTGCCGTCTGCACTAACTCTTCGCTTCAGGACGCAGTGGGTTACCACGACGAGCGTGAGATTCCCAATTACTGGGCGTATGCACGCGCATTCGTACTCCAGGACCACATGTTCGAGCCCAACGCTTCATGGAGCTTGCCTGAGCATTTATTTCAGGTCTCGGCGTGGTCGGCGCTTTGCACGGAACATAATCGGCCGGAAAGCTGCACCAACGCACTGCAAGCGCCTGGGCTGCCTCCGGATTTCGGTGGTGGAGCGGCGCCTGTGTTCGGAGGCGAGGCCCGGAATGGACCGCGCGGCGCGGGGCCGATCTATGCCTGGACAGACCTGACTTATCTTCTGCATAAGCATCACGTGAGCTGGGGATATTACGTTGTGAAGGGAACGGAGCCGGACTGCGAAGACGACTCGGAGGTTAACTGCCCACCCGTAAAGCAAAACGCGAGGACACCGGGCATTTGGAACCCTCTGCCATATTTTGACACGGTCCGGCAAGACGGCGAACTGAATCGGGTCCAGCCAATCGAGAACTTTTATGAACAGGCGAAAAGGGGAGCGCTGCCCGCAGTGGTCTGGGTTGTTCCTTCAGGCGAAGTCAGCGAGCATCCCCCGGCTCCTGTGAGTAGCGGGCAGACATTCGTGACTGGCCTCATTAATGCAGTCATGAAGGGTCCAAATTGGAAAGACTGTGCCATTTTCTTGTCCTGGGATGATTGGGGTGGCTTCTACGATCACGTTGTGCCACCGAAAGTGGATGAGAATGGTTATGGCCTGCGAGTGCCGGGATTGGTAATTTCGCCCTACGCCAAAGCTGGCTTCATCGACAAGCAGGTTCTAAGCTTCGACGCCTACCTGAAATTCATTGAGGACGATTTCCTGGAGGGGATGCGACTCGACCCGAAGAGTGACGGTCGACCTGACCCGCGTCCAACGGTGCGCGAGAGTGTTTCGCAACTGGGTGACTTGGTCAATGACTTTGACTTCGCTCGTCGCCCGCTACCGCCCCTGATCTTGCAGGAACGTCCCAACACGGATCTGATTCCCCCGCTGGTCGGTCGCTCGGGAACCCAGCGAGCACGGTGGAGAAATGTTTTCTTCGCCCTTCTTTTCGCAACCATCGTTCTGTTGATCCTGTACCAATGGGTCGTGTTTCGCGAACGCATTATGAAAGAGCGCCCTATTTCCAAAGCTAGAAGCAGATATGACGCGGCCTAGTGTGAAATCGTGATTTTAGAGCCTTATCTAGTTCGTCGTAGTTATGAAACTCAGTGTGCTCACCAGGTAGCTACGGCAACAACGAAACCCTGACGCATGTCAGTACAAAGGTACGGTAGGTTTCGCGGGTGATGTGAACGGTTCCCAGGCGAATCGGGTGAGGTTCATGGCGGAGTACCTAATGCTAATTGCTACGACGCGCCTCATGCCGGAGGTATCCGGGATGGGTTTGCCTGCCCCCGTGCCACCGGCGCGTGAAAAGGCTTTACCTGCCACCCGGGGAGCAGGTTCTGGGATGTCGAGCAAATCCCAAGAAAGCCAGACTGGCCCATCTCAGCATTGGGGCTATGGCATTGGCTGCAGACCCCTGCACACCTGACGGGGACGCTGAGCTAAGCCAGCAGTCCAAATCCAGTCCGCAAACCGTGACGCCCACATTTGCCTGATCCCTGCTGGAGCCATTCCATTCGAGGCAAGTACAGAATTTGGTCAAACTCTTGCGTTTTTGGCGAATGCGAAACGGTGCTTATTGATCCTCGGCCGCCGCACATGACATAATCCACCGTGCCGGTAAGGGATGAGTGCTTGCTGAGGCTTGAGAATGCATAAGCGTTCGTTTGGGACCACATTGAGAACGCAGGTGGATTCTGAAGTGTCCACTAGAACGCAAGACTTGTAATCAGGAAGGATACGGTCATCAGTCGAGGGCCATCGTGTTGTTTACATTTGCGGACGAGGCGACATTTGCTAATCCATTTTTGGGTTTACGCATCAAAGCGCAGGAATCTGCCCAAAATTGCAAACCCCTTATCTGACGGGCCTTTCCCAAAAAGTTCAGGAGGCACCAAGCTGCACCCAGTTCCAACTGACACCAGCCAGCTGGGGTGGCAGAGGCAAGAAATCGAACGTTTCGTTCTGGACGTGCGGCCTTCGGGGCACCCTCGACCAAGGGGTTGGGGTATGCCAAGCAGTACCCCTTTGCAGCTGCCAGACCTTCGCAGATTTTTCACTTTTCAATCCGTGAACGCTACAGATTCGTTGTGAAGGTCTTCGGGCGGCAGGATCGGGAACGGAAATGATGCCTCGAGAGAACGAGGGATTGTATCGCAATCGCGTGAGGCAGCGAGTCGTCACGCGGGCTGCTTCTGACGAAATCGCGGAGAAAGATAGATGCAGGAATTACGAACGTAATGTGGCGGCTCCAAGGCCCTGCCGACGAAAATAAACTGCGGAGCACATCCGTACAAAGAAAGCAACGAAGGGAGCCTAAAATATGAAACGCGGCCAAAGGGTCCGAGTGAAGCCGTTGGCTAAGCACGCCTAAAACTCGGAAAAGGGTGGACTGGAACCGTAGTTCGCTCGCGGTAAATTCGGGCTGAGAAAGAATCAACGGGCGGCATTCTTCGACAAATGAACTCTTTCGGTGGCTTGCAGTCCTGCGCTGGGACTATTCTCCCGCACTTAGAGTGCGCGAGCAGCGGGCGACAACGCAGGAGCGGAGCGAGTGCCGGGGGGCAGTTGCTTAGGGTTGCGAGTGCACTGGAGTTTTATTAGAGTATTTCTCGGCACTCAAGGCACCGGCAGACCAGACAACTCAATGCGAGCTGCATAGGATAGCTTATTTTCGAGCCGCAGGGATAGAGTGCCTGCGACGGATAGATTTACAGCAGGTCGACGTATATGACAGCAGATTTTCAAGTTGGACGTCATACCGTTCTCGTTCTATTGGCCTTGGGGACTCTGCTTGGGTGTCAGGGTCTGGGCAGCGGCAAGCAAGCCATACCACCATCCTCGAATTCCCAGCCGAGCCAGCTCACCACAAACCCTACAAGTATCAGCTTTGGCAACGTACAGATCGGCAACAACCAGACACAGGCTTTGACCCTAACCAATTTGGGAGGATCGAGCCTTACTATCTCTCAAGTGAAGGCCAGCGGAACAGGCTTCACTTCCAGCAACCTCACTCTTCCTCTGACTCTGACGAGTGGTGAGAGCAAGGCGCTCAAGGTAACGTTCACTCCGCAGTCTTCCGGGAGCAGCAGCGGAAATTTAGTGATTGCCAATAACGGCTCGACCCCCACTGTCAATGTTGCCCTTTCCGGAGCGGGAACTTCGGACGGACCGGCTCCGCAAGGCATACTAGCAGTCAATCCTACAAGCCTGAACTTCGGAAGTGTCCACAGGGGGAAGAATCTCACCCTCCTGGAACATCTGACCAATACAGGCAGCGCCAAGCTCACTGTTTCGGAGGCCACAGTCACGGGCGGCGCTTTTGGTATCACCGGCCTTACCTTTCCCATCGTCCTTGCGCCGGGACAAAGCTTCACTTTTGAAGCGACGTTTGCTCCACAGGCTGTCGGCTATGATCGGGCAACGATCTCCCTCATTTCAGATGCTTCCGATCCGCGCTTGACGGTTCCGGTTGCTGGCACAGAGGAACCAAATGGTCAGCTTAGCGTAGTTCCCACTGCAATCAATCTCGGCAACGTCAGCGTAGGCTCCAAAGCTCAACAAACCGGCAAACTGGGCGCTAGTGGCGCCAGTGTGACTGTATTCTCGGTCAACGTGAACGGCGCCGACTTCACCATCACTGGGATAGCCTTCCCAGTCACGATTCCCGCTGGGCAAAGCGCGAACTTTACGGCGACGTTCACTCCTCAAGCGCCGGGCCAAGCCTCGGGCAGCGCCTTTTTTGCGAGCGACGCCTCCAATTCACCGATCGTTCAATCTTTGACAGGCCAGGGAATCTCAGCCCTCCAACCCCGAGTTTATCTTTCCTGGACCGCCAGTTCGTCTCCAAACGTCGTCGGCTACAACGTTTATCGTGGGACTCGGCACGGCGGCCCGTACCCGATGAAGGTTGCCTCTTTGGATCCCAACACCACATTCACGGATAACTCTGTTGCACTCGGCCAGACGTACTACTATGTGGCCGCTGCCGTGAACGCGAATAACGTGGAAAGCCGTGACTCCAGCGAGGTTAAGGCTGTCATTCCTTCACCATAATTTCTTTATCTCCGTTTCAAAGCGCACCGCAACAGCCCTGCCAGCTTTCGTCACAGGCTCAAGTCTCCGCGTTGCCTCGGCAGGCCAACACAGGAGCTTTTCTATCGGGAGAATACCACGCAGCGGCCCGCGTAACTTCTGTGCAGCTTGCCCGCTGGCAACAATTGACGCGGACAGCGTCTCTTCTTGCGAAGGCGGCGGGGAAAGCGGAACCTGGACATGGTGGAGCCAGTCGGGCTCGAACCGACGACCTCATCGTTGGGAATTCTCAGTCCTACGCGAGATGACGTAACACCGAAGAAGCCCGAATAGTCATGGAAGGACAGTGTTCGTGCGGCTTTGGTTCATGTTTGCCGACGTTTGGCTGTACGCGAGCGACACGACCCGACAGCACTCGACATCTGGTCCCGAAAGGCCCCTCGATCAAGGTGTAGGGGTGGGTGAAAGGGTACCCTTTTGCTGCGGCAAGATCCTCGCAAATATTTTTCATTTCTTATCCGTGAAAGCTACAGATTCGTTGTGAAGATCTTTCGGACTGCAGGACCGAGAGGGAACCCGATGCCGCCAGAGTCAAAGTGCGGCCCTCGGCCTGCTGCGTAATTGACCTTCTGGGATGTCCGTCCTACCATTGCCACTCAATGGGCACGCCCTCTCAGTTCATCGGCCAAACGATCTCCCACTATCATTTTGGCAAACCTGATGCCAACGTAGGACGCTTCCGTTAACTGCAAGGGTGCGCTGCATCTTGAGTGCTCGCCATGTTAGCGCAGGCTCGCCACAGCAAGGCTGGGTGTTCCCTGCCCCGACAGCGGACGCCCACATCAATCATGACAGTCTTAAAAATCATGACAGTCTTAAAAAGGCTCACGCTAAGGCCCTGCGCTTGTCCAAGATTCAGCCGTTCGTGATCTATAGCCTACGTCATACCTTTGCAACGAGGGTCGCACCCTACGTTGATGCGTGGGCGCTGTGCAAGATTATGGGTTGGGCATCGCTCAGTGTGGCGATGAAGTACATTCATCCCAGCGAGGAGCGCGTGTTGGCAGCGTTTGGCCAGCAACCGGAATTGAGTCCGACTGGTGACAAAACTGGTGACATCCCGCCAAGCACCATCGAAGAGCAGGTGCTAGAATTGTCAGCAAATGCTTCAACAGTAGTTGCTTAGGCGCAAGTGGGCGCGTAGCTCAGCTGGTAGAGCAATGCCCTTTTAAGGCATGGGTCGCAGGTTCGAATCCTGCCGCGCTCACCATTAACTCTTTTCGGTTCATTGGATTGCATCACTCACGGCGTTTTGCGCCAAGAGATTCTGACCCACACCCAACCCACAACTCTCAAACCACCGCACCTGAACGCCCTGCATTTCCGGGGTCACGACCTGGGCATATTTGCGCAACATGATCTCAGGCCCCGCGTGCCGCATGTTCCCTTGGGCGGTCTTCACATCGGTCTTGTCGATAGACACCATCCATGTAGCCATGCTGGAGCGCAGAGAGTGCAACCCGAAACGCTGACCTTCAGCAATCTGGATTCCTGCTGCCAGAGCAGCCGGACGCAGATGGTCAGTGACGAAGATTCCCGCGCACATCGGAATCGTCCCGAGCATCTTGAACGATGGAAAAACCCAATCCTCGTCCTGTGCGTAGGGGGTGATAGAACGCCATTGACGTAGGAACCACGCCAAGTGTGGGGACATTCCTACCGGTGCTTTCGAGGCTTTTGTCTTCGGCTTATCTATGCATGCGGCGGTCCAACGGCGCTCGATCTTGATCTGGTTTTTGTCCCAGTCGATGTCACGCCATTTCAGACCACATGCTTCGGAAGCCCGAATCGCGGTCGAGGCGCAGACCAGAACGAGCATCTGGTGCATCGGGTTCGGCAGCAGCATGATAATCTGCTTCACCTGCTCCGGCTCCACGATCACGGGAACATAGTCCGATCCCACATCCTCCAGCCTCCATCCAGTAGCCGGATTCCTGGTTACTAGACCTTCGAACTGGGCCCAGTTGTAGATTGTCCCGATCATAGTCTTGATCTTCGAAATGCTAGGTCCGCCGAGCTCCCCATCATCCCTTAGCAGGTACAGCCAGTCGCGGAGATCGCGTTTCGTGATCTTGTCCGCAGTCCGACTTCCCCATCGAGGCATAATGTGATTCTTGACATAAGACTTGGTGCTGTCCGTCGTGGTTTTCGCCCGACGAGAACCCTTGACAGACTTCCACTTTCGGACGGAAAGATCATAGTCAAGACCGTGTACCTTGTGCATGTACTCGGTCAAGACCCTCGTCATCGTAACCTCAGGCCCGTTGTCCTTGTTGATGAATGCCCGGACAGCCAGCCGATCCACTTCTTTCCAAGCTTCCTCCTTGGTCGGGAACTCCGTCAGCGAGCCGATAATTGTGCCGTTCTCAACCCGCCGACCCTCCTTTCGAACTCGGAATCTCAATAACCACATCCGGCACTTCTTGCCTTCCTTAACGCGCCAGACTTTCTTCAGACTCCCGTTTTGGTATGCCATTACTGGCCTCCTTTGTGGGAGCCGCCGCCGTTGATTGTACGGTTGCTGCCAGGCTTTGCGCCACGGGTGCCGCCATTGCCGAGCATCCAATCGCGAAGCTCACTCAGCAAATAGCGCCATGTCCGGCGCTTGCCCGATCCGGGCAGAGGATGGGCGGGAATTTTCCCATGGACGGAGAGCTTTAGGAGATGCTTGCGCGAGCAGCAAAGGTACTCGGCTGCTTTGGTCGCGTCAACGAAGCGCTCTTGCTGCGCGTGCGGGATGGTTAGGTTGTCTCCGGTAGAGTCCGGTTGCGACTTGGAACGGTCCACAAAAACACTCCTTGGCGATGCAGCAAATCCGAGATCGCCAAGGGGGAACAAGCCGCCCTCATTGAATTCGATTCCTGCCTGTTTGGTACCGTGCAGCGCCCCATGAATCCCCTAAAGACCCAGAAGTGCTTGTTCGGCACACAGGTAAATACTAGGTTTTTGTGCGAACGGGTCTTTTCGTGGCATGCGAAGACTGTCCCGGCCGGGCGGAGTAGGACCCTAAGCCGACTGCCGCGACCCCGTCTCCATAACCGAGCCTTCAAAAGCCTCAAATTGGTTCCCAACCAAGAGAGCGCCCGGCGGACGATCCAGTCAAACATTTCCCTGCTACCACCAATTCCCATCCTCCTGGGACAATCGCATTGAGACCCACTTGCACTTGGCGAATATCGTCCTGGCCATCCGAATCCTTTGGCGCTTCCGAAACAGCCTACTTTTCGGCGTCACGGCTTTTGAGCCTCCTCCCAGCCTTCGGGGGTACGGTCGCGCTTATCGACGCCCAGGATCTTCGAGACCACGAAATCCGGCGCGTTCATCCAGTACGGGAAAGGTACCTGGGGCTGTTGGTCGAGGACCGACTTGAGCATGCGATTGAAGCGGCTTGGGCATGATTTTTTTCGCTAGCTCTATACTGACCACGTCACCGGACAAACTGTATGAAGAAACGCAAACGCCCGTCAGTAGCACAGAGATCAAATCCGGCACCTGTCAGTTTTCAGGAATGGCGAAGGACATTCGAGTCGTCGCTAAGGGTCGGTACGCCTGGGTGGAAGGCATTTCGTGAATTGTTGCATCAAGAGGAGCAGTCACGCGAGAAACTGCACTTGCCAAGGCTTGATGATATGCGTGGGCATGTGCTGAAGAAGATATGTGAGGAAACGTCCCCTCGTCCGCCACAAGACAAGAATGCGCCAGTGCTTGCGAAAGCGCTGAAGAAGGTGATTGCGCAGCTTGGTGTCCTTATTGCGACGATTGCGAAGGCGGGAGGAAAGGTTGAGACTGATGGCGGACTTAGCCTCGATTTATCTACTGATCTACATCTCTTCCATAAAGCCAGAAATTCCGCCACCGCTACGCTCGAATTGCTGGAGGCTAAAGGTCCAGAGTCCCTGCGGCGCGATGCGCCAGATCAGTCTTTGTGGTTTCTGTCAATGTTGGATGGTCTAGTTCCCGAATCGCAGGCGAATGCGCTCGCTCAATTGGCTCTGGAAGCGCATGGTTACCCGGATGTGGAACTGACTGATCTTGCCGCTGACAATGTCCGTTCAGGAAAAGTTCGGAAGCGCAAAGATGCTTTTAGAAAGCTGCACGAGAATACGTTGCTCAAGATCAAGAGCTATGCTCTGAGGTCGTGAAGCTTTGTTGTAGTCCTCACGTAAACGTTCGGTGTGGGATGCGCAGTTCCCGTTTACAACCTCACCTTTTTCCCTCTTAGCTGAATGCGGAAAAAAAGCTCACAAAGTTGAGTGCCTTCTTCCGCAGAGTTTTCTTCGGCCGGGATCATAATTCAGTAACGATTGGTCGTCGCGTCGTCATGCCGCAATTGAAGCGGCGTTTGGCGCAGCGCAAAGGGAGAACCAAATGGACATTTCGTCTGAAGCTACATACACAAGCAGCACTGCACAGAACGGGCGTTCCGTTCCATCGTCAGTCGGGCAAACGTTAAGTCGTAACGCTTTGCAATCGCTCGCAGCCCGTCAGCATTCTACTATCGTCGCGATAACCATAGACGTCGATGGGACAAATCCGGCAGCGTGCGCGATTCCACCTGTCGATCCCGCGACACTCGTGGGCAAGTCGATAAGTGACTTGCAGAGGATGGTGCTCAGCGAGCGCGACCTGCTTGCCACGATTAGCCGCGTCGGTCAACAAGTCATCAGGACGCGCCTAATGGTGCTCTTCGCCGAGATAGCGAAGCGGTTCGATGCGGGGGAACCATTCAATGGCTTTACTGGGAAGAAAGCCATGGGCGCACACCTCCGCAGCATCGGATTCGATCCCGGCAAGCTTCGTGTGTGGAAGTTCAACGTGACCATCACCTACGAAGCGGCGAAGGCGATCTTCGACAGCGAGGCGCCCCGTGGGTATCCCTACGTCTACCTGCCCGAAGAGAAGCAGGTGGTGAGGCTCCACGACGATGGGGAGGCCAGCCAACTATTCGGAAAAATGCGGCTGAGGATAAAGCAGCGCGACACCGATCTAGTCAGAGAGAACCTCCGTGCTTACATCATGGAATTCGGCGAGCAGACGCGGGTGGAGAAGCTCGGCTGCCTTCGTGGCGGGGCGATCTATGTTAACAACGGTCGCGGCGGCATGTTCAAAATCACGACTGAGTCGATCTCGGAGGTCGCGAACGGAACGGACGGCGTACTGATGCACGCGCCCGATCTGAAGCCGTTCCCGGCGCTGGACGAAGCCAAGCTGGAGGAGATCCGGCGGAAGCTTGGCGGGATCGGCGCAAAGGTGACGGATTCGCTCCTGTGTCAGCACCTGAACGCGCACTTCGAGGAGGGCGGCAGCCTGTCGGTGTTGCAATACCAGCAACTCGTGGTCTTGCGGTTCCTAAGCTTGTTCCTCGGCGACTACCTTGACCTGCGCCCGATCATGATCGCGCTCGGAGAGCAGAACAGCGGCAAGTCCACGCTCTGGGAGAAGTTCATGTGGCTGCTCTACGGCACCGGGTACCCTCCGCTTTGGATAGAGGAACTCTGAGGGGATGAAGAATGGACTACCTACAAGCTGACCCCGTGTCCCTTGCGCAGGAACGAAAAACTGGCATGACAGGAGCGATAGAGAATCCGGCGAAGCGATCTCCCATCCGTGGCGAAAATCAGCGCCGTCTCAAATATCGGCTGGACTGCGGTCGGAAGGTCTTAGTTGCGGAAATCCGCATCACCCGCTCGACGCTTGGCTACCTTGCGGAGCCTGCCGGAGATGATCGGGCGCGAGATTCGACCCGTCGAGTGGGACAAGCATGCGGTGGACGGCAATTTCTGAGGGTCGCGATCCCGGCTCTGCACCCGCCAACCGGATTCGCTGGCGATGCTCCCAAACGCAAATGGCGTCTGGACTCCTACGACCAAGCTTTTCTGGCTGCCCCCGAGTATTAAGCTAGTGGGGCGGTCAGGACACGGACGCCTCGGAGTCCGAGTTCCCGAAGGGTATCTCGTCCGTGAGACCGCAGGCTGCACGCTAGGAACGCCGCCCCTATTTGTCTGGCGCGAACTACGAAAATCGTGACGCCACGCCTTTCGGCGCGATCATCAAAGGCGTCAGGAGGAGAAAATGGCAAAGAAGTACATCCCCGGAGCAAGAATCACAGTGGCGGGTGACACGTACGCACACCGCGAAGCAATCAAGGCTGTGGGCGGCGAATGGGACACAAAGCAAAAAGTCTGGCGCGTACCGGAGTCCGAATGGTCGAAGCTCGCGCATCTTCCGGGCTTGGAGCGCGGGGATCAGAAAACGTTCACGCCGTCACCTGTGGCGCGGATGGAAAATTTCCCAGTACTCCGCAGGCCGACGTTCACTCCGCTTGAAGGAAAAGAACAATGATGACCATCGAGGACTTTGAGAGCGAGCGACCGCCACACTCTTCGTTCTCGTTTGCCTAGTACGATCTGCCATAATCTTTCCATGTGCGGGCGCTACCGATTGTCGCGGGCGGATTTCCTTAGTCGGCTTTCACCAGCTCGATTTCGACGATGCTTGTTGCACCCGTCATCGGAATAATGACGCCCGGTGACTTCATCGTCAATTTGCGGCCGTTGACCCGCATGAAGTACACGCGGTCGGTTCCGGTGATCGCCTGACTCGATGCGGTGTCAACATGGGCCGTCAGCTTGATACCCTCCGCAGTATGATCGCCAATCGAGTACTTGCCTGTCCAAGCCACGTGCGACTTCATCATTGCGATGGCTTCAGCATCGGTCAGCGCCGCTGCCGCTGGTGCCTTTCGCGTCGAGTCAACGAACAATAGCCAAATTCGATCAGGGGTTACGCTGACGTATCCCGCTACCTGGTCTCCGAGAGGGTAGCTGACCTTACCTTCACTAGTCGCTTTGAGGGTGATGACCTTCCACGTGCCGACAATTTGGTCTTGAGTCGTTGTCTGCTGGGCGAATGATTGGACGACGACAAGTGCGACCGCGAGGGTCGAGAGCAGCATCTTGTTCACGGAATCTCCTTATATCTGCGGCGACCCATTGTACTGAGTCGGAGCCTAACTGTTGAGCATGTTCGGCATGCGGCTTGCGTGGACAACGGCACGAATCTGCAATAATCTCAGGACATGTGCGGACGTTACCGATTGTCGCGACGAAAGGAGATCATCGAGGAATACTTCGGCAGCGCCCCTTCGGATGACGAGTGGAATCCGCGCTATAACATCGCGCCCACGCAGCAAGTCCTGGGTTGTCCGGCAGCACCTTACCCGAGTTTGAGCAATTTGGATTTTCGATGGTTTGGTGGGATTATTAGAGAGGTGGAGAGCAGGAGCAGCGGTATGAAACGCAGAATTGTTGTTTGGGCAATTGCTGGCTTTCTAGTTGCAAGCCTCTGGGCACTTTATCTCGCCGCCACGCTCCCAAGTCCCTTGTTTTTAACCCAGCCGATTGTTTGGACTCTCATCAACATCACTTGCCCAGTCGCGTTTGCCAGCTTTCATTTTCATTTCGGCATTAAACTCTATTGGGTTCTTCTTGCCAATGCCGCCACGTATGGGCTATTCGGTTTCGCAGTGGAAAGCCTGTGGCGACAGTTGAGTCACGCCCAATAATTCAAAGTCGCCCATTACCCGGTGGTGTTTGTAACTACGAGCATTCAAGGGCTTCAACGCCGGAGCCGTCTGCCCAGCTTGCCTCCACCAGTGGACTGAGAACCCAGCGCCTCTCTTGCAGCCGATGGTCGCCGCATTCGGACTGGTATGCTTCCTAGAGAAATGGAGGAGCACACATGGTTAAGGTGAGCGTGTTGTATCCGAACCGAGCAGACACGAAGTTCGACATGACGTACTACCTCAATCACCACGTTCCAATGGTTCGACGGTTATTGGGATCGGAACTGAAGGGAGTATCGGTCGAGCACGGGATTTCCGGCGAGGAGCCGGGATCGGCTGCGCCGTATATAGCAACCGGGCATCTTCTCTTTGACTCAGTTCAGAGTTTTCAGGCGAGCTTTGCACCGCACGCGCAGGACCTA
>Ga0187783_10000724_pt1 | contig 24146 bp, 23 predicted proteins | sample 1015_SJ02_MP02_2_FD_132471 | JGI IMG/M metagenome (GOLD analysis project Ga0187783, IMG submission 132471) | Tropical peat soil microbial communities from peatlands in Department of Meta, Colombia - 1015_SJ02_MP02_20_MG | ecosystem: Environmental > Terrestrial > Soil > Wetlands > Peat | place...
AGATCGGTGGCCAGTTGGTCGCCTGCATGACTGGCGCCCGCAAAGCCGATGATTGTCATCTCGGCCGCCAAAGCAGCCCTCACGCCCAGGACCGAATCCTCGATGACGACACAGTTCTGCGGCGCCTCGCCGAGCGACCGCGCGGCAAAGAGAAAGAGGTCGGGAGCCGGTTTGCCCCGCATCACCTGGACCCGGCTGAAGACGTGTGGCCCAAAGAACGGGGCCAGTCCTGTTACCTCGAGGGCGAGATTTAGACGCTCCGGCACAGATGAGGACGCCACACACCGCCGGTATGGCAACGCCGCCAGTGCCTGCTTGATGCCGTCGACCGGTTGCAGTTCGCGCCGGAAGCGATCGTACAGGCGCCGCGCGAACCCCTGCCCGAGATCCTCGGGGACCGCCCGGCCGACCAACTTTTCGCTCAACGCCAGAACATCGTCGAGGCTGCGTCCGACAAAGGTCGTGAGAGCCTCCTCGGCGGTTGTCGGGCGCCCGAGAGAAGACAGGAATTCCGCCAGACTTTCAGCTGCCATCAGTTCGGAGTCCACCAGAACGCCATCGCAATCGAAGATCAGCAAGCTCCCTGATTTGTGGCGCGGACTGTGAGCGCTCATGGCGATCGCAATCCACGACGGCAGCGCGATCCCAGATCGAGGATCGCACCAGGAACGTAAAAGTCGACCGTCGCAGAACGCTGCGAATGCCTAATCATGACGGCCCACTCGGCTGTTTGCCCGGGTTGACCGTGGGCTGCCTGCCGGCCGGCACCTCGGCCTGCTCAAGCGACACCCTGAGTGCCGCAAGATCAGCAGGGCCCCTTGCGCGGCGAGGCTTGTCAATGGTGCATTCGCGCACGATGCCGGCGGGGTGTCCGGACAGGAAGAAGACCCGATCGGCTAAGGAAACTGCCTCGTCGAGATCGTGGGTCACGAGCAGCGTCGTGACCGGCCGCTTGTCGATCAGACTTGCCAATTCGTCGCGCAGGCGCCTGGCAAGTGCGTCGTCCAGCGAGACGAAGGGCTCGTCGAGAATGAGAAGGTCCGGTTCCACGGCCAGAGCTCTCGCAAGCGCAACCCGTCGTGCCAGCCCGAGCGACAATTCGCCGGGATAATGTGATCGGTGGGCGGTCAACTCCAGGAGATCGAATAGTTCGGCGAGCTGCGCGTCGGATGCCTCGGACGCGGCGAGTCGCACATTTTCCTCGACCGTGCGCCAGGGCAGCAGGCGTGGTTCCTGAAATACCATGCCCATCACGCTATGGGCCGGCCGTCCGATCGTGCCCTGATAATCTGGCTCAAGCCCAGCAATGATTCGCAGCATCGTGGTCTTGCCAGTCCCGGATGGTCCAACCAAGGCAGCAACCTCACCTCTGCGGAGGCAGAAGCGGATGTCACGAAGGACTTCCAGTCGCTTGCCCGAGGCGACTTGGTAGACCTTTCGCGCAATATGCACCTCAAGCAGGGCGTATTCGCCAGCGGGACGCGCGTCGTTCAAGGGGCTGCACCACCAGGGTCTCGATCAACAATATGGCCGCTACGAAGACGACAGAGTAAGCCAGCACGCGGGTGACATCGAAAAGCTGAAACGCGATCCCGATCTCGTAGCCAACGCCGTTCGGCCTGCCGAGTAACTCGACAACCAGAACGATTTTCCAAACCAGCGCAAGGCCCGAGCGCGCCGCGGCCGCGATGTAGGGCGCAAGCTGTGGCAAAACCACGTGTCGGAGCACCGTCCGTCGTGGCATTGCAAACACCTGCGCCATCTCCTCAAGGGTAGGATCAAGGGCGCGGGCACCTTCGCGCACCGTCACGATCGCATTGGGAAGCTTGTTGACGGCCACCGCGGCGATCGCCGCCGTCTCCGTCAGTCCGGCCCAGATATACGCCAGGACGATGATGACCAGCGCCGGCAAATTGAGGATGACGATCAACCACGGATCGCCGAGCTGGTCAGCCAGTCGGACGCGGCCCATCAGGAGCCCGGCAGCGATTCCAAGAGTCATCGCCAGCAGGAAGGCGAGAAGCACGCGGAAAAGCGTAATGCCGACCTGGACGAACAACGTGCCGGTGCGGGCCTCGGTCGCAACCGCAGTCAGCACCGCATACGGCCCAGGCAAATACTGCTCGCCCGCGAGCTGCGCTCCCAGAAACCATGCGCCGAAGAAGACCGCGAGGGACGCCAACCGCAGCATCACCGTTCAACTCCCCGACCCGGTTCGGTAGAAAGTGCCGGGATCGAGCTCGCGTGCGGGGCCAACCAAGCTGGTACCTCCCACTTTGGCCAGTACCCCAAAGAGAGTACGCGCATCCTCTTCATCCTCGGCGACGCTGCGGCGTGGAATGCCATCGCGGTAGCGGTCGCGATAGATCCGCAGTGCAGACGTTTCGCTGGTGCCCACCAGGGGAGCAATCTGCTGCCACTCCAAGTCGGAATTGGCGAGGATGTCCTTGGCCTTGCGGGTCATCTCAATAAAGCGCGCGAGGAGGTCGCGGCGGCGCGTCGCCCACGTCTCCTCGAACACGTAGCCGACCATGGCGGGGCGTCCGGCGATGCCAAGCTTCGGCAGAACGTCCTCGACACCACCGACTCGGCGCAACCCTTTCGCCTCGAGTGAAGCGCAGATATTCCAGAAATTCAGCGTCGCATCCAATTCGCCCTGCAAGGTCTTCTCGGCCAGCAGCGTGGGGGCGCCATAGACGATGGTCGCTTCCTTAGAGAGGTCGATGCCGGTCTGCCGCATGGCCGCCTGCATCAGCAACCAGCTCTTGTCGATCGGGCCGCCGGCCACGCCGATTTTGTGGCCTCGAAGGTCGCTCAGAACCCGAATTGACGAAGTCGGCAGCGCCATCACCGCACCGAGCGCACTGGAATACGGATAGAACAGGAGCTTGGCCCCGAGACTGCGTTCTCGCGTGACCCATAGCCAGTCCGAGACGATGATATCCGCCGACCCGCCTCGTAAGGCGATCTTGCCGGCTTCCGGACTGGCAAGCTCGAGCGTCTCCAGCGTGAGCCCAGCCTGGCGATCGAGACCATGCCTGTGGATGACGTCAAGCTCCCAAGCGACGGTGCCGGTCTTTTGGATGGCGAGTCGCACGGTGTCGCTTGCGGCCGCGTTGCCGGCCAGCAGGCAGCCGGCAAGTACAGGACCAAGGACAGTTGCTCGCATCGTTCCTCCCCACGTCATACCTTGCCGACTTGGCTTCACCGGTCACCTGCAACCGAACCCGGCGGCTTTGGCTTAACTCTACTGATGAATGGCGCAGGCGGCCACGGCGGCAACCCCGTTAGAAGGTCGCACGCGTCGGACTGGTCAATTTGTCAACGCCTGTTTAAGGTCCCGCGTCCACCAGGGGGTGCGGACGGAACGGGTCTGGCGCTTGACCGGTGGTGAGGATGAACGACTTACGACGCGCGCGGCATCGGCCGCCAGAAATCGGAGGAGTGGGGAATGAGCGTCAAGGTTGCACTGATGGCCGTCCTGGCGTTGACAGCGACGCACGGTATTGCGCAGGCGCAGGATGCGGCAGCCGGCGAAAAGATCTTCACGCGGTGCCGTCCATGCCATCAGATCGGCGAGGGGGCCAAAAATCTGGTGGGTCCGGAGCTCAACGGGATCGTGGGCCGCAAGGCTGGAAGCGCGGAAGGCTACAATTACTCCGACGCCAACAAGAATTCGGGCATCACTTGGGACGAAGCCACTTTGAAAGAGTATCTGAAGAACCCGAAGGCGAAGATTCCCGGAACCAAGATGATCTTCGCCGGACTGCCGAAACAGGAGGACATCGATAATCTCGTCGCCTTCCTCAAACAATATGGTGCGGATGGCAGTAAATCCTGATCAGCGCTGACACTTTATGTGATCACCGGAGCCCGCCACGCGGAAGTCTGCGGTGCAATCGGCACGTTAATCCGGGTTGGCTCCGACATCGTCAATCAAAGGGGGCGCGTGGATTCACAGCCCCGATCGGAGCAAATGACGTGCGCACCGTTTGGACTCTGGCAATTGCCGGTATTGCGACCTTGGAGATCGCGTCGGCCGCAACGCCCTCCCGGGCCGCCGATCTCAACGACTACCCGACAACCGCACGGGCCGATTATGTGTTCGCTTGCATGAAGAGCAATGGGGATACCCGCCAGGCACTTGAGCAATGCTCCTGCTCGATCGACATCATTGCGTCGATCATCCCCTATGATCGCTACGTAGCTGCCGAGTCCGTTCTGAGTCTCTCCCAGGTCCCGGGCAATTTCGGGACCATGTTCCGGTCGACCGAGCAGGCCAAGGCCGCTATCACAGACCTGCGCCGCGCCCAGGCGGAGGCGGAGGTGCGGTGCTTCTGATTCATCTGTGACGATCACTCACCGCGCGGCGTCGGTCACATCGACGGTTCCACCGGCCATTCGCCCTTGAAAACCTGATTGTCGGTATCGGTTGCCGCGGCGGAGAAGGTTGCAGCGCCGTTGGGCACGAAATTAAAACGGATATTAGGATCCTCGGAGATCGAGATACCGCCGTCCATGGCGAGGATGAGATCGTTGCCCTGCCAGACCTTCAAGTCGCGAATGAATTTAGCCGGAACATAGAGCCTGGTGACCTGATCCATCTGCAGACCTGAATTGTTTGGATGCCGAATCATGATCTGGGCCTCATGCAGCGGCCGTCCGGCGTTATCGGTCTGCGGCGAATCAGATTTGTCAAATTGCCGCAGGCGCATCTGTCCGAGGCTGATTTTGCTGTCATCCGCGGTCTTGGCCGCCGGCGCCGAGCAGCCACCGGCGGCCTTCACGAAGGTCTTAACGACATAAAGCTGGCCATCCGATAGCTCAGCCACGGCGTGGATGTTGGTATAGGAATCGACCCGCACGCGCGTCGCAATGGCCGTGAGGCCGGCGTTCGGCCCGATCACAAAAGTTCCTACCACGGGCGCTGGGTTCTGGTCGATCACCAGCGTAAACGCCTTCACTTGGCGGGTATCACCTGGTGGTAAAGTGGTTCGAAGCCCGACCGGCACGATGGCCGCATCCTCGGCCCGATAGGGTGTCTCCAGTGTGATCAGGCCAGTGCCGTCCTGAAGGACGCGATCCTTGAACAGGGCTTGCGCCAGTTCGGGCCAAGGATCGTCAGGCTCGGTCGCGGCTGCGCGCACCGGGAGTGGGACATCGCCCAGCATCGCGGCCAGAAGGATTGCCAAAGCTATTTTCTGCGCCCACCCGAGGCTCACCAGCCGAAAAAACGGTGCATTCGCAGTCATTGGCGCTTCTCCTCACAGCCGCCAAATGGATCGTCTTCGGAGCACCCCATCATGCATCGCGTGCTCTCTCAAGCCAACCAGCGTCTCCCAGTCGGTGCCTCACGGCATTTGCCCATATGTATCAATTATTCGCATTTATTATTCCCATTCGAGTTCGGCGAAGGTGGCGGTGGCGTTCCGGGGGTTATAATCGTCGAACAATTCCCATCGGCCGCGCTCCGACTGTCCGGCGCGTTCGGCCGCTGCCGCAAGCGGCACACCCTTGGCAATCAGCCCCCGTACATCGCTCGCCAGTGTCTCCAGATAGCGGCGCTCCTCATTAAGTCCCTGTGGCCAATCGGTGATCAGCGGACCGTGGCCTGGCACAACCCGCCGGGCTGGCAGCCGGCCAAGTGACGCCAGAACCGTCTGCCAACCGCGAATGCTGCCGTCGACTACCGGAATATGGCGGGCCATTACGAGATCGCCGCCGAACAATGTACCGGTCGTCTGATCGAGGACGGTGAGGTCATTGTCGGTATGGGCGGGCGGCCACGCGTTGAGCAAGAGCAGGCGATGGCCGAGATCGATGCTCTGCTGTGTGTCGACGGTCAGAGTGGGCGGGACGATGCGCACGTCGGCAATGAGTTCTTCGCCGAGCAGGCGGCGAAACGCGGTGAGGTAAAAGGCGGCGCGCGCCGCTAAAGCCTGGGGCAGGTTCCGATGGCCGACAAAAATCGTCTCCGGCTGGGCGAAGGCCGCATTGCCGAATACATGATCGGGATGCCCGTGCGTGTTGATCACATAGCGGATCGGCCTGTCGGTCACCGAGCGGATCGCTGCGAGCAGCCGCAAAGCCTCGCGGACGCTTCCGCCGGTATCGATGACCGCAACAGCCTCGTCACCAACCACGAAGCCGATATTGGCGATGGCGCCTTCGTTCTGAGCCGACATGAGCGCGACCGCGCCAAAATGGACGAATACACCCGGTGCGATCTCCTCGAGGCCGAGAAGGGCCAAGGATCGCCGATCCTGAGCCGGTGGATCGATGCCTGGTTGATCGGCATCTGGTTGCTGCGCGGCTCTCGGGCCGGCGTCTGGTCGCTCGGTGGCATTGGCCGCGGCCGACATGGAAAGATCGACGCCTAACCCGAGCGGCGCTGCGAGTGTGCCCAGCATCGATGCACCGTCTGTGAGCATCCATACAAATGTCAACATTATGGCGGCGGTAGTGACGCGGGGCATCGGTTTGCCTCCTGTCTGGGCAGGCACACTATGAGCCCATCGTTGCCCCCTACCAAGCCGGCGGCGTATCTTGCACCGCAGTGCGACAAGGATGGGGGGCGGTGGGACCCATTTTGGTACAAACGGTGCATGAAGCATCGCTTGCGCCACTGAACAGCATTTCTTTGATGAATGTTTTTTCTTGCGAACCCCCAAACGCGAGCATAAGATCGCGCCGTTTCCGGCTTCAAAGGCGTCAGAGATTGGGATTTCTGACGACCCTTCGAAGGCGCGGCGAGGCCAGAGCAGAGCGACCAGTTCTCTCGCCTCCCGAGCCGTGACACGCTGCCGGAAACTCATCCCGGTAGTAGGGTCTGTGCCGAGGCGTGGCGCGTCTGGGCCTTTTCGCATCGGTGGACCCCCCGATAATTTCGTAGGGAGGACTCGGAATGCTGATGCGCAAGCTCCTACTCGCGAGCTGCTGTGGCGCCGCGGTTGTGCTTTCCGCGGGAGTTGCCGGTGCCAACGAAGAGTTGAGCAAGTTGGCGCAGAACCCGAAGGACTGGGTGATGCCGGCCGGCGACTACTACAACCAGCGTTATTCGCAGCTCAAGCAAATTAACGCTGAGAATGTCGGCAAATTGCATGTGTCTTGGACGTTCTCGACCGGCGTGCTGCGCGGCCACGAAGGTTCGCCACTCGTGGTGGGCGACGTAATGTATCTGCATGGGCCATTTCCCAATCCGGTCTATGCGCTCGATCTGAACAATGACGGCAAGATCCTGTGGAAGTATGAGCCCAAGCAGGATCCCAATGTGATTCCGGTAATGTGCTGCGACACGGTCAACCGCGGGCTTTCTTACGCCGACGGCAAGATCTTCCTGCATCAGGCCGACACCACGCTGGTGGCACTCGACGCCAAGACCGGAAATGTCGTCTGGTCGGCGAAGGAGGGCGACCCGTCGAAGGGCGAGACCGGCACCTCGGCCGCGTTAGTGGTCAAAGACAAGGTTTTGGTCGGCGTTTCCGGCGGCGAGTTCGGCGTCCAATGCCGCGTCACCGCGTACAACCTGAAAGACGGAAAGCTGGCATGGCGGGCGTTCTCGGAAGGGCCCGATGACCAGATCCTGGTTGACCCCGAGAAAACTACCAGCCTCGGCAAGCCAGTCGGCAAGGACTCCAGCCTGAAGACCTGGCAGGGTGATCAGTGGAAGACCGGCGGTGGCTGCACCTGGGGATGGATTTCTTATGATCCTCAGCTCAACCTGTTCTACTACGGGTCCGGTAATCCCTCGACCTGGAACCCCAGGCAACGTCCGGGCGACAACAAATGGTCGATGACGATTTGGGCACGCGACCCGGATACCGGCGTGGCCAAATGGGTCTATCAGATGACCCCCCACGACGAGTGGGATTTTGATGGCGTCAACGAGATGATCCTCGCTGATCAACAGATTGGCGGCCAGACCAGGAAGATCCTTGTCCACTTCGACCGCAACGGGCTCGGCTACACGCTCGATCGCGTGACTGGCGAACTTCTGGTGGCCCAGAAGTTTGACCCGGCCGTGAATTGGACGTCGGGTGTCGACATGGACAAATCGTCCCCGACTTATGGACGGCCGAAGGTGCTGCCACAGTACTCGACCGATCAAAACGGCGAGGATCACAACACGAAGGGGATCTGCCCGGCAGCGCTCGGTTCGAAAGACGAGCAGCCGGCGGCCTATTCGCCACAGACCGGTTTGTTCTACGTGCCGACCAACCACGTCTGCATGGACTACGAACCGTTCAAGGTGAGCTACACCGCTGGTCAGCCCTATGTGGGAGCGACCCTCTCCATGTACCCACCTCCGGGTGAGAGCAACATGGGTAACTTCATCGCCTGGGACGCCAAGACCGGCAAGATCGTATGGTCAGACAAGGAGCAGTTCTCGGTCTGGTCCGGTGCGCTTGCCACCGCCGGCGGTGTGGTGTTCTACGGGACGCTTGAAGGCTATCTCAAGGCGGTCGACGCCAAGACCGGCAAGGAACTCTACAAGTTCAAGACTCCGTCGGGCATCATCGGCAACGTGATGACCTATGAACACGGTGGCAAACAGTATGTGGCCATCCTGTCCGGCGTCGGCGGCTGGGCCGGTATCGGTCTTGCGGCCGGTCTGACCAACCCCACCGATGGTTTGGGTGCGGTCGGCGGCTACGCGGCGCTGAAGAACTATACCTCACTCGGCGGGCAACTGACGGTCTTCTCGCTGCCCTGAGCGGGTTGCCAGTTCCAAGCTGAACATTTCCCGGCGCGCTGCTTGATCGCGACGCGCCGGGTTGTCCATTTAAATTTCTGAACTGTCTGCTCTAGATCCGCGAGGGATGGAGGGATATAGCCGTGCGCAGGTGTATGGTGGCCGGTGCCTTGGCGGTGAGCGCGCTGTTTGCCTGCGTTGCGCCGCTGCATGCGGACGGATCCGGTGATCCGACTGCGGTCAGGGAAGACGACGGGAAGTATTACGACAAGGACGGCAATCCGACTTACAAAGTCCAACCAGATGGAACCTGGGACTGGTACACCTATTCGGGCTTCCGGCGTTACCACTCCGATTGTCACGTCTGCCATGGCCCCTATGGCGATGGTTCGAGTTACGCGCCCGCGCTTGCAGATTCGCTCAAAACGATGAGCTACGCCGACTTTGCGGCAGTGGTCATCAATGGCCGCAAGAACGTATCGTCGTCAGAAGAAAACGTGATGCCGTCCTTTGGGACAAATCAGAACGTTGTCTGTTTTCTCGACGACATCTACGTCTATCTCCGCGCGCGTGCCAATGGAGCGATTGATCGGATTCGACCCGACAAGCACGCCGACAAGTCGGAAAGCGCCAAGAAAGCCGAAGACAGTTGCTTTGGTACTAAATAGCAACATCGTCATACGCGGCGGTTGTAGCATGGTCTGATAGACCGGTTGGGGGCGCAAAAGGAGAGAACGACCCCATGGCCAGAGCGACGGTCATCACCTGGTCGGCGCGGATGTTGTTTTGCGCCATCCTGTCGGCAAATCTGGTGCCCTCAACAGTGCGCGCCCAGCCGAGCGAAAGCGGGGATCTGTCGATCGAGTTGGTCGATCCGAAAGTGCTCAGGGTCTGCGCCGATCCACGTAATCTGCCGTTCTCAAACGAGAAGGGCGAGGGCTTCGAAAACAAATTGGCGGAAATGTTTGCCCATAAGCTCGGTAAGAGCTTGTCGTACGTCTATTATCCGCAGGCGCCCGGGTTCGTGCGAAATACCCTTGGGGCGCACCGCTGCGACGTCATCATGGGGTTTCCACAGGGCAACGATCTCGTCCAGAGCACCAACCCGTATTATCGCACAAGCTATGCTCTAGTGTTCAAACCGGGCAGCGGCTTCGAGGGAATTGATACCTTGGAGGACGCGCGTCTGAAGGGGCGACGCATCGGTATCGTCGCCGGCACGCCACCGGCCACGAACATGGCAACCAACGGTCTCATGACCGACGCCAAACCCTATCCGCTGGTGATCGATACGCGCTTTGATTCCTCCGTCGAGGCGATGATGAAGGATCTGGTGGCCGGAAACATCGACGCCGGGATCTTATGGGGACCCATGGCCGGATATTACGCCAAGCAGACCGCGCCGGCGATGACGGTCGTACCATTGGTCAAGGAGACAACCGGGCCGCGGCTGGCTTACCGCATCGGCATGGGCGTGCGCCCGGCCGATCAGGAATGGAAGCGGCTGCTCAATCGGCTGATCGAGGAAAATCAGCCGGCAATCAATACCTTGCTCTTGAGCTTTGGGGTTCCACTGCTTGACGAAAATGATCGCCGCATTACCGAGGGCGACCCCCGGAAGGAGCCATGACGGCGTGGCTCATCGGCGTATCGGCGATGGGCCTCGTGGTCCTCTATTGCGTCGGTGCCGATGCGCAGGAGGCAGCAGCGATCGAGCCCCCTGGCTATCGAATGGACGACTACCGGGCGGCCACACCCAAAACCCTGCAAGGGGCGAGTGTGCTGACCACCCAACAGGCCGAAGCGCTTTGGCGCAGCGGCGGAACGATTTTTGTCGACGTGCTCCCGCGGCCGCCCCGGCCAGCCAATCTTCCGGCCGGGACCCTGTGGCGCGACCGGCCAAGAATGAATATTCCGGGGAGCATCTGGCTTCCGGATACCGGTTACGGGGCGCTCAGCGCCACCACGGAGCATTATCTGCGAGCCGCGCTCGACCGGATTACGGCCGGTGATCATGCCAAAACGCTGGTTGTGTATTGTCTGAAAGATTGCTGGATGTCGTGGAATGCCGCCAAGCGTGCCTTGACGCTCGGCTATACGCACGTCGCTTGGTATCCGGAGGGCACTGATGGTTGGCAGCAGCTGGACCTGCCGCTCAGTCCCGCAACCCCGGTTCCTGACGACGCGCAATAGGTGCTCAGCAGCCATCCCGGCGAGTCGGCCGTTGCCGCAAGCCTATCGCCTGCCCTGTCGCTGTCTCCACTCCATGAATTCGCGGAACAGGGCGTCCTGTTTGGACAAGGGGCCGGAACCCGGGTTGTCGATGCCGCCCCCTCCGGAGAGACGGGACATCTCGGCGAGTTTCTCCTCTGCGACCCAATAGCGAGTCCATCCGGGTACTTTGGCGGCCAGATTGACTTCTCGCCACTTCGGGTGGAAGGCCGGTTGCCGCAATCTCTCGAAGCGATCGAAATAATATTGGATGAAGCGCTCGACCCGTCTGAAGCGATCGCTGTCTCTCGAAAAATTATAAACGGCCAGAACCGCCATCATGCACAGCGTATCCACTCGCGTTCCGGGCTCGATGAGTTGCGGATAATCCTCGTGGGAGAGCGGGCAGGGGACATAGAAGTCGGTAAATTTGCTGCCGTAATCAATTGGGACGAAATGAAACCCGGGTTCCGGCTTGAGTTTGACGAAGAAATCGCATGGCTTGCCGCAGGTTGTAACGATGGCGTCGATCTCGCCGGTCTTCATTTGTTCGATTGCGATGGTGTTGTTGGTGTACAGGATCTCCGGATGGACACCCAGGCGATCAAACACGATCGGGCCGGTCGTCGTCGCGCTGCTGCCCTTAGTGCCGAGTGTGATTTTCTTGCCGTCGAGATCCTTTACGGTTTTAATTTCCGGTCGGGCATAGATGTAAAACTCACCGTTGAGCAACTCCGATATGTAATTGATACGCTGTTCGATATTTTTGACCTGTCCAGATTTTTTGTAGTATTCCATGGTATCGGTGTAGGCAATGCTCAGGTCAACTCCCTTCATGTAGAGCAGATCGGAGATGTTTTCATTTCCGCCGTAGCTCACGATCGGCAGAATGCGAAGGTTCTCGCCGTCATCGAGCGCCTTGGCGAGGTCGACGGCAAAATGGATGAAGGTGCCTTCAAAAAATCCGCCGGCAATGCCGACCGTCCAATTGTTGACTTGAGCGACCTTGGACTGTTCACCAGACGCGCTTGCGCTGTGCGGAGTGCGGAGGGTGGCTTCGGCAACCCGCACAGGTGTTTGCCCACTTTGGGCCAGTCCCAGCGCAGCGGGCACGACCAACGAAGTCAGCACTCCAGCTATGGCGTTTAGATATCTGCGCACAGATACGCTCCCTGCTTCGATGGAACGTCCTAGGGACAGGCTATTGAGAGGACATATTTGCGCTACGCGCTACCTAAATCTATCGCAATATCGAGACGTTCGAGGCCATGATGCGCCGCAATAAACAGTATCACGACCCTAAATCTTTTATTCCCGATGGTCACATGGGTGCAAGTACCTATCGTGAGCATCGCGCAATACGCTATGGATAGCGTGAATACTATTAAAAGCTGCGTGCATTGCGGAACCAGGACTATTTCCGGTCGGGAACGGGTCGCAATGCCGGCGCCAAGGCCTCGAGTCGATGGATCAGCCCGAACGGGCGGCACCATCACGATATGTTTTTGGGCAGAGGGCGAGAAATCGCCGTCTTTGCGTCCGGCGCGCGGTCACGCGCCCACCGGCTGGTGGTTGATCCAGCGGCGTCGCTTAATGCTGGCGTGTGGGGATGGACGACCGGCCGTTTTCACACTCGGGTGGCGCCCACAGGCCCCGCCAATTGGCCGGGCTAGCGAACGTTCCCCTGGACCCATTCGTCCAACAATCGGGCGATCTCGAGATTATTCTTCTCGATCATTACCATGTGGCCGTTGCCGCGGATACCTTTGTCCTGCAGCCGGATGAATTGCGTCTTGACGCCCGCCTGATTGAGGTACGCCACCGTGCAGTGGTCGTAAACCTGATGGTAGGAGGCTTCGGCGGTCATAACCAACACCGGGACATTCCTCAGATTTGCCAGCTGACGTGCCGGCGTCTTCTGCATCCAGCAGGCGAATAGCTCCGGCTCCGGCTGAGCCTGTTGCTCAACGGCAATCTGCGCTGGATCGTTCACGGGCGGATCGTAGGTGATTGGGATGTCGGTTGGTCCCCAGGCGCGTGCCTTGCCGGTGCCGATGATCGTTGCTTCAAATGGTGGTCCCGCCGGTTCGATTGCCAGAATCGCTTTGACAAGTAGGGGCCGTGCGTCAGCTATGAGCCAGCCAAACGGTCCCGCCTGCGAGTGGGTAAGCACGATGGCCGGTCCGATCTTGTCGAGGAGAGCGACACCGGCATCCTTGTTGCGCTGTTCCGTTTCCTCATTCGAGATCACGGTTTCGACCTGTGTGGCATAGAACGCGTCAAAGACAGGGTCGCCCTTTCTGCCTTTAGTGGGGCCGTCGCCCGGCCACTGCGTGTGATTTTTGGCCTGCGGCCAATTTCCTGCGGTTTCGATGGCGGTGAATTGGAACTCTTCGGCCGCCGCTGTGAACATTCGGGTCGCCCCGTCGGCAGGGTGCCACGCAGAACGGCCACGCATGGGCTGATCGATCATGTAGACGACATAGCCCTGTTCGACGAAATAATCCGCCCAGCCCTTACGGCCGTCCGGGGTCCCCATCCAGTTCGTGGCGGTCTGTCCGGCCCCGTGGATCAGGACCAGCGGATAGGGCCGGCGCACATCCTTCGGAGCTAGCACTTCGACATAGGCTTGACCGTCCATTATCTCTTTGCCTGGTTCCCCGACATACTTGCCACCAACGTAAAAATAACCTCGCAGCGCCACGGCGGACTGGTCGAGGGCAGGCACCGGCAGTTTCGGCGCCTCCGCCCGCAGAGGCGCCGCGACGAGGCTAACGGCTGACGCAAGCAAGCCGCACAAGATACGCAAATCGACCAGGTTCAAGGACGCCTCCCCGTATCTGCCGCTTTCGTTCGGCAACCTGCAACTTCGTGTAGCGAAAGCCTGACGTCCGGCCCGCAGTCTTGTCAATACGACAGACGAGCGCCAATCTCACCTCGAGGTCGAACGTGAGCAAATCTCACAGGCGCCGCGCCCACCCGCAGGTGATGGGGCGGCCGACCGGCCTGGTGGCAAGCAGCCGACGCAATCAGGCGCCGTCATTACCGTCGTCATCGGGTTGACCGGCCGGTCTTCGGGCTACTCGACCAACTGCTGCAAGTCGCGCGCAAGGCTGAACAGCCGCCGCTCGATTGTGACCGGTGCATCGCAGACATAACTGATGGTCTTTTTTCGATCCTCAAAGACTCGCGTGTCCCAGGTAATCCGGTTGGCAAGATCGTCGACCTTGGTCTGGTCGAGATTCGGAGCGTCCTGCGCGGCCCAAAGTTCGTGAGTCTCAGTGCGAATCTTCTCGGCGAAATCTCTTTGGCGGCGCACATATCGTTCGATGCTGTCCATGATGGCGGTGCGTTGGCGGTTCAACGTCTCGAACAGGCCGGCGAAGACCGTCGTGGCCTTTTCGGCTTTCTCGGCCGGGCTTCCGACAATGAAACCGTTGAGCAGTTCCTGGGCCTCCTCCGGCGAGGTGCGGCGGGCTGCGAGCCGTTCGACCAGATCCTTGACCTTGGCATCATCCTCCCAGCTGTTGCCCACCTTGTCGATCGCGGGTCCCGTCCACATCGCGGCCGGGGAGAGCTCGGGCACCTTGATTTGGTTGCAGGGCCAATCGGGAAATCGCGGGTCGGCCGCCTGCGAGCATGTAAGCGATGCGAACTGTGCGGCAACGACAAGGAAAGCAGCGAAATATCTCATGACATGGCTCCCGGATCTCCCCGTCGCAATAGCATGCCCCGCGCCGGATCATAGGCAAGAATGGCACCGACCATGAATACCAAAGTGCAGCCGCCGACCACTGCAAGCGAAGTCCAGTTGACCTTGGCGTAGAGGGCAAAGCGGATCAGCTCGACCGCATGCGTGAAAGGGTTGGCTTGGCACACATAATAGAGCAGCGGACTTGATTCTTGGACGCGCCACAAAGGATAAAGAGCGGAGGAAGCAAAGAACATCGGGAAGATCACGAAATTCATGACTCCGGCGAAGTTCTCCAGTTGTTTGACAAGGGAAGAGATCAACATTCCCAATGCGCCCAGCATCAGTCCGGTGAGAATGAGCGCCGGAAGCACAGTCAGATAACCGATTTTCGGGGGTTCAATATCCCAGAACCAGGCAATGACAAGATAAGCATAAACCTGCAACAATGATACGGCAGTCCCCGCCAGCAGTTTCGATGTGAGAAGAAACCAACGCGGCAACGGACTTACCAGCAGGGTACGCATATTGCCCATCTCGCGGTCGTACACCATCGACAAGGACGATTGCATGCCGTTAAACAATTGAATCATGGCCATCAGGCCTGGTGTGATATAGACCTCGTAGAGAACGTAGACCTCGTAGGGCGGGATGATCGATATGCCGAGCACCTGGCGAAACCCTGCGGCGAAGATAAACAGCCATACCAGCGGCCTGACCAGCGCCGAAATGAACCGCTCCCGCTGGTGCAGAAATCTCAGCCCCTCCCGCCACACGATGCCCTTAAGGCAGGTGGCGTATTGCCGAAATGAGAAGCCCGGCCGAAGCGCCGGCTCGGTGGTGAGCGCGGTCATGCGGCCTCCTCGCCGGCCGCTGCGATGGTCGTGAGCTTGGTAAACGCCGCACTCAGGTTGGTGGTGGCCTCTTGCTCGACAATCTGATCGGCTCGGCCGAGAGCCAGCACCCTGCCTCGATGCAGAATGATGACTTGATCTTCGTCGAGCACCTCGTCAATGAGGTGGGTCGCCCACAGTACACTGACACGATCGTGGGTTACCAGCCGGCGTACATGGCCGATGATCTCGGCCCGAGCCTTGATGTCGAGCCCTACCGTTGGTTCGTCAAGCACCAGCAGGCGAGGCCGATGCAGCAGGGCGCGCGCAATTTCGACTCGCCGCATCTGTCCGCCAGAAAGATTGCGGACCTTATCTCGCGCGCGATCCGCAAGGCCACTGCCGGCCAGCAACGCATCTGCACGCTGACTGGCTTCGTTACGCCCTATGCCGTGAAGGGCCGCATGATACAGCAGATTTTGAATGACCGACAGATCGAGGTCCAGCGTACGTGTCTGGAACACGACGCCAAGTAGACGTAGCGCTTCACTGGCGTGCTCGGCGACGTCGTGACCGAAGATGCGAACGCGGCCGCTTCGGGTGGCGAACAGGTGCGTGATAAGAGAATACAGTGTTGTCTTGCCGGCGCCGTTAAGTCCAAGCAGGACCGCGAAACTCGCTGGCGCCAGAGTGAAGGAGACGTCATCGAGCGCACGGCGTGTCCCGTACCAATGGCTGACCCGCTCCACCGCAAGGGCCGGCAACTCGACCTTATCCATCGAAGATGTGTTCATTGACGAGCATTCATGCGTACAATGCACCGCCGGGCTATTGCTGTGAAATCGTGACGCCCCACGGCAGTTCGCCGACCTGGATCGTCTTTATCACTTTGAGGTTTGCGACGTCGATGACCGAGACGTCATTCGATACGCCATTGGTGGTCAACAGATACTTCTCGTCCGGTGTGAAAGCCATGTGCCAGACTCGCTGGCCGACCAGCAAATACTTCCGCACTTCGTGAGTTACCGCGTCGATGACGGCGACACGGTTGGCTGGCCCAAGTGCCACGAAAGCCGTCTTGTCGTCTGCGGTAATGTTGATGCCGACCGGTTGGATGGCCTCGCGCCGGAGCCCGGGAATTTCAAAACTGATCTTGGTCTTCACCTGATGCTTGACCGGATCGATGATGCTGACGGTGCCGCCGACCTCCGCAGAGACCCAAAGCTCAGACCCGTCGCGCTTGAACGCGGCAAAGCGCGGGCGCGAATCGACCAGAACATTGGCGACGATTTTATGAGTCGCCGTATCAATGAAGTGCGCCATGTTGGTGGTTTCGGATGTGTTGACCAGAATTTTTCCATCCGGACTGATACCCATGCCTTCCGGTTCGACGCCAACCTGGACGTCGCCAAGCTGCAAGCGTTTGTCGATGTCGATAATGGTTACCGTGTTGTCGTTTTCGTTGGCCACGTAAAGGATCTTGCCGGTCGGATCCTGGGTGAACAGTTCAGGATCGGCGCCGGAGGGCAGAGTGCCGACCACGTCGTTGGTTTTAGTGTCGACCATCTCAATGGTGTCGTCGTCACCAACGGCAACCATTACGAATTTGCCGTCCTTGGTCAGTTCGATCCCCCGCGGGCGCTGGCCGACCTTGATGGTCTTGATGACTTGGAAGGACCCGGTGTCGATCACGGATATCGTGTTACCCTTCTCATTGGAAACGTAGGCCGTAAAGGCCTCGGCTGGCGTCATCGACGCCAGGCAAAGACCCATGGCGAGCAGCAGGCCTTGTCTCATCCGGCTTCTCCGGGGATGATCAGATAGACGAGCGGTCCGGTCATTGCAGGTGACATTTGGTTTCCGGCCGATCGATGCCCAGGGTGTCGAGCTCGGAGAACTGGTGAAGGAATCCCTCCTGGGGAGAGACCGATACCACCATGCGGCCGTCGGCCAGCAGGATCGGTTGACGCAACTGCAGATCCCAGTCGCGCAAGGTCAGCGGCCGCCCTTTGAAGGCCGCGAGCGCGAAGTCCGGACTCTTGAAGAAATTCAGGAGCCCCCTGGCATCCGCGGCCGGCACATGCGTCGTGCCTTCCCCGACCATCCGCACTGCGGTCCAGGCCTGCATATCGCGCGGGCTCATGGTTCGGGAAAAATCGCGTATGAAACGATTTTGCAACTGCACCGCCCCCCATTGGTCATGAGAGGGATCCCAACTCGTCGGCTCCAGACCGGCCGATCCGGCAACCGGTCGAGCGTCCCAGGTCCGGTAGGGCAGATAAGCCGCGAACACCTCGCTCTCATCGGCCGCAACCAGCACGTCGTAGCTCTGGATGCCTTGGGTAAAAACGGGGATCTGCCGCTGAATCAATGCAACCCCGCTGTCCGTGCGGCGTGCCCCACCGGTATCCTCGAACACCTTCTCTTGGACGATCTTGGCCCCAAACCGCGCCGCCGCACGCCGCAAAGCCTCGGCATAGAGCTTGTCATTGTCGTGAGAGCCAACCACCAGAAACCACCGGCGCCATTGCTTCCAGACCAGGTACTGGCTCAGCGCGTCCGCCAGCATCGATCGAGTGGGCGCGGTGTGTATCATGTTGGCCCGGCAGTCCTCTTGCCGCAGGCGGTCGTCCGTCGCGCCCGCGTTGAAGATAAGCGCGTCCTGCCCGCGCAAGGCGTCGGCGCCTGCAATCAAAGCCGGCGCCGGGAGGTCAGCCACCACCATGCGGACCCCATGATCGATCAGCGTGGCGATCGCGCTTGCGGCGTCGGCGTCGGACTTGACCCGGATGACCTCGAGCGAAAAATGCTGACCGGTAAAACGGCCGGTCGTGTTGTTGTCCTCGATGGCCAATTTCGCGCCCGCGATGCCATCGTCCTTGGCCGGAGTCGCAATAAGAGACAGCGTGGCTTGGTGCTCGGCACGCTGGAGATAGCCGAGCTTGATCTCGGTAGGCTCCGCCGCGGCCGCCGGGCCGGTCGCCAACCCGAGCAGGAATGCCATGCCGGTGATGGCGCTTAGCCGCGTCATCGTGCGTCCTCCCGTGCTGCCGGTCCCCGCACGTACCGACGCAGCCTTTGGTTCTGTCTATCACGGTTGAATCTAGATAGGCTAAATGGTGAGGGACAGGTGGAAATTGCCGCATGGGCGGTCCGTGACGTCGAGCGTTTTTAGCTGATGCAGCTTGTCAGCCTCACGCTTGATGAGTTGATTGGTCGGCCATGCCCAACGCCGAATGGCTGGATTTCAATGGTGTGTATTCGACGCTTTGCGGTGGTGACCGCCGGGATGGCTGCGCAGAGGGCCCTGGCCATCGATCCGGCGGGGCGAGCGCGGCTATCATTCGGTTTGGATGACGATGCCGGCTCATTCATATTCGGTGGGCCTTCGCATTCTCGCTTGGCCTGCCCGGGGGGCGTACTGTGACATTATTTCTGGCCAGCGTGACGGGACCCGGGGAGGCCGAGATTGCGCTGGCAGGCGGTGCCGACATTATCGACCTCAAGGACGCTTCCAAGGGCGCTTTGGGAGCCTTGGAGATCGATCAGGTACGGGCCACCGTGCGGGCGGTCGGGGGTCGGCGCCCAGTTAGCGCGGTCACCGGTGATCTGCCGATGGAACCGGCCGGCCTGCTGGCCGCGGCCGCCCAAATGGCCAAGGCTGGCGTCGACTATGTCAAGATTGGCCTGTTTCCTGATCCCCGGCGTGAAGAGTGCATCCGCGCCCTGGCGGCACTGAGTGCCGAGACCAAGATCGTGGGCGTGATGTTTGCCGATCGTGGTTTCGATGTCGATCTGCTGGGCCTTATGGCGGAATGCGGTTTTACCGGTGCCATGCTTGACACTGCGACCAAGGGACCGCGTCGCCTGCTCGACCTTATGGACATCACGGCCTTGGGAGGCTTCATCGCGGCGGCCCGAACCCATGGTCTAATGAAGGGTATGGCGGGTTCACTCGAGACCCCGGACGTTCCACGGCTCTTACTGCTGGCTCCAAACTTTCTCGGGTTCCGAGGAGCCTTGTGCGTCGGCCAGGATCGCACTGCACCAATCAATCAGGAGGCGGTCGCTCTCGTTCGGCGACTGATTCCGGTCGACCGGCGCGGCGCAACCGGTACGGCCGCCTCGGCGGCGGCCGTCGATTACCGCATTTTGGCGGCACGCGGCTATTCGGTCGACCCGAAGGGAGACAGCCAGGCGACGGATCGCATTTTTGTCCGCGATCTGGTCTTGCCGGTCCGGATCGGTGCTTACGCGCATGAACGCTGGCGCCCGCAGCAGGTTCGCTTCGACGTCGACGTCTTCGTAGGGCGCACCGAGCGCCCGGCCGAGGACATGCGCGATGTCTTCTCCTATGATGTGATCATTGACGGCATTCGTATGATCGTGGCGCAGGGTCATGTCGCGCTGACCGAAATGCTGGCCGAATGGATCGCCGCGCTACTTCTTAGTCATGCCCGCGTCATGGCCGTGGTGGTTCGGGTCGAAAAGCTCGAGGTGGGGCCGGGCGGAGTTGGTGTCGAAATTCGGCGTGAACGCAGCGCAGAGGCGGCGAGGATTCACGCCCTCTACCCAACCGCCGAACCACTCGCCGCCAAAGCGGCCGAGTAATGCGCGAACGCGACGGTTTGACGATCGTCAAGCTGGGCGGCAGCCAAGCCCTTTCGGCCGAACTCGGCTTCTGGCTCGCAGCCATTGCCGAGCGTCGGGGCGCTGTGGTGCTGGTGCCCGGTGGTGGTCCCTTCGCGGATGCCGTCCGCGCGGCGCAAATCCAAATGGGATTTGACGATGCGGCCGCTCATCATATGGCCCTGCTGGCGATGGAACAGTTCGGTTGTGGCCTCGCGAGTCTGAATGCCAAGTTCGTGCTGGCGGACTCGACAAGCGCCATCCGACGTCAATTGGGTCGGGGTCTGGTCCCGATCTGGGCGGCCTCCAAGATGGTGCTCTCGGCGCAGCAGATTCCGTGTACCTGGGATGTCACATCGGACAGTCTGTCGGCCTGGCTGGCCGGGACAATCGGTGCCGAACGTCTCGTTTTGCTCAAATCGGTCAAGCCCGCGACCAATCCGATCAGCGCTGCCGAACTCGCGGTGCAAGGTATTGTCGACGCGGCCTTCCCCGGTTTTCTGGCCGCGAGTGGCACACAGGCCTGTGTGGCTTGTGCGGGCGAACGGGATCAGGCGGCCGCCGTGCTTGCCGGAAGGAGCCAGGGTATCCGCATCGGCTTGCATTAGGCGTGACCCCGTGGGTTAGATGGCATCGCAATGGCCAAGGTCAGAACACCGCGTTGGGGTTGGGCGCTCACCGGGTCAGGGCATTTCTTCAAGGAATGTCTTGCCATGATCCGTGAGCTTGAGAATGTCGATCTGTTCGTCAGCCGGGCAGCGAGCGAAGTGGTTCGCATGTACAAGCAGGACCTGACGCTGCCCAAGTCGACTCGAATTTTCCGTGACACCACCGCCAGTGCGGCGCCGGTTGGGTACTTTTATTATGGTGTCTATCACACGCTGGTGGTCGCCCCGGCGACCTCCAACACCGTTGCCAAGTGCGCACTCGGCATTTCTGACAATCTGGCCACCAATGTATTCGCTCAAGCCGGCAAATGCCGGGTGCCGGTTATCATTTTCCCCTGCGACACGGCGCCCGAACTGGTGACCGAGGCGCCGAAGGGAATGGTAAACGTCTATCCACGCCAGATCGATCTGGAGAATGCGGCCCGGCTGAAATCGTTTGACTCAACCGAGGCCGTCGATTCTCTCCAAGAACTCGGTCAGGCACTCGCACGCCGCCAGCGCGAGCTTTCAAGGAATGGCTGAGACCATCGTTTTTCTGACCGGCCACCTGGCGCAGCCGCGACTGACGAAGGTCCTGGCCGGCCTCGGTGCCGCGGAATTCGAGTGGTCGGTCGAAAATATCGGCGTGAAAGTCGCCGCGCTGATGACCGAGGCGATCATCGTTCGTCGCTTGCGTCGACCGGTCAGGGCCGATCGCGTCATCGTGCCGGGCCGCTGCCGCCTCGATCTGACGCGCCTGAGTAGCGAATTCGGGGTTCCGTTCGAGCGCGGACCGGACGAACTCAAGGACCTGCCCGCCTATTTCGGCAAACATGGTCGTGGCGTCGATCTGTCTCGCTATGACGTGCGCATCTTCGCTGAGATTGTCGATGCCTCCGCGCTTGACGTCGACACGCTGCTCGCGCGTGCTGCAACCATGCGAGCGGCCGGAGCCGACGTGATCGATCTTGGCTGTCTGCCTGACACCGCGTTTGTTCATCTCGAAGATGCCGTGCGGGAACTCAAGGCTGCCGGGTTCAAGGTGAGCGTGGATTCCGGCAATCCAGACGAACTCCGTCGTGCCGTGCGCGCCGGAGTGGACTTTATTCTCAGTCTCACCGAGGTAAGCCTCGACATTGCCGGCGACGGCGCCGCAACAGCGGTGCTTATTCCGGCCGAACACGGCGATCTAGGGTCGCTGCTGCGCGCCGCCGAGGCGGCCGCAAGGCGGGGGATCCCGGCAATTCTCGACCCCGTGCTCGACCCGATCCACTTCGGGTTCATGGCCTCTTTGACCCGCTACGCGCAGTTGCGCGCCGAAATGCCCGCGGCGGAGATTTTGATGGGAACCGGCAACCTGACAGAACTCACCGATGCGGATTCCGGCGGTGTGACCGCGATGCTGATGGGAATTTGCTCGGAGCTCGACATTCACAATGTCCTTGTCGTGCAGGTAAGCCCACATACGCACCGGACGGTTCAGGAGCATGATGCGGCACGGCGTATGATGTTTGCGGCGCGTGAGGATCGCAGCCTACCGAGGGATTATAGTGACGCGCTTCTTCAGCTGCATGAACGTTCGCCATTCCCAAACACGCCAGCAGACATCGCCGAACTGGCGGCTGAAGTGAAGGATGCCAATTTCCGGATCGAGGTGGCTCAGGACGGGATCCATATATTCAATCGTGCCGGGCATCATGTCGCAGAGGATGCGCTCTCACTGTTTCCCAAGTTGAGGATGACGACGGATGCGGCCCACGCGTTTTATATCGGCACCGAACTTAGGAAAGCTGAGGTCGCCTGGCGGCTAGGCAAGCGTTATACCCAAGATGAGCCGCTCGACTGGGGTTGCGGCGTCGATCGGCCGTTAGAGGATCTGACCCGGTCGCGCGCAGGTGGGCACACACTACGCCCGGCCGAACCATTTCGGGGTGACGATGGTGGTGATGATCCGAGAAACAATCGTGACGACGGTTGACGTTGAGGGGCGGGTTCACATCGCTCCTATCGGCATCATTGCCGAGTATGACGGGTGGACGATTGCCCCGTTTCATCCCTCAGTCACCCTCGATAATCTCCGCGCCGTTCCCTTTGCAATCGCCAATCACACCGACGACGTCCGCATCTTTGCGGGGTGTCTGACCGGCAGGCGCGATTGGCCGACCAGGGCCGCCGAGAAAGTGCCAGTGCCGCGGCTCGAAGCCGCGCTCGCCCATGTGGAGCTCGCGGTCGCCCGGGTGACGTCAGACCGCGAGCGACCGCGCTTTTTTTGCCGTGTCGTGCACCGTGCGATGCACGCGCCCTTTGAAGGACTCAATCGGGCCAAGGCGGCGGTCATCGAGGCGGCCATTCTCGTGAGCCGTTTGCATCTGTTGCCGAGACAAAAAATCGATGCGGAGCTCGCCTATCTCAAGATTGCAGTCGACAAGACGGCCGGCGAAGCGGAGCGTCAAGCCTGGGATTGGTTGATGGAAAAGATCGCGGTCGATGCGGCGCGCGAACCGCGATCCATGTCATGACGTCAAAGGCAACACCATCGAGGCCAGCGCTTCTGTGGCATCCTACGACGTGCATTTGATCGGGCCACTGCGCACGCGGCTGGCGGTTCAAGTCTGCTCGAGCTGCGAGAGTTCGTTGATCAGGTCTCGCTCGCCGACTGGAGAGCGGGCGCAGTGGATTTGTCCGGAGGCATATGCGGGCGGTAAACATAAGGGGCGTCGGCAGTATCGGTCACTAATTCGCGTACCAGCGCGTGGTGCGGCGAAAGATGACAAACCGGGTCGGTGGCGCGCGCGTCCCCGACGAGCGCGAAGGCTTGGCAGCGGCAACCGCCGAAATCGATGTCCCGACGTTCGCAACTGCGGCATGGTTCTCGCATCCACGCTGTACCGCGAAATGCGCAGAACGCGGGTGATGACCGCCAAATATCGGCGAGCGAATGGTCGCGGACCGACCAGAATTCTAGTCCGGGGATTGACTCTGCGGCGTGGCAAGGCAGGACGCGACCCGACGGCGTGACGTTGAGTGAACGGCGACCCCAGCCGCCGACGCACGGTTTGGGAAAGCGGGCATAATAGTCCGGAACAACCGCGTCGATGACAATACGGCCGTGATGTCGGCTGCGCAATTCTTCCACCACCGCCAGGGCCTGCTCGACCTGGGGGCGTGTCGGCATGAGGGCGGCGCGGTTCTTGAGCGCCCAGCCATAATATTGAACGTGGGCGATCTCGACGCGACTCGCCTGCAGGGTCAGCGCCAGATCAACCAGATCGGCGATCCGATCGATATTGGCCCGGTGAATGACGGCGTTAATCGTGAGCGGAAGCTTGTGCCGGGTAACCTCGGCGGCGAGCGCCCGCTTGCGCTCGAAAGCTCCGCGATATCCAGCCACGTGATCCGCCGATTCAGCGGTGCTGTCCTGGATCGAGATCTGAACGTGATCA
>Ga0187783_10000725_pt1 | contig 24106 bp, 27 predicted proteins | sample 1015_SJ02_MP02_2_FD_132471 | JGI IMG/M metagenome (GOLD analysis project Ga0187783, IMG submission 132471) | Tropical peat soil microbial communities from peatlands in Department of Meta, Colombia - 1015_SJ02_MP02_20_MG | ecosystem: Environmental > Terrestrial > Soil > Wetlands > Peat | place...
GAGCCCAACTGGATGATCGGGCAGGCCGAAATCGACGAAACTCGGCATCGGCGCCATGGCGGCTATCTCCGCGTCGGCGCCGAATTCCACCCATAGCGGCGAAGCGGACGGGGCCAGGGGCTCGCTCGCTGCAAGGTCGAAAACCTGGGCATTGTCGTAGCCTTCCACGGTGAAACCTTGCAAACGGAACGGGTGCGGCCATCCAAAGCTGCAGATGCTGGGCGCCGGCAGTCCACGCGGGGCGTCTCGGGTAAGGCGAGGCCAAGCTGTCACGAGGGCCCGAGGCATAACCCATTGCTCAGGCTCTGTGACCGTCTTCGGTCGATCCCCTCGAACCGGCACTACGTGAACGATATGATAGCCGCGGACTTTGAGTTCCCTAAGGAGTGTGGGCAGCATGAGTGCTGTCGCCGGCTGAATGTCGTGCAGTAGTAACACGCCCTTGCCTTTGCGCTCTAAGCGCTCCAACGCTCGCTCCATTACCTGCTGGGCGCTGATGCGCGTCCAATCGTCGGCTGGAAAGTCGGCGCTCCAAGCCATTAAATTGTTGGCTGCGAGATAGCTTTCGACTGCCCGAGACCGACCAAGACCTGGGAATCGGAAGAAGGGAGCAACGGCCTTGGGGTCTCCAAGTGCCGCAGCAACGCTGGCGATGCCTTGATCGATCTCCCGCTGCTCTGCTGCCGGAGGAAGTCTGGTAAAGATCAGCGGATGAGTCTGACTGTGCGTAGCGATCGTATGTCCCTCGTTGTAGATGTGCCGGACCATAGCCGGATAGGCGCGGGCTTGTTGTCCCACCATGAAGAAGGTTGCCTTAACGCACTCCGCCGCCAACGCCTCAGTAATCCGGGTCGAGTAGGGCGGTAATGGTCCGTCATCGAAGGTCAACACCACTTCCTTGTCGGCTAACGGCAGCGTCTCTGGATATTGCATGGTGCCGACGCGCGGATGCTCAGTCGGATCCACTGTCAAGATGCGGGAGGTTCCGAGAGCATCGGGATTGCCCGGACACTCGGCCCCGGCGGCGCTGCTGAACGCGACCAAGAGACAAACGGCCATTAATAAGTTGCGCATCAGGACACCAGAGTTCTCCCAGGCACCAAACTACAAGGACGCCAATAACCACAACATTAACCAGTGAACATTGTCGAATACTGCCATTCTGCCCGGGCCAACAGCCGACATTGCCGGACGATTCCATGGCAATAACGTCGCGCAAGTACCCCGGCATCGACCGAAGGGTCCGATGCTTGCAGTCAGGATCGACACCTCGTGACAATGCCGGAGGCCACGATCCAATATCTTCATCGCCTCCCTCGCGGATTCTGAACCGCGGGCGATGGCGATCGCTCAAATATCCAACCGCCGGCTGGAATTGCACGACAGTCTTTATCGTTCGACGCAGTTGGTCTCTTGCTCATCAGCCGCGTCGCCGACGACCAATCCACCGGATCTTCTCGTTCTCACGTGGCCACATCATCTCCGGCAACCAAATCCCAAAGCGCTTGCCGCACGGCGTCTCCCTGGGAGGTTTTCGCACGCCGGCCCTCGTCACATGCGGCTAATCCCTCATTAGGGCCGGCATCCGAAAATCTTCACAAAATGGAACCTCCATGGGCCCCGCACCATTTAAGCTAACAGATCCTCTCCGGAAAGGTACGTGCCGATCGAAGCATGCTGAATCATAACGCCGAGCTCAGCAAGCTTGGCAAAGAAATTGGGGAAGGTCTTGCGCACGCACGCAGGGTTTCGCAGGCGGATTCCAGGCACCCGCAACCCAAGCATGCCAAAGCACATTGCGATGCGATGATCGCCGTAGGTCTCGATCTCCGCCCCGCGCAGGGGGCCGGGATGGATCCTGAGCGAGTCACGGATCTCCTCCACGTGAGCACCGCATTTGGTTAACTCTGTACGTAAGGCTTCGACACGTTCGCATTCCTGGACTCGCAACCGGCCCAGGTCGATGAACAGCGTGGCAGATGGAGCAAAGGGCGCAAGCACGATCGCGGTCATTATGCTGTCGGCCAAGTCCGTGCTGCGGGAAAAGACGGGCTGCCACGGCTGTTCAAGCATGAGCGGGCGAAACTTCTGGTCGACCTGCATGCCGCTGGCAGGGGCAGGCATCACGGTGATACGGCTACCGCTGTCACGCAGAAGCCAATGAGCGCCCCAGAAATAGCTGGCACCGGACGCATCGGGCTCCACGTCATAGACACCTCCATCCCCGGGAAAATCGTTCACCAAGCGCCGTGTCATGTCGACATAGGGTAATTGTTCCTCGTTGTTGCCGGTTACCCTCACCTTCCAGCCGCCGACGCGTTCGCTGAGAAGCAGCGCCGATGCAAACTGCGAGCTCTCTTTGACACTCACGCTGCATGCTGCGCCGTCACGTGGGCCGGTGCCGTGAATGACTGCAGGGAGGCGGTCGTTTGCGCTGTCGATGCGATAACCGAGTTCGCGCAAGGCATGGATCAGTGAGGCCTGTGGTCGCTCGTGCATGCGCGGGACACCGCTCACGCGATAGGCGCCTTGGCCGAGACACAGGAACGGCGGCAAGAAGCGCGCAGCTGTGCCGGCGTTCTCGACGAAGAGCTCGAGCGGCTGCGCCGGCGTGCCGGCGTTGGGAATTCTCCCGCCGCATCCGTAAACCGTGAGGGTGCAGTTGGCCGGCTCGGCCGGATCATCCGCCACTTCAATACAGAATCCCAATCGCTTGAGACAGTTCACCATCGCCTGCGTATCCTCGCTCCAGAGGCCACCGCGTAGGACGACGGGATTGATCGCGAGGGCTGCCAGAATCAAGGCACGATTGGTGAGGCTCTTCGAGCCCGGCAGGACGACGGTCGCATCGGTCCGACGGCTCGGGGGAACAATTTCGATGAGGTCCGGCAGCATGGTCCGAGAACTATGCGTTGTGCGCGCCGTTTCCGCAACGGGTCGATGCTGTCAAAAAAAACGACAGACGATTGACTTCCGGTAAATCTCTATCAGTTTTGCGCTGACCTATCGGGTCCCTAAACAAGCCGCATGTCGCGTCAATGGGGCACGATCGGTCCACCTGCAAGGGCCCGCTGCTTGTTGAAGTGACGCAGTCTCAACCCGTCGGAACCGAGACGCCAACGTGCGAGCGATCGGAAATTGGGATGTTCGAGTGAATGAGAGTTGCACCAACGCCATTTCACCTCGCGAGCTAACCGGCGATCTCGACACCGATACCGCGAAATCAGTTCCATCTCCTGTGGTTCTTTCCAACGCATTGACGAGCGGGCATTCAGGAGAGAGGCTGGATGTATGTGTTGTCGATCGCACCTTCCAGGGCAAAGGCGGTGGCACATGGGTGACGTTATCGATTTCTTTTGGGAATGGCATCGTAGGCGAGACCGGACTTGCAGCACTCCTCTGTACGAGTACGCGCTAGACAAATGCGAAGAAATGCTAATGCAGCGTGACTGGCAGGGCCTTGCTTATTGGCATGAAGTTTTTGGACGTGAGCGACGCCGTACAAATCCTCGATTTAATAAGGGACCGAAATAGTCGGCGGCGCGCGAATAAAGCCTATCCGACCGGTAAACTGCGTCACAAACTAATTCCCGGAGAGTTGCAGGAGGGCCGCTGACCAAGCATTATACGAGGACCATGGCCGGTTTCGAACGTTATTGAGCGCCGGTGACTCGCCACTTAGTGTAAGGTTCCTTGGAATCTTTCTCCGCCCTTCGTTTCAGATCGAGTTGGACTGCCGCTAGCGATGATCGGGAGGTCATCCTCCGGTAGTGCTTGGTCGGCAAACCGATTGCGACCAACATAGCGATTCGTTGGAAGTGCAATCGTCGACCCTGGAACCATCATTGCCTCATCAAGTGGAAGGACGATTTTGTGCGAGTGGGGCTCAAATGCCTCTCTCGGCGGGTCGCCACACGGTGCGAAGTCGTGTTCATGATAGACCAATTATGGCGTCGACGAAGATTACCGCCTCCCGGAGGGGCCTAGCAGCCTCCCATCGTTCAGCCCTGAGCCGACAGCAGATCGGCCATGCGTCTGTTCGACCTGGTCGTGCCGCGACGGAACCGGGGCGAGGCTGAGGATCCCCAAATCGAAATTTCGCTTGCGAGCGAGCCGCTGAATCTACATTTTTCGAGTAACAAGAAATCGCATTAGCCGGGGCCACGCAGTTGAGGCCGGGCATTCGCAGGGAGCTTTCATGTCCAGAAAAAACGTGCGCGCCACCGCGGCGGTAATCGGGGTTGCGACATACCTGGTCGTCATACCCATGCGGTCGAACGGGCAGCAGCTCGCGTCGGTTCAAATTGGCGCCCATGATCTCGGCGGCGTGGTCAGCAGCCCTAACGGGCCGGAAGCCGGTGTCTGGGTGATCGCGGAGACCACCGATCTCCCAACTAAGTTTACCAAAATCGTGGTTACCGATGATCAAGGGCGCTTCGTAATTCCCGAGCTTCCGAAGGCAAATTACAGCGTGTGGGTGCGGGGCTATGGACTGGTCGATTCCCAAAAGGTCCAGAGTGAGCCCGGCAAGACACTCAATCTCACCGCGACGATAGCGCCGGATGCGGCGGCCGCGGCGGAATACTACCCTGCGATGTACTGGTATTCGATGATGAAGATCCCGGCAAAAAGCGAATTTCCCGGTACCGGCGACGGGGGCAACGGCATTCCGGAAACGATGAAATCACAGCACGCGTGGATCGACACGATCAAGAACTCGTGCCAGTCATGTCATTCCATCGGCTCCAAGGGTGTGCGCACCATTCCGGAGATCTTCCTGAAGGATTCCAAGGATTCGGCGGAAGCCTGGGCAAGGCGGACGCAGGCCGGCCAGGGGATGACCAATATGGCGCTGACCCTCGGGCGGCTTGGGCCCGAAAAGGCCTATCACCTGTTTGCCGACTGGACCGATCGCATTGCCGCCGGCGAACTGCCGTTCGACAAGCCGACGCGACCGCAAGGCGCGGCGCGTAATGTCGTGATCACCGAGTGGGACTGGGCCAGCAATAAAATTTATCTGCACGACGCGGTTTCAACCGACAAGCGCAACCCGACGGTAAATGCCAACGGGTACATTTATGGCTCGCCCGAGGAAAGCACGGACTTGGTGCCGGTGCTTGATCCAGTTCATAACAAGGCGTGGACCATCAAGCATCCGTATCTTGACCCGAAGACGCCGTCGTCGCTTGATCTACCAAAGGGGACGTCGGCCTATTGGGGCGACGAGCCGATCTGGGACGGCCATACTAGCATCCACAATCCGATGATGGATGAGAGGGGGCGCGTATGGTTTACGGCGCGGATCCGGCCAGCTGCAAACCCGAGCTTCTGCCTGCAAGGCTCCGATCATCCGTCGGCAAAAGTCATGCCCATTAAGGAGTCGGGACGTCAACTCTCGGTCTATGATCCCAAGACCGACAAATGGTCGCTCATCAACACTTGTTTCAACACTCACCATCTCTATTTCGGTCACGACAAGAACAATACGCTCTGGACCAGCGCCGTGTTGCCGCAGCTCGGTGTGTTGGGCTGGCTGAACACCGCGCTCTACGATGAGACAGGTGACGAGCAGAAGGCCCAGGGCTGGACGCCGCTGGTTGTCGACACCAATGGCAATGGCAAACGCGACGAGTACGTCGAGCCCAATCAACCCCTCGATCCTACCAAAGACAAGCGAGTCCTCGTGGGCTTCTATGCCGTTCAGCCAAGTCCGGTCGATGATTCGGTCTGGGGACAATCGATGGACGTCGGGTTCTCGCGCTTCGAGCAACCCGGCTACATCATTCGCGTGGTGCCCGGTCCGAACCCGTCGCAGACCGCGCTCACTGAAATCTATCTGCCGCCAGATGAATCCGGTGCGTACGGTCCGCGCGGAATTGACCTCACCACGGAAGGCGTCGTGTGGACAGCCTTCTCAAGTGGGCACATGGCAAGCTTCGATCGCCGTAAGTGCAAAGGTCCGCTCAATGGCCCAGAGGCCATTACAGGCAAGCAGTGCCCGGAGGGCTGGACACTGTACCGCATGCCCGGGCCACAGTTTAAGGATGTCACTGACCCCGGCAGCGCCAACCACGCCTATTACATCTGGGTCGATCGCTACAACACCCTCGGTCTCGGGCCGAATGTTCCGATCGCCGAAACAAACGGGGGCGAGTCGTTGCTGGCTATCGTCGACGGCAAGTTCGTTGATATCCGTGTACCCTATCCAATGGGCTTTTTCACCAAGAACGTGGACGGTCGCGTCGACGATCCGAATGGCGGTTGGAAGGGACGAGCGCTCTGGACAACCTCAGGCACGCGAGCCGTCTTCCACAATGAAGGGGGAACGCAGAACCAACCGAAGGTATACAAAATTCAAGTGCGTCCTGACCCGCTGGCACATTGAACTTCGCCGATTGCATGTCCTTGTCTGTTGACGAAGGGTAGGCAATTTACACGCGTTCACGCTGGCGGATTCAAGCCGCCGGCCCGTCCTGGAGCAAGTGCCGCAAGACGTTCGGGTAGGCGGGATTATAGAGGAGTGTCCTGCCCCGCAAAAAACGCGTCGACACGGATGTCGAGTGTGGTCGCTCATCACTTGGCGGCGTCACTGAACCGGCGCGGCTCCGCCAAATGTCCGTGCTGACCACGTCCTCATCAAAGCCGGTTCCACCGAGCGACGCATCAACATATTCTATAAGAGATCTGACTGACCTCCACAAAAGTGACAGAAGCATATCGCCTCAAATCGCTAGAACGCCGCTCGAGAGCGCGAATGCTCAGATTGCAATCCCAACATGGGGCAAGTGAGAGCACGTCAGCAAGATACCCGTCCATTGCATCCGGAAGAGTTTCAGAAATGGGGCTTGCCCCTCGTATAGTCAGAACAAAGGCGAGTACCCCATACGATCGACGGCGCACATGCGCACGGTAGACCAACATCCTGTTCGGAATTGTCGGGCTCTAACTGCGTGCGCGACGGCAGGACGGTCGAGCTCATAAAAATTGAGTAGGTCGGCGCCTCGGTTGGAGGGCGCTCGGGTTCTGTGCTTCAGCATGACATTCACGCCGATTGTCAGGAGCAGCTTTGCAGCCCTGCATGGCCGGTTGGAAAAAGCTTACAGCTGCCAGATGCAGACGACCTCAACAATGGTACTCGTGCATTGCAGGATCGCTTGACGGGCAGCTGCAGCATCGTGGCATGAAAATCGATTGCCCCACAAACGTCTTCATGGCAGACGATGGGATTATGTCTCAGTAACCATGGAATCGAGAGCCGAGGGGAGCATGCTCGGATGGTTTCGGGCCCTAATGCCCAAGGAAGAGCGCTTCTTCGATCTGTTCTGCCGGCATGCTCAGGTGACGCTCGCCGGTGCCGAATCGCTCAATGCCTTACTGAGCGGTCGCGCCGACATTCAAAGCTGCATCAGGGACATCAGCGTCCATGAAGGTAAAGCGGACGAGCTGACACGTGAGGTCCTCGTCGGATTGCGGCGATCTTTCATCACCCCGCTCGATCGAGGCGACATAAAGGATTTAATTACATCCATGGACGACGCGATCGATCAGATGAACAAAACGGCTAAGGTCATCGGCCTATTCGAACTTCGAAGTTTTGAACCATGCATGCAGGAAATGGGTGAGATCATTGTGAAGGCCGCCAAGTTGAGTGCAGAAACCATTCCATTGTTGAGGGCGCTAGGCAAGGAGTCTGGCCGGATCAATGCGCTGACGGAAAAAATTATCCATATTGAAGAGCAGGCGGACCAGCTTCATGATCACGGGCGCAAGCAATTGTTCCTCAACCAAGGGAGCGTCATTGCGTTCGTGGTTGGTACCGAAGTCTACGATCATCTCGAGAAGGTCGTCGATCGGTTCGAGGATGTGGCAAACGAGATCAGCGGCATAGTCATTGAAAACGTTTAGCGCGGCACTAAGGTGCGGGCCCGGGCCAGTTCGGAGGGACGGCTCACGCTTTGAGTGGTGACGACGAATGGATGCAGCCGTCCCGTTTTCGGTCCTCGTTGTACTCGTAGTGATTGCGCTGACGTTTGATTTGCTAAACGGCCTGCACGACGCTGCAAACTCGATCGCGACGATCGTGTCGACGCGCGTGCTGCGGCCTCATTATGCAGTTGCCTGGGCGGCCTTTTTCAATTTTATCGCATTTGTGTTTTTCGGATTGCATGTGGCCAGAACGGTGGGAACCGGAATCGTAGCGGCCGAGACCATCGACGCAGCCGTAATCTTCGGCGCGCTCATGGGGGCAATCTGCTGGAACTTGATTACGTGGTGGGCCGGCATTCCATCGAGCAGCTCCCACGCGCTCATTGGCGGACTCGCCGGCGCGGCTATCGTGAAGGCTGGCGCCGGAGCGATCGTCTGGAGGGGGATAGGCATCACGACCGCCGCCATTGTGCTTTCGCCCCTCCTCGGTTTCCTGCTTGCCCTCGTGTTGGTGCTCGCAATTTCATGGATCTTTGTGCGGTCAACCCCGCTCGCCGTCGACACCCTGTTTCGCACACTTCAGTTTGCTTCCGCTTCGCTGTACTCGTTAGGCCATGGCGGAAACGACGCCCAAAAAACCATGGGCATCATCGCCGTACTGCTCTACTCGCAGGGCGCACTAGGCAACGTGTTTTACGTGCCCGCGTGGGTGGTCCTGAGCTGCCAGGCAGCCATGGGGCTCGGCACGTTGCTGGGAGGCTGGCGGATCGTGCACACGATGGGTTCGAGGATCACCCGGCTTCATCCGGTTCAGGGATTCTGTGCCGAAGCCGGTGGCGCACTGACCCTGTTCCTCGCCACTTTCCTCGGCATCCCGGTTTCCACAACCCACACCATTACGGGTGCAATTGTCGGTGTCGGAGCCGCCCGGAAGGTCGCCGCCGTCCGCTGGAATGTCGCGGGCAGCGTGGTTGTCGCATGGATTATTACGCTGCCGGCCTCCGCTTTTATGGGGGCGGGATTCTATGGGATTTGCAGTCTGCTGCGTTGGTAGCGACGGCCGGCCTACTGCGCGCGTTTTTTGTGACCAGCCGAGTTCGAAGCTGCGAGCGGGGGCGCGCTGATTAGGCCGAGCGGTCAACCATGACACGTCGGGTGCTCGACAGTTTATCCCGCGTAGCCTCTCGCCGGTCGACGTCCAGGTTGATGCCGACGCAGCGGCTTGGGTCGATCGGGAATTGATCGCGCAGAGGCTCTTGTCATGCGCCGACGCCGGCTTCGGCAAAAAGGTGCGCGATGCGATGGCCAAGCGGGAGCAATGGCTCATCGACCAAGGGCTCATGCGGAGGGACGGCACCAGAACGGTCTATCGGCGCGATCTGCTCGCCGTCCTCGCCCGACGCGAGCTGCAGCGAACGGGCGAAAAACTTGCCGGCGACCGCAGCATGCCATTTGGCATGATCAACGACGGCGAACGCATCACTGGGACGTTCAAGCAACCCGTCGAGCTTGTTAGCGGCAAGTACGCCCTCATCGAGAACGCCCGTGAGTTCACCCTGGTGCCCTGGCGACCGGTCATCGAGAAAGATCTCGGACGCACCGTCACTGGCCTCGTCCGCGGCGATGGAATTTCATGGGAGCTGGGCCGCAAACGCGGGCTCGGCATCGGCGCGTAGGAACGCGCGGGTGGTGATTGCTTACCCGTCAGCCACGATCGATAGATCGGAAATGCGATCTGCCGCCCGCGCGGTATCGCAGACCTTTGGGTCAGCAGGCCCCCCGCACTGACTGGTACCCCTGCTTGGCTTTAAGCGATCAAGCTGCACGCCGCACCGCTTGCGCGCAGCGCTGTGGTCGAACACTTCCAACAACCCCTGGGCCTCTCAGCCAACGCGCGCTCGATACAGCACTCTCCTGACCGAATATCCGAATTATTTCGCGCCGCGAAATCTCGCTGGGGCGCTATTAACCATAGGATTTGGCTAAGGCCCGTTACCAAAAATCATACTTCCACCCAATGCGCCCCGTGTTTCAATATGTTGGAATTGCAACCGCGGTGCGGGTCGTGACGTTGACCAACAACAGCTTCCAAGGATGACTTTGAAGCCCGTGACGGTCCAGACCGTTGTGAAACCGAAGGACAGACAAAGATTCCGAGAAAGCCGGCACTAACGCAACGGGCGACGCGTGTTCAATATGGCGCGCTGCCCTATCGGCTCGATGGGAATGCTTTCATCGAGGTGTTGCTTGTCACCTCACGTCGGACGAAACGGTGGATTATTCCGAAAGGCTGGCCCATCAAGGGCATGACGCCGGCCAGGGCGGCCGCGCGCGAGGCATATGAAGAAGCGGGTGTGCGGGGACGGATCAAAGGACGTGCGATCGGCTACTACGTTTACGAGAAGCATCTGGAGGATCACGGCGTTTCGATTCCCTGCGAGGTTCAAGTTTTCCTCCTCGCGGTCACTGGTCAATCAAAGCACTGGCCTGAATCGAAGGAGCGGACGGCACGGTGGTTTTCCACTGCCAATGCTGTCGCCGTCGTTGCGGACGATGGTCTACGCGATCTGATTCTCCAGCTTGAAGCTCTCAAAGGTACGGCATCTTCGAGATAATCGGAAACATCCGTAGTTCCGCCTGAGCAGCACGCGGCACGCGCAGGCGAGGGTCCCCGTTAACCGGCCGGGTCCTCAGACGTCACTTGGGCGTCTGGCTGCTCGCCGGATATCTCCCCTACACTGTCTGTACCAGGCAAAGACGACGTTTCTTGCCCCCTCAAGCGATTAGGCTGAAGCTCTCCCGCAGCCTCAAGCACTGGGTAGGCAACAGAGCAGATATGCGAATGGATACGCTTGAGGTCTCGAAGTACATCGAGGTGGAGCGAGCTCGTCTCGATGCTTTCTGCTCGACCTGCACGAAGCCTTGCGAGGTGACTCTCTGATGCGGCCAACTCCGCATTGCGAAGACGTGTCTTCTCTGCGATCATTGACCGAGCAATCTTGATATTGCCCGACATGAATGCGCTGAACGCCAGCTTGAGATTACCCAGCACCAATTCATGAAAATTTTCCAGTTCACGCCAACCTTCGGTTGAGAACTGATACTGATGCTTTATCTTCTTTGTGGCCAGCTCCATAAGATTTTTGTCAATGATATCTCCAATGTGCTCAAGATTGATGGCGAAAGAGATGATTTCCATTGCTCGACGAGCATCCTCATCGTCGAGACTTTCGCGGGTTAGCCTGGTGACATAGAGCTTCACCGCCTCGGTCAGGCGATCAACCGCATTGTCCATTCGCGAGATTTGCGCAACCAGCTTTCTATCGTTGGTCCTCAGCGCCGTCATTGCATCGCGCAACATCGTTTCTACAAAATCGCCAATGCGCAAGGTCTCGCGCGCAGCGCAAGCAAGAGCCACGGAAGGCGTTCCAGTCGCTGCCTCGTCCAAATAGAGTGGCGTGGATGGATCGGTAGTTTGTTTGGCTTCTGGGAGCAGTCGCTTCAGTAGCATGGCAAGCGGGTCAAGCACAAAAATGAAGCCGATCGCGAGAATGAGATTGAATGCGGTGTGGAAATCCGCCGTGGCTCGAGTTGCGTCTGGCTGGACTCGAGAAAGGAGGTTCGCGATGGGCGCAAGAAACGGCAAGACCAGGACAATCCCGACAATCCGGTTGATCAGATTTCCAACCGGAAGCCGTAGAGTTGCCGGATTATTGGAACTGCCGCCTTCGACGACTGGATTGATTGCTGAGCCAAGATTGGCCCCAAGGACCAAGGCTAACGCCGCCGGGATGGTGATGAAATGTGAGTAGGCAAGAGACATCACAACCAACACAACGGCCGCGCTCGAATGTGCAGCCCAGGTCAAGATCGCGGCCAATAGAACGCAAAGGATCGGTTGGCCGGTGATGGCCTCGAGCAGCGTTCGTACGACGGGTGCGTCTTCCGCTGGGGCAAGCGTGTCGAGCAATGTGTGAAGGGCAACCAACATGAGGCCGAGCCCGATGGCAACCCTGCCTATGTCCCGGATCCAGGTGCGGCGCCCACGATTGAAAGCGACGAGCCCCACCAGGAACAGAACCGGAGCGACAGCCGACGCGTTGTAGGACAGAAGCTGGACGATCAGAGTGGTGCCGACGTTGGCCCCGAGCATGATGGCAAGTGCCGGGACGATCTCGACCAGCCCCCCGGCGGTGAAAGAGGTTACCATCAATCCGGTGGCTGTGCTGCTCTGCAGCAGCGCGGTGACCCCGACGCCGGCCAGGAACGCGGTACCCCGGTTGCGGAGTGCGACCGCGAGCAGACGCCGCAGATCGCTGCCGAACGCCCGGATGATGCCGGTGCGGACCATGTGAAGGCCCCACAGAAGCAGAGCCACTCCGCCCATCAGATCCAATATGATCATGCTGGCCATTGGTACCCGATCTCCAACAGGCTCACCACACTAGAAGTGTGACCGCGGTCCTGCGGCGTCAACGGCAAGAGAGCCGTAAATCAATGCCGCCAATGTCAAGCGGTTCACAACCGGGTCTTCAACTTGCGAATCGCCTGCGGGAGGGTCTCCCATAGGACCTTGACTCCCTCCGCCGGCCCCCATTGAGTAGCGTGTAAACAGGGCTTTCCGGACTTAAGTCTGGCGGCGCCCGCCGTGCCACCTCACGGCATTGCGTCAATTCAACCAGGGAGAGTTTCGCCGCAGGGGAGCCGGGAACCCGACGAGTGGGCCGATGTGCTGTCCGGTCCTATGGATATCGCCGATGGGCATGCGAGAGCGCTCGACGGTGGCTTCTCCGGCTTCTCCGATTGACGATCGATCGGCATCGTTCGGTGAGTATCAACTCAAGCCCACGTCATCGATCTGACCGCTCCGGTAGCCGCCTGATTCGGGCCCCGAGCGCATTGAGCCTTTCGTCGATGCGTTCATAACCGCGCTCGATTTGAACGGCATTGTCGATGGTGCTGGTGCCCTTGGCGCAGAGGGCGGCGAGCAGCATCGCCATTCCGGCACGAATGTCCGGAGATTCAACGCGAGCCGCATGCAGGGTACTCGGACCCGATACGAGTGCTCGGTGCGGATCGCACAATACGATCCGGGCCCCCATAGCGATGAGCTTGTCGACGAAAAACAATCGTGATTCGAACATCTTTTCGAAGAATAGGATGAGGCCGTCACACTGGGTGGCGGTGACGATTGCAATCGAGATCAAGTCCGCCGGGAACGCCGCCCAGGGTTGGTCCTCAAGCTTTGGAATATGACCGCCGATGTCGGACTGGATTTTTCTTGACTGCTCAGCTTGCACAATGAGGTCCGCACCCGCAGTCTCACATGAGATGCCAAGACGTTCGAAGCCCATCAAGATCGAGCGCAGATCGGGTCAGACACGCGGCCAAAGGCGCCCGAGATCAGACGGCCCACCGCGGCGCGCCACATTCGCGCTACCAGAAACGCGCGGATTCTCACAGCCGATTATCAACCAATTAAGGGGCGCGTGGGTGTTTCAGGCTAAGGATAGGACGTCGGGGGCAGCTTCAGAAGCGGTATGCTCCTTTGTCCTGGCAGTCGTGAAGATCCGGCGACGTCTGCGATCATCGCCGCGATATCATGGTCGGTGGGCTGCCACTGGTTCTCACGTTTGTAGCGTGCACGCCGCAGCTTGGGTCCAATATCTACTACGTTACTCGCTTTTGGCCCGGCGTGCGATGCGCTTGCAAGCCAACCGACTTCCAGGACTTCCATTGCTGCCCGTAGCTTGTCATCCAAACCTGCCAGATATCCGTTGCTGTCGAAATCCAAATACTGACCAGAAACGCTTGAAATGGTCCGGCGACCATCACTATTGTTGATGACTGCCTCAATCATATTTTGACGTGTACCAGCGTATTGCAGGATGGCCACGCGTTTGTCGTAAATGTCATCGAGCATCTGCATCGAAATACGCCGTGGGCCACTTTTGGCCCATAGATAAAATCGAAGTGACACTCCCATGGGCGGTCTCCGCTGGTGCTACTCGGGTTTCGGTCCAAACCTCGAGTCTGGCGCGGGCCAGTCCGCTCGTCGGTTGATCACGAACTCCGGTATACCCAGGCTAAAATAGGGCCGGCAAACGGTCTAGAATTGAAACTTTTGGCCCACTCGTCAACTTCCAATTCGAATGCCAAAAAGCAATGAATCCATCTATTCCATCGTCACGAGCCCTGTGATCGGGGCTGACGGGCAATTGTGCCGGCTCGCCATTTTTCGCCGTGATACAGCCTCAGGATTTTGGCTTCGAGATCGGGGCAGATCACCATGCTCAGATCCTTTTCGATGCTTAATGATCCGAACTCGGCGGCCGCGCAGGAACCGGTTACGAAGAAAAAGGGCACCAGTGCCTGCACATATGGCAGCGTCCCGTCACTCCTCGTGGATGATGGGTGGGGTGTGGACCTGTCACCGCCAGGTCCAACAGCATCAGTTCATCTGATCGATCCGAAACTGAGCCCTGATGCGTCACTTTTTTTCTGCGTCGAGACAGGCGGGTCAGCATCCAAGGTATAGTTAATCTTTTGTTGATGGTAATGGTCTGACACCGGCGCACACTGCGCTCTCAATCGGGCGACTCGCCTTTTCCTTTGGCGATAGCGATGAGCCCGCTCGGCATGTTTCCTTCGACCTTTTTTGGTGTCTTGGTAATCTCTGTTCGCCTTGCGCTGCTTCCTGCGTCGGGCCTTTTGCGAGCACTCAGGCGAGCAGTAGATTTGGCCGCGATCACAGCGGCTGCAAATGATTGTCAAACGACGACAAAGAACACACGAATAGAGGCGGCCTGATGTAACTTCGACAGCTCGATGGCCGCTGTGGTGTAGACGGATTGCTCGGCTGGTGACATAATGCCCGCGCATTCGTGCCCTGCACGATTTGTGAAAGGCACGGCGCTGAAGAAACTTGGCGGTTTGGTCGGCGGCGTGCCTGTGTTCATGCAGGATTTACAGCGCCAAATTCGCCGCCGACGCTCAAACTGCGCAGTGGCGCGGCGAGTCTCGGCACAAAGTTGACAAAACGTCAATGGCGCGTGGACCCAAAGCGGGTCGCGCCTAGCTTCCAAACCCATTTGGGCATAACGGCACTCCGAAAGCCGCGAGCGCGCAACGGCGCTACTGGAGGGCGCGCTCGCTCGCGGCTTGCTGCGCCTTGCCTGGGGCGGTTCGTTCGCGCAATTGCACGGCCTGGTCACCCCCGCGACATTTATGCGCGGATTCTCACGGCCGTTCACAAAAACAGAATGCCTCGACTTTCGGTTTGACTATCATATCACAAACGCAAATCCGTCTTGCTCGGTACCAGACCTCTTCGCATGCAGTCTCTTCAGTGCTTTGTGGAACTAACACCATCTAAGCGTCATTGACCGCTCAACGGTCACGCTTGTCGAAATTGCGACCGGCCATGTGACGCCGGCGGATGGCGCGATGGCCAATCAATTGCTCGATTGCGGCTGTCCACCTTTAATTCGCCGGGGTCTCGAGCCTCGACCGCGTGGTTTCGACCAAGTCCAGTAAATCCTCGATCCCCTGGTCCGAGAGCTTCTTGGCAAATCGAATGAGCCCGCGCATGCGGCTCTCTTGCGGCAACAACTGCTCGGCCGGAAGGGCATGTATCCTCTCGATCATGTCCTTCTGATCATCGACCTTGTTGTGGTCACGGCCGAACACCTCGGGCGAACCGGTGATGATGGCGACCGGCGTGCAGACCGTCGCTGCTTGCGCTGCCTTGACGAAGACGCCGCCTGATTTCAACTCGAACGTCTGCAATTGGTAGACTTGCTGGCCGGCCAGCTTGATCTGCAGAATGTCTCTGCTGGCGACCGGAATGACCTTAAGAGCTTTCTCTACAATGAGCTTGAAATCGGCACTCTCAGGATCGGCGAACTGAACAAAAAATCCCACCGCACCATTGGCGTTGGAAGCTACTTCGTTAAGCACCGCCGTGGCATCGGCCACATATCGCTTGTTGGCCTCAGGCACGCGGCCCAGGCCGGCCGGGTCATTCGCCTGCAGGAAGGCAAAGCTCGCCGCCGACCCGCTCGCGGGTGCCGGCAGAATGAACGGAATACGGCGCGCTAGCCTAAGGACGTCACCATAGTTGTTTAGGTCCGGGTTCCTGGTCACCATCCACAAACCCTCGCAGGCAATGTCACTGCGGATTATGGCGAGTTTCTTGAATTCATCACTGCGCTTGATCGCCTCGCTGGCGAACATATCGAGTTGTACGAAGCCGATGCTAGTCGGTCCCTTTAGAGCGCGCTCGATATTCTCAAGCGTGCCTTGGCTCGGCGTGCATTTGTACCCCTGGAAGTACGATTTGGAGAGTGCGACAGGCAGCGGTGGGCAGAACAGTGTGTGATAGGCGCCCCTTTCACCTGCGGTGTTAATAGACTTCGGACCGCCGTCCGCAGTACGACTGCCGACCGCTATCGCGGTTGGACGATCGGGACCAATCGATACCACGAAGATAGCTATTAGAGCCGCCGCGGTCAGCGTCGCAGCGCTTACAACAACAGGATTTGCTAACCCAAACCACTTGGCGATCCGTCGTCCAAACGATTTGGCCTGTCGGACAAGCCGCGAAGCTGGGCCTGCTGGGACAGGCGTCCAGAGGAAACTGACGTCGTTAAGTGTCTCGATTGGCCTTAGAACCAATCGATGTTCGGCCTCAAGGCTTGCGATTTTTGCTTTCGCTGTTGCCACCGCGTTGCCTTGAGGAAAGATGAACAAGGAAGCAGCGGGTGCTACTTTGGCCAACAGATCGAGTTTGCCGTCAAAGTCGGCTTGGTCAACTGTGCCAACAATACCATCGTTGCCTGGCAAGCAACCGGTCGCAACGATTGGGCGTGCTTCGGAATAGCCGTACCTGACCATGCGGTCGGCTATGACGATGGCCAACTGAAAGCTTTCACCAGTGAGATCATAACCATTGCCTAGTCTGGGATCGGTATCGAAGAATGTGAAAGGTGGGTTTACGTCTCCCTGTCTTCCTCGGTATCGGCGGATTACTTCGTCAAATCTTCGGTCGGGCGTCTGAGGATGGCCATGTCGGTCGAGGTGAGCCACGCACTCCAATTTGATGAGCATCCCGAAGCCGTTGCAGTTGACAGCTGGAAAGGCAACGTGACGAACTTGCCTTTCTCGCCCGCTCCCGCGTGCCATGCTCCGTTTCTCCTCTAACTGCGCTCACCCGTGTATTACGCGAAGTGCAAATCCCTGTTTGCGAATGCGCTCCGTTGGGCTTTCGTCATACGGCCACTTGTAGGAATGAATTTCGCCATAAGTATTGATTTGGCCACGAACCCACATGACACCCTGGTCATCGACAAGAACAAGGACATCCTCGGCACGAGTAATTCGACAGAATTGCTCGCCGAGAGCAAGGGTGATCACCCACCCGTCGCGAATGGGATGCGGTCGCACCGTCACTGAGAAGTCCTCACTGGGAATCACAAGCGGGTATTGCCCGCCGGCAGCCGCCAACAAGAATTTCGTAGAATTTCGAATACCGGCGAGCTCGCATCGTTGCTGGTATGCGTCGCGCTCTATCTGCAAATCAACAAAAACCTCAGCGTAGGTATTTCGGGCCAATGGTGAGGCTGCGAGCAGCTGCTCTTCGGCAGCCGAGAATGTTCCGCCACCGAGAAGAACGTCCACCACTCGTTCTTCCGTCAGGTCAACGCCCCTCCCATCCTCGTCCTGAGATCCAAATACATCGCTCAACAATTTCGCCATACCAGTCCCACTCATGAATTATTCTCCAGATTTTGCTTACCGAGGCAAATGCGCAATTGGCGCAAAGCCTCATTTCGCAATCGCTCGAATTCCTGCTGACTGATTCCGCCACCGAATAGTCCTGACGGTGAACCGCGGACTTCGCGATCGGAAAAATATGCTGTCTGAATAGCCCACCGCAGGCGTTCGTCGAGTCGATCAACACAGCATTGCAACTTTGTGCGTAAACGGGCTGTCAAAGGCGCCGGCAGATCGTTGACATCTACCTGCAAGGAACTGCCGTAATGCGAGGATTCGTCCAGTGGTACCAGCAGACGACATTCCTCGCAGCATCGGCCAAAATACTCCTCGATCGTGCTGATTTTGATTCTGCCAACCCGTTCATTGTGCGAGTGGTCACGTAGGATACGCATGCGGATTTGGCCAAAATGCTCAGCACGACATCTGTGCCCCCGACCGGGAGGACGTCCATGTTGGGTTTGATGCTCCTGCATTAACTCATCGCTGATCTGGCGCAGCTTCGTCCAAACTCGCGCTTCATGTTCAGTTAGACCGAGAGCCGTCCAATGACCAGAATCGAGGTGACATTTTAAAATCCGCCACAGCGCTTGCTTAGGAGCCACATTTGAGAATCCTCGAACTGCTTTGTCGCGCTTTATCATCTCCGCCAGCGCGTGCCGATCAGGGCACGCGGCCTTAGCAGCGTCCCAAATTGCGCGTTGTCTGGGGGTCATATGCGCTGCCCAAGGTCGGCCTATTGCTTCGGTTATCACATGTTCGATCTCGGCATCGACTAGGCGAAACAAACTTTCGTCGATTTTATCGATGCCACGGACCAATTCGAGCAAGCGATCCGCACGCCGCACAAATCGGTAGATCATGAAGGCCCGGGTCTTTCGCCACCAGACCGTCAAATACCTGTCGACCAATTGGTCATGCTCGAATTCGGCCATCACCATTACGACCACTTATCGACGATTACGACATACCCAGCCGCTCCTGTTTTTCACTTCGGGCCGGCACATTTTCCCCCGGCCGAACCCTCCTCATTTGGGCTCGTGGTGAAGCCATAGCCTAACGAGGAAGCAAAGGCGCAGCCACGGTAAGGCAGGACGAGGGGAAATGCGACAGCAGCCAAACGCCTGCCGCTATGATTGCCATCGCTCGAACAAAGCCGATACTTCGGAGTGCAAGTTTGAGGATTGCGATGATCATCTACTCCTCCATGGTGGACGGTGGGCTGCGACGAGGGCCCTCGCCTCTGGTATCTGCGGAGGTTTTTCTAGCCTTAGGACGAGGCTGACTATTTTTTTCGGCGGCGGCCCCGTCGCAGCTGTCTGCGTCATTTCCGCCAGCGCGAACTTCCTGCTGGTCCCACGTGGCGGCCACGTGGCGCGGAGGGCAAAAACTGCGTTCTCGGTAGGTGCGGAGCTAGCCTATTTGGCCGGGGCCTCGAGTTTCGATCGCGTGGTTTCGACCAGAGCCAGCAATTCCTCGACCCCCTGGTCGGAGAGCTCCTTGGCAAATCGAATGAGCCCGCGGATGCGGCTCTCTTGCGGTAACAACTGCTCGGCCGGAATGACACGTATCCTCTCGATCATGTCTTTCTGATCATCGACCTTGTCGCGGTCACCACCGAACACCTCCGGTGAACCGGTGATGGTGGCGACCGGCGTGCAGGCGGTCGCCGCTTGCGTTGCCTTGACGAACACGCCGCCCGATTTCAACTCGAATGCCTGCAACTGGTAGACCGCTTGGCCGGTGAGCTTGATGTGGAGAATCTCTCGGCTGGCCACCGGAATGACCTTGAGACCCTTTTCAGCGATCAGCTTGAAGTTCGCGTTCTCAGGGTCGGCAAACTGAACGAAAAATCCCACTGCGCCGGTCGCACTGGAAGCTACTTCATTAAGCACCGCCGTGGCATCGGCCACATATCGCTTGTTGGCCTCAGGCACGCGGCCCAGGCCGCCTGGGTCATTCGCCTGCAGAAACGCAAAGTTGCTGCGGAGCCACTTTCCGGCGGCGGCAGAATGAATGGAATACGTCGCGCCAAGCCAAGTACGTGGCCGTAGTTGTTGAGGTCCGGGTTCTTGGTCACCATCCACAGACCCTCGCAAGCAATGTCACTGCGGATTATGGTGAGCTTCTTGAACTCCTCACTGCGCTTGATCGCCTCACTGGCGAACATGTCGAGTTGTACGAAGCCGATGCTGGTTGGTTCCTTAAGAACCCGCTCGATATTCTCAAGCGTGCCGCGGCTCGGCGTGCATTTGTACGCTTGGAAATATGCGTTCGAGAGCGCATCCGGCAGCGGTGGGCAGAACAGTGTGTGGTAGGCGCCCTTTTCACCTCCGGTGTTGATTGACCTAGCGCCTGGTTGCTGTGCTTTGATGCTGGCGGGCAAGAGCACGATCACCGACAGGGCTAACAGGGTTCCGGTTCTAGCCATTAAAACCTCCAGTGGTTTCGAAATGTCCGTCTTGGAACACTTCGGCTATGAGACGACTCACCGCCGACACGGCATATATCGCGCCGCCGATCGACATTGCGCGGTGACAACTGCGACCAACACCGCTGGTCTTGAGTGGCGTGACCGCATCTCTGGTGTCTATGGAGGTTTGCGAAATCCCCGGAATCGAGCCAGAATTTTCAGGTTCGACATGATCTCGAAGTGGCGGGCGGCGCTTGAAGAGAGGCACGGGCGCGGCGTTGCCCACAAAACACTGCGTATTTGGCGCGCACTTTGGGCCATAATGCTTGGCATGAAGGCCGCCCAGGGCACTGATCCATGACGAGGAGTACGAAATCGTGGTCCAGCACCCCGGCATCAGCGGTGGACTGAAGGCGAAGCGGTGCGACTGGTCAAAGCGGCATGGCGCAACGGCTATCGCGGTCTCGCCTGCATAATTGCGGTCGCTTGGGATACGCAGTTTAGTCCCGTTGACGTCCGCACTCTGGCCGAGCGCCACCGGAGTGAAGCTGACGGAAATCTGATATTTGACCGTCAAGTTGATGGACGCGCCAAGACTGGACGCGCTGCTATCGGTACGGTCTCCCGACGCACCGAGCGGCTCGTCAAAGTCTATCTCGCCGGACTTGGGACTGCGCTGCCGCCCGATGCGATCCTATTTCGAAACCGGTCCGGAAACCCATACCGCGAGGACACCCTTGGTGACGACTTTGCTTCTGTACGCGCAATTGCATTCCCTGGTGACGCGCGCCGACTGATGGATATGCGACGGTCGGGTGCGATCGAGGCCATCGGTGGCGGCGTTGCCGGAGTGGGGCTGGCCGCCAAGAACAAATTCAATCGATCGCTCGAACGCACTCCATAAGACCTACGCGTCCGTAGATATCGAGGCGGTCCGAAACCTTGACCAGGCCCGTCTGGAGGGACGCCGCAAAATGCAGGCTGCGAAAAAAAGCAACGCAAAAGTATCAACTCATCAGTCAGGTCGAGCATCAACTGGATCTAAGAGGGACTGTCTAACTGAAATGATTGGTGACCCCGGGAGGGCTCGAACCTCCGACCTTCAACTTGCAAGGCTGCTGCTCTACCCATCGGTCGTTTGTTGGATCCCCAGGTGTCCGTGTCGCATTTCATGTCGCGTGGAGCTGCCGGCACTCCAAAAAAACCGTTTAAAATAAATGGTACTCGTTGGGAAACAAAAAGGCGCCTCAGAACGGTGTTAGCGGCGGCGTAAACTCGCGCAATTTTGGCGGAGAGACAGGTCAGTCAGTGGTGTTGACCAAGAAGGGGGATCGCTGCGTCCCGGACGAGTGGTTTGAGGGATGTTCCGTGCCAAGCGGCTCTGGAAATGCGACCGTCGGCGCAAAAACCTGAGGCGAACGAAGTAAGAGCAATCGCGTCTGCAGAAATTGCAGCGCCATGCCAACCGGCCCCCACGCTTGGCTGACGGCGACAGACTCGCAGTCACAGCGACTTGCCAAAATGACGCTCCCGAAACTCCTCAAGGGCCACTAACCAATTCCATATTGCGATAACCTTCTGATTTTTGGACCGTCCACCCCACCGCGACCAATTGAATGGCCCCAATAAAAGCCGAGCGGAGCAAATTTTTGTGCGATGCTAAACCCGCTGCAGATACGCAAGACCACGAAGCGCACCGAAAGGCCCCGCCTTTGTACGCTCGGGCCCCGCATTGATTCTCTTAGGGACGTAACGTCACGCTTCGCAGAGCACCGGCGGACGCTGCCGGTTGATGAGACCTTCAATCGGCATTTGGCCCGCGATCATCAGGTTGGCCCCCCACGCGTGCACCAACTTGACTGGTGGCGAGCGGGCGGCGGTCTGTGAGTCATTAGCCTCCGCCAGACCGAACGCCCGTCGAATCTTTTCCTTGCCAGGTTGAGGCCATTGTCCGCAGGAGCGCCTGGTGGTGGCGCCAATGGTTTATCGGCTTTGGTTTTCTGGTCATCAGTCGGCCAAATTCGGCGACCTTCGGTCGGCTGATGCACAGGCGCATTTTCCGTCCCGAAGTCGATTGGTGGGCAGCCGAAAAATGATACCGTCGCGGGTATTTCGGCGGCTTTGACTTGAGTCCCTTGCGGCGCGGCTCACCCACCCCGCGCCCCCCGCGTCCAATTCCCCGCCTTTCCGATTGTTGTCCCAGGTGTTGTCCCGGAAGCTCTTCGAATTATCGGGCGGTCGAACCAACACAATTAGGTCTTGATTTGGTTGGTACAGCTGGATGGACTCGAACCACCGGCCTCCTGATCCACAGTCAGCATCAAGTCGTTGATTTTCCTAAGGTCTGTTGGAAATTGATCAGCGATGTGTTGTATTTTCATTGGTTTATCTGGATTGCCGCGTTGCCATAGATGCTGCTGGCATCCCCTATCAGGGCGAACGTGCGGACGGCTATGGACCGGGCGGCCGCCGAATGATATCGTGATATCGTTGGAATAGGTCAAGGCGGGAATATGGCAGACATACTGATCCGAAAGGTACCTGAAGAGACGAAGGAGCTTCTGCGCCTGCGTGCGGAGCGACGCGGAAAGAGCTTAGAAGCCGACCTGCGGGAGACGCTCGATCGTTTGGCCCGGGAAGAGGTCTCGTCTCCGGATGAGAGCACTCCGTTTGGATCATGGTTGGTAGCAATCTCTCGACCTGGTGCCGATTTGGACGAAGCCCTCGCGATTTTGCGTGCTGGACCGGTCCGTCCAGTACCGATGGACTGAAGATCCGCGGCCGTGATCCTGCTCGACACGAACGTCGTGTCAGAGGCGCTTAAACCAGGGCCAGCAAGACAGGTCATCGATTGGCTCAATGTGCGCTTCGCAGACTGCGCGATATCAAGTCTCGTCGTCTTTGAACTCAATGCTGGCGTCTCAATGCTGAAACCCGGCGGACGTCGCGACGCACTCGAAGCAGCTGTGGCGAGGGCAGTTCGACGATTTGGGCCTCGCATCTATTCGTTCGATACAGCAGCCGCCGAAGCTGCAGCACGAGCGCTACACATTGCGCGCACTGCTGGATTGGCTATCCACCAAATTCCCAGCAAGCTGGCTGATCTGCAAATTGCTGGCATCGCTATTGCGCACGGCCTTCAACTTGCAACCCACAATATTGACGACTTCCAGGGACTCGGCCTTGATCTGATCGATCCCTGGGCCAGCAACAAATGATGACAACGCTTCGGTGGCAGCTAGCTGCCTTGGATCGTACCTTGGTGATTGATGGGCGGACGGCGACGAGAACAAAAGGAGACTTTCCGATTGGCCGCTTACCCATTACCTATCGGAGCGAAAATAGAGGTCCAATCGAGTATTTGATCTGTGGAATATTGTTAAAATATTTCAATGTGGTACAGCTGGGTGGACTCGAACCACCGACCTCCTGATCCACAGTCAGTAAGAGGGGCAAAAGCCGGGGCGACGGTACAGTTTTAGGATTCCCAAACCGACGCGAGTCGGATTCATTCTGGGAATGGTACCGCCTCCCGATCTTGACCGCCTCTCCCACGCCGAGCTCAAGAGCTTGGTTATACGGCAATTTGAGATGATAGCGGAGCTGCAGCGAACGGTTGCAGCGCTTCGCGACGAGATCGCCCGACGCAAGGGCGGCCCAGGCCGGCCGAATATCAAGCCGAGCAAACCGAGCGGCATGGAGAAGGCGACCGAGCCCGACAAACCGCCAGCTGAGCGTCCAAAGCGCGGGCCTACCAGAACCAAGCTGACAATCAACGAGGAGAAGACCATCAAGGTGGCTGCACCACCTGGCTCGCGCTTCAAAGGCTATACCAGCTACATCGTTCAGGACTTGGTCATCCGCCCTCACGTTGTGGAATTTCGTTGCGAGCGCTGGCTGACCCCGGATGGCACCATGCTGACCGCGCAGTTGCCCGACGGCATGGAGGGACATTTCGGACCGGAGCTGCGCCGGTTCATTTTGGCGCAATAC
>Ga0187783_10000726_pt1 | contig 24097 bp, 18 predicted proteins | sample 1015_SJ02_MP02_2_FD_132471 | JGI IMG/M metagenome (GOLD analysis project Ga0187783, IMG submission 132471) | Tropical peat soil microbial communities from peatlands in Department of Meta, Colombia - 1015_SJ02_MP02_20_MG | ecosystem: Environmental > Terrestrial > Soil > Wetlands > Peat | place...
GAAATCGGCTGCCCTTCCACGAACGATGTGGGTAAGCATAAGAAGTGAGCAGCCTTCAGAAGTGCGTGTTTCGCGTCGCCCTGAACGATCCCATGATACTGGGCCTCCGCGCAGTTCGAAATCTTTGCGAGAAATGCTCTCTTTTCCGATTCCGATCTAAACTTTCCGGCCAAATCAATGCGCAGTAACTTCCTCAGGTTATTCGGCAGCGCGGCGAAGCCATCTACCAGCTCGTTGACCCCCTTCTCTTCGATGAGGCTTCCCATGAAGAGAATCCGGAACGGAAAGCCACTGGCAAACTTGTCGCGGATCTCTTGCTCCGAGACGAACAGATAATCCTCGGCGAAATTCTGAACGATATGGATTCGTTGGCGGTCGACCATGCCTTCGAAGACTTTGACGTGAGATGCACTTGTCACTATCGCGCCACCGCAGCGGCGCATAAATAAGCGATTCAGGCGCTGCAACAACTTGTATCGATCAAACAGCCGTATACCAACTGAGCCGCCGTGCAAGTGGATGTAAACATCCGAGAGCTTGTTGGCACAAAGCGCATAGATGAGAAGATCTTTTATGTTTCCGGCAAGGGACTCCGATATAGTCAAATAAATGGCTGTGCTGCGTTTCCTTTTGCGCCATACAGCAACCAGCACCTTCCCTACCTCAACTAGGCGCCTGCGGGTCACACTGCCGTCATTTTGGCTTGCGACGCCAAGGTTAACAGCTTCGACAACGTGATCGCGTTCCAGTTCATCGAGCAGAACCTTCGACGCGAGCGAGTGTCCGGAAATCGGCGGCGGTAGGGGAGCGATGAAGAGAATGTTCATGTTACTGGGTTTCGACAGTCTGGGTTAAGGTCACCAACATCTCAGCTTCATTTCGGGATTGACGGCCTTAAGCAATCCTTAGAGTTCCACGCCCCAGCGTGGCCATGATTTTGAGAACCGTTCGCCATCTCACGGAAATGGGTGACGAGATGATGCATTTCAGTGTTTCTCTCCCTGCGGCATAAGGATCGAGGCGGGTCCGTTGGAGTGCCAATATGAGAGCAACATTTGTTTGAATACGCGACCATTCCCGCTTGACGATGGTACCGAGCACGGGTTCGTCGCGAAGCGTGTCGAACAGCAGTTGGTAGGTTGAAGTGTACACCGCGAGCAGCCGTTGTGGGTCCTTTCGAGACATGCCATCTCTTGTCTCGTAGTGAGCGACCACAACCTTGCTATCAATACAAAATGCACATCGTACAGACAGTCGTAGCCACAGGTCCCAATCCTCGCAGACGCGCAATTCCTCGCGAAACCAGCGTGTCATGTTGTTTAGTATTCTCGCTCGCAACATGACGGAACTCACATTAATCGGATTCCGGTACAGAAGAAGATTGGTAATGCATCCGGACATCTCCGGATTTTCAACCCGCAGCAGCATGCCTTCTTCAGACCGACAATCAGCCCCTCCGCTTACAAGCCCTAGAGTCGGATCGCCATCCATGATATCCACCTGGCGGCTCAATTTGTCGCCATACCACTCGTCGTCCGCATCAAGAAGCGCCACGAAATCACCTTGGGCTCTCGCAATACCGGCGTTTCTCGCCGCCGACAGACCACGGTTTTCCTGATGCACGACTCGAATCTCCTTTCCGAACCTGTCGAGAATGCCGGCAGTCTCGTCGTTCGAGCCGTCATTGACTACGATCACCTCCCACGACTGACCAAAATCCTGCTGCAGTACGCTGTTGATGGCACGCGCGATAGTTTCTTGCCCGTTGTAAACTGGAATTACGACACTGACCTTCGGCCCGACACTCACTCTTCACGCTCCTTCGCTTGTTACAAGCTGACTCAGAAGGTCTGAAGAACCGGCCTGCTGTTGCAGGCCACTTCGGGGTAGTCGGATCCAACTCGACGGAAGAAGGTCAGAGGTGTCAATCGACCTGTCCGCGAACCACGGGTCCGGAGCAATGACAATTTTGTCGGGCGACGTACTCAACCACGCCGCCCACCATCCGAATGTGCTGTTGGGAATGATAAAGTGCGTACACTGCGTCATCAGCCACAAATAGTCTCGAAAAGCCGGACCGGCGTAATCGTGTGTAACCACTGTGCATCGTTTTGGGATGATGGGTACCAACTCAGTTCTGCACCATCGAATGTCATCGGAGAAAATATAGTAGCGGGCGTTCTGGCAGCGACCCACCATCAAATCCAGAGCCTGCCGGTAATATTCCAGGCCGACAACGCCATGCGTTGTGGCTGAAGGCCCCGCAGTGAAATCGGTTCTCCGGACATTGATGCACACTGAGGGTTCGCCTGCGATGAGGCCGCCCAGCGCCAGAGCCGCCTCGCTTTGTTCTCGCAACGTGAAATCTTGGCGGATGGTCTGGGAGATCGCACGAAAGTATTTTTCACTCTGCCAATAGCCGTCGAGATAGACTTTACCGGTTTGTTCCCAAATGCGTTCATCGTAGCGGAAACTGGCCTCCCGATAATACCGTTCAAGGCCAATCGCACTTTTCAGGGCTGTCGTTGCTCGACTTGAGTAGTCGAACACTCGCGGCAACGGCAGAATCTGAGCGACTTGCGATAGAACGGTACACTCGGCGGGCAGAGTAAATATTTCCAGATCGAACCTTCGTCTAACATAGTTCCGCCGAGCAGAAGGATCGAAAAGCAACGTAGCATCCAGCGCCAGTCGCGTCTTCTCCCGTATCGCTATGTGCCGCCCCAGGGCATACTGGAACATCTGGTTTCCTAAGCCGCCTTGCATTCTTACCGTCACCATGATCAAAGCCCCACGCAGGCCAATTTCGGCTCCATGGTCGCACGACAAATGTCCTCAATAGTGGATTCAAGCGTGTGGGTCAACCTCCATTCGGGGTAGTGCGACTGAAACTTAGTCAAGTCCGAGATATACCAGATGTGGTCTCCCCGGCGAGCTTCTTCGCAATATTGTATTTCAGCCTTCATCCCCGTCATCTGCTCGATTATGCGCAGCGCTTCTAGAAGAGAACAGTTCGAAAACCGACCTCCTCCTATGTTATAGACCTCACCGCAATGTGGACGACGATAAAACTCGTAAAATGCGTTGACAAGGTCTTCCGAGTGGATGTTATCGCGTACCTGTTTGCCCTTGTATCCGAAGACCTGATAGCGTCGCCTCTCCATGACTGCCTTGACGAGGTAACTGAGGAAGCCGTGTAATTCGACGCCCTTGTGTGCCGGGCCAGTAAGACAACCGCCGCGAAAGATGCCTGTCTTCAGCCCAAAATACTTTCCGTATTCTTGGGCGAGAATGTCCGCGGCAAGCTTGGACGCCCCGAAGACACTGTGCAAACATCGGTCTACAGACATGGACTCATCGATTCCCTGGGCACAAGGATGACCGCCCATAACCTCCCACCGCGTCTCACATTCGACGAGCGGAAGCCGGTTAGGGTTATCGCCGTAGACTTTGTTAGTCGACGTATATATAAATACGGCGTCTGCGCAATAAACGCGCGTAGCTTCGAGAAGTATTAGCGTGCCTTGTGCATTGATGCTGAAATCAGTTATTGGCTCCTTCGCTGCCCAGTCGTGTGAAGGCTGGGCCGCGGTATGAATGATTAGATCGAACTGATATCTTTGGAATACCTCGTTAATCGCATCCGCATTGCGAACGTCGCAATCGATGTGTTCAAAGCGTTTACAGTCGGACCTGAGCGCTTTGACAGTTGAGCGAGTGCTGCCCTCCGGGCCAAAAAAGTAGGATCGCATATTGTTGTCGATCCCAACCACATCGAAATCCTGGCGGTGAAAAAACCGCACGGCTTCGGAGCCTACGAGTCCCCCAGCTCCAGTAATGAGTGCCGTTTTCATAACCTGTCCTCTATGTCCTGTTCGTGACTTCGAACATCCGACGTGCGCGGCGCGGATGAACCAGACAGTAGCAACGAAACCAACCTGATTTATAGAACGAACCGCAGCAGATAATAAAGCGCATGCAGTGCAACGACGGTTACGCTACCGAGTAGCACGATAGGCTTGAAGCGCGGCGTGTGAGCACCTACCCTCAGGGCGGGCAAGAAGAAAACGAATGACGGCACCACGTACCTGTTGAACGCTGCCCAGGTTAACGAGCCAGAAAGCAATATGAGAAGACCCCATATTAAAAGGATCTTTCGCTCCCGGGACAGGGCCAAGCGAACGCGCCTCCAACGTACGATTAACAGAACGATGATGCCGATGTGAAAGATGGCTTGCGAGAAATGAAATCCAACATTCAGCCATGTTCCATACTGCTCTACGAGTGGAGGTTCGGCATTGATCCATGGAAATGGGGAGACGATGGCCGTAACGATACGAAGAGGCACAGCTATCGGCAGCATCGCTGGTGTCAATTGACCATAGCGTTCTACAAATGAACGGGTCCCCGACGACAGGCTGATTTCGTTTGGCAGAAGCACATTTCTCTGCAGGGTTTCCATGAATACGCCATCGTGAATCTGCCGGCGACTCACCCATGTCGTCACACCGAGAGTCGCCACCAACAGGACGACAGTGGTTTTGAAGCGTCGCTTGGCACCTAGCGCCAAAACAATGCAGGCGAAAGCGGCCAGGACGATGAAGTACTGTTGACGCATCGCTAGGATTATGCCTGATGCCACAATGGCAGCAAGAAGTCCTGAGGCATAACGCCTTGCGGTGATACGGAGCGCAGCAAGGGGAAAGAGCACGATACCAACGAGTAGAATCGTATCCCGATACAACGCGCTTGAATAGAATAGCCATGCAGGACAATACAATATATACAGAGCTTCGAAGTAGCTCGTCTCGTGGATAGCCTCGACAAGACGTAGGACGATGGCGGCAGCTAAGCATTGGCTCGCCGCCAGCCAGGGAATTGTGACGGTGGGGAAGGGACCGAATATTGCATAGAGCGCCCCGAATGAATAGGGGACGCCAATGTACTTCATACCCTGAGCTACCAATAGCTGGTCGGGTATTACCCAACTGCCCCCAAATGACCAGTGATTCGAGCAGAATAAGCCCCACTCGTGGAACTGCATGCTGTCACCAATCTTCAGCAGCGCTTCCGTATCTGGGCCGAAATATAGAAGAGCTGCTCTGACCAACGGCCACGCAATTACGGCTAGCTTGATGTTTGGGTTAGGAGCTTTTTGGACCAACCATAGAATCAGAGGAAGGCAAGCCAATTGAGCGGAAAGCCAGCTGGCAAATACTGCCTCAGTCTGTGGCAACTCGCTCACATGCATAGCTGCCGCACACGTCATCGTGGCCGCTGCCACAGAGAGACTCGCGACAACAACCCAGGGAAAACTGGGTACGTACGAGAATGGGTTCACCTTCGAGCGGTAACCATGCCCAGCCCAAGGTGCGATCGATAGACTGCTCAACTGAACCTCGTTCGAACTACGGCTGTCGTGGAGAACACAAGTTCGCTAAAATCGCGTTTGAGACTTCGTCTATTCAGGCAGACAAGCCAGATGAAGTATCCGGATGAGAATAGGGCACCCGCTACAACGGTGCCGAACATTCCCATGAACCGTGTCAGAACAAACGTCAGAGCAGTACCCGACGCGGCTGTGCCGATCTTCGGATGGAGCAACGCACGGGTATCCATGCCTAGGGTCGAGTTGAGCGTAAGTACCTGCCCAGCCGCAAACATGCCACCCGAAAGCACAAACCAGGGCAGAAGATGCGATTCCGAGCGATACGCACTCGCGAGCAGCAGCTTGCAAATGTCGGCGTGGAGGAACCATGTGATAACAACTGCCACGGCCGTCAGCGACACAGCTAGCAGGACGATGATGTTATTGAACCGACTGGCCAGTTGTAGCCGGTCGGCACTGGTGCCGTCGCCAGCGCGATCAAATAATACAGGCGTCGCCAAATTCACTACGAATCCAGTCAAGAGCGAAATTGGAGCGTAGCCGATCTGATAGAACGCCTGGTACAGGCCGACGTGCGTGGTATCTACGTAATGCTGTAACGACCATCGGTCAGCACTCAATTGAAACCACGTAAACGGCGCCCACGCGGCAAACGGCCAGGCGTACCTCCACATCTTCTCTGTAAGGCAGCTCACGACTGCACCCGATTTGCCTTTCAGGTCCTCGTGAAAGGTACGGCGCAGAAATGCCGTCTGGGATGTTAGTATGACGATCGCGGCGACCGCGTAGCCGCAGATTGCACTGCCCGCCCTTGGATGGAGAATATAGATGGCTACGACGGCCAAGGGAAACTTGAGCCACTGCCCCATAGCGCCATGGAACGCGACGATTGCCCTCTGTCTCGCGGCATTCTGTATACAGTCGAGCGCGGCCCCACAGCCCAACACAAGTGCGTAAACTGTAGCCAGGGCCGCGATGCTTCCCGAGCCGGGGTTCCAGTGGTCGGCAACAAAATACCCCAGGACCGCTAAGCCTGCTCCGGAAATAATTGCCCGCAGGTAAAACCACCGAACTGCGGCGAAGAACACACCCAAGGCATTGGAATCGCGCAAGGGCGCAAAGAACCGAACAACAGCATTGCCCAAAGGGGCGAAAACCACCTGTTGAGACAACGTGACCAGCGTAATCCAGAGCGCAAGTTCGCCATACGCCCTCGGCTCCAGGTATCCGGTTAGCATTCGCACGCCAACCAGTGCGCCCAAGACCGAAGCAAATTGTCCTCCGGCGATCCATCCCGCTTCGCCGCTGATTCTGCTGTACTTCTTGAAGTCAAGCACGTGAAATCGTCAATGCACTTACAACAGGGTTTCCGTTGCTGACACGATCGTGCACTCTGCTCGCGGCTGCTAATAACGCGTCCGCGGCACGCGTGGCGGCGTGGCCGTCCACTGGGCCCAGCCGCCGGTCAACGTAACCGCTGGTGTCATGCCGGAAATTGCCCCGCAGGACTCGCTTGATGGTGCCTTCCAAATCCGAACGATTCGTTACCGGTATGGCTGCACCATGGGTCAAGTAAGCTGAAAAGCCGACCTGTCCGTTAATGTGCCAAGTCGGACTCAGGATGGGCCTCTGCATGATGATTGCCGTTTCGAGCGCGGTCGAAATTGTGCCAACCACTGCATCGGCGCACTCGAAGGTGTCGATCAGCGACCAAGAACGCGAAATGTAGAATCCTGGCATACCGTCGAAGGCTGTGCGGATTGAATCCGTGGCGCTCGCGGACATGGCGGGATGAGGCCGTACCAAAAGTTGCGCACCGGCTGAACGACAGGCATCATATAGTTCCTTAATTGCGGAGTGGCGAACTTGTTCATCCCACCCAAAAAGCCCTTGCTGTTCGACGAATGCGTCCTCGACAAAGCACACAACTGGCGCGCCCGGGGCGAAGCCAATGCAGCGAAGCATCTCTGAGAGCTCGGACGTGGGCCGGGGATTGTCACGACGAAAAGCGGCCGCATCAAGTTCCGGGTTACCGATCACCAGAATCCGCTCGCGGGGTATGCGGACGTTTTCGATAAGCATCTCCGCGTATACCTCTGCAAAGACGCAGGCAAGCGTCGGCCAAACCTCGTCTGCTAGTGGCGGAAAATAGCGGCTGATCGCGGGCTTCTTAGCTATGTGGTACAGAACCTTCCAGAGGTTCGGGCTGAAGACACCTCCTCGACACTCCCTCGCATACCAAGGGGCCATCCTGAGAAACTTTGGAAGTGCTTGGACACGGGCACCGAAGCCACGCTTCTTGTCCATCTCCTCGCAGAGAACCATAAATTGTTTCTTTTCTGCCCACACGCCGTGCTGAAGAAAGACGAGCGGGATATCGAGGCTTCTGCAGGTCAGACATATCGCGCGATCGAAGAGGCCCCCGATGTTCAAGCCCACGACGACATCCGGCGCAAGTGATCGCAAAATCTCTTTGAGTGACAAGCCTCTGAATGCGGCGATATCTACGCTAGGAATACGTTGAACGATTTCTAGGCGCGGTGTGTTTGCGTCGTGGTAGGAACCCAGGTGGAGCAACGTATAATCCACATTGCCTTGAGAAGCCTCTCTGAGGCGTGTGAAATTGTGGATGCCCTGTGTCCAGTAATCTACGAAGAGTACTCGATTCATGTGAGCTCGATGTGAGGATTCTTTAAGTAAGGCACACAATTCCTGGGTGCGGCTGCGCCGCCGCAATTGCGCACAAAGCAAGTGATCGCAAAGCTCTTGGGGACGCGGTGCGACAGGTTGTGGTTTGCTCGAAGAAAGGACTTGAGACGGTCATACCGATGCGCGTACTTCGAATACAAAGTTTTTGCCAAGAAACCACGTCATGACACCATCTGTACCCGCCATGTGTTTGCTGCAGGACTGTAATCACCACTGATCGAAAACTACCTATGCGCCTTGGCCTCCGGCCTAGCACACCCTGGCTGAGGATTCGGAACCGATGCGCTGGTTATGTAATCCGCTTTACCTCGCCCGCAGGATCCACGAATTCGAGTTGCGCCTTTTTTCGGGTCCGTTCCCAGTATTCGTCGTCCAACGACTGGTTCAAAGACATGATCGCTGGCTGGCTTCGCAGAAACCGGACCACGTCGGCCAGCCCGGCTGGGATCGTACCTGGAACATACAAAGCCTCCAGAATCTTCCTGAAAACGGCGAGATCTTCTTCGTAGTCCAGCGTAAGGCGCGCTTCGTCGAGAACATGGTCCGACGAAAATGGACGGATGACGCCTACGTTGCAAAGACCGGTCCGGGTGAAGAAGTAGCTGAATCCGGTATCGTTCTGTTGTGTTCTGTAATGCTGGTAGACTCGGCGCATTGCACTTGCAGTGAAGCTCTTCGAAGCAACGCCCAGCGGGAGCCCCTGACAGGTGACGATATCTAGGGACCGATCACCAATGAGCAGGTCCATTGTGGCGTCCATGTAGAAGGGGTCGCAAAGGATATCGTCCCCATCCACTTGAATGACTGCATCGAACTGATAGCTCTCGATGGCGTCATGGAGGCGCTTAATGAGATCGTCCCGGCTGCCGCGAAAGGTTGCGCAGCCGTAGTCTTCTACCGCTGTCACCAGCAGGTCATCGGATTCATCCACAGTCGTGCATACAATAACCCGGTTCGGCTGCAAATGCCGCGAAGCACACACACGATCGAGCAGGTGATATAACGCGGGACGACCGCAGATTTCGCGCAGGGCCTTTCCGCTCAGACGCTCGGAGGCGAGCCTGACGGGGATGAGGGCCCCGATATGAGTTGTACTCGTGGAATTCATTGAAAATGAGCGATCGTCTTCCGAAGAGCTTCAACCTTGGGTTCTGCGTCTTCAATGCTCCCGTAATTGTTGACGAATTGCATCAACTTAGGCTGGACTCTCTCCGCCACGGGACAGCAGCCGCGGGGGTAGACGCAGTCGCGGTAGTAGTGGGGCGCGCGTTCCCTGAACCGGCCACTGCAGAACAGAGTTTCGTCGTAGGTCAGGGCCCAAGCAGCATATATGCCATCTCCGCCGAACGACATGTAGGTGTCACGAAAATCGTACCAGGAGACGTCCTCGCGCTCGTACTTCACCGCGTAACACCAATACGTGTTCTGATATTCGGATGGTACAGCCTGCGGCCTCAGATACGGACAGCTGCGTAATGCATCAGCGTACATGGCGGCAATATCCAATCTCAGCTTGATGAAAAACTCCATCCGCTCGACCTGTGCTAGGCCGACGGCCGCGGCCACTTCCGGCATTCTGTAATTGCATCCATACTCGTCGTGCCGCTTATATCGTGGATCCTGGAAGATGAGCTTGTTCATCCGGATGCGTCCGTCACCGGGAGTGAGCGCAGCATAACCGAGGCTTCCCATTTTGCGCATGAGACCGGCAAGCATTTCGTCATTGGTCACCACGATGCCGCCATCGCCGGTAGTGATGTGTTTAGAGTTCTCCAAACTATAGCTGGTAATGTCGGCGATGCTGGCTATCGGACGTCCCTTGTAGACCGCCATGTGGGCCTGGGCGGCATCGTGGATGACCGGAATACCATACTTCCGACCCAGAATCATCAAGGCATCCAGGTCGCAAGGCAAACCGTACAGGGATACCGGCATAATCGCCTTGGTGTTCGGAGTGATGCGGCGCTCCACATCCACGGGATCAATGTTGTACGTATCCTCCTGGATATCGGCGAATACTGGGATCGCATTCTGCGCCAGGACAACGTCAGCGTTGCTGATGACGGTTAGCGCCGGAATAATGACCTCATCGCCCGCTCCCACGCCAACCGCTGCCAGTGCGGCATGAAGCGTCGAGGTGCCGGAGTTAAAACTGATGGCGTATTTCACACCCGCTTTGTTCGCAAACGCTTTCTCGAATCGATTGTTCATGTTTCCGGAAGTGGAGGAACCAAAGCCCGAATCCAGCACTTCCCTTACATATCTGAACTCCAAATCTCCAAATCGCCAGGTGTTCTTCATTTTCGCGCAGTAGCCAGAGAAGGGGCGCTAACCGCCCCGTCAGGATGAAAATCGCTGGTCTTGCCCAACATCGCTTCGGCGCATGTCAGATCGAAGCCGGTAGCCACATGGATGGAGCGCTCCTCGGGCATCTCGCAGACCGCCAGCGGCGAACCGAAGAAATTGCCCGACCGTTTCAGCTGCAGAGCCCTGGCAAGCTTAATTGCGCCGTTTGGTCGCCATACCGGGTCCAACATAGTGCGCTCCCGCAGAAACCGTTCGCCGAAGAACATACTCCAACCTTGTTCATGCTGCTGAAGGGCCCAGTGAAAGTAATGGGGGTCGATCGCCGTCACACTCACGAGGAAATCTGCCTGTGCCACTCGCAGGGCTTCGAAGGCATTTTGAATGTCCACTGCAGTCCTGAGAGGCGAGGAGGGCTGGAGATTGAAGATGAAGTCAGGGATGCGGTCGTCCCGGACTAGGAAATCATAAAGCGCCAGGCACGGAACGGTTGAGGAAACGTCGTCGGCGGCCATGGATTCGGAAATCGGGAATACCATTGCCCCGTAGGCCTTCGATATGTCGGCGATTTCCGCATCCTCCGTACATACATATACCTCGTCCGCCAAGCCCGACTCCCAGGCCGCAGCGATGGTATACGCAAGCATAGGCTTACCACCGAGAAGAGCAAGGTTCTTGCGCTTGAGGCGTTTCGAACCCCCGCGGGCGGGAATTGCGAAAAGCACCGCCGACTGCAGCAGAGCCTGGATCACAGCGCAACCTCCCGCCGCGTCCTCGCGGACTCCAGGGCCGCCAACACTATTCGCAGTACTCTTTTGCCCGTTTCGCCTGTCACCTCCACTTCCTGTTCGCCCCGAACGCACGCGAGCACGTGACCGAGTTCGGCAAGATACATGAAATTAGCGTCGTACAGAACCGGTTCGTGGCGCCAAGTCTTGTCTGCGGAGTCATATTTTCTGATTCCGTCGGCGTAATCCCACACCAAGGTGCCGGCCGTTCCAATTAGCTTGCAGTTGCGTGTGTATGCCCGTTGCGTGCAGTCCACGTGTATTTGTGCCACCGCAGGGCTGCTCAGCCGCAGCGTGATCTCTGCGGTATCTTCTACATCCATTTCGAGGTTGCTGAATTTTCCTGCAAGGCAATAAACGCCTCGAACCTCACCGGCCAGCCAGCACACGTAATCGACCTCATGCGAAGCGTCGCGGACGATCCCCCCACCCATGTAGGCCAGCGCCGTGTAGCTGGTACGGTAGTCCTGATCGGGACGCCAGTCCGGCAAGTATTGTCCGAATTCAGCACGCAGGGTCAGCAGGTCGCCGATGTCGCCGCGGGACAAAAGCTCGTAAATTCGCCTGAGGCCAGGATGAAACCGCCAGTTGTAACCCACGTGCAGCGAGCGTCCAGCTTTGGCAGTCGCCGCCAGAAGCTTATCCGTTCCATCTAGGGAATCCGAGAGAGGCTTTTCAACAAAAACATGGCTGCCGGCCTCAACCGCGTTGAGAGCCATTTCGACATGTTGGTGAGGCGGCGTGCAGATCAGCACCAGAGCTGGTCTTCGACTCAGTCCATCTTCGAAGGACCGGCAGGGGCCCACACCTAAGTCCTGCACGGCTCCGTGGAGCCGCTCGCTACTGGAATCGAAGGCATAAACAGGATCGGCACCGAGGGTGCGCAGATTCCGAATGTGCCTGCGCCCGATCGAGCCGCAGCCCGCCACGAAACACGCGCCATTCATCGCTATCTACGATCCCTTGGGCCGACAAGATCCCAAGTCAGGGGCTCGCCTTTCTTTACATCTCGCGAGGCCCGTCGCGCGAGCACATCTTCAAGATGACGAGTGTGCAACCCATGGCTCGGACGGATCGAGCGCACATTGAGTGCAGTAAAACGCTCGCCCCGTGGGATGTCTCGGACGGCGAACAGAGACCTTCGAAACACCCGGATTTTTGCGGCGCTCTGTGTCAGGCCGTAGTGAACGATCCCCAACGCGCGCTCGGCGGTTCGAATAGCCTCGACCATGGCCCGCAACTCGTCAGGTTCTAGGGAAAACGCTGCATCCGGTCCGCCCGCCGCCCGGGAAAGGGTGAAGTGCTTTTCTACCAGGCACGCCCCCATCGACACCGCGGCGACGGGCACTGCGATTCCAAGAGTATGGTCGGACAGCCCGACGGGAACACCGAATGCTTCGGCCATGTGAGGAATGGTGCGTAAGTTCATATCCTCGGCGGGGGCGGGATAGGCGCTGGTACATTTGAGAAGAGCGATCTCCTCAGCCCCCGCTTGCCGGGCCGTTGTCACGGCTTCCTCGATTTCAGAAAGCGTTGCCATTCCAGTCGAGAGAATCAGTGGTTTCCCGGTGCGCGCCACTTTTTCGATGAGCGGGAGGTCCACCAATTCAAAGGAGGCTACCTTATGAACCGGCGTCTCCATCTCTTCTAGAAAATCGACCGCACTGCCATCGAACGCCGTGGAGAAGAGTTCGAGTCCCAGGTTGTTTGCGAGCTCTTTGAGCTTTGCATGCCATTCCCAGGGGGTTTGCGCTTGGGAATAGAGGTCGTATAGGGTGCTCCCATCCCAGAGCGTGCCGCCGGAGACCAGGAATGGCTCCCCCTTGTTGTCGAGTGTCATCGTGTCCGGCGTGTATGTCTGGAGCTTCACGGCATCTGCACCGGCGGATTTGGCAGCTCGCACAAGGTCTGCCGCATCTTCATATCGCTGATTGTGATTGGCCGAGATTTCAGCCACCACGAACACGGGAGAGCCCCCGCCCACAGTTCGACGTCCGATCCTCAAAACCGGTGCTCCTGGCGTCATGCCGGCATGCCTGTTACCGCGCAGGTATAGTGCTCCGCGACCAAGCCTCCCACCTGCGCCCGTTCCCGCCAAACGAAACCAGCTCTCTCGAACGCCTTCAGCGATGCGCGGTTATCGGGTCTGATGAAGGCGTGCACTATGTCCACCGCAGCTCCTCGGGAAAGCTCGTCGAGTGCCGAGACGAGCATCGCCGGTCCATATCCCCTGTCACGCATGGCAGGCTCTACGGTGATGTGAACCGTGGCATCTCGGGCACCGTTCAAATCGAGCCTGACCTGACCTACGGGCTTTCGGTCTTCGTTCACCCCAACGAGTATCCAGCAGTTGGAATCGGCGAGCTTTCCAATCAACCACTTAAGGTGATCCTGCCAGGAAATAGCATCCGACGAAAATGACTGCTTCCTGACGACCGGATCGTTTCTCCATTTCCACAGCAGTTCACTGTCTTCCATCGAAGCCCGCCGCAATTCGATGGGGGGCAGGAGCAAGCGGGCAACGACCCGTTCCGCTCCACGTCCGTCGACGATCGCCCGCCCGCGTACCGCCATTCGCGAGCGATCCTCAACGGAGAATGCCAGCGTTTCAATCACCCTCGCAATATCGGCCGGCGACACCTCCTCGTTCCGCCCGAGGTTGATAGAGACACCCGCTTTCGCCAGTTCGTGCGCGATCGGCTCCTGGTTCGCGGCCAGCGGTACCAGCACGGCGGGAACCTGCATGAATGCGAGCTCCCACGAAGTCGAGCCGGCGCCCGATACCGCCAAATCGGTTCCGGCCATCAACTCCGCCATGTTCGGCGAGGCCGTGTTTATTTCCACCTGCCATCCCAGTTTCGAACGGGCAGTCTCGAGCGCCTGCCGCTGCGAGCCACCAGTTCCTAACAGTACGGTCACTTCGCATTCGGGGGAGCGAACTAGCAACAGAGACTCAAGAACCCTGAGAGTGGCTGCGGACTGATCGGACCCGCCCATGGTTATCAGAAGCTTTCGCCCAACTGGCGCAATGTCTCTTCTCCAGTCGAGCCATTCCCTGAACTCGCGCCGCAACAACACGTAGCGGCTGCCCAGGAGAAGAACTGTGCGTGGCTGGCGGTCCTGGTAAAGACTTTCTGCGGCGTGAAGGTTCTGGTTGAGGACAACATCGGCGGATTCACAATCGCCCCCGAGATCATCTATGTAGCACAAGCGCGCACCCGAGTCCCTCAGGAGCGTCCTGTATTCGCGGCCAAACATGTATCCGTCGACTACGATCCAATCTGCTCTCATCCGCACCGCATGGCCCAATGTCTCGCTGGCGTCATCTTTGGATCCGGCATTCGGGGTAATTTCAAGCATGCCGATTCTTTCGGCGGACAAACGATCCAAAATCGCTCCGTCGACCCCGTGCGTAGCAAACGTGGCAACTCCACCCGCTTTGTTCCAGGCCTGGGCAAGCGCCAAGCATCGCATAACATGTCCCCATCCGATGCTGGCGTCGGCATCCGCACGAATCAGCAGCGATTTGCTCACGGCCATTACTTTAGGAATCGATCGACAACTCTGGTGACGGACGCGATTACTTCATCAACGTCATCGTCTACCATCCCATGAAAGATAGGAAGGCTGATGACCTGCGCATATGCGGCTTCGGAGATTGGGTAGTCGCCTGGACGAAATCCAAAGTGCTGTGCGTAATAGGGATGAAGATGGACGGGAATGTAGTGCACATTCACCCCCAAACCGTCATTGCGGAGGGCGCGGAATAATTCGGCCTTTTCAACCTTCAGCAAACCTAGCTCGAACCGCAGCGGGTACAGGTGCCAAGCAGGGTTGGCGAAGGGCCTTTGCACTGGGACGAACACTCCCGGCAGCTCGGAGAACGCCTTGTTGTATCTGAGGGCAATCGAACGCCGGCAAGCTAGGTTGGCGTCAAGTTTCTTAAGCTGGGAAATCCCCAAGGCACAGTTAATATCGCTGAGCCGGTAGTTGTAGCCTAGAGAGTTCATTTCGTAAAACCACTGACCGTCGGCCTGGCGTTGTCGGGCGTTGCTCTCAATGCCGTGCGTACGGAACGTGCGTAGCTTGGCGGCTAATTTCGGGTCGTTGGTGGTCACTGCGCCACCTTCGCCAGTGGTGATATGCTTCACCGGGTGAAAACTGAACACAGTCATATGGGCGAGACTACCCACGCGCATGCCTCTATATTGAGCACCCAAAGCGTGACAGGCGTCCTCGATTACCGTTAAACCGTGAGCCTCGGCGAGGCTCATAATCGGGTCCATGTCTGCTGGGTGTCCAGCGTAGTCGACGGGAAGAATCGCTTTTGTCCGGGGAGTAATGCGCTCAGCTATTTCTGTGGGGTCGATCGTCAGGCTATCGAAATTGATATCAGCGAAAACCGGCGAGGCTCCTTGGTAAAGAATGCAATTGGCCGTAGCACAGAAGGTGAGCGGGGTTGTGATCGCGTCATTTCCCGGAGCAAGGCCAGCGGCGAACGCGGCCCCGTGCAATGCAGCTGTGCCCGAACTGAAACTGATTGCGTGCCGGGCGGCTACGCGGGCGGCAAGTGCCTCTTCGAATTCCTCGACTTTCGGTCCAGTAGTAATCCAGTCCGACCGCAGGACGTCGACAACCGCCTGGATGTCCTCCTCGTCAATTTGCTGCCGCCCGTAAGGCAACAGGCTCGTCCTGCGCGGCCGTTCGAGATGCATACGGCGCTCCTCCTGTGGTGACTTCTCCAAAAACCAGCCTCCGTAAGTCCTCGCGCGATAACCATTGTGGATTTTCATTGCTCATGTATCGGAATCCATCCGGCAGCGGCCGGCCCTGCGTCCAGTTGCCGTTGTCCCACCATGAGTGAGCTGGCTTAATCACATACATGCTGTCCAACTCCACGGAAGTCCGCGCTTCATCTTCCGAGACAAGTGTTTCATGAATCTTCTCACCGGGCCTGATCCCAATGAATTCGATATCCCGGTCCGGAGCGATGGCGGCGGCAAGATCGGTAAGGCTCATGCTGGGCAGTTTGGGAACAAAGACCTCTCCTCCATGCATGCACTCTAGGCATTTGATGACGAACCGGACGCCCTGTTCCAGGGTGATCCAAAAACGACTCATGCGCGCGTCGGTGATGGTTATTTTTCCCGCCCTGCGCTGCTGAAGGAAGAGGGGGATGACGCTGCCCCGACTGCCGACGACGTTACCGTAACGCGCGCAACTGAATCGGGTCTGTCCGGCCCCCCGATACGCATTGGCTTGCACAAACAGCTTTTCCGCGACGAGTTTCGTCGCGCCGTACATGTTAACCGGGTTGACCGCTTTGTCCGTGCTCAACGCAAGCACCTTTCCGATACCAGCGTCCAGAGCCGCGTCTGCGACATTCTTAGCGCCGCCCACATTGGTTTTTACCGCCTCGATCGGATTGTACTCACATGCTGGAACTTGCTTCAGAGCGGCGGCGTGGACCACAACATCGACTCCGTTCATGGCCCGCCGCAATCTCTCACCATCTCTGACATCACCAATAAAGTACCTAAACGACTCGTGATCAAGCCCCGAGACCCGCATGTCGTGTTGTTTTAGTTCGTCCCGACTAAAAATCACAAGCTTCTTGGGTTGAAACTCTCGAAGCATGATCTCGGCGAATTTCTTCCCAAACGAGCCCGTACCGCCAGTTATTAATATCCTAGTGCTGGACCAGTCCATTTCTCGCTTTCCTTTCAGACCTACGTTCCGGTTTAGATGTGGCAGGTTGAACCATCAGAGTTGCGAACATGACCACAGACAGCCCACAAACTTCTGCGTTCCACCACCAGTATCTACTTATATCCCCGACCCCTCCACGTTTGCTGCTGTGGGCACTGCTATCGCACCTTGTGTTCGAGCGCTCTTCCTAGAATTCCACTCTCATTACCCTTTCGGTACTCTCCACCCCAATTCAGCACCTAGCGCAATCGGGTGTTCCTACGATGGACCTGCGAGCATGCTTTTGCGAAGCCTCACACCGACGTTACCAGCATAGCTACGAATCGTTGATGGTCACCATACTTTCTTGTAGAGACAGATTGAAAAGTATTAGTCCTGATGCAGCTTCGCCCCGTCACTTAGCCGGCTTATGTGACATAAAGCCGCTTTCAACTCGACCTCGAGAAACGGCAAAAACCTCGACGCAGAGAACGGCGCCGGGACATAGCTTTCACTTGAAACGCTTCTAACATAAGGAACGAGCACTTACAATCGCGGTCAAAGGAGTTTGCTGTGCAAAACTCCTACCAGGGAACCATTGTCGCCTACAGTGTTAGGAGGTGTTTTTATGATGTAATTCCAAGTGATGGCAAGGTTCGCTAGAAGACCTGCCGAACGCGGGACTGGCTCTTTCGGTGTGAGACGCGGAAACTAAGTGTGAACGAAGAGCGAGGCATAGTTTTAAGGGTATGCATAAGTGCGAGTAACGAAATTCCGGCCGCAGACAATGATTACTGCTTCTACTGGGGTTGAAAATTTTTCCGAGGATCGCAGAATGCAGATGCTAGAATCCCCAGTAATTTTTCATCAACTCAAGTGAGATCTGAAGTTCGGTCGAAGGAGTCTCGCGAGGATTCATGAATCAAGGCATCATTCTTCAACCCAATCGCAACGGCGGCAATGGGCACGGGCCAGTTGAACTCTTCGAATCACAGGGCCCGCAGAGTTGCTCCACGGCTTATGCCTACTATATGGACGAGCAGCATCCGCTCTTGGGTTATTGGCGAATCGTGAAGAAGCGCAGGTGGGCGATTCTGGCCACCTCCGCAATCGTATTTATACTGGCGGTGATCGCTACGCTGCGAATGACACGGCTGTACCAGGCGGACTCTCGAATTGCCGTATACCCTGAAAATGCCAATGCATTGGGCCTTAAAGATATGGAAAATGGGCCTAACGAGGATTGGGATTACAACGTCACCCTGGAGACCCACTTGTCGGTTCTGCGCTCGGACGAATTGGCATTGAAGGTGATTGACACTCTGCACCTAGATAGTAACCCCTCTTTCATACGACTGGACGAAGCAGTTAAGGATGCTGCTGGCAAAATTGCGCCTGCCACTCTGGCACCCCGTCCCGAGCGCGTCGCCAAATTGCTGACCGTGTTCCGCCGCGGATTGAAAGTTCAGGTGGTGCCGCGTACGCGAGTGATCGAGATCCGGTATATGCATCACGATCCGCAGCTGGCTGCCGAAATCGCCAACACGATCGTCAAAACTTTTATCGAGGAAAACTTTCGCACGAAGTACGAATCCACCAATCAAACGGCCGACTGGCTTTCCAAGGAGCTCTCCGATTTGCAGCTCAAGGTGCAGACCTCGGAGGAGAAGCTGGTTCGATACCAGAAGGAAAACGGAATCGTCGGCATTGACGAGAAGCAGAATATTGTTACTGCCAAGCTGGATGAGTTAAACAAACAGCTCACAGACGCGCAAACGGACCGCATTCAGAAGGAGGCCAACTACAAATTGGCGCAATCGGGCGATCCCAGCGCATTCGCCAATCTGTCAGTTGACAATCTGCTGGAAAAACTGCGGACGCAACAAGCCGATTTCGAAACGCAATACGCACAAACCAGCACGCAATTCGGCGCTTCTTATCCCGCCGTAATCGAACTCAAGAACCAGCTGAAGCAAGTGCAAGCGTCGATTGCGGAGGAGGAGAAGCGATTGCTTGCGAAGGTTCGCGACGAGTACCTAGCGGCAGGGCAGCGGGAAAACCTGCTGAGCGCGGCATTCCAGGAACAGAAAGTGCAAGCCAACCAGCTAAACGAATCCGCGATTGAGTACACCACGCTGAAGCGCGATGCGGACACTAATCGGGAGCTTTACCAAAGCCTGCTGCAACGATTGAAGGAAGCATCGGTCAGCGCAGGACTGAGATCGAGCAATATTCGCATAGTTGATGAAGCGCGCATTCCTGTCGTACCCGCCAAACCTAACGTCCCGGGCAACATCGCGCTCGGGTTTTTGCTTGGCCTTGCCGGTGGCGTCGGACTCGCATTCTTACAGGAGACGTTGGACACGACGGTGGCCAATCTGGATGAGTTGACTACTCTTACGACTCTGCCAGCGCTTGGAATTATCCCCCTACAGCTGCCAGGAAACGGTAAGGGTCGCAAGTTGAAGTCGGGCCCTGTGGCAACAACGGAGCGATCCATCGCTGCGCCCGTAACATATTTGCGACCAAAATCGCAGGCAGCCGAATCCTATAGAGCGTTGCGGACTTCAATCCTGCTGTCCTCCTTTGGCACGCCCCCTAAAGTAATCTTGGTGACCAGCTCCCTGCCGCAAGAAGGAAAAACTACCGTCAGCACTAACTCGGCCATGGTTCTCGCCCAGAAGGGCAGCCGGGTGCTCCTGGTGGATGCCGACCTCAGAAGACCAGGAGTAGGCCCCCTGTTGGGTATTAAGAGTTCTTCGGGGTTGAGTATGGTTTTAAGCGGCGTGGACAAGGTAGAAAGCGCTATGATTCCTTTTTCTGAACTTCCTAATCTTCAGATTCTGCCCGCCGGTCCTGTTCCACCGAATCCAGTAGAATTGCTCGGCTCAAACGTCATGAAGGATTACATTGCGCGCTGGCGCAATGAGTTTGATCACATCATTATCGACACCCCGCCGTGCTTATCGGTAACCGATGCAGTGGTTTTGTCGGTTGACGCCGACCGTGTAATTCTAGTGGCGCGCGCTGGCCAAACTCCCAAAGCGGCGCTGCGGCGGGCTTCGGCACTCTTGTTCCAGGTTAACGCCCGCGTTATGGGCGTCGTCCTGAATGCCTTCACCTTTCGTTCGGGCGAAGATTACTACTACTATTATGGGAACAAGTACGCAAGCCGATATTACCAATCCGAAGAAGAAGATGACCGGGACGTAAAAGCGTCGTAAGCACCAGGCGCGTTCCCGCTAAATGCGGATCAATTTGAACTCGGTGTCGCGAAAGTTAGCCTTCATATGCATATGCATAGCCGGGGTTGCTTTGTACGCCGGTGCCATTGGCCGTCACTATTTCGCGGCTGGCTTGGCAATGCAAACGGACCTTGCCAGTCTCGAGCGAGCCGCAAATCTGGAACCGTGGAATGCGGAGCCGCAATGGAAATTGGGCCGCTATTTGCTATTGGTCGCCCAGAATCCTACGCTCGCAGTTTCGAAACTGAAGGCTGCGGTGGCAGTGAACCCGCATATAGCTCGATATTGGCTCGACTTGGCCTCGGCCTATCAGGTCAACAGCGACCTTCAGGGCCAGCGCTCGGCTTTAAGGCATGCCTTGAGTGCTGAGCCCACCGATCCAACCGTGGCCTGGGAAACTGCCAACTTTTACCTGGTACAGGACGACTTAGCTCGTGCACTTCCTTTGTTCCAGGTGGTCATGAAGAATGATCCCGAACAGGTCAACTACGCGCTCCGGCTGTGCTGGCGTGCTACTCAGGACGTCAAAATGATGTTGGCGGAGGCAGTTCCAGCGGAGCCAGCACCCTATTTTGCTTTTCTCAGGCTGCTGACCGACATGGACAAAACCGCAGCAGCCGAGGGAGTATGGAACGGACTGATGAATCTCGATCAGCCCTTCTCTTTTTCGGATGCCTTTCCGTATTTCGATTACCTCATCAAGAAACACGAAACTGCTGCTGCAGAACAAGTATGGCAACAACTCGTTCGGCGAAACCGACAGCTCCAAACCTACCAACAGCCTGGCAATTTGATCGTCGATGGTGATTTGGAAAAGGATTTTCTGAATGGCGGTTTTGATTGGCGTTACACCATTATCGATCCGGTCCAGCTCTCCGTTGATACAACCGAATTTCAGAGTGGGAACCAATCGCTCCGGATGAGATTCAAAGGACCACCAGTCGGCGAGGTTGGGATTCTCGAGTACGTTCCGGTAGAGCCCAACGTTCAGTACCACTTCAGCGTTTATACCAAAGCGGAAGACATTGAGAGCGCCAGCGGGCCTCGGCTGTCGGTGGCCGACGTCTACTCCGCTGAATCGTATGTGCTCACGGATGACTCGCTAGGTACAACGGGATGGCGGCAGCAGTCGGCAGATTTTCGCACCGGACCTGAAAGCTCCTTGCTGGCGGTACAGGTGGCACGGGTCCCGGCAGACCCTCTCATTAAGGGGACATTCTGGATCGACGACGTGAAGCTTGTGCAGCGTTGAGGAGAAGGTTGTCTTTATGAATTCGGCAATTGCCGCAAGACTGGACACTCAATTCCCAGATACTGCCACTACGCCAAGAGCAACGCTTCTCCAAGCATCGCCTCTTTTGTGTTGCATCTGCGCACTGTTGTTTTTTGGGGTCCTTGCCTTTGGAGCGGTTGAGGAGTGGTCAATTTCCATACTGGAAGTGGGGCTTGCAGTGCTTTTTCTGGTGTGGGCCAGCCGTCAAGCTGCCTCGGGGGTGGTCAACATCCAGCCCAGCCCGCTTTATGCGCCTGCACTTTTGTTTGCAGCAGTGGTTACAGTTCAGTTAGGGCTCAATATAACCTCATATCGTTACATGACCTTCATCGCTGCTCTTGAGTATTTAGGGTACGGTATTCTCCTGTTCCTTACTGTCAACAGCGTTGTAAACGAAAACTCCACAAAAACGATCATCTGGTCATTGACCGTGTTCGGTTTTATTTTGGCTATCTTTGCGATTGTTCAGGATCTCACTTCGAACGGCAGGATCTATTGGCTCCGCACACTGCACAATGGCGGATGGATATTTGGCCCCTACGTCAATCACGACCACTACGCCGGTCTGATGGAAATGCTGGCCCCCATTCCTATCGTGGTTAGCTTAAGTTCGCTGGTACATGGCGGAAAACGAATGCTGGTGGGTTTTGCGGGTGTCGTGATGTCAGGCACCATCGTGTTGTCCCAATCGCGTGCTGGGACCGCATCCTTTCTCGCTGAAATCGCGCTGTTGCTTGGGATCGTGTTAAGCAAGCGAAAGAAAGGCCGGGGGGCCGCCGCCGTAGCCGTAGTTTCCCTCCTGGTGTTCGCTTTTGTCGCATGGGTTGGAACAGGAGCTGTGTGGCATCGCCTGAGCGACTTGAGGGACGAGATGCGGTTCGCCATGATGAAGGATGGACTGCGGATGTTCTGGCACCAGCCCGTCCTGGGCTGGGGCCTCGGCACCTTCACCACGGTCTATCCCCGGTTCCGCAGTTTCTATACCAACTTTTTCGTAAATGCAGCGCACAATGATTACGTTCAGATGCTGGATGACGTCGGGATAATCGGTTTCGCGGCAGCGGTATGGTTCATCGTGGCCGTATACCGTTCGGGACTACGCAATGCTGACGGCTGGAAGCGCAATTGGTCCCGTGCTCTCGGATTATCGGCGCTCATCGGCTGTACCGGCCTATTAGTTCATAGCGCGTTTGATTTCAACCTGCAGATCCCCGCGAATGCATGTTTTTTCTACTTCCTCTGCGGAGTAACAACCAGGACAGCCCGATTACCGGAGATGGCCGCTCAGCATGCCCCACAGCGGGAAAATCGAGCGATTGCCATCCTCTAGTGAGCCCCCAATTCTATAACGCTTAGGTCTGGAAGACGCGGAGACCGCTGATAACTTCTTTATAATTCTGATTGTGGGCGAGATCTCCACAGATGACTCTCAATGAATCCAAGTTGTCAACAGGCGATTCATTGAATTCCACGACTCAAATTGACTAATGTTTAGTGCGAGACTGACTCTCAGGAAGTAACTCCTGAGCAGCTCCCTGTCTAGGCCTATGACTGGCACCCGAGACAACTCTAAATCTAGTCGGGTGAGCGTTTCACTATCCACATCAAGGGCGGCCCAACATGAAGACCTACTAAGAACCTCTATACAGGAGGGCTCCGGAGCCTTGGAACAAGCTTGCGATATCACCAGTGTACGAGACTGGTTTGCGATCTATACGTCACCTCGGCATGAGAAGTGTGTGGCGGCTCATCTTGAATCGCGCGCGATTGACTGCTTTTTGCCTCTCTATCGCACGGTGAGGCGTTGGAAAAACGGCTGTCGGGTTCCGTTAGCACTTCCTCTGTTTCCCAGCTATGTCTTTGTGCACATTTCTCGGCCGGAGCGGATCCGGGTTCTCCAGGTTCCTGGGATTGTATCGATCGTCGGGAGCGGCCCCGAGCCGACCGCAATAGCTGCATCCGACATTGAAGTATTGCGTGAACGGATTGATCGCGTTGGGAACGTTCAGCCGCATCCCTACCTTGCCGTCGGCGACTACGTTCGGATTACCGCTGGGCCTCTTGCGGGCTTAAGAGGAATTCTCGTCCGCAAGAAAAATGAGCTTCGAATTGTGATTACTGTTGAAGCTATCATGAGGAGCTTTTCGATTGAAACAGACGTTGATGCGGTGGAACCGCTTAGAACTCCTCTCGAGCGGCCGGACATGGGATACTTATCATGACCCCCATTGCGTCACGTAATCTCCTACTGTGGACTCACAGCATTCGGGATGTCGCCAGATAGCTGCGCAAGATGTTATTGAGTATGTGATTAGCAGTCGCGATTCCGAGTTCCCATACCCATTCCGTCCTCGTCCCCCTGCTGCCGCGCAATCCTTGGCAGTCTATTATCGTTGACCGCAACTTGGAACAATAAAACAATCAGGCTTACTACTCTCGATTGGTAATCGCTGTGCCCTATCCTGGCTTAGCTGGCTGCACTTGTTGCGGGTGAAGTAAGGACGCGTTTCTTCGGTAATCGGTAATCAAGAAAGGTACTATTCTTACCATATCTTTAATGTAGTATAGCAGAGTGTACTAACGTCATAAGCGAGGACACCTTGCGATCCCTATTGTCAAGAACAGTAGCTATCTGCTTCATCATACTTGTGCCTGCATTTTTAGTTGCTTACGATTCCGCCATGCTGATCACTGCTGGTCA
>Ga0187783_10000727_pt1 | contig 24086 bp, 18 predicted proteins | sample 1015_SJ02_MP02_2_FD_132471 | JGI IMG/M metagenome (GOLD analysis project Ga0187783, IMG submission 132471) | Tropical peat soil microbial communities from peatlands in Department of Meta, Colombia - 1015_SJ02_MP02_20_MG | ecosystem: Environmental > Terrestrial > Soil > Wetlands > Peat | place...
CCCTTGTTTTAGCGGAGCAAGAAAATGACCAAACGAGAAAACGAGAAGCACGGTTAAGGTACTCGCTAAACGTGTACGAAGCAACTGGGGAGTCCGGCAACGCGATCTGGGTCATGCCGTCCAACTTCTCTCCCACCATCCCAACATAGAGTATGGACCATCGAAGATGCGTCCTGTGGCTGATCCGAGCCAGACGATCCGCGATAGTGAGCGCCGAGGCGCGAACCTCTGATGCCTGGGGTTGGCTCCGACGATTCGGCCGAGAGGTGCACCGCATCGCTGTCTCGATCTTCACGAAGCCATCAAGCCTAAACGAGCGGTCCATGTTTTTTCAAGGTTGTGAACGAGCAAGCCGATGTATGTCATGAAGACAAGGAGAATGAATAGAACAAATAGAACACGATATTCTGCACGGCTGTTCCACGTTGAATTCTCTCAACTCTGGGGCGGGAATCATCTCGTCGAGATGATCCGACCGCGTCTTCGACCTGGTTGCTGCCGAAACTGCTTGCAATCCGCATTCTGCACTCCGGCAGGCAGAGCCTCCCCTGATCGACCAGGGTTCAGCGCAAAGTGTAAGTTGTGTCAGTTTTTCGGATGACCTAGACCGCGAGGAGAAACAGCACGAAGCCCACAAGTGGGTGATTCTGTGTGCTCTTCATGGGAATCAACTGCGTGTTCCCTAACCGCCTGCAGGCGAAGATTCGGGCTCCGGGTCTCGCCAAAGTTAGCGATCGTGGTCCGGCTAACGTTTGAGCTCTGACACAATTGACAGATGACAGCGACTCTTACTGCTCCTACACTCGAAACACTTGCCTGAATTGATTCCAACGAACGTGATTCCGTGAGAAGAAGGAGTAGACCATGTCTCTTGCACCAGAACAACGTGATGCGGTTGTGAGCGAACTGAAAAGAATCGGAGCTTCACTGAATCTCTCTGATGACCAGAAAAGCAAGCTGCAGGCCTTCATGACGGAGGCCTCCGAGAAAGTGCAGGCGTACAAGCAGCAGAATCCAAATGCATCACAAAAGGACATAATCAAGAAGATCGCTGATAACCGTGCGGCTATTCGTCAACGCCTGGAAAATTTCCTGACGCCCGAACAACTCACCAAATGGGACAAGGAAGTTGCGAGCGCTAAAGAGTTTCTGGGCCAAAAGATCGCCGCCTAGATGGCACGCGAAGTTGTTTTGCTCTTCCAGACCCGCCGCGGAATTCCTCCATCGGCGGGTTTTCCCACAAACAAGAGCAGCCCGAAGAATGCGCTTTGGGCTGGGAGCCTGACGCACTCAGATAACACTTTCGACGGGCCGCGCATGCAGAACTTTCGCGCGCGCCGTCGATATATTTGTGTGTTGTGATCCGCAAGTGATGCGCATCGCTGCAATTTTGGTGCGTTTGTTCCGTTCGGATTAAAAGTCAGTTATTCCGCGATTATCGATATCTTTCTCCGCTTCGCCACGAACCAAATGTCGCAGTTGATCGATCCTCGTGATGGCGATATCGAAGACGACTGGTCCAGCACTAAACGTCGTTCCCTGCTTTCTCTGGCTGGCAGCCTGGCAATCGAGATAAGTCTCCCCAAGCTGGCGATTGCTTTACTCCTGTTGATCGTTATCCCTGCACTCACGCTTGGGCTGGCGCCGCTTTTAGCCTCTGCTTGGGTTAACAAGATTTCCGACAAGGTTACCTCCCCTCTCTACAGGATCTGGCCGGCGCTCGCCCTGTTCGCGCTCATCGTGGTTGGGCTGATCGGGGGGCGCAAACTGTTTCGATTGGCTGAAGGCAGCTTCTGGTCCGTGAACTCGCTAGTTGTCGAGCCGGGTTATGTTGTATGCCGCGAAGGGCTGCGGCACATCGTCGAAGGTGTGTTCGGGGCGCGGGCCACTCAAGCCAAGCTCGCGATGCTCCGTGCCGGCACGGCTGTCATAGCCGGTCTCGTGTTGTGTGGTCTGGCGGTCTTGCTCTTTATCCTGGCCTGGCCGACGTCGCGCTGGCTGGTTGCCGTCTCCGATTTCACTACTTGGCAACGCCTGGTCTGGGTCGCCCTCGCTAATAGCGTTGTGCTCGTTACCGGCTATCTGGCGGTTGCATCACTTGTCTGGGCGTTCGCGGACGCGACCATGGCGCCGCCTCGCGACCTCGATGGCTTTTGCGCGAACCCTGTTGGAAGCCGCATTTGGCGCATCGCCCATCTATCGGACATTCACGTCGTGGGGGAGCGCTACGGCTTTCGCATCGAGAGCGGCAGGTCCGGGCCACGCGGCAACGACCGGCTCCAAGCAGCATTATCGAAGTTGGAGATCCTCTGCAGCAAAAGCCAGCTCGATGCGATCCTGATTACAGGAGACGTGACTGATGCGGGCCGGTCCACCGAGTGGGCCGAGTTCCTTGATCGTTTCAGATCCCATCCCAAGCTTGCCGAACGAGTCCTAATTCTGCCAGGTAACCACGACGTCAATATCGTCGACCGATCTAATCCCGCGCGACTCGACACTCCAACAAGTCCGAAAAAACAGCTTCGGAAGCTTCGAGTCTTGTCCGCCATGTACACACTCCAGGGCCAAAAAGTTCGAGTCGTGGATTTTGAAAAGCGCTGCTTGGGCGAGACTCTCGCCGAGGCGATGGAAATACATCTCGCTTGCATCACAAAGTTCGCCGACACCGGGCGACCACGTGTCTTGACGGCACTGACCGAACTCTGGACGAAGGTCTTTCCGATGGTACTGCCGCCGGACCACGGTCACGGTTTGGGCATTATTCTGGTGAACTCGAACGCTGATACGCATTTCTCCTTCACCAATGCGCTTGGGATGATCCCGACCGAGCAGCTTCGAGGCATCGAGATTGCGACAGCACAATACCCACAAGCCTGCTGGATCATCGCTCTCCACCACCATGTTGTTGAATATCCTAGAGCAGCAAACGCGCTCTCGGATCGCATTGGCACAGCCTTGATCAACGGAAACTGGTTCCTTCGCCGATTGCATCGCTTGAGCAACCGAGCGGTCCTGATGCATGGCCACCGGCACATCGACTGGATTGGGGAGTGTGCCGGACTCCTGATTGTGTCTGCGCCGTCACCCGTGATGGAGGCTACCGACGACCAGACAACCTATTTCTACATTCAATCTTTGGCAGCTGGCAGCGATGGGCAACTAAGAATGCTGCCGCCGGAGCGCATCATCGTGAATGACCAATCCCGCACTGAAGATTTTCGGGAGGGAGTAAACTTGTGATACCAACCAACCTCCAAGGCAGCAGCTGCCAGTCGTTACGGTAGACGTTTCTCGCCATTTCTTCCAGCCGGGCTGCGTCTACCCAACCCCGAAAGCGCTCAGCACAGTCACGAAGAGCGGTGGGCTTGCTTGAAAGTGGATCGGTGTTCGATTTACTGAAGCCAGCTTCAGACTTGCTATTTTGAAGCGCCATCGCTGACTTCGTTTCCTCGGATGACCCGACGACCTCGCACTGTGAAGTCGTACCACGCTGCAGCTTCTTTAGTCCAGATCGAGATCTCGTCGACTTAACCTCAATTATTAACGCCGAGTCCTCGGTGAGGCACATTACGTCTATCTCGGGCCATTTCTCAATCTTTTGGCGATGGAGCGACGCGCGGCTATCGGCAGCAGTTCGCACTCCTTTCGCTTCGAGGCGCAAATACAACAACTGCTCACGGGTGAGCATTCTGTGGAGGAAACGGCCAATCCGGCGCAACCGAGGCCGAATGAGGCGGCGTCCGATAAGCTTATGGACGTGCGAAGAGGCAAATTCGCGACAGGCGATGCCTGTGCCGGGGTGTAGGGCTCTGGCGAAACTGGTTTCATAGTCCGAACGGGAGAGGCCGCCGGTGCGAGTCCCGTCGTTCCCGCCATTCATTCAAACCACGTTGGGAAGATTTTTCGACGATAAACTTAGATACCAAGGGATTTGGGAAAGCGTGCCAACTCATCCGGAGTAGAGTCATTCGGGATAGAGCAGCCCGGTGCAGCGATATACTTCGCTCCGGCCTGCGTTCCCGCTTCTTTCCATTGAGCACGAATTTCCTCCGTCGTGAGTTGGCGATAATCGATCTCGTCGACTCCGCCAGCTATAGGCTGAGAGTACTTCCTACGAACCTCCAAGATCGGAATGCCGCTGGTTTTCACCGAGTACTGGAGGACCGGGGCATTGAAATCTCCGAACTGATCGAGGTATGGCCTCTCTAAATAATGCAAATGCAGAATGGTCAGTTTGGTGTCGGCGAGCTCATCGAAAACGCGCTTGTCATAGGGACGAGTATATTTCTGGTAATCCTCGACTGATCCAAACTTGCTCTCCGCGTTGAAAATGCTGACGAGCGCGCCGGATGCCCCGATCTCCTTAATTCGCCGTATATGATTGATCGTAGATTGGGTGATCGCATCCAGCGCGCTGTGCCATGCGTCTGGACTCTGTTGCTGAAAGTCACGGAGGCTTTTGATCTGTTCCTCCTGGAGATCGTCCGACTTCGGCCGGCTCGCGAACTGTGGCTGAGACTGATACAGGATCATGGCCGTCATGTATGGACCGTAAATCGTATCGATGAAGTACGCATCACCGTTCAGGCCATCGCGAACCCGTCGCAGGGTTTCGAGCTGATCCGGGAAGGGCGAATTCAGGGGCTTCAGGTCGTACCACCTGCCGGTTGTTGACTTCGGATAGTCGAAGTCGTTCATTACCTTTACGATGTCCGTCTTGTACGTAGAATGAAAATCAAGATGGTCCTGTGCTTCCAGTTGTGCCGTCGGCCTCTTATAGTGGTGATAGAACGTGTAGGGGGGACGGTCCACATCCTGCCCGAGCAAAGCCCTGTCGACCCGTTCCTTGTGGCTTAAAAGAGAAGATCCACCGTTCCGGCCAAAGGCCGGCTTCAAGAGTGTAAGTCCGGCAGCCGCGACAGCGCCCGAAAGAAAGTCACGTCGATTCATCATCACATTCCACCCTTTGCCGAAACCATACAGCTTAATTCTCGTGTCCTCAAGACCGTCGAGCGAGGCGCTCGTTGTGGTCCAGCGAAGATTCTATCCAGGAGATCGCACACCGCAACTATCTTCAGAACTATGGATGATACAAGACTCCGAGACTGGTCGTCGATCGGTAAAGTGCGTGGGACTGGGGACGAATGAATGCGTGGAACCACCGACTTTCTACGTCTGGAATCGGTACGAATCCTCTGCAATGCGTCCGGGTTATAACTGCGCGCATCGACTATACCGTAAGGTCAAGGCGGTAATGGCCTTCGCTCCAACCGCGGCACCGCCCGGCGGAAACCACATTGTCTTCCGAACACTCTATTCCTCGATCACTCGCTGAACGCAGCAGCGCCCGCCGCGCTAGACGCGGCGACTTGGGTCAAGTCCCCGTAACGATCGACGCAAAAGACGGCAACAAACGCGCTGCCGCCAGCTCGCCCTGGCGTAATTGTAAAAGTCGTTGGCCCAGAGCATGCCCGTCCGCTTTGGCAAAAACTGCATGCGTTCTATGCCGCCGGCAAAGTTGTCGGCAGCACCAACACGGAGCCGCCGAGACTCAAGAACCGCAACTGTTCGGAAAGTGCGGCCACCTGCACTGTCCAGGCCTGCGCATCCTTGTCGCCTTTCTCGGCTTTTTCGAGAAAACTGCGATAAGCTTCTCTGATCCACTTGTGGCAAAGAGTCTGAACCCACCAGAGATCGACGGGAAATGGCAGAGAACGGAGGAGAGCGACAGCTTTCTGAAGTCGCGCGATGGAATGAATGTTAGCGAAATCCGCAGCCACCACTTCAGCCAGAGTTTCGATCCTTCTTCTCAACACAAATTCCAGTGTGGCAGCGTCCAAAGCAATTCCCAGACTCTTTGCTTCTCTAAGCACGCGGTCAATTCGGCCCGGTTCCAGTTCATCGACGGCAAAGGCGTCCCGCAGAAAACTGTTCAGTGCGGATTCCGCCGATGCGCGGAAATCCCTGGGAAGAGGCATTCCGGCATCGATCAGAAGACGCATGAGGTTGGCATGGTGCTCGTAAGTTTGCCGGTGAGCTGCCTCTACTTCAGACATGACGGAATTCGAGAGCAAGCTCAGCATCTCGCGCTGCCTATCCTTGAACATCGCCGTGAAGGAATGGACTTCCCCGAAGACTTGCTCTAGGCGGAAACGCAGTTCAGCCTCCTCAGATTGGGAAAAAGCATCCACCAACTCGTTCAGTCCCGCACGATCGCTCTCGGCACCGGGGTCGACGCGGACGCCAGCCACCACGTCGTATCCACCAAAATGCAAGACGCCGTATTCCAAGGTGGAACATTCCCGCGTGACTCTTGACGTAAGTACAGCTTTGCCCAGCACGAGCTTCGCATCGCCGGAGCGCCGCTGCACATCGTGCTCTTTGCGCTCGATCTGGTAACAATACACCTGCGCACGATCATCGTAGGGCTCGAACACGTCACTGACTGCATAGTGACTGCCAACCTTAAGCAGGTCGACCGCTGAAGCTTTCACCAAGGTTTCGTAAATCCGGGCGCCATCGGCATGCTCGGACAGATTGCTCTTCGCTTTCGCCAGCCTCTCAAGAAAGCTCGCTTCAAGATGGTCACCGAAGACCTGTTGAGCCAGTTCAAGGGCACGTCCGGCATAACGCAACACTTGAACGGTTTCTATTCCGGACAACTCATCGAAGAACCAGCCGCAGCTCGTGTACATCAGCATTGTATGGCGTTGCAATTCCAACAGCTTCAGCACCAGGACCTGCTCTTTCTGGTCGAGCTCTCGCACCGTGTGTTTCTTGAAAAAGCGATCGATACTCGCTTCGGAGCGATCAAGCACCACATCGATGTATTGATTCCGAGCAGTCCAGGGGTTCTTCAGGAGCTTTTGTGCATACTGTTCGAACTTGGGTGCCAGCGCGTCTCGCAACCAATCAAGCGCCTCGCGCAGAGGTTGGCGCCAATTCTGGTTCCAATCGGCATGGCCCCCCGAGTTGCACCCACAGTTGCTTCGCCAACGCTCAATGCCATGGATACAGCTCCAGGAACTGTTCTCAAATATTTCTACCCGGTGGATGGGCGGATGCCTTTCCAAAAACTCTCCGTAGTTGGTGAGTTGAGCCAGTTGGTTCGATTCGATGTAGTTGAGGGCCGAGGCAAGGCCCATTTCGCCGAATCGGTGATGGTGACCGTACGTCTCCCCGTCGGCCGCGACATGGATCAGTTCCGGCCAGGGCCGCAGCTCTTCCGCGAAACCAGCCATGAGTCGCTTGCCAAAACGTTCTCCATCGACGAGCAGATCTTCGAAGGCCACCGAGCGCGAAATGGGTCCGTCGTAGAAGAAAACACTGATCTTCCGGCCTGAAGGCAGGTTCACCACGTAAGCCATCGAGGGATCGATTCGCTCGCCGCTCACATCCTTCCAGGATCGTCCCCCGATTTTGCATACCCGATGTGCCTGACGCGGGGCGAGGATGGTGAACTTTACGCCGAACTCGGCAACGATTTCCAGCGTTTCTAGATCGACTGCCGTTTCCGGGAGCCATATTCCTTCTGGACTGCGACCGAAACGATGTTCGAAATCGCGGATGCCCCACGCAACCTGGGTATGTTTATCCCGCCGGTTCGCGAGGGGCATGATGACGTGGTGATAGGCCTGGGCCAGGGCCGAACCGTGACCGGAGAACCGCTCCTTGCTGGCCTGGTCGGCTTCCATGATAGCCCGATATACTCTCGGCGCCTGTGTCTCCATCCAGGAAAGCAGCGACGGACCGAAATTGAAACTAATTCTCTCGTAGTTGTTGACGATTCGAATGATGCGGCCCTCCGCATTCTGAATCCGAGCAGCCGAGTTTGGCGCATAGCACTCCGCGGTGACGCGCTCGTTCCAATCGTGATAAGGATAAGCCGAGTCCTGGAGTTCAACCGCTTCAAGCCATGGGTTTTCCCGCGGAGGCTGGTAAAAGTGGCCGTGAATACAAACGTAACCCATAGAAAAACCCCCGATGGAGTAGATCCTTCACGGTACGACAAGAGGGTGTAGCACGAAGTTGAATCGCGCCGGGCATTCCACTTGTCGAAAAGAATTCATCGGAAAGCCAGGAAAACAACGCGCAGATGGTTGGATGGCTGCTGTGCGCTCAGGAAGAAGGGTGGTACCGCACTGCTTACCTATGCACCGGTTCAGCCTACCCAGTTCGTGATCGAGGAGCTCCCGATGTTTTTTTTCGAAGAATTCGTTTGAAAGCAAAGAGGCAACCTTCATACCGGCTGCGGACCTCCAGACGGCTTTGAAGCGAGCGATTGGTTCAGATTGTGTACTGCAGAAGTCGGGCTTCTGAGAGATCAGTCCGTCTAGCGATGCCATCGAATGACGGTCAATTCGAGTGTCACTACCGGATTCGCTGCGAGGAAGCCAACTGACTGCCAGGGCACAAAAAGCCGACAAAAGAAAACGAAAGGCGCATTTTGCCGGCCGTGAAGTTGCCGAGCGATCAAAACTGGTCTATTCGACGGCTACTTTCGTTCCCTTCGGCTCCTGTCCCGACAGGTGATTGATCCTGGCATCGATCACCTCGCGAAGTGCCTTCAGAAACTCGATACGCGAGTTATGGAGATGCTGTTTCACCGAGGGCGAGAATCCTAGTAACTCAGAGACTGCCTCTGTAAGTTCGCCGCAGGCGCATCGCGCATGAGCGAAGGCTTGACCGGTGGGCGTAGATTGCGTCTGCTGCGTGTCGTTCATTGTGCCTCCTTCATCTCGACGGTTAAAACGCGGTTTTCTAAGCGCGCTTTCGAGGGTTGCAGCCCGGCCATCGACCGTGGTAACCCGATGTGGCGACGGATCGTTCCCACTTCGACGACTAACTCGTTGCCTTTTTTGAACAATCCGACTTCGCCTCTCGCGGCAAATGGCAGTGTCACTCGCACCTCGTAGACTCCATCCCGTTTGCCGAAGCTGAATGGCTTCTCAATGCGGGTGATCGCTGCGGGATCTTCCTCTGCAGCATACAGCACGGCGGCCAAGTCTTCCAGTCGTCTCCGCCCGAGAACTTCGTGCGAAAACAGCGGCACGCGCTTAACCGGGACGGGAGCGAAATATTCTTCAATTTCACGCAGTATCTTGTCCTGCGAGGCGTGCCATTCTTGAAACCAGGAGTCGCTGATTTCATTCGGAAGCAGACGGTTGACAATGACTGCATCCACGGTCATCCCGTGTAGAGAAAAGTACACAAACGCACGTTCGGTCTCGCGCAGCACCATTTTTTCCGGGTTGGTCACGAGCCGAACGCTGGTCACGTTTGGGTCTTCCATGATCTCATCGACGCCTTCCAGCTTGCCAAACAGGTCGCGGATATTGAGGAAATAACTGTCCGTGGGCAGTTCGAAAGGTGCCACGCGGTTTGCAATGGGCCGCACAGCCTTGAGGAAGTTTCGCTGAAACGGAAAAATGTGCTTCATGTACCAGTCGAGCGTCGTGGGCATGCTGATGAAGCGCATGGACTCCGCGGTGGGGGCGGCATCGAGGACGATCACATCGTAGCGTTTCTCGCGCCGGTACTGATTGACGTACATCATGGCGCTGAGCTCCTCCATGCCGGGAAGGATGGCCAGTTCCTCGGCCTCCACCCCGCTGATGCCGGTCGTGCGCAGTACAGACGTCACGTAGGAAGAAATCTCCTGCCAGTGTCGTTTGATCTCCTTCTGAATGTTGAGTTCCTGGATCCAAAGCTGATCGCCGACTGCTAACGGGTCGGAGGTTTGGAGGTGGAAGAGATCGGTCTCCAAATCAAAGGAATCTCCCAGACTGTGGGCCGGATCGATGCTCATGACTAAGGTGCGATAGTTAAGAGCGGCAAGCTTGACGCCGGTGGCGGCGGCAAGGCTCGTCTTACCCACTCCCCCCTTGCCTGTGAACATAAGGATTCTCATCCCTCCATTCTATGGGCCGCGCGTACGCAGGCGGCTTGTGGAAAAGGTGAAGAGGCGAATTATGGCAGCGATTATGCAGAGCTCGCTCGTAGGAAGTTGAACCGCGCCGTACCGGGAATTGGAAACATTGTCCTTGGCGCGCTCCACTTCGCGGCCGAATGAAGCGACGCGCTCGCCAACTTGATGCCGATCCTGGTGAATCAACTCTGGCCACAAAGAAATAATCGCGCACAGAATTCACGAGCAACACTAGGCCGAACAATATGCCCAAACCCAACCATATCCGCACCCAGCGTCGAGGGGGCCGGGATAAACGCTGTCGCGGCACGGTCCGGTGGACGCGATGTCAGCGCTCCTTGGCTTGCGACGTAACCGGGACTGGCCACAATGGTCATCATTACCGTCAAAAACGGCCAAATAATGAATTCTCTCATTTCGATTTTTCTCCCCTCGATTTTGTGGTTGCCCGGCCTCATAAGAAGGGAGTGCGGAGCAGAGTTGTGCAAAACGGCTGTAAAGTGGTGGTAAAAAGAGTCGTCCCGCTGCAACCGATAAACCCGGACAACTTGCCGGATCCGGGCGTGTTGGGATGAAGGTTTACGCGCAATTTACACGGGCCACAATCACGAACGGTTAGACTGGAAGGTTCTTCTGGTGCGAGAGGCGGGGACCATCGCTGTATGGCTGGGCAGGCGACTATGTTTGAAACGTCCCGTCCCTTTTGGAGTGGCCTGCTGTTGGTGGTGTACGGAGCTCCATGAAATTTCGTAGACAATGAAACTTCCTGGGTCGGAAAACCTTCGGTGGTTTGCGCTCGTCGGTGGTCTGGTGATCACGATGGGGCTATTGGTTTTTTTGCAGTATCGCTCCGTGAAAGCGGTGAGCACGACGATGCGGGAACAGATGCGTGCGAACCTTCGCGGCTCACTAATGGATGTTCGGGGAGGGTTTGAACGCGAGTTGCGACCGCTTTTTCGAGACTTGCAGACGGGACCTGTGTCCCTGGGGGAAGATAGTCTTCACGAAGTGGCACTGCGCTTCGAGAATTGGCGAACCGGAACTGCGCACCCGACTCTGGTAGCAGCCGTGTACGTTTGGGAGCCGAGTCGCAAGGCTGATTCCGATATCGTCAAGCTCGATGCCAGCGGCACGGCTTTCGAAGCGGTGGGTTGGCCGGAAAACCTGATCAGGCTTAAGACGGGGCTCACTGAACTGCTTGATCAGCCCCCGCCGGATGACCGGGATGATGCAGCACATAGTCGAGTCGAGCATCACCCTGACGGACCGAGGAGATTATCCTTCTGGCTGGTCGATCAGGATGTACCCGCTCTTGTCCACCCGATTTACCCGCGGTTGCTTCGAAGGGGAAGGCGGCGCCATGATTTTTCTATGCAATGGATCATCATCGTCCTCGATCGCACCGTTCTCGGACAGCATATTTTTCCGGAGTTGATCGAGCGTTACTTCGGCACGAACGAAGAGGCATCGTACGAAATTGCGGTCATCGATAGGAATGGACGCGCGCCAGACCTTTACGCTTCCAACCCCAAGCTCGAACGGCTGCACTTTCGGGCGCCAGATGCCACGCTGAACCTGTTTGGCCGTCCTGTTCCCTTACTTGCACCAGATGAGGCCTCCTCGGGCAGCATGTTTGTTCCCTTGGCACCGAATCCGGCCTCCGGGCCGGTTCATCGGCGTGGTTCTGCGGGAGAGGATGTGAATCCTGAAGAAGGTCCGCCGGCACTCAGGGTCCAGCCGATTCATTATGCACTCGGGCAGGAATGGGAGATAGTAGCTCAGAATCGTCTGGGCTCCGTAGACGCCGCGGTTGCTGCACTTTCGCGCCGGAATCTTGTGTTCAATCTCGGCGTGCTTGCTGTTCTGGCGGCGACCATGGCCATGATCATTGCCGCCAGCCTGCGTGCGCGCCGGTTCGGTCAATTGCAAATGGATTTTGTGGCGAATGTCTCGCATGAGCTTCGGACGCCACTGACCGGAATTGTTTCCGCCGCACAGAACATGGCTGACGGTCTTGTCGACGATAGACAGAAGATTGCGATCTATGGAAAAGCGATCGTGCAACAGGCACAGCAACTGTCCGAACTGGTTGAGCAAATTCTGCAATTCTCGGCTATCCAGAAGAACGGAGACCGATATCAGATCCAGCCTGTTGACATCGCCGGGGCAGTGCAGTTTGCCCTCGACAACACATCCCCGCTTGTTCAGTCGGCTGGGTTTAGAGTCGAACAACAGATCGAATCCGGACTGCCACCCGTATCGGGCGACTTCAAGGCATTATCGAGGTGCCTCCAGAACCTGATCGGGAATGCTGTGAAATATGGAGGCGATCGACGCTGGATTGGAATTCGAGCATGGATGGCCAACAAGTCAAATGAGCATCTCGAAATGTGCATATCAGTCGCCGACCGGGGATTAGGAATTCGCCCGAGAGATCTAGATCACATTTTCGAGCCCTTTTATCGCGCGACCGAAGTCAGCGAAGCCCAGATTCACGGCACCGGTCTAGGGCTGCCGCTTGCCAAAAGGGTCGTAGAAGCGATGGGGGGAAGGATCACGGTCACAAGCGAAATTGGCAAAGGAAGTACGTTCATCGTCCACTTGCCGGTTCGATGAATTCCGGGCCGGCCGACCTGCAGTAGCGAGCGGTGCCCGCCTCCTTCGTGGGTTCACACTCAAGATCGTGGTATTGCTCGTGATGCTTCCTGAAGTCGCTGTGCCGTATGTTTCCGAACAGCCGCGAGGCGTTGGCCGGTCGCCAGACCACCACTGGATATGGTGGCGACGCTCCTATTTGTGGACTTCCACGTGACCACGGCGGTGATCACCACAGCACTGCCATCATCCAATGTCGCGGTGTCGACAAATTGCTGCGTTTCGCCGGAGGTGATCGAGGCGGTCGTGGGTGTCACCTCAATCGACTTCAGATTGGCATCAGTCACGGAGTCAGTCATTGTTCCGCTGATGGATCGGCACGTGGTTGGGCGATGTGATTGCAACCCCGCAAATCCTGCTCGTTCGCGAGCACGCCGGCCGGAGCGAAAGGGCTGCTCCCAGCCTGCGGCAGACACTACTTAGGAATTGCGTCTTCGTTGTCGCTGCGGAGCGGCCAAGAGTGGGGATTGCTGTTTCCCAGGCGTTGAACAATCGCTGTCGAGTGGGGTTGGAGAAAAACCAGATCGACGATACCAGCGCTACTTTTCCAGCGAATGACGAGAGCGAGCGACATCATGGCCGATTTTCTTGGGCGGCGCCAGGATGAGCGGACTCGCTGAACCGCCTGCTCGCCGCACCACTGCCGTCGGCACAACTGGTTAGGCGCTGTCGCAGCACCGCTAGCCGCCTCTTCTTCACATCAGGATCAATAGCGCAACGAGAGCGAGACTTTACACGGATTTTACAACTTGCTCACGAAGATCTTACCCGCCGGGATTCGCGGGGCGGGTACGCTGAGGATGGTGAGGTGGTCTAGTGCTGGCAATCCAGTGCGGTCGAGGGGGTAACGACGGAATCAGCACTCAAAGGCACTGCACAGGGCAGGCCACAGGCTGGCGGGGCCTCCACCTTGCTTCCTTCACCCAACGCCCCGCCGAGGCCTTCAGGACAAAGTATCCGCGGATATTCGTATGGATTGAAGAGTCGACTAGCCTCTCAAAAAACAGCGGGCAGAAAGAAGGGAATGCTCCATGACAACCGCAGTGCGAATCGCACCACCAAAAATCGCCGTCGTCGGTCCCGACCGAGCACGAAAGCTGCGAGTAATTCTGGCCGACGGATCACGCGAATACATGAAGATTGTGCTGGCCTTATTAGATCTCCAGGAACGCATCGATCTAGTCGGACGCGCCGCGAACTTTGATGAGGTCACCCGGTTGGTTACGAATCAGCACCCGGACCTGCTGGTGCTTGATCTGGATATGCACCTGGCGAACCTGATTGTTCCTACGGTTGTTTTGTCCTCGCGAATCCAGGTGAAGATCATTGGCTTGTGCATCGACGAAACCATCTCCTTTCGAAATCTGAACTGCATCACGGGAGTCAATGTGCTCGTCCATCGGTCCCGTTTCCAGCAGGAGTTCTTATCTGTGATCGATAAGCTATACAAAAATGGCAACACGAAGCCGGATACGCAACCTGGAAAGGCGATCGGCAGCACTCGCACGAAGAGTCCGCAATAGCCGGCGCCTAATCGTCTAGATGAGTTCGTCTTTGACACCAAAAAAGAGTCTGAAAGGAGAAGCATGAAGGTCAAACTACCATTTGTCGCAATCCTGGCGTTCGCGGCCGCAGTCACCGTGTTCGCTCAAGCTCAACATACACCACCCAGCCCCGCGGAGATCGCTGCGCGCCAAGTTAAGAGGATGACGACACTGCTCAGTCTGACCTCTGCGCAACAGCAGCAGGCAACCACGATCTACACCAACGCCGCCACCGCCGAACAGACCATACGGCAAAACGAGAAAGCTACACGCGACAGCCTACGAACCGCCGTCAAGAATAACGACGCAGCGACCATCGATCAGGTCTCAAGCAGTATTGCTCAATCGACTGCGCAATTGACGTCCATACGGGCGAAGGCCGACGCCGCCTTTTACCAGATCCTCACAGCAGACCAACAAGCAAAATTCACCGAATTGGAGAGTGAACACATGGATGGGTTTCGAGGGCACGGCGGGCCAGGACCATTGGGCTTCCGCTGAAGCAATCAATGAGGGCAGGCCAGGTGCCTGCCCCGTTTGAGTTCAATGTGCATTCTGCGGAGTAAACTTGTAGCCGAGACCTGCCACGGTAACAATCAGCGACGGGTGTTTCGGGTCACACTCCAGTTTCTGCCGCAGGCTGGCGATGTGGACATCCACCGTGCGAGTGAAAGCGTCGGTGCTGTAGGACCAGACTTCTTTAAGCAGTACATCGCGCGATAAGGTTGTGTTGGGATGCTCGACAAAATACCGCAGGAGCTGGAACTCTCTGGCCGACAGCGGAACAGTTTTGCCGTCGCGGGAAACGCTGGTCCCTCGAAGGTCTACGTGCACGGAACCGAATCTCTGAATCCCCGCAGCCGCAGCAGCTTTGGATCGGCGGATGAGAGCTTCAATTCGCGCCACAAGTTCCGTCGCATCGAACGGCTTGGTCAGATAATCGTCGGCTCCGATTTTCAAACCCAGGACTTTGTCGAGGACTTGCCCTCGCGCCGTTAGCATGAGGACGGGAACAACGACGCCCGCCATGCGGATGTCTCGGCAGACATCAAAGCCGTTTTTCCGCGGCAACATGATATCCAGAATGATGAGATCACAAGTACCCTGAGTGGCCTGCCGCAGGCCCTCCTCGCCGTCAATGGCGAAATCGACCTCGTAGCCTTCGCTTTTCAGGCGATCGTCCAGGGCCATCCGGATCAGTTCGTCATCTTCGATTACGAGGATTTTTTCGTCCATAGCAACAAAAATAAAAAAGGGTATGCGCCCACGGGATTCAACCCCTTCCGAAAGTCTACGTAGGCCTTACGAGTTTCAAGGATTCCGCAAAGTCTACTCAATTAAAGATGCATAGCAGCCTCCGGAAAATCAAGGTGATGCAGGATAAGAACAATTTTTCCCCATCATTGTTGCGGTCTATCATGTTAAGGGAGTGTAAGGACTGTGTAAACATCTCCACCATTCCGCCATTCTTCCAACAGACTCGCCAGAGCCCGTCTAATCTCACGGGACTTTCCGACAGCGCGCTCTTTAACAACCGGTTGTTCGGGGGGAAAGGGTGTATTTGGCGTGAGCGAGAACCGGTACGCGCGCGGGACAAATCACCGCCTCTCCAGCCCTAACGATGGGCGCTGGAACCGGCGCACAGCTTGCGAGCGTGCGCCGGTCATCTTGCTAATGGCTGGTTGGCGGCGTCTGGGTCGAGTTCGTCTGCTTGTTGTTTGTAGTGGTTGCCTTATTTGCGTTGACCGGGGTCGTCGCCGGGATTGGTTTGACCGCGGCGGACGGCTTGGCTGTCGCCCCAACCGCCGACTTCATCGCGGCATTAGTCACGACGGTACTCGGAGAAGCCGTCGCGGGACTAGTCGTTCGAGCCGGAATCGTCGCCCTACTCGCTGGTGAAGTTGCAGTACCGGCCGTTCCCGCGGAGAGAGCCGTCCCACCGGTCGCAGCGGAACTAGCTGCCGTACTCCCTCCCGCAAAAGCTTTCCCCGGTATTCCGGACGAGAATGGAGTCAGGCTGGCCGTGGTACCCGGAGCGAGGGAGGGAAAGTTCAGGTTATAGCTACGCACGACAACCGCCGTCGCTCCGTTTTGCGCCTGCAACTCGTCGACCGTCAGGTTGTAGGCATAGCCGGTACCAATAGGACTGTTCGCAGGCCGCCCTCGGGCCACGGCAAACATTGCACTTCCAGTCTGGCCCGGGTTCAGCACGAACTGCGCATCAGTCTGCGCGCCGCGGTCGATGCCCATGCCTTGCAGTTCTCCGGGGTTGCCTCCGGCCCCCTGGTACGTGCTTCCGTTATTGTCGGTCATGATCATCGAGCCATCGTGATAGGCAATGATCAATGGCTGATTGGTCGTATTTTGGAACTGAAGGTTCATGCGGATGACGTGCCATGGTCCTTCCTGGCTCATCGTCATCTGCGAGACATTAGCGAGAAAGGGCCCGGCATTGAAGCAGGTCGGCCCGCAAGCACCGGCCGCACTGCTTCCGCCGAAAGTAGCGTTTCCTGAGTTTCCGCCCGCGACCGCCTGCTGCGCACTTTGCTGCAACGTTTGCGCTCCCTGTTGCGCACCATTGCTCACTCCCTGCACGCCTTGTTGCGCCTGCTGCGCACCTTGCTGAGTCGTAGTCTGCATGCCCTGCAAGGTTGACTGCTTCATCTTCTGCCAAAAGCTCTGTTTCTGCTGCGGTTGGGCCTGGCTTGGCTGAGCCGGGTTCTGGCTCGGATTTTGGGTTTGCGGAGCCTGGGTTTGATTTTGGCTCTGCGAGTTCTGATTCTGGGTCTGTGCAACTGCCGTGATTGAGATGGCAGCCAAGACGGCAATCACGACGACGATCCGCGATGAACTTGTTGTGCCCATATTCTCTCCTTCGAAGTCTTATGTCCTAAATTCCACTGTTTTCCTTCCCAGAGCTTTCTGATTTCCCTCACCGGTACATTGAGTAGGCCGAAAGTCTTACGATCTCCGCCGAATGAACTCATCTTCTGGAGGCGAGCAGCCTGCCGAAGATTTGTGACGCTCTGCCCTGAACTTTGGCGGTTTGGATCTCACAAATTGGCTGAATGGCCAAGATGTCTTCCGCTGAGCCAAATTCCACTTCCACGGACATTCCGGGGGCAGGTGGTCGATCCGATCTCCAGGTGCCCGGCACGGAAAATGGAAACTGTTGTCCTTCAAGCATCAGTAGGCCCCCTGTGGACGTGCCTCGCAAGATTTTGCCCAGTTTCTTCACATGTCTTCTCGCCGCTAGCGCCGAAAACCGTTGTCGGAGCTATGCCTCGGTGCTAGGATTTTCCGGGTATTTTGCCCAACGGGTCCCCCACTCTTGACCGACGGGCGCTGTATCCCTCTCACCTCGCATTGCGTAAGGACTGGGGAAAAACCGTCATGGCGCATCAAAATTTAAGAGCTCCCGCTTCGGAGGCTGCCAATAGAAGCTCGGAGAGACGACACGCCCTGGACGATCTGTTCAGCCAGACTTACGAGGAGTTGCGGCGCCTGGCTGCGAGCGTGAAGCGCGGTGACGGTGGCAACACGCTAAATCCCACGGCCCTGGTTAACGAGGCTTGGCTAAAGCTGGCACGCTCGTCGGGCGTCGATGCGTCCTCCCCACTGCATTTCAAACGGGTTGCTGCGCGGGCCATGCGGCAGCTCTTAGTGGAGGCTGCCCGCCGGAGAAATTCGGACAAACGGGGGGGCAAGGATTCTCCTGTGGTTGCCTTTGACGAGTCGTTGCACACCCTGCTTGCCACAAATCAGGATCTGTTGGGGCTAAATGAGGCGTTGGACGAACTGGCCGCGCTTGAGCCGCGCCAGGCCACCATTGTCGAAAGCCGTTTCTTTGGCGGATTCGAGACGACCGAGATTGCCGAACTGTTGGGAGTTTCCGAGGCCACGATTCTGCGCGACTGGCGCGCAGCCAAAGCCTGGCTGGGTCACAGGCTCGGCAAGGCTTCCTGAACTTCCCCACCCGAGGCGGGAGATGGAGAGCACACGCTGGCGGCAAATCCAGAAGCTGTTCCATGAGGCGACTGAACTGCCCCAGCCGGAGCGCCGGACTTTTCTAAATGAGGCGTGTGCCGGGGATCTCGAATTGGTGTCCGAAGTAATGGCCATGCTCGAACAGGATTCCTCACCCAACTCTCTTCTGGATCGCAAACTTGCCGACGTCGCCCATCAGACGCTGGCCGTTCCCGCCGACCTCCCTCTCAAGGATTTAGGACCGTATCGACTTCTCGGCGTCTTGGGCGAAGGTGGTATGGGTGTGGTTTATCTGGCCGAGCGCGTCGATCTGGGAAATCAGGTGGCGATCAAAGTTCTGCGCGATGCATGGCTGTCCCCTTGGCGACGCGAGCGCTTTTCCAGAGAGCAACGCACGTTGGCGCAACTGAATCATCCGAACATCGCGCAGCTTTACGATGCCGACACGCTTTCGGACGGGACCCCGTGGTTCGCGATGGAACGTGTGGACGGCATCCCGCTCACGGAATATTGCCGGAAGCATCAGTGCTCTCTGGAAAAGCGGTTGCAACTGTTTGGCGCGGTCTGCGAAGCGGTGCAATACGCGCACAGCAATGCCGTCATCCACCGCGATTTGAAACCTTCCAACCTTCTGGTCAAGAACGACGGCACCATCCGCTTGCTCGACTTCGGCATTGCCAAGCAGATAGAGGGTCTTGATGTTCCCCTCGATCAAACCATGACGGCTTTGCGTCTGATGACTCCTGCGTACGCCTCGCCGGAGCAGATGCGCGGCGATCAAATGGGAGTTCAGACCGACGTGTACTCGCTCGGTGTAATCCTGTTCGAGCTACTCACTGGCCAGCTTCCATTCGATCTCTCCAACCTGACGCCAGCGGAAGCGGCAACGGTCATTACAGAGCACGAGCCTGGCAAGCCTTCGGTTGCCGCGAAACGGATCGTGGCAGAAACTCCAACGATCGACAACGCTTCCTGGCCTGACATCGATGTGCTGTGCCTCACTGCGATGCACAAGGATCCCCAGCGCCGGTATCGTTCGGTGGAAGCGCTGATTCGTGACGTGGATCATTTCTTGGCGGGTGAGCCGCTGGAAGCGCGGGCCGATGCTCTCGGGTATCGCATTCGCAAGTTTGTTCGCCGCAATAGAAGGCCAGTAATCGCAGCCGCGGCGGTGTTTGCTGCTGTCGTAGTCTTGATTGTTTTCTTCACCGTGCGTCTGACGAGAGCGCGGAACCTGGCACAGGCCGAAGCCGTCCACGCCCGGGGTATCCAGGAATTCATGATGAATCTGTTCCAAGGCGGTGACGAAGCAGCTGGGCCTGCGACGGACATGAAGGTCATCACCATGATGGATCGTGGTGTGCAAGAGGCACAGTCACTGAACACCGATCCCCGCGTTCAGGCCGATCTATACGAAACCTTGGGCAGCATTTATCAGAAGCTCGGAAAACCTGATCGCGCCGATGCCTTGTTGCAACAAGCGTTCGTTCAGCATCAGCGATTGTTCGGCGAGAACAGCACTGAGGCGGCCGAAACCTTAGTGGCGCTGGGACGTTTGCGTTCCGACCAGGCGCGATATGAGGAGGCGGAGAGATTGATCCGCCAAGGTTGGAACGTCGAGAGGCAGAACCTGCCACGAGATAACGCGGCAGCGCTGAGTGCGCAAACTGCGCTGGGGGCGGTGTTGGCTTTGCGAGGGAACTACGATCAAGCTATTCAGATGCTGGATGAGGCCGTTCGTGTGCAATCTGGTGGTGGGACAAAAGCGACGCCGGGTCTGGCGCACAGCCTGTCTGAACTGGCCAGTGCGCACTATGAGGCCGGGCATTACCAGATAGCTGATCCGCTGTTCCGGCGCGTACTGGAAATGCACCGCCAACTCTATGGCATGCGACATCCGCTTGTTGCGGACGATCTTTCGAGTCTCGGTGCTGTGCAACAGGATCTGGGCTATTACGGTGAAGCAGAGAAGTTCTGCCGTCAGGCACTCGACGTTACCCGGTCATATTACGGTGATGATCATCCGAAGACCGCCGCTGATCTTACCGCTCTTGGCCGTGCTCTGTTGTACCAGAACAAGTTTGATGAGGCGACGGCTGTGCTGCAACAGGCTCTTGCCATTCAGGAGCACGTTTATGGGCCAATCCATCCGGCCGTGGCGGAGGCGGTAAATGAACTAGGGAACCTCGCTTCGATGCGCGATAACTACGAGGAAGCGGGGAAGCAGTTCGGCCGTGTAGCGGACATTTATCGTGCGATCTATGGTGCCCATCATTACCTCGTGGCGATCGCACTGTCGAACGTCGCTTACAACTACCTTAACAAGAAAGACTACACCCACGCCGAACAACTCTTCCGAGACGTAGTTCGCCGGTTTACCGAAACGCTTTCCGCTGACAATGTAAACACCGGAATTGCGCACATCAAGCTGGGACGGACTTTGCTCCGCGAGAATCGATTTGCCGACGCGCAGGTCGAGAGTCTTGCGGGGTACGAAAACTTGATGAAACAAAGCAACCCCGGCACCAGCTATCTGCGCGCGGCACGTAAGGACCTGGCGACAGAGTACGACGCCCTTGGTCAACCAGAAAAGGCTGCCCAGTTTCGAGCGGAACTGGCCGCAGAGGAAACCACCTCCCATCGCATGAAATAAGTTCTACGAATGCTCACAATTGTTGGCGGATGAGGAGCAAGAGCCGGGCTGGCGGAAGTCGGATTGTACCTGACCAACCGGTTCGCTTTGTACAACTTCCTCTCAACCTTTAGTTAGCCGCACGCACTACGTCACACCGCGAGCGTTGACTGACGCAACGAACCGACAACCCGGAACTGATTTTTCGGATTCAAGTTGAAGATAAGGGAAGCGAATCCTCCGTATCCATGTAGGGCGGGACGAGGCATTCGCGACTCTATGGCTGCGGGCCGAGTGCTGACGCGGGTGGATGCAGTTCGTATTCGTGGGGAGGGTCCACACCCAGCAGGTAGCGCACAAAATAGTCCCACCGGCGCCGCGTCATGTAGTAACTCTCCGCGCCGTACCCGTGGTGTTGATTCGGCAGCAGCAAGAGATCAAAGTCCTTGTTCGCCTTGATCAGGGCATCCGCCACGAGCAGCGTGTTGTAGGGCGGTACGTTGTCGTCCACCATGCCGTGCGCGAGCAGCAAGTGGCCCTTGAGATTCTTGGCTAGGGTCTCGTTTGCCTGGTCGTCGTAGTTTGTGAGACCGTCCGATTTTTTCACCAGCAATCCCTGGTACCGCTCGCCCCAATCGTCCTCGTATTCGCGATTGTCGTGATTGCCAGATTCCGAGATTCCAACCTTGAAGAAATCGGGGTACCGAAACATCGCGGCCGCTGAGGCAAAGCCGCCGCCCGAATGACCCCAGATGCCAGCGCGGTCGACGTCAATCCATGGATACTTCGCGGCCAACTCTCTCATCCCGGCCACCTGATCAGGCAGCGTATTGTCGCCCATATCGCCGTAGTAGAAGTCGTGAAATTTTTTGGACCGCAGCGGGTTGCCCATCCCCTCGATTTGCACGACCACGAATCCAAGCTCAGCCAGCGCCTGGCAATCGCCGCGCGCAGTAGAGAACGACCAATCGTGGACGCTCCCGCCCTGCGGCCCGGGATAGATATTGTTGATGATCGGATACTTCTTGCTGCGGTCCAGATTGGTTGGCTCGAACAGCAACCCGTATAAATCAGTGTCGCCATTCCGCGCCTTCACCGTGATTGGAATGGGGGGCTTCCATCCCGTAGCAGTCAGGCGCGAGATGTCCTCCCGCTCAACGGTTGATAGCAGTTTGCCGCTCTCGTCGCGGACGACGGTCACCGACGACACGTCCGGCTCCGAGTAGCTGTCGACGAAGAATCGCCCGGAATGCGACATCACGACATCGTGGTTGCCATCTTCAGGAGTCAATAGCGCGAGATTCTTGCCATCGAATCCGATGCGGTACAGATGGCTGAAGTACGGGTTGCCTTTTTCCCGACCGTCGGCTAGAAAGTAGATCAGGCGATTCTTCTCATCGACCCTCAACACTTGCGTCACGGCCCATTCGCCCGACGTAATTTGATTCTTCATCTTGCCGGTAGCCAGATCGTACAGATACAGGTGGGACCATCCATCGCGCTCCGAACACCAGAGCACCTCATTGGACGCAGGCAGGTAATGCCAGTTGACGCGGCCCTGGCCTGACTCGAACTGCGTCATTACAGTTTCTTCCAGCACTCCGCGCACAGCACCGGTGGTGGCATCTGCGACCCGCAACTGCTCATGTTTGTGATCGCGCGAGGTCGAGACAAACGCCAGATGATTCGCATCCGGACTCCACTCCACGTCGACCCACTCGCCCCCGTGGCACTCCAAGTCGTCGCACAAGGTCGAGCGGTGCTGATCCGGAGGGAGTTGCAGCCGAATCACCTTCGGGCCATCCAGATCGATCACGACGCGCTGAATGGTGGTCACAACCTCGTCGCCGGGTAGCGGATACTTCCACGCCTCCAGTTTGGGATGACCGACTTTCGTTTCCACCACATACATCTCTCCCACGCCCCTCTGGTCCTGCTGGAAGGTCGCAATCTTCTTCGAGTCAGGCGACCAAAGAAGGATGGGGTTATCGCTATGAATCCAACCCGCGTTGTCGGTCGCATAACCGAAATCCTTGACGCCATCTGTGGTCAGTCGTGTCTCTTTGCCGTTGGCCACGTCGCGCACCCAAAGATTCCAGTCTCGAATGAATGCGATGTTCTTGCCGTCGGGAGATTTCACGCCCGGACTAGGCCTGTGCCCAAGCTCGCTTGCTTTCCCTTCCGCAGTGCAGCTCCCCGCCTGCAGATCGCATTTCCAATCCTGTCCGAGCAGCGTGAACGAGATCGATTTTTCGTCGGGAGAGAATTCGAAGGCCATAAAAGGCAGATGGGCCGCGTCGTAGCTTGTCCCCGCTGCCGCAGACAGCGCCGCGGCGACCTTCGCGTGATCGAATGCGGGCTGGCGGGTACCGCGCGCGGCATCGTAAATCGTGAACTCGATTCCGTTCGGGCCGGCGTCGCGATACCAGAATCGATCCCCCTGTAGCCACGTGGCTCGCACCTCGTGGAAAACAAGCGGCCTCGTGTTGTATGGCAGGAACGTCTCTGCATGCTGGTAATCAGCCACGGTTACGGCGCCCGCACCGCCGCTCCTCTGTTGAGCAGCAGATAGCGGAGCATAGCCGAGAGGAAGAGCCGCCGACTCAACCAGCGAGAGCAAGGAAAGTGCTAGCCTACGAAACTGCATCCAGGTCCTCCAGACATGGGAATCGAAGCCAGGAAAATGTCACCTATGCCACCAGCGTCGAAGTCGCAATAATCTCGCACGGATCCAACCGCATCCGGGAGTCAGGGGTACGGTGTGTCGAAGATTGTACTTTACCTGCATGTGGGATATACGATACGGAACGCACTAAGCGGCAAATCGGAAGAATTCGGGCCAGAAGTGGGCTGCCCCGACTCCAAGCCGGTTTCGAGTGTCCAACCACTCAGGAGTTGACGCGATAATGGCAAACAGGCGTGGTGATCGAGCACCACCGCTGTTGATCTTATAGGGATCTCCTGAGCGCAGACGAAGTACATTAACGTGCGTAACGAGTGAAGACGTAGTCACGATTCTTCGCGGGCACGTGGCAGGGAAAGCAGGTCTCGTGCAGCGCCTTGTCGCCCGACTTTCCATCCTTAAAGTCAGCGAAGCCCCAGCCGCCCGTCGCGGCGTACTTCTTTGAGTCCTTGACCATGAACTGCACATTCAGCGGGGCCCCGATCACGAACGATTGAGTGCCAGGAAATGGGACATCAAGGACCTTGTTATTGTCTTCCGACGGGACGCGAGTCCAATGAATCGCAGCAATAACGGCACCGTCCGGGAACGGGAGTGTCCCTTCCTTGAAGGCCTTGAACGCTATATCGTTGCCGAGCTGAGCGCGCAACTGCTCGC